>JAABUS010000884.1_pt1 | contig 71243 bp, 59 predicted proteins | sample 5560161 | NCBI WGS metagenome assembly JAABUS01 (sample SAMN10711885, study PRJNA513376) | rock metagenome | isolation source: Antarctica rocks | place: Antarctica: Victoria Land, Trio Nunatak nord | collected 2016-01-04
TCATCTGACATGCTCATCGTTGAAGAAATTAACACATCTTTCATCGCGTCTTTGATGAAAGTCTCTAGTTTTTTGCCTCGCTATCTTCGAAAGAAGACATTTTCTCATTCTCTTTATTCTTCGAAATAATGATTTCATGTAGACGAGAAATGAAAGCTCAAGAAGCAGAAGTGTCAATCTTGTTCTGAGAACAGTTCTTGAATAAGTGATCTGAGATCTTGCAGATATAGCAGACGATAGACGATCTGACTAACTCAGAGATAGAAAAAAATAGTCGACTTGACATATTTGATTATCGAAGTCGTCACTGCTGACAATGAAGTAGCAATGCATTTATCAGGTACGACAGTGACTTTGACGATGACAGTGCGAAGCTGACTGCGTAGCTGATAGTTGACTCGTTGTTTATTATTCACATCTTGAAGAAAGATTCTTAAGCGAGTGAGCGAAGTAAAATTCTCTGAACAGACTGATAGAGCGTTCTGCAAGCGATTATTGATTTTATTCTGAAGATCGTTCATCAAAATGCGATCATCGTAGTCTAGATAGCTGAATAGCTTCATAAAGTTGAAGTAGAAGACATTAAAAGACTTATCTGTTTATCTCAGAGCGTTGTACTCGCGACGACACTTTCGATTTCTATTCAGTTCATCATATATTTCTTTCAGATGCTCAAATAGCTCGTAGATTGAGATGTAAGAATGCGAAGCATCATGACAACATCAAGCGAAGATATGTTCAGCAGCATCATCTTCTAGTCTAGATATCACATAGACAATACAGATATTCTCATTATTAAAGTGATTGATATTTGTCTGAAGCTTGTCATTCATCTTAACTCTTCAGCTATTTCATGTTGATTCATCTTCATCAATGAATACAGATGAGTTCAAAAACTTGAAAGACTTGTGATGATCATTATCAAATAAAGTGAACGAGTCACGTTGAGTATGATTCTCGATAGATTGACGAAGTAGAGATTTCGTAGAAACTCGAGATTCAGTAGATTGACAAGATCGAGACTGATTCGCTGAACACTGTTTCTTTTTTAGACTCAAGACTTTCTCTCATAGTTTGATGATAGTCTCTTCTTGAGTGTCTATTGTCATTTGATTGATTTCTAGCTCATCAAGTCTCTTGATGTGATCGACTTGAACATTGATTCATTGCTCATTGAGTTTCAAAGTCATGTTTCATTGATCTCTTAGCTCGATCAGCATCTTGATGATCTCGTCTGACTGATCGATAGCTCATTGACGAAGTTGTTGACTCATGTTGATGTCTCATGAAATAGCGACATTCTGAGATTCAGCTGAGACATCAAAAGAAATAATGAAAACGCGTCTGCTAGCAGTGCTTCTAAGCAGACGAGCTGTTCGTGACTCGACTGATTCGAAGTCGCGTGTCATTGTGAGAAAGATAGATAGATAGATTTGATTGTGATAAAGCTGAGTGATTGATTTGATAAATTTGAGTAAATTTGAGTAAATTTGAAGATGTGTTTTGATGAAAGTAATTCAAAGAATTTCTTGCGAATTTTCTGAATAGAAGTAGATTATTTCGTATCGTCTACACGTCGATAGCAGAATAGTTGATTAGCATTTATCTACTGTTAGAAATCGGTCTAAAGCGAGTCATAGAAATGTCATTTAACTAATAGATAAATGCTAAGAAAGAAAAGTATCTACAGAAAAGAACTCGATTCTTATATGTGTGTTTCTCAGCTCTGTGCTAGGCTCGATTAAGTTGACGTCTTACACATATGATGCAGAGTCTCAATGATATCACTTCTAGATCAGATTCTCGCTAGACTTGATTAGAATAAAATCAGACGAAGGCTAGGCGAAGAATAGACAAAGACTAGAATTGTAACATTCATCTACATCATCTTCTTTCTGTGTCACAAACACATTTCTTTCAAGTCTAGTGCAGTCTCTGAACATTACATAAATAAAAGCTTTTGTATCAATCTTCTTCTGTATTCTTAATATTCAGTTATAGCTATCTTTAAAGATCAAGCACTATCAATTCTGATCTTCATTGATTGTATCATCTAAACACGATTCTGACATTATATTAAGAATTCGTTAATCACATGATACTAATCTCATTACTCATTTAATCAACTCATACAGACGAATCGAGTCTAAAGAAATTTGTTTATCTGATGATTCAATCTTGAAAGACAAGAACAACATCAGAAGATTTATAAAATCAATGAGAACATATGATCATTGAATTGCTAGAAGATCTATCGCTCATTCAGTATGCATTCATTTAAAATCGATTAATAAAATCTATGATAAAGAATCTTCGTGAATTGCTAGAGAATCAAATCGATCAAGAGAATTATGATAAAGAATCTTCGTGAATTGCTTCAAGATCAATCACTTTCAGAAACATCTTCTTTGTTGAATAAACATACATCTTTCTTTTTCAAATTATTAAGCATCGTCATTCATTCAATCTTCTTTCAAACAACTCTCATCTTTTTCACTATGACATCTAAGAACACATCTGATAAAGATAAAGCTTTCGTTGATCTCTCACAATAAACATGTTCACAAGCTCTTTCTTCTATCATCGACTCACAACACGCTTCTTCATTCATTGCTTTCAACAAATCAAACGCTGAAATCATCATACTCAATGATATGAAAGTATGAAAGAAACGTATCTATGCTCTTAATAGAAAAACAGATCGTCTTGTTGAAATGAAACAACGAGACAAGAGCGAAATTCAACAGTTGAAAGCAAAACTACAAATTCTCACTGCTATCACAGTCAATGTAATCATCACTGCTTTCTTGATTGTCATCTACTTTGAACGATCTAAATATTACAAAATACTCAATTCTTCAATGTTCACTGATGAAAAGAATTCTACTTGAAAGAACTGATCTCTTGACATACAAGAGAAGTTAGCAATTAACGTTGACATCTTCTCAAATGAACTCTACAAGCTGAGCTACATAAACTCTTGACTAGCAGATGATGTCATCGAAATCATTCAAGTCAGACGTGATCTCAACTGTGACAATTTCTATCTGACTGTCAATGAACTTCTAAAGAAACTAGCTCAATTATTTCATGACTCTGATAAGAAAGACAACTATCGTAGAAAATATATTAATCTCATTCAAGAATCAAAGAAATTCAGCAATTTCTTTAATCAGTTTCAACAACTATACATCTATCTAAAGTATTAGAAGAACGTACTAGTCGTCTATTTAAAAGATAAAATAAACTCTCGTCTTTGAATCTTTTGAACAACTCAGATGAAGTCGCTCATCAAGCTATCAGATATTCGAAACTATCTGATTCGCTTAAACAATGAACATAGAGCAGTTCAAAAGATCAAGAACAAACTACTTAAATGTGATGATTCAAAGATCATCATTTCTAGAGCAACTATTGCTGTTCAGTCTTCAACTTTGAAGTCTGACTGATCAAAGTCACACAGCGCAGTTTTGACTAGCGTCAAGAATGCAGACGTTCTAGTTGAAATCTGTTTTGTATGTCACAAATCAGATCATAGTTTCAGAGAATGCTTGAATTGATTTATCAAAGTCAATGCAGTTGACGAGAACTACAATCGTTTCAAACTCAATACTGAATCAGAGTTCAAGTCAAAAAAACTAGTCATCTCTTCAACAATCATTGAAGTGAAGATTATATCTTTGTACAATCTAGACGAAATTCTATTGAAAGATAATTACTTTGATAAGTTGTTTCTGATTGATGCTCTTCTCATCTCGCAGAATGAATCATTCAGTCTTTGCTCTTTGATAGACAGTGATTCAGCCGTTTATACGATCATACATATCAATCTAGTCGATAGAGTATGTAAAGAGCTGAAAATTCAATCTATATCACTGACAAAAGAGAAGTTAATAAAAGAATATGATGAAAAGATATCTAAGAAGACTATCATTCATAAAATTCTATCAAATCTCATCATTGAAAGTCATAAGAAATTGACTGTTTCTATGTTGATAGCTGACATCAATCATCACGAAGTCATATTAGGAAAATCATGAATGAACAAAAATGAAATATTACTGAATATGCAAATCGACGTCATCGTTTTTTTGAATCAATTAAATACTTTTATTTCGATTTTTTTGATTTCTTTCAATTCAAAGCACTCAAGTTGATCGTGATCAACTTCGTCTACTTCTATCTTTCAGTCAAAGATTTCTAGAATGCTCAAACAATCTGTTTTAACTACGATTCAGAAAGAGTCATTCTTAATTTGAAGCATAAACGTTGCTTCGTTCAAAACACTGTTGAATCGCTTAAAGAAGAATCAGACTGAAGTATTTGCTCTATTCATGAAGAATATCAATAGAGAAATTGCGTATAACACTCAGTGCAATTTGAACGCTCTGAACGTCTCTTTCGTTGAGAAAACTACTCAGAATTTGAAAGCTATTAAAGTCAAGCTGTCATCAAAATATCATGAGTTTCTAGATGTTTTTGATCGAGCTCAATTGAATAAACTACTCTTTCATCACTTCTACGATCATAAAATTGAACTCATCAGTGATTCAACGCTTTCTCGCCGTCAAGTTTATTAAATGTTCTCTGTCAAACTTCTGAAAGTAAAGAAGTACTTAAACAAGAACTTGTCGAAGAAATTCATCACTTTCAGTCAGACTTTCTATTTCTTTCTCGTTTTATTCGCTCTTAAAGCAAATGAAGATCTTTGATTCTGCGTGAATTATCGAAAGCTAAATATTATTTTCAAAAGAAATAGATATTCTCTATCGTTGATAGACGAGATCATTGATAAAATAGTGAGTTGCAAGCATCTGATTAGATTGAACATCATATCAGCGTTCAACAAACTTCAAATGCATCTCAATAGCAAGAATTATATCATCTTTATCACTGCTTTAAAAGCATATAAATACAAGATGTTATCATTCAAACTGACTAATGAATCGATCTCTTTTCAGCAATATATGAATGACATTCTATGAGACTTTCTGAACGACTTTTACCAAGTTTATCTAGATGACATTCTCATCTATAGCAAAATGAGAAAGAAACATAAAGATCACGTCAAACTAGTATTGAGTCGACTACGTGAAGCTGAACTGCAGATGAATATTTGAAAGTGCAAATTCAATGTAGAAGAGACAGTCTTTCTAGAAGTCATTGTATCAGAACAAGATCTTCACATGAATTCAAGTAAGATGATCATCATAGTCAACTGAACTACTTCAATCAATTTGAAAGAAATTCAGAACTTCGTGAGATTTGTGAACTTTTATCGTTATTTCATTAGAGACTTCTTCAAACTAGTCAAATCATTCGTTCAATTAACTAGAAAAGATACGTCTTTTGTTTGAAACGAAGTCTGCATTCAAGCTTTCAGAAATCTGAAGAAACAGATCAGTTTCGCTTCAGTTCTTTGTCATTTCGATCTCAAACGTCAGACTATTTTGAAAATTGATGCATTGAACTATGTAAAAGATGAAATACTGTCTCAGTATGATGATGAGAATGTACTTCACTCGATGATCTTCTACAGCAAAAGCATGATTCTTGCTGAAATCAACTATCATATCTATAACAAGAAATTGCTGATCATTATTCGCTGTTTCAAACATTGATGACTTGAGCTGAAATGTATTGAATTACTCATTCAAATATTCATTGATCATCAAGCTCTGAAGATCTTCATGAAAAACAAACAGCTGAGTCGACGTCAAATCAACTATCTGAACATTCTATCAAAGTTCAATTTTCAGATCATTTTTAGATCAGGCAAAATGAACACTAAAGTTGATGCGTTAACTCGAATATCTTTAGCAAACGTCTCTGAATCAGCTAAACGATTTGAAGATCGCTTTCAAACTATTCTTACCTCTGATAAAGTCAATATTCTACCTATTGACTTGAAATCAAGCGCAAATTCGAAATCAGAAGTCAATCTCTATCAGAGAGTACAATTAGTCAATCAAATAAATGAGTTCTGCAGCGAATATAGGCAAGCTATGAACGAAAACAAGCTCAAATTTCATATCACTAAACTGAAGAACTGCGAAATCATTGACGACGTTCTATTTAGAAAAGATTTACTATGAATCTCTGAGAACATGCATACGAAATTACTACAAGAAGTGCATAATCAATCTTCAATCTCTCACTTCGACAATAAATGAACTATTGATCTAGTTCAGCGTTTCTACTATTGATCAGATCATTGAGCTACTATTCAATGATACATTCAAAACTGTCATGCTTGTCAGCGAAGCAAAGTCTCTAGAGATAGCATCAATGAACTTCATCATTCTCTTTCGATTTCACAGAAACGCTGAAAAGATATAGCTATGAACTTCATCACTGAACTATTTCTGTCAGAAGACTATAACATCATTTGCATAATCATATGTCATCTCATCAAAGAACGTCACTATGTTCTCTGTCATTGAAAAGATGATGACATCTCAATCGAAGAAACAGTCTGAATTATGCTATGAAATGTTTATTGACTGCATGATCTACTCAGTTCTATTGTTTTGAATAGAGACTCTCAATTCGTATTCATCATGTGAAAGAGTCTTTGTAAGCGACTACGAATTATTGTTAGTCTATTCACTGCTTATCATTCTGAGATCGATGATCAAACAGAGCGAGTCAATCAAGACGTTGAACGCAAACTCAGAATCTACTGTAATTACATGCAGAACGATTGAGCTAAATGAATATCTATGATTGAGTTCAGTGACAATGTCAATACGTTCTCAATCATCTCAATGATTCTCTTCTACTTCAATAAAGAATTTCACTCTTGAATGAGTTTCAATTCAGATACAACTGACTACAAAACAACTTGTGAACGACTTGAAGCTAGAAAAGCAGACGATATTGTCATTCAAATAAAAGAGCTACTGAACTTTGATCATCAACAATTGAAAAAGACTAACCTGATCATCGAAGCTCAAATCAATAAACATAAACGAGATGTCATTTATGAGATAAATGATCAGATCTGACTATCTTTCAGAAACGTCAAAATCACAAGATCATGCAAGAATTTGAAAGATAAACAGCTAGATCTTTATCAAGTCACTGCTAAAGTGAGTATCTTCTATCATCTTCATCTATCAGTCAGCATGAAGCATCTGCATTCGATGTTCAGCTCAAAGTTACTACGATCATATTCAGAAGATCTTCTATCAGAACAACATTCAGAATCATCTAGATCAATCACTATCAAAGATGATGAACACTGAAAGATAAACGATATATTGAACTTCAGACGCTATCGAGATCGAGTACAGTACAAAGTCAAATGAAAAGATCTAGATAGAAACGACGAATGATACTATGTCAATAAAGGGAAATTCGATGACTCAGAGAAAGTTTTGAACGAATTTCATAAGCTATACTCAAGCAAATCGCGCTAAATATCGGAATAACTATCAACAAAAGCAAGCAAAGAAACTACATTCATGCAAACATGAATTTTCGAAAAGAAAAGTAATGTTACGAGCATATCAAGGTCAATAAGACTGAACAAGGCTGAAGTTCTAATCAATTCGCAGTGCATGCTAACGAGTACTCTGTGTAATGATTAGAACTAGTCAATGATTTAGTCGAGATCTGATTCAGATTTGACTCAGATATGACTCAACATTCTTTTTCTTTCTCAACACTCTTTTCTTTTCTCAACACTCTTTTCTTTCATCAACATCTTGTTCATTTACATCATCTTCTTTCTGTGTCACAAACACATTTCTTTCAAGTCTAGCGTAGTCTCTGAACATTACATAAATAGAAGCTTTTGTATCAATCTTCTTCTGTATTTTTAATATTCAGTTATAGCTATCTCTAAAGATCAAGCACTATCAATTCTGACCTTCATTGATTGTATCATCTAGACATGATTCTGACAATTTGCAGATTGTTAAAAGAAAGACATTATATTTCTTGCATCATTGATGATGAAGATATCACAGTCGAAAAAACAGTTGAAATGTTGCTTCAATGAGTATATTGAACTCATGATTTATCAAGCTTCATTGTATTTAATCAAGATTCTCAGTTCATCTTCATTCTTTGAAAGTTTCTTTGCAAACGACTGAGCATTTCTCTTTGATTGTTCATCATTTATCACTCTCAGATTGATGATCAAAGCGAATGAGTCAATCAGAACGTCAAACGATATCTTTGATTCTTCTGTTTATATATGCAGAACAACTGATTTAAGTAACTACTCATGATTGAGTTTGTTGACAATAACGTCTTGTCATCAGTCATTTTCTTGATTTTCTTCTTCATGAACAAGAGCTTTCATTCTCATATGAGCTTCAACTCTGACATCATCAAGTATGAAAGCATTCGCGAACGCTTGCAGATTAATCGAGTCAAGAATATATTTGAATAAATGAATAAAACATTGATTTTCGCTTGTGAAGCTCTGATCAAAACACAAGAACAAATAATGAATCAAGCTAATAAACATAGAAAGAAGATCAATTACAAGATCAAATCAAAGATGTTTCTGAATGAATGAAACATCATTACAGCGAGACTCTTCAAAAAATTGAATGACAAGATGCTTGATTCTTTTCAGATCATTGATTTTGTTGACTCATTTTATAAATTGAAACTACTCAAGACTATGCATATACATGATGTATTTTATTCAGAGCTTCTTTGTTTCATCATTAATGATTCTCTATCTGATCAGAAGAATAAATTTTCAAGATCAATAGTGATAAATGATGAAGATGAATGAAAAATCGACAATATATTGAACTCTCGACGATATTGAAGACAACTTTAATATCAAGTCAAATGAAAAAGCTATGACAACAATTTCAATTGATATAACGCTAACAACGACAAATTTATGAACGCTCAAGAAATGATTGATGACTTTCATATCAAATATTCAAGAAAAGCGCGCTAAGAAATAACATTCATGCAAACATGAATAGTTAAGAAAGAAAAGTAATGTTACGATTTTAGTCTTCGTTTATTCTTCGTCTAATCTTCATCTGATTTCATTCTAATTAAGTCTAGTGAGAATCTGATTTAGTCATGTTGTCATCGAGACTCTGCATCATATGTGTAAGACGTCAATCTCATTGAGTTTAACATAAAGCTGAGAAACACATATATAAGAATTGAGTTCTTTTCTGTAGATACTTTTCTTTCTTAACATTTATTTATTAGTTAAATGACATCTTTATGACTCGCTTTAAATTAATTTCTAACAATTTCTTACTTACTCATCATTAAGAAAATAGTACTTCTGAATGTCTTCATTCAAGAAAATGCAAAGATACAATCAAGATGTAAATAACATACTTTCTTCTTCATAATGATTTTAACAAGTGATAGCATCACAATAGTGCAATATCACAAAGATCAATGAAATCAACGATGAAAAAAGTACAGAAAACACGTTGCAGATGTTAATGCAATCTCAGCACAAAGATTGCATCTGAGCAATAAGATGATAAAGATGCATAATGATTTTCAGAAAGCAAAAAGCATTCTTGTAATATACATTAAAATTGAACGCATAAATTTGAATGTTTATCTGCACTTTAAAAACGTTTCAGACATGAATAGCTTATAATATAACTGCAAATAAAGTCATCAAATAACAAAGCATGTATTCATGCATTGCTCAAATTGATTGCATTTGTAATCAAGAATGTTACAAGATGCTAACTTTTTAAACTATTGAATAATTATCATCATTATGAAGAATCTTAAAGCAATAGTGAAGATGATGATGAAAACAAAGTTCTTAAAGCAATTTAAAGTGACTAGAACATTCATTTTCTAACATGCAATCAACGTAAACAAATTTAATACATAGTTTCAAAACTCACTGTCTCAACTGCGTGAAGCAGTCATATAAACTGCAAGTGATTTTCTATCTTAGAAAGTTTTATTCACTTGATACAAATAGCATAAAGTTTCTTATGAGTTAATTTAATCAATGTCATAAGAATGTATGAATTTATTATTATTATTATTCAATGTGATAATCAAGAGTGAGTCTTATTGATTGAGTATATATTTATGAATGAAAGAGTCTTAAAGTAATGAATTATCTTTAAAGAAAAAGTATAGCAAAACTCAAAAGATTTAATATGAAGTACTTAAAGAAGATTATATTGCTGTGAGTAAGAATGATTGAATCAACAATGAATTAAATATAGTTTGAATTCAAAAATGCTTTGATTCAGAAACTAAAATCTGTCAGAAAGATGAATATCAAATGTTATTAATTAATGATCATACTTTTCATATCACTACTTAAATGATTGACTATTGCGTCAGTCAGAAGATCATTTTACTGTGTCTTTTAATTCACATCACTCATTTACTTCAATCACTTAATGTTGAGATCTTTGCTTCATTAACTACTGCATACAAGTTTCATGTTCAGTGAATTACTTAACTTAAGATCAGTTACTCAATTAATAAAATGAACTTTCTAAAGATATATTAATAAACTCAACATGAAGTAATTACATCACTGAATATCAGAAAGTCATGAACAGTTATAAAACTTCTTTCATTCAGCTCAGCATTAGTACTTCAGCACTTTTCTTCTAAGAAATTGAATCAATCACAGCAATACAACATAATCATTCATTCAACTACGTCTGTCAATGTTACAGTCACATATATTAATCTTAAAAATGATTTAGAAGTTGTTTTAACATTTATAAATATTTCACAAGTACAGCAGCTTATTAAATAAACAATAAAAGAAATGATTTCTAGTCAGATTCTTAAAAAGATGAATAAAGCAGTAATACAAACAATGATGAAATTAACTATTTAAATTGTCATTAATCAAAAACTTCTTGAACTTAATAAAAGAAAGAAGTAAAAGATTAATTGAATTAAGAGTAAACTGATTGCATCAAGTTAAGTACTTAAGTTCAAGTCGAGTACTCAACTCAAAAAGTGTTGAGTTGAGTTGAATTTTTTTGAAAAAAGTGTTGAATTGAATTGAGAAGTTGAATTCAAGAACTCAGATTGAGTTAAGAAGCTTAACTCAACAACTCGACTTGAAAACTCAACTTGACTCAACAAGATATTAAATAGATGTAAATAGCTTGATTGAACAGTTTACATGATTCTTCTTCATGACTTTCTATCATGTTTTCCCGTCATGACTCTTTATCAAAGTCAAATGATCTTCATGTTTTTTCTTCATGTTTCTCTTCATGACTTTCTTCATGTTTCTTTCTATGTTTTTCTTCATGTTTTTCTTCATGTTTCTCATCATGACTTTCTTCATGTTTCTCTCTATGTTTCTCTCTATGTTTTTCTCTATGTTTTTCTCTATGTTTCTCGTCATGACTCTCTATTAAACGCTCTTCATGTTTTTCTTCATAACTCTCTATTAAAAGATAATGCAAAAGTCAAAAATCGAAAAAATTTCTATATTTAGCTCTCTTGATGTTAAGCTTGAATTCTTAATGAGTTGAATTGAGTTGCATTAAGTTGAAAATATGAGCAATTCGACTCAATCTCAATTTGAGTTCAAAATATCAACTCAAAACTCAACTTGATGATCAGTTTAATTAAGAATAATTATAATACTGTAAGAATCATGAATTAAAAAATTGTTAATGAAATAAAAGAGAATCAATAAACAAAGATATGATAAAAGAAGATTAATTCTTTACTACATTTAAATTCTGAGCTATTTACTTCAAAATTTTCTATTTGAAAATGAGTTGTTGTAACTTCAGCTCAATAAACAAAGATGTGAAATAGAAAGATTAATAATTTACTACGTTTAAATCTTAAGCTTTTCACTTTGACATTAAGCTTTAAACAAAAGAAGAAGAAGCAGTTGATAGTTAAGTTACAAGTCAGACAGCAGAAGCAGAAGCAGAAGCAAAAGCAGAAGCAGAAGCAGAAGTAATTAATAGTTAAGTTATAAATCAGACAGCTGAAGCAGAAGCAGAAGCTGTCATAATTCTAGTCTTGTCAGACTCAGTCTTTTAGTCTTGTCAGATTTATTCTCGCTTCGTCATCTTGACTAGTTTCTATTGAGTCTAGCGTTGACTGAGAAACACACATATGTAGTCAGCTTCTTTTCTGTAACTATCTTTCTTTCTTAGCATTTATCTTCTAGTTAAATGACATCTTTATCTGACTCGCTCTAAGCAGATCTTTAACATTAGATAAATGCTCATTAACTACTCTGCTATCAATGAATAGATGATATGAAACAATCTATTCAGTAAGAAAAATTTGCAAGAGATTTTTCAAATTTGCATCATCATGATTTTAAATCGCAAGAAATTCTTTGATTCTACATTCATTTTCATCATTTTATTTGCAAGAAATTCTTTGAATAAAGCATTCAATTATTATTTGAAATTTACAAGAAATTCTTTGAATTTTCACTCATCAAAAAACATTAATTCAAAACATTAATCTCTCATTTACTCTTATCTCAACAACTTCTATCTTCTTTCATCATGATACACAACATTGAGTCAGTTGAGTCTTGAACAACTCATTTGCTTAGAAGCACTGTCAATAGAAGAGTTTCACTTTTACTCATTGATGCTTCAGTTGAAGCTGAGAAAGCTGTCATCACATGAAACATAAACATTGAAGAACAACTGTTTCATTGAATCAGCAATCAACTCAACGAAGTCATCAATATGCTGAATAAGCTTCAAAGTCAGCAAGACTTGATTCTACAACTCAATGAACACTGACTTCTCATACAAGACAATCATAAAAAGAAAGTGAAACAACTAAAAGTTGCTTTTGATAAAAATGATGAGCTAGAGAAAAAGATCAGTCAGCTACAAGATGAGCAATTGAACTTCAGAGCGAAACAACGTCAAGCTGATTGATTTATGCTTCATCAAGATACTCAGTCAGCTGAGCAACAAGTCAATCAGAAAGAAGCTTTTACGATTTCAGTTTTGATTCGTCGCTCTGAAGTTGAATGAAGCTCGACTTTTGAAGCTCATTCTCAACGAGAATTTTCTACTCTATCTGAAAATGAAAATGATCATCACAAGTTCATTAAGCTTTTGAATTCACTCATTTTCATCGAAACAGATGATTTTATTTGAGAGACATGAAACATCAAAATAGCTGACAAGCTCAATGTCAATGCGAATCATTACTCTACTGAAAAAATTCATATTATCTATGTGATTTTCAGACTAAAAGACGATGCTGATCAGCAAATTTATGCAAAGCATCGTGTTGATGCTTTCTCACTCTATCAATCACTATCAGAGCTACTGAAACATTTGAAAGAAATTTACAAAGATCAGAATCTGATTCAAAAGTGTTATCATGAATACATCATTCTGAAGCAGCTCAACAAGTCTTTCAGCTCTTTCTATTCAGAATTCACTAGAATATTCAGCTTTCTGAACTATGATGATATCACTTTGATGAACAACATTCAAAATAAAATCAATAATCATCTTCAGAATGTATTGTCAGTTTGCTTCATAAAGTTTAGCTCACTTGATAAGCTCAAGATCTTTCTTCAAGATGTAAATAATAAACAATGAGTTAATTATCAGCTACGTGATGAGCAACAAACAGTCAAATTGATAGCAGCTTTGAAAAAACGTTTTGTTTCTTCGTCAACATCAACTTCAGTCTCAACTACTAGTTATGTTCAACTCGCTACTTTTTTCATTCTTGAATCTGAATGATCAAGAATGTCAATCATCTGCTTCAACTGCAAAGTATTGAGTCATCTTTCAAAGAACTGCTTTCAGCTGAAGACTAGTACTTCAACATTTCGTGCATTCATCTCTTGTCTCAATGAGATCATCATGTCAAAAGAAGAGAAGAAATTATTTACAGAGAAATTGAAGAATGAGACAAAAAACTAGTGACTTTCATCAAAGATGCAATGAAAGATGTGTTAATTTCTTCAACAATGAGCAGCTCAAATGATTTCTTTGCTTCGAAATCTTTGACTACTGAATGTGTACTATTTAGCAATGAAATTAGTTACTCATTAAAGTCATTGATTGATATTGAAGCAGCTGACTATTCGTTCATTGATGAATTAATCGCCCAGAATGTTTGTGATTATTTGCAAATTGAATCTTTATCTTTAATCAAGCTCAAATCAATAAGAAAATTCAATAATCATTATGCAAAAAAGCTCATTACTCATGCAATTTATTTGAATCTAACTGTTCAAGATCATATGAAACGTTTCATCTTTATGCTGATTACTCGATTGAGTCAGCATCAGATGATTCTCGAAAAAACATGAATGAATAAGATCGAGGTAACGATTGATATGAGAAACGATCGCCTTCAATTTTCTGATTCAAAGACTCATATTAATGCTAGCTCGACCCTTCTTTCTGTCATCAAGAAAATCGCGATAGAACAGAAAAGTTTGATCTCTACTCAAATACTAAAGAGATCTATTTCTTCTGTTGTCACTCGACTCAGCGAGAAGTCATCTTCATTCAGTAAAATCGTGAAACCATCTAATTCAGTCAACTTCGCTTCGCCTTTCGATTCAATGAACATAGCAATGATAAAGGCTGCAGCATATAGATCACTAGTCAAACGGTCGAATGTGACTACTTTCGCGATCATCATCACGAAAATCGATCGACTTCTAAAAACAGCTAGAAATAAATTCGAAGATGTAGATCTACAAGAGCTTTCACACGAAGAGATCTTGAAAGAAGTCAAAGCTAAGCTTTCTTCGAAATATCATGACTATCTAGACGTGTTTGACCGAGCTATGACTGATCAACTACCCTCTCATCGCTTCTACGATCACAAAATCGAGTTGACAGGCGAGAAAACGTCTTCTCGAAGTCATCTCTATCATATGTCTGATTACAAGCTTCAAAAGATGAAGAATTATCTGATTAAGCATCTGAATAAAGACTTCATATTTTCTAGCTCAGCTTCATACACTTCGCTCATACTATTCATCAAAAAGAAAAACAATAGCTTGTATTTCTGTATAAACTACAGAAAGCTCAATGCTTTGATTAAATGAAATCGCTATCTCTTATTGCTAATAGACGAAACTCTCGCTTGTATTCAAGATAGCAAGTATTTGACTTGATTAAACATCATTGTCATCTTCAACAAACTGCGTATGCATTTAAGCAGCGAAGATTTGACTATCTTTATCATTTTTTTTAATTTCTACAAATATCACGTGATGTTTTTTGAATTAATCAACGACTCGACTTTCTATCAACACTATATGAACGACGTGCTATTTGATTATCTTCATCAGTTTTGTCAGATTTATCTAAATAACATTATCATTTACAGCAAAACACTGAAGAAGCATAAGTGACATGTATGATTAGTTCTACATAGATTACAAGAGACTGATCTTCAGATGAATATAAATAAATGCAAGTTTCATGTTCAGAAAATCTTCTTTCTGAGACTATTACTATTCATCGAAGAACTAAAGATGAATCTCAGAAAAGTATAAGCAGTAGTTAAATGATCTACTTCTACAAACCTCACTCAGATGCAGTTCTTCGTCAACTTTTGCAATTTCTATCAACATTTTATAAAGAACTTTTCGAAGATTGTTCGTTTTCTGATTTAACTAACTCAAAAAGAGATGATATTTGAATGAGATCAAGCTTGTCAAATGATCTTTGATCATATGAAGAAATGAATGACTGAAGTCTTTATTCTTCGTCATTTTGATCAGAATAGAAAGACTATTCTTGAAATAAACACATTCAACTACGTTAATGATAACATACTTTCTCAGTATGATAATGAAGAAACATTGCATTCAATGATTTACTACAGCAAGAATCTGAGTCTCGCTGAGTGCAATTATGAAATCTATGACAAGAAATTACTAGCAATCATTCATGTCTTTAAGCATTGATGATCTGAGCTGAAATTGACTGAGTTACTCATTAAGATGTTCACTGATCATCAAGTTTTAACATCATTAATGAAAGATAAAGAGCTAAGTAGACATTAAATGCGCTGAGTACAAAAGCTCGTTGACTTCAACTTCAAAATCATGTATTGCTCAAATAAACAAAACATCAAAGTCAATGCATTAACTTGCTGAGTCAATTCAGTTTCTAGAAGTCTCAAGAATGAATGATGTTGCTATCAGCAAACTACAATTCTTACGTTGAATTGAATGAAAATCGTTGATTTAAAGAAGAACATTAATGAATCAATTTATAAACAGATTCTTGAGACTAATGAAATCAACGAGAATTGTACGCTACTTCGCGAAGCAATAGCAAAAGATGAAGCTCAATACGAAGATATTAAATTAAGAGATTGTTAAGTTCAGAACGAAATACTATATCGAAGTGATCTTTTATGAGTTCTCTTCAATGAGCATCTTCAAATGAAGTTAATTCAAGAAGTTCATGATCAATCTTTTATTGATCATTTCGAAATTCTCAGAACAATGAAGATCATAAGAAGATACTACTATTGATCTTCAATTCAAAAGACAATAGATTGATATATTCAAAACTGCTACATTTGTCAGCGATCAAAGACTTCTCAAAATAAATTCAATGAACTACTACATTCTTTATTCATACTTGAACAGTGATGAAAGAACATAGTTATGAATTTCATCATTGACTTATCTCTTTCAGAAGACAAAAACATCATACTAACAGTGATATGTAAACTGACAAAGAAACGACATTATATTTCTTGCTTCACTGATGATGAGAAAATCACAGCAGAAAAAACAGCTGAGCTAATGCTTCAGTGAATATATCAAATACATGATTTACTCGATTTCATTGTTTCAAATTGAGACTCTCAATTTACCTTCATTTTATGAAAGTCGCTTTGCAAAAGACTAGACATTAATCTTTGACTCTTCACAATTTATCATTCTCAGATCAATGATCAAAGTGAATGAATCAATCAGAATGTCAAAAGATATCTTCAATTCTTCTGTTTGTACATGCAGAATGACTGAGCTAAGCTACTACTTATGATTGAGTTCATTGACAATAATGCTCTGTTCTCAATCATCTTCTTGATTTCTTTCTTTCTAAACAAAGACTTTTATTCTCATATGAGCTTTGAACTCAATGTCATTGAATATGAAAGTTTTCGAAAACGCTTGCAGACGATTAAAGTCAAGAATATATCTGAACATATGAACAAAACACTGAAGTTTGCTTGCAAGTCGCTAGTCAAAACATGAAAACAAATGATGAAACAAGTCAATAAGCATAGAAAAAAAGTTATTTACAAGATCAAATTAAAGATGTTTCTGAATGAAAGAAACATCATTACAGCGAGATCTTTCAAGAAGCTAGATGATAAAATGCTTGATTCTTTCATCAATCTAGATCTCATCAACTCTTCATATAAACTGAAATTATCAGAGTCTATGCATGTTCATGATGTATTTCATTCTGATCTGCTTCGTTCTGTCGTCAACGATCTTTTGTCTGATTAAAAGAATGAATTCTCAGATTCAATAGTGATAAACGACGAAGACGAGTGAAAAATCGACGATATATTGAATTCTCATCGATATCAAAGACAACTTCAGTATAGAGTCAAATGAAATGACTATGACAATGATCTCAATTGATACAACGCTGATGACGATGAATTTATGAATGCTCAGAAGATCATTGACAATTTTCATATTCAATACTTGAACAAATTGCGCTAATTGACAATTCAATCAATCACAATTTAGATTGAGCAATCAATCAAGTTGAGCAGAAAATACATTTATGTGAACATGAATCATTGAAGAAAGAAAGTAATGTCACGATTATAGTCTTGTCAGACTCAGTCTTCTAATCTTGTCAGATTTATTCTCGCTTCGTCATCTTGACTAGTCTCTATTGAGTCTAGCGTCGACTGAGAAATACACATATGTAGTCAGCTTCTTTTCTGTAGCTATCTTTCTTTCTTAGCATTTATCTTCTAGTTAAATGACATCTTTATCTGACTCGCTCTAGACAAATCTCTAACAGAAGCAAAAGCAAAGAAATAACAAAATATTTACAACTGATTAATCAAAGTGAGACATGTGTATCAAAAAAGTCTTAAAAAGATCATATTAACTACATAGTTCATCATTTAAAGCAATAAAAGATGAAATGTGAAATTTTAGCTTTATAAAACTGTTTGACTGCTAGATTTAATGATGAAGTGTAGATCTGATCATTGACTAAAGATGTGTGTTTCTACAGCAGAGACTATCTATGTTTTGTGTGTCGCAACTGACGCTAGCCTTAACCAGACTATCGAGCATTGCAACAACTATGTTTCTAATTAGAAACTATGTTTCTAATTGAACGACTACTCTTCTTGCTTCTATCACAGCTTCTACTGCAGCTTCTATTGCTTCAACACTTCTACTCAATAGAAGCTACACACTTCTACATACTCATTATTGAACGAAAGTCTCTGAATGTCTTAGAGGTCAGAATCTTCGTCAGATCGTCGACTGTCATCGAGATTGTTGAAATGAACTTAATCAGTAGAATTTCTCGTTCAATGAAACTTCGAATTCAATGTCATTTAGACTCAATATGCTTCGTCTTTCTATGAAACTTCGAGTTCTCGCCTAGAGCAATTGCACCCTTGTTGTCAGCTCAGATCAGGGTGAGAATCTCGAAGCTGAGCAGTCTCAGATTCATCATTATGTAGCGAAGTCACAGAGCTTTCTTTTTGATCTCGCTTAGAATCATGTATTCAGCTTCACATGTAGACATAGCAGAAGTCGTCTGTCGCTTGACACTTCAGAATATTGATTCTTCAGCTAGTAGAAATAGTCAGGCCTCAGTTGAGCATCTGTCATCGACTGCATCATTGTAGTCTGCATCTGAATATCTCACTACTTCAAGTTCGATTGATTCTTCAAAATTAATGCTCACTTTCAGAGTATTTTTGATATATTTAAATATTCATGTGATCAGAGCGACATGAGTCTGATTTGAATTGCTGCAATATCGACTAGTCACTGACAGAGCAAAGGCAATATCTGATCTAGTAGTCATCATGACATACATCAGTGAGTCAATCGAGATCTCATATCAGTAAATGATATCTTCATCTGCTTGTTTCGTTGACGACAATATCGAGTTAGAAATCGAAGCTTTCATTGATGTAGCTACTGAGACACAGTTTCGCATGCCAAATTTTCCTAGAACTGTTTCCAGATAGATTGTTTGTAGTAGAGTGAGTGTTCTTCTTCTTCTATCACGTCGAATCTTCATGTCTAGATAGTGCGAAGCCGAGCCTAGATCTGTCATTTTGAATATACTCTTGAGCTCAGTCTTAACCTTGTCTATACGACTCATATCAGCTTCAATAATGAGCAGATCATCGACGTATATTGCAATGAACATCTTCTTGTCTTCTGAAACAAACAAACTCTTGTCTGACTCGATTTCGTGAAAGTCTAGCTTGTTTAGAAAGCTTCGTATCATGACTGATCAGACTCTAGAAGCTTGTTTTAAATCATACAGTGCTTTTCTGAGTCTGCAGATCAAGTCGAGATCAATGACAAAATCATGTGACTGCTTCACATAAATCAGCTCATTCAGAAATTCGTATAGAAAGGCGATGACGACGTTCATCTGTTCAATATGCAAGTCACGAGTTGCTGCTATATCAAACATCATTCTGAAGATAGCTGACTTCACTACTTCTGATCAGATTTCGTTGTAGTCAATCTCATATTGCTGTTTGTATTCATGAACTACTCAGCGAGCTTTGTACTTCAGAATGTTCTCATCAAGCTCGTACTTAATCTTGAATATTCAGCGATCGATCAGCGATTTGCTTCTGTCATTTGATGAAGTTATCAGTTCTCAGATTTCATTTTCAATTAAGAAGTTCACTTCAGCCTTCATGACTTTCATTCAAAGCGATCAGTCTGACGACGCTCTAGCTTTCTTGTACGTCTTCGACTCGTCATGTGCTAGTTCTAGACTCAATGTCTCATCAGAGATCAAGACGTGTAGAACTCTCATCATGTGAACGTGTGATTTTGCTACTTTTCCAGATCTAAATGTGAGAATTAGAGCTTCTGACTCGATAAATATGACGCTAACCTTATTTGCACTAGAGTCTTCGTTTAATTTCTTGTAATCAGGTCGAACATCGAATTTTGAACTTCTGATTACTCATGTGCTTGCTGAAACAACATTCTTTTCTTTTGACTTTGATTGAGCTCTTACCTTCTTCTGTTTCTTCTGTTGTTGTTGTTGTTTCTGAGCTGTTTCATTCTTCGTGACTTTGCTGACTGACTTATCAGTCGAAGATCGCATGACTCTCTGCGGTATGACATGTTCTGAAGACTCGAAGGTATGAAGAAGAAGATCGAATTTCTCATTATTCTTCTCTTCTTCTATATTCTTCGATGCCTCAGCTTCTACTAAAGTCGTCGCATCGTTGAAAATGAAAGTAGAATATCGCGATTCCCCGAGAGAATTCTCAATAGTCAAGTCATTCACAATAACAGTTGTTTCATCGAACAGACTGTCATCTTCTTCGTTTTAGATCTCGCCTAGTTCTTCGTCAAAGAAACTATCGTAGATGTTCAGCTCGTCAAATTTGACGTCTCAAGAAACATGAATCTTTCTATTCATTGAATTGTAGATTCGTCACTGATTCACTCCTTCGTAGTCAATCATTATGCCTTGTCAGAAGCGACTATCGAGCTTGTGATGATCTGTGATCTTTGAAACATGAATTCAAGCTCTGCATTCGAGCGCTCGTAAATTTGATACGTCTGGTTGAAATTTATTGCCAGTTTGAAAGAGAGTGACTTCGTCGACTTTCGAACATTTATTTTTGATGTAAGCGACTGCTTTTACTAGCTCGAGTCACAGAGCTTTTGATAGCTTCTTTTCTTTCAATATTGACCGTACTGAAGTCATGAGAGTATACATTGAATGTTCAGCCTTTTCATTTTGCTGAGAGATATAGAGAGCAGAAGGTTTCAGCTTAATCTCAGTCTCTTTGCATCAATTCTTTCATTTGTGACCTCTGAACTCATCTTCTTCATCTACTCGAAGCCGCTTAACTTTCATATTGATCTGCTTTTTCATTAAAGTTTTAAACTCTATGAGCTTGTGATGCGCCTCGCTCTTCAGTTTCAATGAATAGACAAAGATCAATAGAGAGAAGTCATTCTTGATCAGTAGAAAATATGAATAACCATCTATTCAGACGATTGACAGTAAATCTTTCAGATTCAGATGTAGTAGCTTCAAAATTTTGGTGGCACGAGTCATTGAAGAGCGAGAAATTTCAGCTTGTTGACGTTCGATCATGCAAAATCCACATATTTCCTCAGGCGGCGACGACGTCTTTAATTCCTTCATTCTCTTAACAAGGTTTCTCATCTTTAGCATATTTCGATGATTCAGATGTGCAGTTCTACCATGTCAGACAGCTGAATCGAGTGACTTCTTGATGAGAGTCATGACTTTCTGCCCTTCTTCTCGAATGTCATACAGCTCATAGCAGTCAATCAGCTTGTCAATATATTCGATAACATTATTGTCGATCATCAGTCTAGGCTGAACATGATGAAAAAACACATCTAGCTTTCGTTTTGACAGAGCGTTCATGCTCATGTAATTATGCTTCATCTCGAAAACATGAATGACTTCTTTGAGCAGCAACTTCACCTCGATGACAGCGAGATTGATTTCAACGCTTTCTTTATCACAGAACATCACTATCTGATCAGTGATCGTCTGTACAGCCTTCGTGTGCTGCTTGTACGTTGAATCAATAAATCTGAATCGATTATTGCAGATATGAGTAGTGCATTCGGAATTCAAAATTCAGTCGACAAATTTCGTGTTCTCAGTAGAGCTGACTTGAGCAATCGTGTTTCTGATCATATCAATGATCTGTTTTCGTTCGCCTTGACTCTGTGACGTCGATGATCTTGATTTCAAACAGTTTCTTCGAACGTGCTCTGTCTTATGACATTCATAGCACTTCATCCTGTCATGATGACATTGTTTCTTCTCGTGATTGTGAAAACAGACATTGCAATATGATTCAGTACTTGAGTCATTGTTCTTTCAGGAACTGAATCGATCAAAACCTTCTCGACCTTCTCGATCTCGACCTCTATATTCTTCTCTTTCACTGTGCATAGCAGCTAAAGTGATTGTGCCCTTCATTCGATTTTCCTTCTTCTTCAAGCTCTAAAGTAGTTCGTCGAGCTCTGAAAGCGCCTTTTTCTTCCTGACTAATTCGTTGAGAACAGTCACGTATGTGTCAAACTTACTACTCATGAAATTGATGATCTTGATCGTCACATACTCTTCTATAGTGATCTCTTGATTCTTTATTTCTTTCAAAATGAAGCGCATCTTTCTACCAAAATCTGAAACGTCAATCGAGTTCGCATAGCTCGTCTCTTTCAATCGATTTAATAAGGCTCACTTGAAGGCTCATTCGTGTGACGTATATCGCTTTCTAAGCGACTCTCATGTTATCTTTGCATCTCATTCAGATTTAAATTTCATCTGAACAGCTCTGATGCACATTGCTTCAATTTTACCCATCACCTTTTCGTTGTTGATATTTCATTTTTCTATGACTTCTTCGCGTTTCTCAATTCTTACTTCTTCGTTCTTCTCAAGTATAGCCTTCTTTTGTTCTTTCGTATATGAAAGTGGTCGAATTCGATCATCATTGACTAATTTCATCAATTCAACCTGCCTAAGAGCAAACGTCATTTCACGTGCTCATTCTTTGTAGTTGTCACTCTTCTTCAGCTTAGAAAACGTGCGTGCCTCATCTTTCTTGACCATCTTTGATGACTTGATTCAGAAGAAAGATATTGTTTTGCTGAAAGTCGATACTAACACAGTTTCTCGAGAAAGATTAACGACGACAGCGATGTCGAATTGCTTATTCAAGCTGACAATAGTCAGATCTACTGCTTGGTTGCACAGTCAACGCTTTCGATACTCATAATCTGATGAAGTGTAGATCTGATCATTGACTAAAGATGTGTGTTTCTACAGCAGAGACTATCTATGTTTTGTGTGTCGCAACTGACGCTAGCCTCAATCAGGCTAGCGAGCATTGCAACAACTATGTTTCTAATTAGAAACTATGTTTCTAATTGAACGACTACTTCTCTTACTTCTATCACAGCTTCTACTGCAGCTTCTATTGCTTCAACATTTAATCAATTGCTAAATGAATTCTTCTAGATAATAACTAAGGTTTGATACAAGATGCAGCTGATAAAAAGTTGAAAAAGTTAAGTTAAAGATTGAAAAAGATTCTTGACATTAAGTTGAGTTTTAAAAATGACACATGTCTTGCATATTCAAAATCTGATGTCAAATTGAAAAAGTCTTAAACTTTATGCAAAGCATATGTCAAGAGCATAAAGCAAAATCATAAATAAATTTACATTTGATTATCAAAGTTTCGTCTGTGCATATACGCAGCATCAACTAAGTATAAAGAAACATTAATGAATGATATTGACTTTGAAAATTGAGTGAATGAAAGAATGAATTAACTAAATGATTTGAAGATGAGTGTTGCACTTTGCATATATCATGCATATACTAAGAAGAAACTCAGCTTGCTTAAGATTGCAAATGTTAAGAAAAGTGATGATGCAACATCTGCAGTTTGAAAAGTGAACTGAATTATTGAGTTTAACTAAAGAAACATTTGTCGCTTAAAGCGAGATAAAGTCGAGATTTTAGCTGAACTCATCTGAATGTGATCAGATTTTATGAATAAAATCTGCAATCATTTCATATGTTGTTGAACTGAATCTGCGTTTGTTCATATGTCATTGAACTGAATCGCACTTTCATTGCTTTCATCACTTTCGTTTCTTTCATCACATTCAGCCTACTACTCATCTATCTACTTGCTCATTTACTCACTCATCTACTCGCTCATTTACTTATTTATCTACTTGCTCATCTACTCTTCATTCTACTCACTCATCTACTCGTCACTCTACTCGCTCATTTACTCTTCACTCTACTCACTTATTTACTTATCACTTTACTCGCTCATCTACTCTTCATTCTACTCGTCTAGCTACTCGTCACTTTACTCGCTCATTTACTTTTCATCTACTCTTCACTTTACTCATCTAGCTACTCATCACTCTACTCACTCATCTACTCTTCACTCTACTCGTCACTCTACTCGCTCATCTACTTTTCACTCTACTCATCTAGCTACTTGCTCATTTACTCGTCATTCTACTTTCTATTAAACTTTCTATCAAATGCTCTATCAAACACTCTATTAAATGCGTTAATTAAGTGCACAAAACACGTCAAACAATGCTTCAAACAATGCTTTCTACTGAGCTTTTCACTGATCTTTCTACTGATCTTTCAATCAATCTTTCTATTGATCTTTCTACTAGTGAGCTTTCTACTGATCTTTTGATTGAGTCATCTAGTAAGCTTTCTACTGATCTTTTGATCGAGTCATCTAGTGAGCTTTCTATTGATCTTTCAATCAAGTCATCTAGTGAGCTTTCTACTGATCTTTTGATTGAGTCATTTAGTGAGCTTTCTACTGATCTTTCGATCGAGTCATTTAGTGAGCTTTCTACTGATCTTTCTATCAATCTTTCTATCAATCTTTCTATCAACTTTTCTATCAATCTTTCTATCAATCTTTCTATTGATCTTTCTATTGAGCTATTGACTGAACTTTCTATCAAACACTCTATCAAACATTCTACATGCTTCAAAATACGCGTCGATCAAATGCATAACATGAATCAAACAATGCTTTCTACATGACTTTCTACATGACTTTCTACATAACTTTCTACTCAGCATTCTTCATGATTCTCTATCAAGCACTCTTCATGTTTTTCTATCAAGCATTCTCGCTGATCTTTCTACTGATTTTTTGATCAAGTCATCTAGTGAGCTTTCTACTGATCTTTCAATTGATCTTTCTATTGATCTTTCTACTAGTAAGCTTTCTACTGATCTTTTGATCAAGTTATTTACTGATCTTTTTACTACATGACTTTCTACATGACTTTCTACATGACTCTCTTCATGACTTTCTACATGACTTTTCATCAAGCTTCGAATTGCTTCGCAATCAAGAATTAAATTTGTTTTCTATCAAGCTTCAAACACAACTCTATCAATCATTCTACATAACTTTCTACCTCTTTAGTTTACTCATTAACTTTCTCATTAACTTTCTCATTAACTTTCTCATTAACTTTCTCATTAACTTTCTCATTAACTTTCTCATTAACTTTCTCATTAACTTTCTCATTAACTTTCTCATTAACTTTCTCATTAACTTTCTCATTGACTTTCTCATTGACTTTCTCATTGACTTTCTCATTGACTTTCTCATTGACTTTTCCGACGCATATATTAAATAGCTATTATTTAGATAGTCAAATCAATCATTAATTATTCAACGTTGCAACTACGTATCAATGCTACAAATGTTAAAATAGTCGTGTTTATTAAATTAAATGATAAAGACGCATACTGCGCTCATGAGAATGCTAGAAATGCTAAAAATGTTAAGAATATTGACGCTTTTATGAATATGTCTCAGCTAAAAGTGACGCAAATCTGAAACATAAGATTAAATGAATATTTGAAATATTAATCATTAAAAGCGTTAAAATCTGTCACTGTCACTCTTTACAAATTGCGAATGAAATTATAAGTTGAACAATAAGAATGAAGAAAAAAACGCATAAAACACATCTGATAAAAATAATGTGAGTAATAACTTGTTGATGAGCATGTCATAAGTTAAGTTCATAATTTTGCATGTTTTATGCATATGCTAAGCATATGTAGAAAAATCTTCGCTTATCTTGTTATTCATGATATATGCTTTGTGATTGTGCTTTTTTTCTCAATGCTTCACTTAAGCTGTGTATATACAATACTTTAATACTGTTACAAATGTGCACTTCAAGTTAGTTTAACATAAATCATGTTAAACTATCATAAACTAGTATAGAACTGATGTTGATACGCTAGCGATCTAGCGTGTCTTCATAAGTAAAACTTATGATGTGTTGCATCTTCTTTCTTCTTCAGCTTTGAACTTTTAGTTAAAATACACTCATATGATTCACTTTATGCAAACTTATAACATTAGTTCAAAATTTATTAATCTTACTATTGACGTGTAAATAATATAAAAACAAGTTACACAACTCAAATCAAAAGTTGAATTCAGAAATTTCAATAGCAGAATCAGAACTTAAGCTCAAAAAGCTTAATAGAAATCAGAAATTTCTAAAGAAGAATCTTGATTCAAAATTAGAAACTTCAATAAAATCAAAATTAAAAAACATGAATGCGTTGCTTTTGATTAACTCTTTATTGAGCTCATCATTAGAAATCAGAAATTTCAGCAATACTTGAACTCAAAAAGTTTGATAAAGTATTAATCATTGCTTAAATTCAGAAAGTTTAATAAAGTAACATCAGAATCTCTTAATTAGCAATTTTCTACTCATATCATGACTAAAAGCTTAGAATCAAAAAGCATTACTCATTATAAACTTCAAAATACTAGAAAAGAATAACTTTTTAATTTTATCACAGAATTGAACAGCATCAGAAGAAGAAAACATGAATGCATCATCAGATATAAAAGAAAAGAATATGAATGCATTACTTTTTAATCATGAAATGATCATGATCAGCATCAGCACTGAATTAAATGCTTAAATAAGCACTTATGAAGCAAACGATATCATTGTCTTTATCAAATACATATATCAACAGCATGACATTGAAATTGAGATTCATAATAACATGATTCAAATGTTAGAAAATGTCAACAAAATAAACATCACATTGAAGATTATGCAAACATGTCTGCAGAAAGAAGTTAAAAACAAGAACATAATTGTTAGAAATCAGCATAAAGCAAGTTAATATAAGTGTCATTTAACTAGAAGATAAATGCTAAGAAAGAAAGATAGCTACAGAAAAGAAGCTGACTACATATGTGTATTTCTCAGTCGACGCTAGACTCAATAGAGACTAGTCAAGATGACGAAGCGAGAATAAATCTGACAAGGCTAGAAGACTAAGTCTGACAAGACTAGAATCATGACATTACTTCTTTTCTTCAACGATTCATGTTTGCATGAATGTATTTTCTGCTCGATTTGATTGATTGCTCAATCATGATTTCAAAGACTCAGACTCATTAAATTCTGATTAACTGAATAGTCGAAAGCGCTTTTAGCGCGATTTGTTCAAATATTGAATATGAAAATCATCAACTATCTTCTGAGCGTTCATAAATTCGTCGTCATCAGCGTTGTATCAATTGAGATCATTGTCATAGTCATTTCATTTGACTCTATACTGAAGTCATCTTCGATATCGACGAGAATTCAATATATCGTTGATTTTTCATTCGTCTTCATCATTTATCACTATTGACTCAAAGAACTCATTCTTTTGATCAGACAAGAAATCATCGACGATGAGACGAAGCAGATCAGAGTGAAATACATCATGAACATGCATAGTCTCTGATAATTTCAGCTTATATGACGAGTCAACAAGATCTAGATTGATGAAGAGACTGAGCATTTTGTCGTCTAGCTTCTTGAAAGATCTCGCTGTAATGATGTTTCATTCGTTCAGAAACATCTTTGATTCAATCTCATAATTAACTTCTTTTCTATGCTTATTAGCTTGTTGAATCATTTGTTTTCTTGTTTTGACTAGAGATTCGCGAGCAAACATCAAGATCTTGTTCATATGTTCAGATATATTCTCGACTTTAGTCGCTTGCAAGCATTTACGAAAGCTTTCATATTCAATTGTATCGAGTTCAAAGCTCATATGAGAATGAAAGTCTTTGTTTAAAAAGAAAGAGATCGAGAAGATGACTGAGAACAGAGCATTATTGTCAACAAACTCAATCATGAGTAGTAGCTTAACTCAGTCATTCTGCATGTATGAACAGAAGAATCGAAGATATCTTTCAACGTTCTGATTAACTCGTTCACTTTGATCATTTATTTGAGAGTGATAGACAGTGAATAGTTGAAGATTAATGCTCAGTCTTTTGCAAAGAGACTTTCATAGAATAAAGATAAATTGAAGATCTCGATTTGAAACAATGAAATCAAGTAAATCATGTATTTGATATATTCACTGAAGCATTAGCTCAGCTGTTTTTTCTGCTGTGATTTCTTTGTCATCAGTAGAACAAGAAATATAGTGTCGTTTCTTTGACAGTTTACATATCACTGTTAGTATGACGTTTTTGCCTTTCGAAAAAGATAAGTCAATGATGAAATTCATGACTATGTTTTTTCATCACTGTTTGAGTATGAGTAGAGAATGTAGTAGTTCATTGAATTTATTTCGAGAAGTCTTTGATCGCTGACAAATGTAGCAGTTTCAAATATATCGATCTATTGTCTTTCGCATTGAAGATCAATAGTAGTATCTTTTTATTGCTTTCATCGTTCTAAGAATTTCGAAATGATCAATAGAAGATTGATCGTGAACTTTTCGAATTAGCTTCATTTGAAGATGCTCATCGAAGAAAACTTATAGAAGATCATCTCGATATAGTATTTCATTCTGAACTCAACAATTTCTTAATTTAGTATCTTTGTATTGAGCTTCATCTTTTGATACAACTTCACGAAGTAGAACATAATTCTCGTTGATTCTATTAGCTTCTAGAATCAATTGATAAATTGATTCATCATTCTCTTTCTTCTTCAGATCAGCGATTTTCATTCGATTCAACGTCAGAATCGTAGTTCGCTGATAGCAACATCGTTCATTCTCGAAGCTTCTAGAAACTGAATCAACTCAATGAATCAATGCATCAACTTTGATGTTTTATTTGTCTGAGCAATACATGATTTTGAAGTTGAAGTCAACGAGCTTTTGAACTCAGTGCATCTGACGTCTACTCAACTCTTTATTCTTCATTAATGATGTCAGAGCTTGATGATCAATGAACATCTTGATTGATAGTTCAGTCAATTTCAGCTCAGATCATCAATGCTCAAATGCTTGAATGATTGCTAGTAGCTTCTTGTCATAAATCTTGTAATTACACTCAGCAAGACTCAAATTCTTGCTGTAGTAAATCATTGAATGCAATGTTTCTTCATCATGATACTGAGAAAGTATATCATCATTGACGTAGTCAAATGAGTCTGTTTCAAGAATAGTCTCTTTATTCTGATCAAAATGACGAAGAATAGAGACTTCAGTTATTCATTTCTTCATATGATCAAAGATCATTTGACAAGCTTGATCTCATTCAAATATCATCTCTTTTTGAGTTAGTTGAATCAGAGAATGAACAATCTTCGAAAAGTTCTTTATAAAACGTTGATAGAAGTTGCAGAAGTTGACGAAGAACTGCATCTGAGTGAGATTTGTAGAAGTAAATCATTCAACAACTGCTTGTATCTTTCAAAAATTCATCTTCAGTTTCTCAATGAATAGCAATAGTTTTAAAAAGCTGATCTCTTGAACATGAAACTTACATTTGTTTATATTCATCTGTAAATTGATCTCTCGTAGTCTATGTAGAACTAGTCGTACATGTTTCTTATGTTTCTTCAGTGTTTTGCTGTAAATGATAATGTCATTTAGATAGATCTGACAAAACTGATGTAGATAATCAAACAGCACGTCGTTTATATAGTGTTGATAGAAAGTCAAGTCGTTGATTAATTTGAAAGACATCATGTGATATTTGTAGAAATCAAAAGAGATGATAAAGATAGTCAAATCTTCGCTGCTTGAATGCATGCGTAGTTTGTTGAAGACGACTATTATATTCAATCGAGTCAGATACTTGCTATCTTGAATACAAGCGAGAGTTTCGTCTATTAAGAATAGAAGATAGTGATCTCGTTTGATCAAAGCATTGAGCTTTCTATAATCGACTCAGAAACGCAGACTATCGTCTTTCTTTTTGATGAATAGTATGAGCGAAGTGTATGAGATCGAGCTAGAAGATATAAAGTCTTTATTTAAATGCTTGATCAGATAATTCTTCATCTTTTGAAGCTTGTAATCAGACATATGATAGAGACGACTTCGAGAAGATGTTTTCTCGTTGATCAACTCTATTTTATGATCATAGAAACGATGAGAAGATAGTTGATCAGTCATCGCTTGATCAAACACGTCTAGATAGTCATGATATTTCGAAGAAAGCTTAGCTTTGACTTCTTTCAAGATCTCTTCATGTGAAAGCTTTTGTAGATTTACGTCTTCTGATTTATTTCTAGCTGTTTTTAGAAGTCGATCGATTTTCGTGATGATGATCATGAAAGTATTCACATTCGACCGTTTGACTAGTGATTTATATGCTGCAGTCTCTATCATTGCTATGTTCATTGAATTGAAAGATGAAGCGAAGTTAATTAAATTAAATGATTTCATGATTTTATTGAATGAAGATGACTTCTCGCTGAGTCAAGTGACAACAGAAGAGATAGATCTCTTTAATATTTGAGTAGAGATTGAACTCTTCTGTTTTATCACGATTTTCTTGCTCGAAAGAACAGTCGAATGAGCTTTGATAAAAGCTTCAAAACTAGAAAATTGAAGACAATCATCTTTCATATCAATAGTCATTTTGATCTTGTTCATTCATGTTTTTTCAAGAATCATCTGATGTTGACTCAATCGAATAATTGACATAAAGACGAAACGTTTCATATGATCTTGAACAGTCAGATTCAAATAAATTGCATGAGTAATGAGCTTTTTTGCATAATGATCATCGAATTTTCTTATTGACTTGAACTTGATTAAAGATAAAGATTCAATTTGCAAATGATCACAAACATTCTGCGCGATTAATTCATCAATGAATGAATAGTCAGCTGCTTCAATGTCAATCAATGACTTTAATGAGTAACTAATTTCATTGCTAGATAGTACACATTCAGTAGTCAAAGATTTCGAAGCAAAGAAATCATTTGAGCTGCTCGTTGTTGAAGAAATTAACACATCTTTCATCACGTCTTTGATGAAAGTCACAAGTTTTTTGTCTCATTCTTCAATTTCTCTGTAAATAATTTCTTCTCTTCTTTTGACATGATGATCTCATTGAGACAAAAGATGAATGCACGAAATGTTGAAGTACTAGTCTTCAGTTGAGAGCAATTCTTTGAAAGATGACTCGATACTTTGCAGTTAAAGCAGATGATTGACATTCTTGATCATTCAGATTTGAGAATGAAAAAAGTAGCGAGTTGAACATAGCTAGTAGTCAAGGCTGAAGCTAATGTCAACGAAGAAACAAAACGTTTTTTTGAAGCTGCTATCAATTTGACTGTTCATTGCTCATCACGTAGCTGATAATTGACTTGTTGTTTGTTATTCACATCTTGAAGAAAGATTTTGAGCTTGTCAAGCAAGCTAAACTTTATGAGACAAACTGACAACGCATTCTGAAGATGATTGTTGATTTTATTCTGAATGTTGTTCATCAGAGTGATATCATCATAGTTCAGAAAGCTGAATATTTTAGTGAATTCTGAATAGAAAGAGCTGAAGAGCTTGTTGAGCTGCTTCAAAGCAATGTATTCATGATGACACTTTCGAATAAGATTCTGATCTTCGTAAATTTCTTTCAGATGTTTCAGTAGCTCTGATAGTGACTGATAGAATGAGAAAGCATCAACACAATGCTTTGCATAAATTTGCTGATCAGCATCATCTTCTAGTCTGAAAATCTCATAGACAATATGAATCTTTTCAGTAAGATAATGATTTACGTTGACATCGAGCTTATCAATTATCTTGATGTTTCATGTCTTTCAGATAAAGTCATCTGTTTCAATGAAGATGAGTGAATTCGAAAGCTTAATGAACTTGTGATGATTGTTCTCGTTATCAGATAGAGTAGAAGATTCTCATTGAAAGTGAGCTTTGAAAGTTGAGCTTCGTTCAACTTCAAAGCAATAAATTGAAACTGAGATCATAGAAGCTTCTTTCTGATTGACTCATTGTTCAACTGACTGAGTATCTTGACAAGACATAAATTGATCGACTTGATGTTGTTTCGCTCTGAAGTTCAATCGCTTATCTTGTAACTGACTGATCTTTTTCTCTAGCTCATCGTTTTTATCAAAAGCGACTTCTAGTTGTTTCGCTCTCTTTTTGTGATCTTCTTGTACAAGAAGTCAGTGTTCATTGAGTTGTAAAGTCAAGTTTCGCTGACTTTGAAGCTCATTCAGCATATTGATAACTTTGTTAAGTTGATTGCTAATTCAATGAAGCAGTTGTTCTTCAATGTTTATGTTTCATGCAATGACAGCTTTCTCAGCTTTGACTGAAGCATCGATGAGTAGAAGTGAAATTCTTCTACTGACAATGCTTCTAAGCAGATGAGTTGTTCAAGACTCAACTGACTTGACGTTGTATGTCATGATGAAAGAAGATAGAAGTTGTTAAGATAAAAGTAAATGAGAAATTGATGTTTTGAATTGATGTTTTTTGATGAGTGAAAATTCAAAGAATTTCTTGTGAATTTCAGGTAATAATTGAGTGCTTTATTCAAAGAATTTCTTGCAAATAGAATGATGAAAATGAGTGTAGAATCGAAGAATTTCTTGCAATCTAAAATGATGATGATGCAAATTTGAAGAATTTCTTGCAAATTTTTCTTACTGAATAAATTGTTTTGTATCATTTATTTATCGATAGCAGAGTAGTAGATGATGAGCATTTATCTAATGTTAGAAATCAGCATAAAGCGAGTCAATATGAGTGTCATTTAACTAGAAGATAAATGCTAAGAAAGAAAGACAGCTACAGAAAAGAAGCTGACTACATATGTGTGTTTCTCAGTCGACGCTAGACTCAATAAAGACTAGTCAAGATAATGAAGCGAGAATAAATTTGACAAGACTAGAAGACTGAGTCTGACAAGACTAGAATTATGACAATAATTATACATCATTTAAAAGCTGCATCTGAAGTTAATAAAGCATTTCAACTTCTGAAGATTAATTCTTGAAGTTAATTAAGTTACTCAACTCATCTTTGTTTGAAAATTCAATGCAAAATGTAAACAATTGACTATCTTAAATGCAGAATAAGTTGAAGATAAATAAAAATCTTTTTTCTATCAAAGAGTTAAAGATTGTATACATTAAAAGTTGAGTTTGTGAAGCTGTGATTAAACATATAGCATCTTGAATGAGAAACACATCTTTGAATTTCTTTCTAAAAGTCAAAAAGTGCTATTAATTATTAATAAAATGTATAATAATTTCAATCATCATCATATGACTTAATGACAGTACTTGAAGCTGTATCAGAACAAGATCTCATTTCATGAATTTTGAATGAAATTTTAGAGATTTAACGCAAAACTAAAATACAATAATGAGATTTTACTAAATGATTTTCAACATAAAATCAGTTCAAATCTTCAGCAAGTAATGCTCAATAAATGAATCATGAATTTGAATAAGTTTATCAATATTTGCAATTAATAACTTATATTAAGACTTTTATAAAAACAATCATAACATATGCATAACAAATTTTGAAAAAGATCATTACATGCAAAACAAAGCAAATCTAAAGAATGATTAAATGACAATGAATTGCATAAGTTGCAGCAATGCAAGTTCAAAGATGATTGCAAGTGATGTTAATATATTGCAAGAAAACAGCGATGCAAAGTTGCAATGCTCACGTAACAACAAAGAGAAAATAGTTAACATTATTAATTTACTAATAAAGACATTAATGTTAAAGAAAAAGATGAGCAAAGATTACTTGTAAAAAGAAATAGCATTGAAGCTGATGTGTTGTCTTCAACTCAATTCAGAAGAAAAACATCATACAATTCAGAATGCATTCATCACGAAGAATATACAAAAATTGAAAACATCAATTCAATTGCTAAGCAAGCAGTTATAAATGCAGAGAAATACGCGTTTCTCATTGAAAATCATGTCATAAGCAAACATGACAAGAGAAGAATTATCAATAAGAAAGTAACATTTCAAAGAGAGATTATCATCACTTTGCAAAAGATGTAAAGTCATGATAAAGATAGCAAACAAAGAAGAAATAAAGAAGATGCAGAAGAAGATCATCAAGCAGATTCTTCAGAAAATAGCAAACATGTCAACAAGTCAACAAAATCTGATCATGTTTCTTTGCAAGCTGAGTAGCAAAGACATCTTTCTTCACGCAGTCAGCTCAAACACTTAAGCAAATCTGAAAAGAATTCAAGAATGAGCAAAAGAAATTGTGAACTTAATGCATATATTGCAATGAATCTTCACAGTGCTGACATATGAGATGCACATTACAATCAACATGAACAATCAGAAGAAAGTTATTAAAAAGCTGATAAAGAATAACATAAGACTTCATGAGAATCTGAAGATTTTAAGAATAGTCTGACTCAAGAAAGTAATAAAGAGCAAAAAGACTCATTCATCACTTATTGTGAAGATAGTAATCAAAGTGATGATGAATTAACTGATGAACATAAGTATGTTAAATGCATATCATAAATGTGCATGTGAACTGTTCAAGAAGAACTGTCACATCACACAATGCTTCAGATGTCAAGAATTTGATCACATGATCAGATTTTGCAAAAAGAATCAACATTATGTCAAGTGCATAAATAAACATCATATTAAAAGATGCATGACATTTTTGAATAAAAGATGTTGTGTTAACTGCAACAAAAATCACAAACTTTGAAGATATATTTGTTTCAAATGATGACAGACTTAACAGCAGATGAAACAAGCATTTGAAATTTATAAAAACAGATCATTCAAATATTTAGAAACATTTAAATACAAATTGCACATTCTTGCAATTTTCAAGCTCTTCGCTGTTTTCAAGCTCTGCAGATTCAATGAACTCTTTGAAGTTCACGAACTTTTTCAGTTCAATAAACTCATCAAGCTCAACAATAGTTATGCTGAAAACATGCAGTTTAGTCGCTTATGAATTAACATGACAAATGATAAAAGTTAAGAAGAGATGTGTTAATCATTTCTCTTATGTGAGTAATGACTCAGATGAGATGTCACTCAAGCAGAGTCAAAAACGACAAATCAGAAAATAAGATAAACTTTCAATGATTAAGAGCATTTAAAGAGTCTTCTCTTTGCAAAGTTAACAACAGTTACAAATAACTTTATAATAAAATAATCTTTTCTATGAATATTGCAGTACAACATCAGAAAATCATTGAAAATTCAGAAATCATTTCTAATCAACAGAGAAGTTCATGATTTCAACATTATAATCATACAGAAGCAAAGTTGCAACATTAATGATACTCAATTGTTTAACTCAGCTCACAACTTCTTTTATCTAATGAAAAACACGTCATCACAGTCAAGAACATGCATATATGTGAACAAATGTTTAAAACTTGATTAATGAATGATAGAAACAGTTGAATCAAACATTTGCTTAATCAGAATATTAACTTATAATACAGATGATGTAATGCAGACGTTGTAACTTATAAACATTTACAATTCATATTCATTGTTCTTTACATTTATAAAGAGATTTTCAACCATTTTTCGCTTGAGCGAGCTATTCAAAGACGATTGCAAACAACTGATCATGAAAGATTTCAATTTACATCATTCTCATTAAGAGAAATAAAGATGCTTCACTTAATATGCAGTGATTGACAGTTTACTTGACATTGTTACTAATGCTAAGCTGAAATTATTGCTGAAATCAAACATTATTACTTGCAAGATTCAAAATCAGTTTACAACTATTGATTTAGTTTTTAGCAGCGAGAAAATACAGTTCATGACATGTAAATGCAAGATACACATTGATCTGCATTAAGAATTGAATCATCTTTTGATTGTTACAGAACTTTGTTTACAAATAACTTCAGTACAATCTTCAACTTGATGATTATGAAAGAAAATGAACACAGAAGCATTGAGCATGTATTTGCATATGCATCTTTCGTTGAATCGTTCTTTGAACAGCAAAATGATGATGAATGAAAGAGTGTGCAAAGCTATCAAGATGTTATAGAAAATCATTAAGAAATTTATCTTCTTGACAAAATCATCAAGTTAAGCAAAAAACTTCTGAAATTCAAACTGCTCAAAGATAGTGTTATGAGCATATCAAGATTGATAAGACTGAACAAGACTGAAGCTTTAATCAATTCGCAGTGCACATTAGCAAGTACTCTGTGTAATGATTAGAACTAGTCAACAATCTAGTCGAGGTCTGATCTAGATTTAACTCAGATTTGACTCAGATATGACTCAACACTCTTTTTCTTTCTCAACACTCTTTTTTCTTTCTCAATATTCTTTTCTTTCATCAACATCTTGTTCATTTACATTATTTTCTTTTCATGTCACAAACACATCTCTTTTGAGTCTAGCGCAGTCTCTGAACATTACATAAATAGAAGCTTTTGTATCAATCTTCTTCTGTATTCTTAATATTCAGTTATAGCTATTTCTAAAGATCAAGCACTATCAATTCTGATCTTCATTGATTGTATCATTTAAACATGATTCTGACATTATATTGTGAATTCGTTAATCACATGATACTGATCTCATTACTCATTCAACATACTCATCTAGACAGAATGAGTCTAAAGAAATTCGTTTACCTGATGATCAACGTAATTGAAAGATAGAACAACATTAAAGAATTGAATAGAATCAACGACAAGACTGTTTGAATTGCTAGACTACTTATTGCTCATTAAGTATGTAAAGTTCATTCAATTACAAGAATCATGATAAAGAATCTTCGTGAATTGCTCAAGAATCAAATCGATTGATAAATTCAATGATAAAGAATCTTCGTTGTTTGCTAAAGAATTAATGAAATCAATCAACAAACAAATCTCATCTTCTTTGTTGAAGATTAAACATCATTTCATACATCTTTCTTCTTCAAATCATCAAGCATCATCATTCGTTTGATTTTCTTTCAAATAAATCTCATCATGTTTAATCATTCATTTACTGAAGAGTGTTCTGAGAAATTTTGAACTCGTTTCTCTCAAATCTCTGATGCTAATTCATTGAAATCACGAACGAAATCATCAAGTGCTGCGTCATTTCTTCATGAAGATGATGAATCATTCGCTGAAATGATAATATCTTTCATGTTTTACAAAATTTGAAAAGCTCAAAGTCTAGCTCTTGATAAAGAAACAGATTGACTCTATGAGTTAAATAAACAACAAGAAGACGAAATCAAAGAGTTGAAAACAAGACTTTAAGCTAAAGAAAACACTTCTTTTGATTTCATCTACTCTGAGCGTTCTAAATCTCAAAAAATACCTGATTCTTCGCTGTTTACTGATGAAAAGAACTCTACTTGAAAGAATTGATACGGAAAAATTCAGAATAAACTAGAGATCAACGTCAATCTCTTTTCTAATGAACGAGTCAAATTGAGCTATATACATTCTAGATTATTCAATGACGCAGCTGAGATCACTCAGACTAAATGCAAACGTAACTGTGTCAATCTTTATAGAATCATTGAAGATCTTTTGAAAGAGCTAGCTCAGTTGTTTGATGATTCAAATAAGAAAGTCAACTTTCGTAGAAAATACTACAACTTGATTCAAGAATTCAAGAAATTCAGTGAATTTTATACTCAGTTTCAACGTTTATCTTTCTATTTAAACTATCACGAAAAGCAACTGATCGTTAATCTGAAAGATAAAATCAACTCTTGTCTTTGATTCATTTGAGTAAATCAACTAATTCAATCTGATTCTTTAAAAGAAATTCATTTCTATCTGATTCATTTGAATAATGATCAGCGAGTTATTCAAGAGATCAAGAACAAGCTCAAATGCATCAACAACATTTCAAAGACTATTTTTCATAAAGTGACTGTTATCACTCAATCAATTGATCACTTGAAGTTTGATCATTTAAAGTCGCGTGACGCGATTTTAACTAACGTCAAAGAAGCAAACATTCTAGTTGAAAGCTGTTTCATATATCATAAATCAGATCATAGCTCTAAAAAGTGCTTTGATTAATCTACTAGAATTAATGCAGTGAACAAAGAATATAATCAATTCAATTCGAATTTGAATTTCAATTCAAAAAACTAGTCATTTTTTCAAAAGTCATTAAAGAAATAAAGATTATATCTTTGTGCAAACTAGACGAAATTCTATCAAAAGAGAATTACTTTGAAAAGTCATTTTTAATTGACATTTATCTCATCTTTCAGAAATGATCTTTCAATCTTCGTTTTCTAATAGACAGTGATTCAGTCATTTACATGATCATACATTTCAATCTAGTCAATAAAGTATGCAAGAAACTAGAAATTCAATCTATATCACTGACAAAAGAGAAGCTAATAAGAGATTATGATGAAAAAATATTTAAAAAAACAATCACTCATAAAATTCTACTCAATCTCATTATCGAAAGTTATAAGAAATTGACTGTATTAATGTTGATAGCTGATATCAATCATCATGAAGTCATATTGAGTAAGCTCTGAATGAATAAAAACGAAATATTACTGAATATGCAAAACGACGTCATTGTTTTTTTAAATCAATTGAATACTTCTATTTCGATTTTTTCGATCTCGCTCAATTCAAAGTACTCAAGTTGATCGCGATCAACTTCGTTTTCTTTAATCACTTAAACTAAGATCTTTATGATGCTCAAATGACTCATTTCAATCACTGCTCAGAAAGAGTCATTCTTGATTCAAAGCATAAACATCATCTCATTTAAAACATTGTTGAATCATTTAAAGAAGAACAAGATCAAAGTCTTTGCTTTATTTATGATGAACATCAATAGAAAAATCACGTATAATACTTGATGCAATTTGAACGTTTTAAACATCTTTTTAATCAATGAAATGACTTAGAAATTGACTATGATGTCAAAGTCATGAACTTCTTTGTTGATTAGAAATGATTTCTGAATTTTTAATGATTTTCTGATGTTATACTGCAGTATTTGTAGAAAAGATTATTTTATCATAAAGTTATTTGTAACTGTTGTTGACTCTGCAAAGAGAAGACTCTTTAAATGCTCTCAATCATTAAAAGTTTATATCATTTTCTGATTTATCATTTCTGACTCTGCTTGAGCGACGTCTTTTCTGAGTCACTACTCACATAAGAGAAATGATTAACACGTCTCTTCTTGACTTCTATCATTTGTCATGTTGATTCATGAGCAACTAGACTGCGTGTTTTTAGCACAACTGTTGTTGAGCTTGACGAGTTCATTGAACTGAAAGAGTTTGTGAACTTTGAAGAATTCATTGAATTCAAAAAGTTCATTAAACTTGAAGAGTTCATTGAATCTGCAGAGCTTAAAGACAATGAAGAGCTCAAGAATTGCAAGAATGTGCAATTGTATTTAGATGCTTCTGAATATCTGAATGATCTGTTTCTATAAATTTCAGATGCTTGTTTCATCTGCTGTCATCATTTGAAACAGATGCATCTTCAAAATTCATGATTTTCATTGCAGTTAATGCAACATCTTTTATTCAAAAACATCATGCACTTTTTAATGTAATGTTTGTTTGCACACTTGACACAGCATTGATTCTTTCTACAAAATCTGATCATGTAATCAAATTCTTGACATCTGAAGCATTGTGTAATGCAACAGTTCTTCTTGAACAGCTCACATGCATATTCATGATATGTATTTAGCATATTTACATTCATCAGTTGATTTATTATTGCTTCAATTGCTATCTTCATAATGAGTAATGAATGAGTCTTTTTACTTTTTGCTACTTTCTTAAGTCAGACTATTCTTAGAATCTTCAGATTCTCATAAAGTCTTGTGTTATTCTTTATCAACTTTCTAATGACTTTCTTCTGATTATTCATGTTGATTGTAGTATGTACTTCATGTGTCAGCATTGCGAATGTTCATTGAAGCGCTTGTATGCGCAAACTATCGATGTGATTGACCAACGGGAAGATATAAAGCAGCGACTTTGGCCAGGTTACATGTAACTTAGCATACATACAGCGCCTAGACAGTGTCATAGTCATAGGCTGCATGCACTTAATGAAGAAATAAAAAATAAAAATAAAAAAAAAGAATGTTCATTGCAATATGCATGTTGAGTTTGCAATTTCTTTTGCTCATTCTTGAGTTTTTTTCAGATTTGCTCATGCATTTGAGCTGACTGCATGAAGAGAAATGTCTTTGTTATTCAGCTTGCAAAAAGACATGATCAAATTTCGTTGACTTGTTGACACGTCTGCTATTTTCTGAAGAATCTGCTTGATGATCTTCTTCTGCATCTTCTTTATTTCTTCTTTGTTTGCTATCTTTATCATGACTTTACATCTTTTGCAAAGTGATGATAATCTCTCTTTGAAATGTTACTTTCTTATTGATAATTCTTCTCTTGTCATGTTTGCTTATGACATGATTTTCAATGAGAAACGCGTATTTCTCTGCATTTATAACTGCTTGCTTAGCAATTGAATTGATGTTTTCAATTTCTATACATTCTTCGTGATGAATGCATTTTGAATCATATGATGTTTTTCTTCTGAATTAAGTTGAAAATGATGCATCAGCTTTAGTGCTATTTCTTTTCATGAATAATTTTTGCTCATTTCTTTCTTTAATGTTGATATTTTTATTAGTAAATTGATAATGTCAACTATTTTCTCTTCATCATTGCATGAGCGTTGTGACTTTGCATCGCTGTTTTTTTGTGACATGTCAACGTTGCTTGCAATCATCTTCAAACTTGCATTGCTGTGACTCATGCAATTCATCGTCGTTTGATCATTTTTTAGATTCATTCTGTTTTGCATGTAATGCTCTTTTTCAAGATTTATTATGTGCATGTTGTGATTGTTTTCAATTTAGCATGTCATCTTATTGTATATCAAACAATTAATTTAATTTAAACATTGAAATTTGTTATTTTAAAAGTAAGCAGTTAATCAGCATTTTACAAATTTAAGTCAATTAAGATTTGCAAAATAAAATGAAAGAACTTGAATTTAATTGTTACATCAATGATTATTTTAAAGAGATTCATGAATCAGAAATCAGTGAATAAATTCATTAAATCTGCTTTTATAACAAAGCAAAGCACTTAAGTTGATCTTGATCAACTTCAACTTTCTCAATCAATTAAAGTAAAGAAAATCATTAATATTATCATGATTGAAGTTATTATATATTAAACTTTAGTCAAGAATAAAAAGATTAAGATCTTTTCATTAATTATTAGTAAAATCAATAAAGTGCTTAGCTCAGTTGAAGATTTCACAGAACTGAATGAAATAATATTAATCATGTCATTGAATAAACTGAAGAAGAAGTTTTCAATCATTTATCATGACTTTTTGAATTGTCAAAGACTGAGTTAAACTAAAAATACTATTAATATAAAAGAATGATATTATTGACTCATTGAAGAGAATTCATAGAAAATCACTTCAATATAGTATTTCGTTCTGAACTCAACAATTTTCTAATTTAATATTTTCATATTGATTAAAGAAATAAAGATTGAAAAACGCATGCAAAATCATGAAAACAAATTACTTAAACTATTCAAAGATAAAGCACATTATTGATATGATGCTTGCGCTTCATTCTGATCATCAAGAGCAAATAAGAAGCATCATCAATATGATGTTGATGAGTGAATAAAAAATAATTATTGCTATCTTGCAGAAAAATTCAGTCAAGATGAAAGATATACAGAAGAAATTACACAAGCTGCAAGTACTTTATGAGTTCAACAAATGTAGAAACAATGAGCTAATGCTCTGAGAAAAGATGAGAAGTTTGACAAAGATGATAAAAAAGCTGATGCATCAATGCATCATTGCATTGACTGTCAATCAATGCATGAAGAATCAGCTGAAGAGATTGAAAAAGATAATGAGCAAACTTGAAAAAAAGTTTATGAAGAAGAGAAAACATGTTGACAGCTGAGCGAAAAGAGCAAGCATGAAGTTGATGACATCATTTGAAAGTCATTTTGTGTTCAATGTCAACATATCATCATCAGTGCAAAATCATTGTAAGAAATTTGAAGTAAAGATTTTCATTAAAGAAGAAGAAGAAGTAAAAAGAATCATGATGATAATAATGAAGAATATAGTAAGATGATTGAAAGAAATTGATGTCAACGAGACACTGTCAATGTGCAAAAACATAGAAACAATAAAGAAATGATTGAGACTGCTGATATTTTGAATCAAGATGAAGAGTAGTAAAAGAACATTAAAGAAAAACAATTTTTGAATCAAAAAGATATCATTGAATACATGTTTATGCAAAGTCAGTTTTGAAGTAGTGATACATGAAATTAAAGTTGAAGAAATGTTTAAGAACATAAAGAAGAAAGAGATGAGAACACTCATCAAGATCAATAAAGATATACATTCAGAAATGATGATCAAGAAGATTGAATGACTCACAAAGAAGAGTGAGCAGAAGAGATATGTCTTGCTGATGATATATGTAGTCAGTGCTGAGATGATAAACAAGCTGATTGATGAGAGAATATGTCATGAAATCAACATAAAAATCACACAGTTTTATGACTTAAGCTGCAGAGTGCATCAGTGTTTAAAGTATCAAGAATATGATCACAAGATATATAAATGCAAAAACAAGCAAAAATGCATTTACTGCATGCTGAATCATTGCTTAAAGCATTGTTTTTATGAACAAACTCAAAACATGTGAAAATGTGAAGTATGTTGAAATACATACAGAGTCTTTAATTCTCAATGTCATAAACAACAAGCTGAAAAAGAAAGAATAAAGAAAGTCACAAAGCACAGACTTTTATATCATGTTGTATGAAAGTAGAAAGAATTAAAGACAGCAATAATAATAAATTTATACACTTTTGTAACATTGATTAAGTTGACTTATGAAGAACTTTATGCTATCTATATTGAGTGAATAAAACTCTCTGAGGTAGAAAATCACTCGCTGTTCATACAACTGCTTCACGCAGTCAAAACTATCATTATGAGACTATGTATCAAATTAGTTCACGTTAATTACATGTTAAAGAATGAGTAACTCAGTCACTTTAAATTGTTTCAGAAGCTTTATTTTCATCATCATTCTTGCAGCTGCTCTGAAACTCTTCGTGATAGTAATGATTATTCAATAGTTTAAAAAGTCAACGTTTTATAACATTCTTGATTGCAAATGCAATCAGTTCAAGCAATGCATGAATACATGTTTCATCATTTGAAGATTTCAGTCACAGTTGCATCATATGCTATTTGCGTCTGAAACATTTCTGAAGTGCAGATAAACATTCAGATTTATGCATTCAATTCTGATGTAAGTGATGAGAATGCTTTTAATTTTCTGAAAATCATTTTGCATCTTTATCATTTTGTTGAACAAATGCAATCTTTGTGTCAAAATAATGTGAACATCTGCAATGCATTTTCTATATTTTTTTCATCATTGCTTTCACTAACTTCTGTAATATTGCACTATTGCGATGCTGTCATTAATTGAAATCATTGCAGTGAGAATTAATTGCTTACATCTTGACTGTATTTTCACATCTTCTTGAATTAATTTGTTCAGAAGCATCACTTTCTTGATGATAAGAAAGCGAAAGATGATTCAATTAATATTCATCAAATAAATGCATATCAGTTTGCATGCTTGTTTGATTTTCTGCATACAATCATTGATTCAACTGTGTAACATAATCTTGTTTTGCAGTATGTTCAGATGAACATGCAGCGAACTTGTGTACATTTCTGCTTTCAAAGTCTCAATGCTTACTCTTTTAAACATTTTTGCAACATGATGCAGAGTCTGATTCTGTAATGTTTCAAGTTTACATTCTTTGTCTGACAGTTTTTTCTCTTTTTCTCGCTGATGTCAAACTGATGCTTTAAATGCAATTTCTGATCTTACTACTGCTGAATATATTTGTCTTGCTTTTGTAAAGATTGTCTTTCATGTGAAGATCTTAAGTTGACTAAGTGCTAGCATTCATGTGACGTGATTCACTTCAATTTGACGAAGATGCGTGTTTCATTACAATTTCGTGTTCAATTGTACTTTCAGAACTCGCATGTCTGATTTTAACTTAATAACTGAGCTTTCTATTTGTATGCTAATCATAATGTCAAATTTCTTTGATTTTCTGATGAAGTGCGTAAATTCATACTTTTCTGATGCAAATGTTGCATCATGAATATAAGCTCATTTCGCGCAGATGTTGTATGCTTTGCTCAGTGTTTTACAGATTTCTTCAATGAATTTATCATATGTTAGAATGTTAATGTCATTTATGAAGTTAAGCACTTCAATCTTAATTTTCAGTGCTTTGCACTTCTCAATCAAACTTGCGTTAAAGAATAGAAAGAGAATTGATGAAATGAAAGATTTTTGTGATATGTTTGCATTTATCTTGCGTATGTTACTCATTTGCTCGTTGAATCTCAGCAATGTTTCTCAATTCTTAAGAAAGCTGCATGCTCATTAAACTATGTAGTCTGAAGTTCTTTTCATTTTCAGAGTATGCAGAAGTCTGACATGCAAAACTTGATTAAATGCTTCAATGATATTTAAACTTAGCATGAACGCTACATATTTAATTTTGCAGTCTCATACTGTGTGAATCTGATTTACTAGTAGATTTAATGTCAAGATCATGAATTACTTACATCTCACTTTTATTTAAGCATCAGATAACATGTGATGAGTCTCAATTATATTGTTCAGTCTTTTAGTCATGATTGACTTTAAAGCTTTGCTCATGATATTAAACAAAGCAATGAATTAATATGTTTTTGAATCAATATAATTGCTCTTCTTCAATTTGCATAATATTATCATTTAAGCTTTTTTAAACTGCTTCGAATGATATCTGTATGTTACACATGCATTGAATAAACTCATTAATATTAAGATCAGTTCTGCAAGATTTGTTTGCAACACTTTGTTTAAAATGTTTGAAACATCTGATGCTTTGTCTGCTTTTACTCTTTTGATTGTCTATCTCACTTCATCTTCTGAAATGTGTAAGTCAAATGACATTGTCAAAAGTATAAATAACTCTACAATGTTATTGATGTTTGTCTAAAAGAGTGAAAGAAAGAATTTTTCTTGCAATATCTTAATTTTGTTCTTGAACATCATTGTCATTTGATCAGTATCACTTTACTTTAATGATGAAAACTGAAAAAGTTTTTTAAATAGCTGACTTTTGATTCTGATTCATTTTGCGAAGCATCATATTGACTTAAGTACATCACTCAGCTCATGCATTTATAATCTGAAATGTGCACGCTTCGCTTGTTGAATGATCTTGTTTTTATGATCATTGTGTTTCAGATATTCATTTCATGCATTTCATGCATTTAGTGTGCTTTGTATTTTTCATACAATTCACAATCATCTTGATTTCATTACTATCTTTGAGCAGTTTAAATTTCAGAAGTTCTTTGCTCAACTTGATGACTTTGTCAAAAAAATGCATTGCAAACTTGAGCATCGAGAACAACTGGCGACAGCGACCTATCGAAGCATATGATATATCAAATCAATTGACAAGTTATAGAGTACAATCGTACGATCAAAACAAGCTCTCATTCGACTCAATAGCTTCACAGATGACTGCGTCGCAAGTCAAAAATCGAAATTTGAAATTTTCTGCGCTCACGCAGATCAAAATCGACGACGAAACGAGAGTTCATTAATGCAGAAGAAAGAATCATCAATTCAGACAGTAATTTGATTGATAAATCAAAGAGCAAACTCACATGAAAAGAACAAGTTGTCAATCAACTTTAGAACAGTACAAAAGACTGCGTACTGATGCAAAAATCGAAATTGAAATCTTTTGCACTTGAAGATTGCACAGAGAATAACGTTGTTTCAGAGAAGTACAGCATTTCTTATCAAATCACTATCTGTTTTATCTTTTCTTGATGTGCAAGACAATAAGTCAAGATCAGTCGTTACTATTCTGAGCGAGATAACGTGACTACTTTGATATCTGAGATATAAAGCAATTGCGTCAAGCATTTTCTATCAAAAAGAGTAATCTAGATTCTTGCAGACTAAATTTATATCATTTTCATCTGACATAAGTCAATAATAGAAGACAATTTATTGAAGATTTCAAGATAGAAATTGAAGAATCTTTACACTAGAGTTATTGTCTACATGAAATGCTCTGAGTAAGAGATTAAAGAGATATTTAAGTGATGTCAAGTGAATTTTCTAGAAGCTTGAAGCTTGAAACTCGGAAAAACTCTTTATGAAAAGAAATATAAAAAGTCGCTTTATGCGCTCTTTCTCGTTTCGTTTCGTTTCGCGAATAGTAATGTGAAACTCAGTAGAAGCAATAGCTCAGCGTCAGAACTCAAAATGTTGACGATAGAAATCAAAAAGTCAACGTTAAAGATTGAAATAAATTTATGAAATGAACTTAGCATGAGTTTATCAACAAGCAAACAACTGCAGAATGACATTGTTGATTTATTTTGCAGTCAACAAAAATCATTCACATCAGTAAATAGAAAAACGCAATACATGTTTAGTTCACTCGATGCATTAATGTTAAATTCACATGCAAATGTGCATAATGACAAGAATACAATCAATTTGCGAAATGCGAATTCGCAGCAAAAAGAGCAAACATGAGTGATTGTGAAATTCAAAGAAAGGAAAAAGCGAAAAGCAATAAAAAGTTTGGAAAAAGAAGCTAGCATTGAAGTTAGTATGAGCAAGTGCTACAATGTCATCTCTAAAGAGATGCAGATAAAGAGACTACGCGAAAAAATTGAATATGCAGTCAATCAGCTAAGACAAGCAATATCAGAACAGAAAGAGACTATAAGTCATAGCTTAATCTACATTTGAAGAGCATACAATGAAAGCATAGAAAACTCGATTCAGAAGCAAATAGATCAACTTTAAAGTCAAACAAACAACAAATTGAAGATCATTCTACAATTGATTCAACAAAATGCTGAAGACATCAAAAAGAAAATCAATGCAAAGCAAATGACAGAGAATTCACAAATCTTGCAGAAGACGCAGGTTTTGCAAACGTTGCAAGTCATGCAAAATTCGCAAAAATCAACGCAAAAGCTCACATATGTGCAAAAAGCAGCTCAAGTCACAAATGCAAATGCAAATGCAAACATAAATGCAAATGTGAATGCAAATGCAGACGAATGAAACCTGATTATCAAGAAATTCTCGTCAAAATCACAAGAAATATCGTATCATGAAAGAAGACTCATTGTCAATCTTAAAAATGAGAACTGAACGTTGAAGACGATGAAAATGCGAGATTCGATGAATAATGCATTGAAAAAGGCGAAAATCGATCTAAGAGTCGTCACGATAGTCAAAACGCTAAAGAAAAATAACATTGCTTTGATGATTTCAGAAAAATACATCGCAGATGTCTTACTAGCGCAAAGAGCAATATGAAAGCATGTTTTTGATGTTAAAAGCATTAAGAAAGATGAGAAATGACACAAAATAGTCATACACAGTCTGAAAATCGAAATCTTCAACATAAAGATTGAAATGAAATATCTGAGAATCGAGCTAGAGAAGTACAATTCTGAATTGAAGCTGATAATAAATTCAATATGATTATCAAAAGGTGAAAATAAAGCAAGAAAGAATCATGCTTCAACGATACTGACGTTCAAAATCGAAGCAGAAGCGCAAAGACATCTGAAAAAATGACTCTTAGCTGCAAGATCAACATATCAAACAGTTGAATATTGAGACTATTGATCAAATGATCAATGTCAAAAATGTCAAACATTCAAGCATTTGCAAAACAAATGCAACAGATCATCAAGATGCTTGTACTGCAAGCGAAATCATCAGATCTGAAATCATAAATGTCAATTATTTATGTGCAAAGATGAGTAATCATGCAATCACATGATTTCTAAATGTTGCAACTGTCAAAATGCGCACTTCGCAAATAGCGCAATGTGTGAAACATATCAGACAGCTCAATCTATTAGCTCACAAAAAGATCATCTAGTCACGAAATTGTAATAAATATTGCATTCAAAATGTCACAAAACAATGCAAAGAACAAAAGCTTTGCAAACACGTTGAATATTTGAATTCTACAGCACAATTGCGTAAGATCAACGCAAATTATGCATGCATGCATGAAATTTGCGAAAAACAAGACAGACATTGTTATACTACAAGAATTGTGAATGAAAGACGAAAATATAACAATTTTGCATTCATCATTTATCTGCATCAAATCAAATGTTCAGAATACTCATGTCAGAGTACTGATATTTGTTGCAAAAAACGCAAAGAAATTTACATGCACATCAAGATCAGACATAGTCAACAGCGAAGATATGCAAGCAATATTAATAGCGAACAATAAAATTCAGAGAGAAATTTTACTGTTCAATGTTTACAACGAAAAGTCACAAAATGCAGATGATGAGCAATTATACACGATTGAGCGAGAATTAGCAAAAGTTATGCTAAATTCTGAGCAAAAAGTTATTATTGTCGAAGACTTTAATGCACATCATAGCTGATGAAACGCAAAAATTTCAAACTCTATTAAAACGAAAGCATTAATAAAGTGAGTAAATTTACATAAATGCAATCTGATTAACACTTCTGATATAAATACATATCACAGTTATTCAGATCAGTTAAACTCAGTACTTGATTTAGCATTTGCATCAAAGAATATGCACAATCACATTAAGAATTGATATATAAATGAGAATGCAAACACAGAATTCAATCATGAAGTAATTTTATTTACAATAGTTATGAAAAAAGTGAAGTTGATTGAAAATTCGCTGAACGCATCATACAATTTGCAAAAAGTTGACTGAAAAGACTTTGATGAGCATTTGCAAAAGACGAAAGACAAAATAATTGTCAAGATGCAAAGAATCATGAGTTTAGAAGCAAAAGTCATTTATTTGACTGAATGCATCAAGAATACAGTGAAATTATTCATATTTAAACAGCGAATATGCGCAAAATCTAAATTCTGGTGAAACAATGAGTTCATCGAAATGCAAAAGACGTTGTCGTCAAAAAAGCGAATCTGAAAAAGATGCAGAAATGACGACGCATGAGCAGAGATAGTACAAATGCGAAATTCATATCATGATGCAATAAAGCTGATCAAAAATCAATTCTGAATCAATTTTTTGAACAACGTTGAAGAGAAAGAAGTGTTTCAGATCTACAAGTTCACTAAATCACGTCTAATCGAGAAGCTACTCTTGATACAAAACTTGCAAAAAGAATTGAAGATCAAATTTAATGAAAAGTGCAAGACATTTCTGAAAGCAATGTACTTATCATCATCAAAAATTCAAATCAATGAAGAATTACTATCAAACGAAAGTATACAGTGATTAAAAGTTATCAAAGAGAAAATCAAGCACGCTATTAACTTCTCAGCACTCAGAAAAGCATTCAAATCAAATGATATGTCATTCGCAATCATACAGCGAGCGTACAAAACTATATTGAAAATCTTCAATTTAGTATACTCAGATTTGATCAAAAACAACTATCATTCGAAGATATGATGCGAAAACACGATAATTATTCTGAAAAAATCAAACAAATCGAATTATTCAATTTTGAAGACATACAGAATTATTACGCTGCTAAACTGTTTAGACAAAGTAGCAGAAAAAATAATAGCAGTGCAACTGTCTTACACAGTTGAAATTAATGATAAGCTGCTGAACTTTGATCAAATGAAAGACAGAAAACAAAGATCAGCTATAAATGCAGTACTAAATCTAGTACATGATGCGCAAATGACGAAAAGTCAAGAAAACACGCTTATCTGTCTACTTCTAGATATCAAAGAAGTCTTTGATCATGTTGCATTGAAACAGTTAATCAAAATATTGATTAAATTGAAAATATCAGTCAATTTAATCAATTGAATAAAATGTTTCTTACAAAATCGAATTATTGACTTAGCATTTGACGATGAATGTCAGAAATCAAAGAAAATAAGCACAGAAATATCACAAGATTCATTTATCTTGCTCATTTTATTTCTAATTTATATTTGATATCTGTTTTCAAAGATTTACGCAAAGTTTGAAAATTTACAGTTACTCAGCTATATTGATGACGTGACGCTATACGTTGAGAGAAGAAATATTGACAAGAATGTGAAAATACTGGAAAACGCAGCAAAAATCGCTTTCACATGAGCTGAGAACAACGCAGTGCAATTCGATGACTCGAAATTTGAATTAATACAATTTGAAAGTCATAAGACAACACTCAATCAAATGATTATTCTACTTAACAACATGATCATAAAATCAAAAACATATGTACGATGATTAGAAGTCTGACTGAATCGAAAGCTTAACTTCAAAGTTTATGTGCAAACGAAAATCGCGACAGTCACAAGAACGCTACACTCATTATTTAGATTAATGAATAGCGAGTGAGAACTAAATGTCAAATCAGAAAAGCAGTTATATCTGATATGCATCACGTCTATTAGTGATTATGACGTCGAAATATGATGAAATAATCAAAAAAGCTACTTAGTCAAATTTTGCAAACTGCAAAACGCTGCATTACAAAAAATTCTGAGTGTGTTTCAAACATCATCGATAGATGCTATGCAAATAAAAGCAGAAATCTCGTTGATGAAGATGCAATTAGATCAAAAGTGCAAGAACTATACAATTCAAATAGCTGAATTATTGAAAAAACACTTTATCAGAAAAAGAATGTTTATTTCATACTCATCTCAATACTCTATTGAATTGAATCTAGATCTGAACGCATCAAAATATCTGAACTGAAATGAAATGAAGATGAATTTATCTTGAAAAGTCAAGAAATGCAAAGACAGACTCACGCAGATATATTGAATATTGAACAAAGTGCAAAAAACACTGAATTTAATAAAAGAAATTGAAATTTCTCACTTCAAGAAATCATGAGATCAAGAAATCGAGCATTTAGCAAGAATTCAAACCGAATTTGCAAAAAGCGAAACTCGCGAAACAATCAATTCACACTACAGAAAATTAGAAAGAATTATCAAAAAGGCGAAAAACATAGTGATGTATATCAATGCATTGCAAATTCGAAAAAAGATAGCAGAGATCAAAACTGAAACTGAAACAACAGTGATATTCATGCATGAACTCATCAGATACAGCAAAGCAACAAGCGTTTACGACAAAATAATCACAACGAAAGTGAAACTGCAAGCTATTAGCGATGCAATTGCAATATGCAGCGAAAAAGCACTCAAAAACAGCGAAATTTGAGTGTACATGAACAGTCAAATGACTTTGCAAAGACTAAATGCAAAGAGCAACGTCAATGCGAAGTTATTCAATGACATACGACAAAACTTGATCAATTTACGTCAGAATCAGTGTCAAATTTGCATACAGTGAATATCAAGTTGCAAAAGCATTATTGAAAACGAAAAAGCAAATCAATTGATCAAAAGCGCTGCTCAAGAATTATCAGTTATTGACAACATGAAAGCAATCATTATAAGCTTCGTCAAAAAGCAAATTTGCAAAGAGACGAAATTACAATGATTAAATGTCTGAAAAAGCAGCATCAAGAAGGAAAATCAATATCAAAAGCACATATTGAATGTGAATTTAAGTCATAAATCACTAAAAGAGATGAGAAAAATCGATAGACTAACGTTTTCAATCTTTATTCAGCTGAAAATGAAACATGACTATTTCAAGAGCTATTTGCATCGATTATCAGAGAATAATTTGAACAAATGCTATGAAATATGCAATGCAAGACAAACGTTGAAGCATTTACTGCTGAACTGCAGACATTATAGAGCAGAGCAGATAAAGCTTAAGGAAAAAACTCAGCTCAAAAACACAAACACTATATTGACACTGTTCATCATCAAAATTGAAAGAATTGCAACACTAGAGTATTTGAAAAATACTTGAATTGCGACGAGAAAATGATTATTAGAAACGAAAGAGTAGAATGTCAAGAGTGCGAAGAAACAAAGAAAAATGAAAGTACGATGACGAGAATTGAGAAAGAGCGCTTGTATGCGCAAACTATCGATGTGATTAATCAATGAGAAGATATAAAGCAGCGACTTTGATCAGAGTACATGTAACTTAGCATACATACAGCGTCTAGACAATGTCATAGTCATAGACTGCATGCACTTAATGAAGAAATATAAAAAAAATCTTATGTTGTATATGAGTTTAACATGTGAATAAAGCGTTGTTACTGCTCTGTGTGTGATTACGCTGCATATGCATGCATGCATCTGAATTTTGATCAAATGAGAAATAGAAATGAGAAATAGAAAACAAAGATCAGCTATAGACGCAGTACTAAATTTAGTACATGATGCGCAAATGACAAAAAGTTGAGAAAACACGCTTATCTGTCTACTTCTAGATGTTAAAGAGATCTTTGATCATGTTGCATTGAAACAGTTGATCAAAATATTAATTAAATTGAAAATATCAGTCAATTTAATCAATTGAGTAAAATGTTTCTTACAAAATTGAGTTATTGACTTAGCATTTAACGACGAACGTCAGAAATCAAAGAAAATAAGCACAGAAATATCACAAGACTCATTTATTTCACTCATTTTATTTCTAATTTATATTTGATATCTGTTTTCAAAGATTCGCGCAAAGTTCAAAAATTTACAATCACTCAGCTATATTGATGACGTGATGCTATACATTGAGAAAAGAAATATTGATAAGAATGTGAAAATACTGAAAAATGCAGCAAAAATCGCTTTTACATGAGCTGAGAACAACGCAATGCAATTCGATGACTCAAAATCTGAACTGATACACTTTGAAAGTTACAAGATGACATTCAATCAAATGATTATTCTACTCAATAACATGATCATAAAATCAAAGATATATGTATGATGACTAAAAGTCTGACTGAATCAAAAGCTCAACTTCAAAGTTCATATGCAAATGAAAATCATGACAGTTATAAAAATGCTACACTCGTTGTTTAAATTAATGAATAGTGAGTGAGAATTAAATGTTAAATCAGAAAAGCAGTTATATCTGACATGCATCACGTTTATTAGTGATTATGACGTCAAAATATGATGAAATAATCAAAAAGCTACTTAGTCAAATTTCGTAAACTGCAAAATGCTGCATTACAAAAAATTCTGAGTGTGTTTCAAACATCATTAATAAATGCTATGCAAATAAAAGTTGAAATCTCGTCAATGAAGATGCAATTAGATTAAAAGTGCAAGAATTATGCAATTTGAATAGTTGAATTATTGAAAAAACACTCTATCAGAAAAAGAACATTTATTTCATACTCATTTTAATATTTTATTGAATTGAATCTGAATTTGAATGCATTGAAATATTTGAACTGAAACGAAACAAAGATGAATTTATCTTGAAAAGTCAAGAAGTGCAAAGACAGACTTATGCAAATATATCAAATATTGAACAAAGTGCAAAAAACATTGAATTCAATAAAAGAAATTGAAATTTCTCATTTTAAGAAATTGTGAGATCAGAAAATTGAATATCTGACAAAGATGCAAATTAAATTCGCAAAAGATGAAATATGTGAAACAATAAATACACACTATAGAGAACTGAAAACAATAGTCAAAAAGACGAAAAACATAGTGATGTACATCAATGCATTGCAAACTTGAAAAAAGATAGCAGAATTCAAAACAAAAATCGAAACTGCAATGATATTTACACATGAGTCTGTTAGATGCAGCAAGATGACAAGCGTGATTAATGAAATAATCATAACGAAAGTGAAATTGCAAGTTATCAACGATGCAATTGCAATATGCAGCGAAGAATCATTTGAAGATAGTGAAATTTGAGTGTACATAAACAGTTAAATGACGCTGCAAAGATTAAAATCAAAAAGCAATGTCAACTTAAAGTTATTTAATAACATATGATAAAATCTGATCAATCTGTAACAAAATTAATGTCATATTTGCATACAGTGAGTATTGAGTTGTAAAGACATTATTAAAAACAAAGCAGTGAATCAATTGATCAAAGATGCAACATGAAAAAGATCAACAATTGACATCAGAAAAAGAACAATCATGAACTTCATCAAGTTTGAATGACATCAAGATGCTGCGTAATGATGAAGTACTATGCATTGATCACATGCAAAGTTTTCGCGATCATGCAAACTTTAATAATCTCAATGTGCATGTTACAAGCAATCTGCATGCAGATGAGAAAATCAAATAGAATGCAGAACTACAAGAAAAATCGCTTATGAAAATCATTTGATTCAATATCTTGTCATTGCAATGACAAGAACTGAAACAGAACATTCTTATATTTAATTTGTTGAGAATGATTAGCAGAAAAAACTTAAATCATGAACATTCTTTAAATTTATGTGCTAACTATGTATAAATCTTGTTAAGACTGCATGTCTGTTACTACAACATAAGCAACTCATGAAATTTATTAAGTTCAACATGAATAAACTCAAGAATCTCATTAATATTATTTAACAAATGTTCAGACATAAACATTTTATACATGAATAATATGTTGATGAGAAGACTTTGTTAAAAGAAGAGAAACATAAGTGAATTAGTAAAGAATAATTGAACTACACTATTTGATTAAAAGTATAATATATGAATATTTCTGCAAGACATGATTGATCTGCATGAGAAAGATCTTTACAGATAATACAAAATAAATGAGTTACACATTTTACAAGCAAAGTGAATGCTTGCAAGATGTGATATACAATGATGATGATTGTCAATTTTAAGAATTTCATTTCTTCACTGAGTTTTAACTCTTGAATATCTTAATGATAAAGTTAATCTTTAGTTGAAAACATCATTTGTATAACTTGAAAAAACAGTAACACATGTTGATGTGATTAAAGAAGAAATCAACTATGATATGCATGCATATTGCTGACGAAACATTTGCAACTCATGCTTAAGAAGTAAATTGTTGAAATCTGAGTAATGAAAGATTTCACTCATCTTGAACTGTAAATCTGCTGCAAGAGAAAAGACTATCTCTTGTTAAGAGAAAAATCAGCATAGAAATCATGTTTTATGTATGTTGCATGCAATGTATGCAACATATTTTCAATAAATTTATTGTTTAACTATAGTAAAGTTTAAAAATTATCAAAAGTTTGAATGATATCAAGACATTACATGATGATGAAGCATTATATATTGATTGCATGCAAAGTTTTTGCAATTGCACAGACTTTAATAATCTCAATGCACATGTTATAAACAATTTGCATGCAAATGAAAAAGTCAAATAAAATGCAAAACTATAAGAAAAATCGCTTATGAAAATCATTCAATTCAATATCTTATCATCATGATAATAAGAATTAAGACAAAATATTCTTGTGTTTGATTTGTTGAAAATGATTAGCAGAAAGAACTTAAATCATGAACATTCTTTAAATTTACATGCTAACTATGTATAAATCTTGTTAAGACTGTATGTCTGTTACTATGACATGAATAACTCACAAGACTTGTTAAGTTCAACATAAGTAAACTCAAGAGTTTCATTAATATCATTTAATAAATGTTCAAACATAAACATTTTATATATAAATAATATGCTAATGAAAAGACTTTGTTAAAAGAAGAGAAACATAAGTGATTTAATAAAGAATGATTAAATTACGCTGTCTGATTCAAAGTATAACATATGAACATTTTTGCAAAACATAATCAATCTGCATGAGAGAAATGTTGACATCATGTTTAGAAACTAATCAGAGTGCATGCATGACTAGAATGTTTAATCTATAAAGATAGTTATAACTAAGACTTTAAGAATATAGAAGAAAGAAGATACAAAAAACAAAAAGAACACACTTTATATAGTAGTTACTCAGATTGACGCTAGTCTCAAAGAAAATGTGTTGAAACACAAGAAAGATGTTGATTTGAAAGATGTTTATGATACAAAGAAATGTGTTTGTCATAGAAATCTGTTGATTACTTGTAACACAAAGAAGTGTGTTTGTTAAGAAGATAATAAAAGCTGATTAGAAGATGCTAAAAAAGAAAAAAGATGCTGAGTCATATCTGAGTCAAACCTGAGTCAGATCTAGATCAAATCTTGACTAGATCATTGACTAGTTTTAATTAATTCTGACACATTCGTAACATTACTCTTCTCTTTGAAAATTTATGTTTGCATGAATAGAACAAAATGAAACACAAATTTTCACTGTTTTTCAATTTAGTGTGACTTGTCTGAATAGAGCTTATGAAATTCAACTAAAACTTCTTTTGAACTTTTGAATTCTTCTTTGTTGACATAGTATCATTCATTGTTTCAATCTAATCTCGTTTATTTGACTTTGTATTATATTTGATCTCGATAGCGTCTAGAGTTCAAAATATTATCTATTTTTCAATGCTCATCATCTTTAATAGTGAAAGATTTAGATGATTCTGAATGCTGTTCTGATAAAAGATCATCAAAACAAGAATGTAATAGCTTTGAACTGAACATTGAATGCAGCTGCTTCATGCTTATCAATAGATGAAAATGATAGAAAATCTCAACTTTGACAGTGATTTGATAAGATTTTAGCTGTTTGTCTTTTAGATTCTTACATGATTTAATTGTCTTTATGTTTCTAAAGAATAATCAAACTCAGTCATTTACTTCATAAATGATGTTTTGTTTATGTTTATTGATTTGAGCTTTGATGATCTGCTTCGTCTTTTTTAATTGCTGATGATTGAAGATAAGAAGCTCTTTTATTCAAATGATAATATCATCTGCTTTTCTAATTTCAAGACACTTATGAGTAGTTTTATAGTTAATTGTATTTGAATTGAAACTCATTCGTGAGTGAAAATTCTTATTGAAGTAGAATAAAGTCATTGAGATAATCGAAAAGATATTGAAATTCTCGCTGAATTTCATTATTGATAATCATTTTGCTCAGTCATTCTGCATGTAATTACAGTAAGTTCTTAATTTGCATTCAACATTCTGATTAACTCATTTTGATTAATTGTTGATCTCAGAATGATAGACTGTTGATAAATTAGTCGTGATTCTTAGTCACTTGCAAAGACTTTGTCACATGATTGATATGAACTGAAAGTCTTTGTTTGAAACAATAGAATTAAATAGATCATGAAGTTGATAAACGTTTCATAGCATGATTCAAATCATTTCTTCGACTGAAATGTTTTCATCTTCTCAATGACAGAAGACATAGTGATGTTTCTTGATGAATTGACATATGATTATGCAAATGACGTTATAATCTTCTGATAAAGATAACTCAGTGATGAAGTTCATAACTATATCTTTTCAGCGTTTCTGTGAAATTGAAAAAGAATGAAGAAGTTCATTGATGCTATTTCTAAATGTCTTGCTTCGTTGATAAACATGATAGTTTCAAATGTAACGTTTAATTATTGCTCAATGATCTGATCAATACTAGAAACGTTGAACTAGATCAATAGTTCTTTGATTGTCAGAGTGAAAGATGAAAGACTGATCATGAATTTTCTTTAACAATTTTGTATGCATTTTCTCAGAAACTCACAGTAGATCTTTTCTGAACAGAACGTTGTCAATGATCTTGCAGTGCTTCAATTCAGTGCTATGTAGCTTGAGCTTGTTTTCGCTTATAGCTTGTTTATACTCATTGCAAAGCTCATTCGTCTTATTGACAACTTTTACTCGCTGATAGAAATCAACTTTAAATTCAATAGCTAGAATATTTACTTTATTGAATGTCAGAATAATCTGATAGCAATCTTTGATACACTGAGTTAATTCAAAGACGTCAATCAGAAACATTCTGATTAAAGCATTGACTTTAATGTTTATTTTGCCTGATTGAAAAATGATCTGAAAGTTAAACTTGAATAAAATGTCTAGATAATTGACTTGACATCAAGTTAACTGTTTGTTTTTCATAAAGATCTTCAAAGTCTGATGATCAATGAACATCTGAATGAGCAGCTTTGTGCATTCTAGCTTGAGTCTTCAATGTTCAAAACATTGAATAATGACTAGCAATTTCTTGTCATAAATGTGATAATTGCATTCAGCAAGAATCATGCTCTTGCTGTAGAATGTTACTGAATGAAGAACATTCTCATCATCGTACTATGAAAGTATTTCATCTTTGACGTAGTCAGATGCATTGATTTTCAGAATGATCTGTTGTTTTGAATTGAAATGTTGTAAGACTGAGATTGAGCTGACTTGTTTTTTTAGATCATCAAAAGCTTGAACACAGACTTCATTTCAAACAAAAGACGTGTTTTTTCTAGTCAGCTGAGTGAATGATTTGACTAATTTCGAAAAGTCTTTAATGAAATGATGATAAAAGTTAATGAATTTCACGAAGCTCTGAATTTCTTTTAGGTTAATCAATGTAGTTCAGTTGACTATGACTTTCACTTTGATAGAATTCATACAAAGATCTTGTTTTGAAACTATGACTTCTAAAAAGACAGTTTCTTCTACGTTGAATTCGCACTTTCGAATATTTACTTGTAGATCAGCTTCTCATAGATGATTTAATATCATCTTGACATGTTGTTAATGTTCTCGTTGAGTTTTGCTGTAGATCAGAATATCGTCTAGATAAACTTGACAAACGTCATTCATATACTGCTGAAATAAGATAGAATTATTAATAAGTTTGAAAGATAGCATCTTTGATTTGTATGCTTCTAAAGCAATGATAAAGATAGTGTAGTTCTCACTATCAGAATGCATTTGCAGTTTGTTGAAAGTTGAAATGATATTTAATCAAGTCAGATGCTTGCAATCAACTATTTTGTCAATCATCTCATCTATAAGTGATAGAAAATAGCGATTTCTTTTGATAATAGCATTGAGCTTTCAATAGTTAACGCAGAATCGTAGATCTTTATTTGCTTTTAAAGCGAACAGAACAAATGAGAAATATGAAGCTTTGCTAAAGATTATAAATTCTTTGAAAAGATTCTCGTTCAAATATTTCTTTACTTTCTGAAGCTTGTAGAAAGACATTCAATATGCTTGACAACGAGATGATGTTACGTCACTAGTAAGTTTTATCTTATGATCATATGAACGATGAGACAATAGCTTGTCTGCTTGAGCTCAATCAAAGACATCTAGAAAATTCTGATATTTCAATGATAGCTTGACTTTAATATCTTCTAGATTCTGAGTCATTTCATTGACTGAAAAGATGTTTATGACATCTAGTTTGCATTAAGTATTGTAGATGATTTCTCTATCAATGTCTTCAATGAACATAGCAAAAATCTCTGTCTGATTCTTCTTTTTTCGTTTTACTAGTGCTTAAAAAGAAACAATGTTTATGTTTTGAATCAAGAATGACTCTTTCTGAATGAATGAAACTGAGTGCTTGAGCATTTTAAAGATCTTGCTGTGAGCTGCTGAAGAGATCAAAGTTGATTGTAATCAACTTGAGTGCTTTGTATTTGACAAAATTGAAAAAATCGAAATATAAATATTTAATTGATCAGAAAATACGATAGTATCATGTCTTATATAGAAAAAAACAATCACAACACACGCACAACAAATCTTGAAAAAGAGCACTACATGCAAGGCAGAGCGAATCTAGAGAATGATCAAACGACGATGAATCACACGAGTTGCAGCAATGCAAGTTCGAAGATGATTGCAAGCAACGTTGACATGTTGCAAGAAAACAGCGACGCAAGATTGCAACGTTCACGCAATGATGAAGAAAAGATAGCTGACATTATTGATCTACTAATAAAGACATCAACGTTAGAGAAAGAGATGAGCAAAGATTACTTGTGAAAGAAAATAGCATTGAAGCTGATGCATCATCTTCGACTCAATTCAGAAGAAAAACATCACATGACTCAGAATGCGTTCATCACGAAGAATGTGCATGTCAGAAACTAGGTTGAACTAGAGATTCTATCAATATAGAGAATTGATTATTATATTACTTGAACTAGATACAGAACAATACATCAGATAATGTACAAGACGAAAGACAAGAAACGAAAGAACAGAATGAGAACTCAACTTCTATATACATGAATTGAGTAATGTCAGAACTGAGAAGCAGTTCTATGACTTAAGATTGCAAAGACACGAAACAGATTTTGATGTGACTAGACTAAGATGATGATGACTAGATTAATGACTTAGTTCAATGAATCAAGACTTTCTAAAATATTGATGATACTAGATTGAATTGACAACATATTTTATGCTTTGAGCTGAAATGATGATCTGACATCATGACAGTAGCTTTTCTCTCAAAGGCTGAGCTTCTACAAGACGATGAAGAGAACAAGATGAAGACGAGACGAGATGAGAAAGAATCAAAGATGAAGACTGAAATGAGATAAGAATTGATGTGAACGCATTTTAATGTGATGAAGCACAGATGAGACTAGAATAGATTTGAGTCACATCTGAGTTAAATCTGAGCAAGATGTCTGAAAAGCGAGACGAGATGAGATGCATTTTAACGTGATGATGCATGAGAATTGAAACACATCTGAATCACATCTGAGTCAGATTTAAACAAGATGTCTGAGTCAGATCTGAGCAAGAGAAAGACGAAACGCAGTTTAATGTGATGATGCACAGACGAAACTAGAATACATCTGAGTCACATCTGAGTCAGATTTAAACAAGATGTTCAAGTCAGATCTAAACAAGATCTGAGTCAGATTTGAGCTGAATTGAGATGATGAAGATTGAACTTAGAGTTCTTGACATTGACATTGAGACATCACACATGACAGTACATGTGATTCTTCGACAACAGAGTTGACGAGATGATATTCATCAAGCGCTTGCTTACAATTATTCAGAAGATTGAAAGACTCTCAAGTAGAAAAGTGATCTTCTCAATCAACGTAATACTTAAGCAGAGATGAATTATAATGTCTATCATGCTTGAAGTTTAGTATGCTGTTTACATATCAGAATCTTTCGTCATTCTCAACAATAATGAGTTCTCAAAATTTCTGATGTTGATTTGAAAGAAAGTCATTTGCAATATGACTCAGAAGAGTGACATGAAAGACTGAGTGAATCTTCATGAATATTGAAAGATTTAACTCAATAACTAGAGAATTGTTCTTGAAGACACGTTTAATCTTGAAAAGATCAACATTATGATCATCTAACTTGACAGCAAAGCAAGCGATGCTGAGATTGCAAGCATTCAATCAGACTTCATCTTCGACGAAGTATTTAAAACAAGAACGACGAAAGAGATTGACATGAAATTCGTAGATGATCTGAGCTATAAGCATCTCATCACGTAAATGCTCGATTAGTTTCTTCATCTTCTTAATGAACTCTTTGACATTGATTAACTTGTCTCAAGCTTGAAACGTAAAATTCTTGAACAGAGATTCAGAAAGCTTGAAGTTTAAACGTGAGTTTTGATTCAAATTGATCAAGAAGAATGATGCTAAAGTGATTAATGACGATGCGTTATTGACGACGAATTCAACTTCAGAAAGTCACTTAGCTCAGTCATTCTGCATGTAGTTGACGAAGACTCGAAGATAATGCTTCATGACAGCATTGATTCTCTCGATTTGATTATCGATTTCAGAGTGATACGTCGTTGATAACTTAACGTCTATCTTCAGCATTTTACACATATGCTTTCAGACATCGAAGATGAATTGTGTGTCTCGATCAGACATGAAGAACTAAAGTAAATCATGATGTTTTCAAACATGAGCATAAAAGCAGTTGATAGCTTCTTCAACTTTCATAAAAGTGATGAGAACTAAATGTTTCATTTTGATAAAATGATCAATGAAGACTAGAACATATTTATATATGATACTCATGAAGACATCACATCAACAACGTTTGAAAACTGAAAGAGAATGCAATCATTCTTGAGTTCATTGTCTAAAGAGCTTGAAACATGTGCACACGTGACAGTTTTGTATGAAACGCTGAACATACTTATATATGTTGAGTCATCAATAGACTCGACTGATCAGTTCATAACTCTTGATTCTTTCTGAATGATCATTGATGACATTGTCGTGAGCGAGCTGAATAATACGAAGACGTAGTTTATTGAAGTTGAATACATATCTTCTCTCTTGAAAGTACAGATAATTCTCATGTTCTTCACACTCAACTAGAGAAATCTTGTTATGATGACGTGCTTCACTGCAAAGCGCTTTGATTATCTGAATTGCAAACATGTCATTGACTTCAATCTGTTTTCACAGTGTCTGAGTGAAAGTATCAGCAGAATCTTCATTAAGATTTGAAATGTCTTGATCTAGCTGAGATTCAACATCTTCAACGTCGAATTCTTCGACTTCTAGATTCATGAGAGCTAAAGTCAGCAAGAAGATTGAAAAGATTGAGAACAGATGTAACTGAACTGAATCTAAGATGATGATTTGTGACTGAAGCATCATGACTTTAATGTCAAGAGCATCAAAGACGAGATTCTCAACAATCTTAAGATTTAAAACATGAATTTTCAGAATTGTCTGATGTTGATATTGATATCAAGAATCGAATGTATTCTTCTTCTTAGAAAGATCTTCTGAGCGACGTGTCAAAGCATTTGATTTGTCATCAATCTTGTCGAAGCAATATGTGATGCAATAGTTGAATCTAGACAGAAACTCACTTCAACGAGCTTAACAATGACTCAACTGCTTAGTTGACATGAAATACTCAAGGTTTTTGTGATCTATGATCATCTTGACAGAACAGATAAAGTCTTTGAGCTCTGAGCGTCATTCTTTGAATGCATGAACAATGATCATGAATTCTTTATCATAGATCTCGTAGTTACACTCGACTGAATTATGCTTCTTGAAAAAGTAAGCGACTGAATGAAGAACTTCGTTCTCATCATACTGAGAAAGAATGTTTTTGAATACATAGTTTGAAGCATTGATTTCTATCACAATCTTGTGATCTGAATTATAGTGATGAAGAATAATCTTGAAAGTGAAGACTTTCTTAAGAATGTTGAATGCAATCTGACATTTCTGAGTTCAGACAAAGAGTACATCTTTTCTGATGAGATGAATGAGCGAAATAGCTATTCTACTATAGTCATAAATGAATCTTTTATAAAAGTTCGCGAAATTTAAAAAACTTTGAACATTCTTAACGTTGATCAAGATAAATCAATTGACAATGATGTTTATCTTAGAAGAATTCATCTTGATCTCTTCAATGATGATTATCAATTCTAGATACAAGACTTGAGTGACGTGAAACTTGCACTTAATTATATTCATTTGAAGATCTGCTTCTTGCAGCTTTTGCAGAATGAGCTTGACATGAATCTTGTGCTTGAGTTCATTGTCAAAATAGATCAAGATGTCATTCAGATAAGCTGTACAGAACTTATCTAGATGTTCACAAAAAGTATTGTTGATATACTTCTGAAACGAGACAGACTCATTACATAAATCAAAGAGCATGACTAGATACTTGAATAATTCAAATTGAGTGCAAAAGACGATGAGAGCTTTATCTTCTTCTTTGATTCAAAGTTGATTGAACGCAGAGATGATATTCAGCTTAATAAAGATTTTAGCTCAACTTAGATGATTCAGCGTTTCTGAGATCAGAGGCAGAGAATATCAATTCTTGACTGTGATAGCGTTCAGATCTCGATAGTTCACGCAGAAGCAAAGTTCTTCTTCGAGTTTCTTGATGAAGAGAACAGAGATAATCGTCTGAAAGTGACTGACTTGAATGAAATTTTTGCTCAGATTCTCATTCAGATAACGACGAAGTTCTAGAATTTCATCACGACTCATGTTGTACAAAGCGAAGACTGAGAGTTGAGCATCTTCTTTAAGATGTATGACATGATCATGAGTTTGATGCAAAGACAAGATATCGACGTTCTTCTTGAAGAAAACGTTTAGAAACTTGAAATATCTGAACGATAGAATTATGACTGAATCAACGTTCTTACTTTGTCAATAGACTTCAAGATCTTCTTGTGTCGTGAATGCAGTCAAATGAAATTTCTTTTTCATTTGATGAAGATTCAGATGATGATTCTTATCATACATACTGTCTTGAGAACGAGACGAGAACTGAGCAAGAGTTGAACTGTTCTTTAAATGAATAGTCAAAGTTTCATGACGCGATTTTGACTCATCAGAATCTAGACTAGAAGACGAGATTGACTTAAGATTCAAGAAGACATCGATTTTCTTTAGAATGATGCTAAACACTTCAATGTCTTTGACATGAGCAGCATGATCAAAGCTTTAAGCTTTCAACTCAACTATGTCAAGTTGTATAAAAGATTGATCGAATTGATCTGCTTGAAAAACAACAGAAGTTCTAAAGAAGAAAGAATTTCAACACTTAATTCTTGATGAATATTCTTTTTGAATGACTTGAAGAATACAACTAGAAGCTTCTTGTTTCAGACAAGAGACAAGACTGAGCGAGATTTGTTTCTTGTGAACGAGCTGAGTATTAATTGACTTCTTGTGAATGAACGAGAGATTATATTGCTTCTTGTGAGTAGACGAGAAACTGAGTTGCTTTTTATGAATGAATTGAAAACTGAATTGCTTTTTGCGAGCGAACTGAAAACTGAATTGCTTCTTTCAAGTGAATGAGAAACTAGATTGCTTCTTGCAAGCGAACTGAGTGCTGAGTTGCTTCTTGTGAGTAATCTGTAGACTGAATTGCTTCTTGTGAATGATTCGTGAACTGAATTGCTTCTTATGAGCGAATTGAGAACGAGACTGAAAGAAAGCTACTTTGTTAACTTCAAACGAGAAATTTTCTTCTTGTTGATTAAGATCATAGATCTTGACGAGAAATGAGCAACAATGATTAAGACAGAAAAAGAAAGACAAGATGAGAATATTGTGCTCAAAATTGACATTAATGACGTGATGACGAAGTCATGACAGACTCATGATGATGAGATACTGATTTAATTCAGTGACATAAAAGAATAGTCTTTCGATGTGTTCATCAAGAATCATTGTGATTTCAACGACATGAGTAATGTCATCAATTAAAGCGACTTGATCATCAAATTCTTGAAGTCTGCAAGAATGAGTTAATTGATGCAAGAAAAGATGATGTTGTTGCGCGAAGAATTTATTCATAAAGACATAAGCAGAGACTTCACTATCAATCAGAACGAGAACGAAAACTCTAGATTGAGCTTGACGTAGAATATAAAATACTATCATATGACTATCTTTGAATGTCAAATTGAATTCAAAGAGTTTCAAGACAGATTTAGCAGAAAACTTTCTATATAATTGAAGTGAGAATAAAAAGATTGAAACTAGTAGACAAGATGATATATATACAGATCTCTGAGCGTGACTTAGCTCAGAGACTAAACTTTTCTTGCAAACAGCGAGACTTCTTCATTTATACTGACGACGTCACTGTCGTAGACGTTCATGATACGCAAAGTGAAGAGCTTCTTATTTGAGCATTCTTTAATGATTTTGCTTGAATGTTGCAACTTGCAGTAGTAGCACAGCTTTCACTTGTTGCAGATTTTCTTGATTTCAGAAATGATCAGAGTCTTATCTTGAATGATGATAATGACGAAGCTTAGATTCATTGACTCATTGAGAAATGAGAAAGAAAGAGATAAAGATACTATTGAAATAACAGTCATAGAGATGATAATCTTTGAACTCAAAGAGTTATTAGTTGATGCAGAGACGTTCTTGACTTTGATAAATGAAACGATGATGAAGATAAAGCGAGATTAACGATGCTTAAGCTGCTGAAGCTCTTCGTCGATGTCAGAGAATGCTTGAACTCATTGATGAAAGATGAATGATCAAGTTTCATTGAAATTTCATCAGAAGAGAGCGACGACTTGAGTGAAATAATTGACATTGCGCTTCAGACAGTCAATCAACAAGAAATCTTTCATCAAAGAATGTTTTTTCTTTTGATAAAAGAGATTGTAGTAGTCAGCAAAGTTATTCATGTCTTGCTTTAGAATTTCGCGAAGATATAAATGAGCATCTTCTGCCTTGAAAAAATTGTTGCAGCAATGATGCAACTTGTGTCATCAATCTGCAAAGATAAAAATGATACAGAGATCATTGACTTGATATTGACTCATTAGATTGTGAGTCTTCTTATCTATGATGAGTCGTGACTTGACATAGATAATTTTAGCTCGATGAGAGAGATAATGATCGTTGTTCATGTTCATGCGCTGTATCAGACTCTGCTTTCATGCATTCAATCAATCTTTGTTCTTCTCATACTCAGATATGTCAAGAAGCTTCTTGAATCGAGAAGTGATGATGACAGCAACAAAGTTCGCAAAAGAATGAACGATGAGAGAAGATTGATTGTTCAAGATTTGTGCGATGATCTGAGCTATTGTTGCAAGAGACTGAGAATTCAATTCTATATAAACTGAAGAACTGAGAATGATGAACGAAAACAAGATGATAACATCATGTTGTTAAACTTGATTTTGAAGCTCTTGCATTGCATGAAAGATCTCGACTGAATTTTCGATCATACTTTGAGTGAACTGTTCAACAGCACGCTCATTGTCGATCAAGAAATTGTGAGATAACTTCATTTGAGTGAAAGAATAACTAGACGAGATTTCAACATATGAAAACGTTGCAGAAAGTGTAGATCTTTCATAATGTCAAAGACTAGACTAAACTAAAGATTCTATCAATATAAAAAATTGATTATTATATTACTTGAACTAGATACAGAACAATACATCAAATAATGTACAAGATGAAAGACAAGAAATGAAAGAACAGAACGAGAACTCAACTTCTATATACATGAATCAAGTAATGTCAGAACTGAAAAGCAGTTTTATGACTTAAGATTGCAAAGACACGAAACAAATTTTGATGTGACTAGACTAAGATAATGATGACTAGATTAGTGACTTAGTTCAATGAATCAAGACTTTCTAAGATATCAATGATACTAAATTGAGTTGACAACATATTTTATGCTCTGAACTGAGATGATGATCTGACATCATGACAGTGCAGAAATTGAAGACATCAGTTCAACTGCTAAGCAAGCAGTTACAAACGCAGAAAAATACGCGTTTCTCATCGAAAATCATGTCATGAGCAAATGTGACAAGAGAAGAATTATCAACGAGAAAGCAACATCTCAAAGAGAGATCATCGTTACTTCGCAAGAAATGCGAAGTCATGATAAAGATAGCAGACAGAGAAGAAATAGAAAAGATGCAGAAGAAAATCATTGAGCAGATTCTTCAAAGAATAGCAGACGTGTCAACAAGTTAATAAAATCTGATCATGTCTCTTTGCAAGTTGAGTAGCAAAGACATCTTTCTTCATGCAGTCAGCTCAGATGCATGAGCAAATCTGAAAAAGACTCAAGAATGAGCAAAAGAAATTGCGAACTTGACGCGCATATTGCAACAAATCTTCGCAATGCTGACACATGAGATGCACATTACAATCGACATGAGCAATTAGAATGAAGTCATTAGAAAGCTGATAAAGAATAATGTAAAACTTCATGAGAATCTGAAGATTTTAAGAATAGTCTGACTCAAAAAAGTAGCAGAGAGCGAAAAGATTCATTCGTCGCTCATCATGAAGATAGCAATCAAAGCGATGATAAATCAACTGATGAACGTAAGTATGTTAAATGCATATTATGAATGTGCATGTAAGTTGTTCAAGAAGAACTGTTGCATCATACAGTGCTTCGAATGTCAGAAATTTGATCACATGATCAAATTCTGCAGAAAGAATCAACGCTGCGTCAAGTGTGCAGACAAACATCACATTGAGAAATGCATGACGTCTTTGAATAAAAGATGTTGCACTAACTGCAATGAAAATCATGAACTCTGAAGATGCATCGATCTCAAATGACAACAGCAGATGAAACAAGCATTTGAAATCTATAGAAACAGATCATTCAAATATTCAGAAGCACTCAGATACAATTGCACATTCTTGCAATTCTCAAGCTCTTCGCTGTCTTCAAGCTTTGCAGATTCAATGAACTCTTTGAATTCAATGAATTCTTTGAAGTTCACAAACTCTTTCAGTTCAGCGAACTCATCGAGCTCAACGACAGTTGTGCTGAAAACACGCAGTTTAGTCGCTCATGAATTGACATGACAGATGATAGAAGTCAAGAAGAGATGCGTCAATCATTTCTCTTGCGTGAATAGCGACTCAGATGAGACGTCACTCAAGCAGAGTCAGAAACGACAAATCAGAAGACGAGACAGACTCATGATGATTGAAAGTATTCAGAGAGTCTTCTCTTTGCAAAGTCAACAACAGCTACAAATAACTTTATGATAAAACAATCTTTTCTATGAATACTGCAGTACAACATCAGAAAATCATTGAAAATTCAGAAATCATTTCTAATTGACAGAGAAGTTCGCGAATTTGACATCGTAGTCATACAGAAGCAGAGTTGCAACATTAACGACACTCAATCATTTAACTCAGCTCACAACTTCTTCTATCTAGTGAAAAACACGTCATCACAGTCAAGAACATGCATATATGTGAACAAACGCTTAAAATTCAATCAATGAATGTGTTACGAGCGTATCAAGACTGATTAGAACTAGTCGAGATCTGATCTAGATCTGACTCAGATTTGACTCAGATATGATTCAACATTCTTTTTCTTTCTCAATACTCTTTTCTTTCATCAACATCTTGTTCATCTACATCACCTTCTTTTCGTGTCACAAACACATTTCTTTCGAGCCTAGCGCAGTCACTGAACATTACATAAATAGAAGCTCTTGTATCAATCTTCTTCTGTATTCTTAATATTCAGTTATAGCTATCTCTAAAGATCAAGCACTATCAATTCTGATCTTCATCGATTGTATCATCTAGGCATGATTCTGACATTATATTAAGAATTCGTTAATCACACGATACTGATTTCATTACTCATTCAACATACTTGTACAGACAGAACGAGTCTAAAGAAATTCATTTACCTGATGATCGACGACAATCGAAAGACAGAACAACACTAGAGGGTTGAATAAAATCAACGGCGAGGCTGTTTGAATTGCTAGACTACTTATCGCTCATTAAGTACGTAAAGTTCACTCGATTATGAGAATCACGATAAAGAATCTTCGTGAATTGCTCAAGAATCAAATCAAATCAATCAACAAACAAATCTCATCTTTTTTGTTGAAGATTAAACATCATTTCATACGTTTTTCTTCTTCAATCGTCGAGCATCGTCATTCGTTCAACCTTCTTTCAAATAAATCTCATCATGTCTAGTCATTCGCCTACTGAAGAGCGTTCTGAAGAATTTCGAAATCGTTTCTCTTAAACCTCTGATGCTGATTCATCGAAATCATCAAGTGCTGCGTCATTTCTTCATGAAGATGACGAATCATTCGCGAAAACGATAATACCCTTCGTGTTCTACGAAACCTGAAAGGCTCGAAGCCTAGCCCTTGATAAAGAAACAGATCGACTCTACGAGTTAGATAAACAACAAGAAGACGAAATCAAAGAGTTGAAGACAAGGCTTCAAGCTAAAGAAAACACTTCTTCTGATTTCATCTACTCTGAGCGTTCTAGATCTCAAAAAATACCTGATCCTTCGCTGTTTACTGATGAAAAAAACTCTACTTGAGAGAACTGATACGGAAAAATTCAGAATAAACTAGAGATCAACGTCGATCTCTTTTCTAATGAACGAGTCAAATTGAGCTATGTACATTCTAGATTATTCGATGACGCAGCAGAGATCACTCAAGCTAGACGCGAACGTGATTGTGTCAATCTTTATAGAATCGTCGAAGATCTTTTGAAAGAGCTAGCTCAGTTGTTCAATGATTCGAATAAGAAAGTCAATTTTCGTAGAAAATACTACAACTTGATTCAAGAATCAAAGAAATTCAGCGAGTTTTATACTCAGTTTCAACGACTATCTTCCTATCTAGACTATCACGAAAAGCAACTGATTGTCGATCTAAAAGATAAAATACATTCTCGTCTTCAATTCGTTTGAGTAGGTCAACTAGTTCAACCTGATTTTCTAAAAGAAATTCGTTTCTATCTGATTCATTTGAATAATGATCAGCGAGTCATTCGAGAGATCAAGAACAAGCTCAAACGCGTCAACGACGTTTCAAAGACTATCTTTCATAGAGCAACTGTGATCACTCAGCAGTCATTCAATCATTCGAAGCCTGATCATCTAAAGTCGCGCGACGCGATTTTAACTAGCGTCAAAGAAGCAGACATTCTAGTCGAAAGCTGTTTTGTATGTCATAAATCAGGTCATAGCTCTAAGAAATGTCTCGATCGATCTACTAGAATCAATGCAGAGAACAAAGAATATGATCGCTTCGATTTCGATTCGAATTTCGATTCAAAAAACTAGTCATCTCTTCAAAAGTCATTGAAGGGATAGAGATTATATCTTTGTGCAAACTAGATGAAATTCTATCGAAAGAGAATTACTTTGAAAAGTCGTTTCTAATTGACGCTCATCTCATTTCTCAGAAACGATCTTTCAGCCTTCGTTCTCTAATAGACAGTGATTCAGTCGCCTACACTATCATACATTCTAACCTAGTCAATAAAGTATGCGAGAAACTAAAAATTCAACCTATATCACTGACAAAAGAGAAGCTAATAAGAGGTTATGATGGGAAGATATTTAAGAAGACAATCACTCATAAAATTCTACTCAACCTCATCATCGAAAGTCATAAGAAATTGACTGTATCAATGCTGATAGCTGATATTGATCATTATGAAGTCATATTGAGTAAGTTCTGAATGAACAAAAACGAAATATTATTGAATATGCGAAACGACGTCATTGTTTTTCCGAATCAATTAAATACTTCTATTTCGGTTTTTTCGATCTCTCTCAATTCAAAGCACTCAAGTTGATCGCGATCAACTTCGCTCTCTTCTACCATTCAGACTAAGGTCTCTATTATGCTCAAACGATCTGTTTCAACTACGACTAAGAAAGAATCATTCTCGATTCGAAGCATAAATGCAGCTTTGTTCAAAACTCTACTGAATTGATCAAAGAAGAATCAGACTGAAGTCTTTGCTCTATTCATGACTGATATTGATAGAGAAATCACGTACAATACTCAGTGCGATTTGAACGTTCTAAACGTCTCTTCA
>JAABUS010000885.1_pt1 | contig 71218 bp, 69 predicted proteins | sample 5560161 | NCBI WGS metagenome assembly JAABUS01 (sample SAMN10711885, study PRJNA513376) | rock metagenome | isolation source: Antarctica rocks | place: Antarctica: Victoria Land, Trio Nunatak nord | collected 2016-01-04
TATCTGTTCCTGGCGGCCGCGTTCGTCGTCACCCGCTGCCTGATCCAGCGCGCCCGAACCCGGTACCGCTGGTCCGGCCGCCCCACCACGCGACGACTCACATGATGCCTATTGCCGGTCGCTCTAAGTATCACCCGGATCTGGCTCGTCCTCTCGTTTTCACTGCGCTGATGTTAGAATTACGGTCGCTTTGGGGAGGTGCCAGAGCGGACGAATGGAACGGTCTTGAAAACCGTCGAGGGGAAACCCTCCGTGGGTTCGAATCCCACCCTCCCCGCCATAGCCCCGGTGAAAATACCCGGCTCGAATACCGAGTCGGGTGTTCTTTTGTATCAACCGGAGCTTTTGGACGGGATTCATGCGGGCGAACACCGGCACAGACACTGTGGTCGCCGCCTCCCGAACGCTTGATACACTGGCTGCATTTCAGATCGATGTGAGAACGCTCTCGCTGCACGATCCAGTGCCTGATGCCGTTGCTTCCAGAGCGCCATCTTTCTGGGAGCGAACACGATCGCAGGAAAAGGTTGCCGTCAAGCTGACGGATCGACTGCCTGGCCCTCGATGTGAACCGACAGGAAGAAAATCGTTCATGGGCATATTTTGATTGGTAGTTATTTCTCTCGCTGTGGGGCGTCTGCATCATCCAGGATTGGTCTATCGGCCGCACATCACCAGAGAGTCGTACATTTGCATCCTACGCCGTCATCGTCGTTGGGCAATGAATTGGCTGACCCACTGGGGTCCTTCTCTTCCCGATATATTGCTGTTGCTCATCTGTAGATTGTTCTTGCATGCTCGCTCGAGCGCATTCAGGTTGGCATCGCTCATTATTTCTAGGTTCGACAGCACCGTTGAGAGACGTCGCGTTTCGCTGAAACTGCTGGAGTCCACGAATGCGTGCACCACGCTGGATGAGACCCTGGACTTGACCGTTGGCGACGGCAACAACCACTCGAAAATTGTGTTCGCAATCTGCTTTGCAGATAGTCTTGAGCAATTCATAGCTCGATACGTAGCCAAGAATCCGTGTGGATGGGTGTCGAAGCTCAGAGATAGAACAGGGCGATTTCTCGCCATGATCCATCCTGCTTCCTGATCACACCATTTGCTCTCGGCAAATGCTTCGTGGAGAAAAGCAACCAGTGCGTCACAATCCGGGAGCGACGCTTCGATAACGTCCTGCAACTCTCTGGAAGGTTTGATTGCTTCATGAGCGACGAACGACTCAATCCCAAACTTCGCCAATTCATCACGTACATCAGAAACAAAAACTTGCTGTGTACTCAGATGGCTTAGGAACAGCCTTAGGCGGTCGCCTTGCCAGGGGCTGGCACCGTATCGACCCTCACTCAACTGTCCAGTAAGGTAATAGTGGAGCGCTCGCAGTTTGTCGTCGCTCCCTTCCTTTACCATCTCTCGATCACATAGCTACGTTTTTCGTCGGATGCCCATGCGTATTGGGTAGGCAGCTCATGCTGTTCCAATATCAGGTCAATATCCGGACCTTCGCGCTTATCGAGAACAGGCGCGATTTCCGAGATCAGAGCTATACGCTCTCCACCTGTGAGAGCCATAGAAACTCCGTCCGACTGGGAAGTCGCCTCCCAACCATGGAAGCGACTTCTGAAGAAAGCGAGTTGATACCTGCACTTACGCGAGGTGGTGACTCGGTCCTGGTGGCGGTTGCACCCCAATCATTTGCTGACCACCGAGATACGGTTGCAGCACGGCTGGGACGTCGATCGTGCCGTCAGCCCGCTGGTAATTCTCGATGATCGCGATCATGGTTCGCGGCAGCGCGAGCCCTGAGCCGTTCAGCGTATTGAGAAATTGTGTGCGACCGGTCTCCTCCGAGCGAAAGCGAAGGTTGATCCGACGTGCCTGGTAATCGCGGAAGAGGGAGCAGGAGGAAATCTCCAGCCACTCGCCCGAGCCGGGGGCCCACGTTTCTATGTCGTAGGTATGGGCCGACGAGAATGTCATGTCGCCGGTGGACAGATTGAGCAGACGGTAGGGAAGTTCGAGCTGTTCGACAATGTAGAACGCCTCGTCCATCAGCTGCTGAAGTTCCTCGTCAGCCTGATCGGGGTGCACGAACTTCACCATCTCTACCTTGTCGAACTGCAGCACGCGCTTGATTCCGCGCACATCGCGACCGCCCGAGATCTGCTCGCGACGGAAACACGGCGTCGCGGCGACGTGGTAGATCGGCAGCATCTTCTCGTCGAGGATCTCGTCACGATACATGTTCGTAATGGGAACTTCCGCGGTCGGGATCAGCCACTTATCGTCCTGATGATCGTGGTAGAGGGTATCAGCGAATTTGGGCAAGCTCCCCGTTCCAACCAGCATCTCGCCGAGCACCATGTACGGCGGGCTTATCTCGCTGTAACCATGGCGCCGCGTGTGGACATCAAGCATCCACGCGATCAGGGCCCGCTGAAGACGTGAGCCATCTCCGCGGAGCATGTAACCACGCGTTCCCGCGACCTTCACTCCACGCTCAAAATCGATGATGCCGAGATCCTCGGCCAGATCCCAGTGCGGCTTGGGCTCGAAGTCGAACTCTCGCTTGTCACCCCACTCGTACACGACTTCGTTGGCCGCCTCGTCCGGTCCGACCGGAACGTCCTCGTCCGGGATATTGGGAATTCCAAGCAACAGCTCACGAAGGTGTTCATCGGTCGCACGGACTTGGTCGTCAAGGAGGGATATCCGATCACCGAGGTCCTTCATCTGGCCAATCAGCGTTTGCCGCTCGTCCGCGTCCCGCGTCCGCCCGACCAGCTTGGATCCTTCGTTGCGTTGCGCCTTGAACGTTTCCACTTCGCCGATCATGCTGCGCCGCCGCTCGTCGAGTTGGATGATCTCGTCGATCGGAGCATCGATATTTTTCGTCGCCACGAGTGCTCTGATGCGTTCAGGGTCTTCTCGAATCAGTCGAATGTCCAGCACGGCTGGCAGTTCCTTTCAGTCCAACGGGGCTTCGGAGGGTGTGCACCGTTAATCACCAGGCGCACACGCCAACGTCGGCGGTGCGAAGTGCACGCCGCAACGCCAGATGGAAAATAACCCCACGAGAGCAGGACGAGGTGATCGGTCAGACGCGTCCTCGCCCCGGCTCACGCGGGGCGACTAGAGCCGGTCGATCCTGATGATAACGTGGATGGGGTGGGAAGGCCGGGAAGGAACTTGTGCCAGGCGTCCTGGATGGACGTATCGAGTCTGCGCTCGATCGTGTAATACATCCCTGCACGAGGCTCGTGCGGCTGCATGTTGAGAAGCATCCTGGCCTCGGCCACGCTCTTACCACCCTTTCGGTGGTTGCACGTGCGACAGGCCGATACAACGTTGTCCCATGCATGGAGGCCGCCGCGGCTGCGGGGAATGACATGGTCGATCGTGAGTTCATGTCCGTAGCGACCACAGTACTGGCACGTGAAACCGTCGCGGATGAAGATTTCACGGCGAGTCAATTTTACTCGTGGGCGTGGTCGACGGATGAGGTACATCAATCGAATGACGGAGGGGGCTGTGAAAACCGCCGTTGGGGATGTAATGCCCACAGGACTTGCTTCGAGAACCTCGGCTTTCCCGTCGATCACCATCACGAGGGCGCGACGAATGTTGCATACATTCAACGGCTCATAATTCTGATTCAGCACAAGAACGGCGTTATTCACCCTGACAAAGTCCTTTGTGGTCAGGGTTGCTTCGGTTGCCTTCGCACCAGGAACCGGGTGCAACCAGCGCATATAACACGTCTCGTCGATAATATCACCCGAATCCAACCTCAACAATCTCTTGTTGTTGAGGTTGGATGAATATGCCCGGCGATGATCCGCAACGTTAGTCGGCAGCGATGGCTTCGACCGGGAGCATCGGGCGCAGGAAGTCACCGGTAAACGAGGAGGCGACGGACGCGATCGTTTCCGGCGTCCCTTCGGCGATGATCATCCCGCCGCCACTCCCGCCCTCGGGACCGAGGTCGATGATCCAGTCGGCGGACTTGATCACATCCAGATTGTGCTCTATCACCATCACGGTGTTTCCGCCATCAGCCAGCCGCTGAAGGATGATCAACAATCGCTCGATATCGGCAAAGTGGAGTCCCGTCGTTGGTTCGTCGAGGATGTACATCGTGCGCCCGGTTGCCCGTCGGGAAAGCTCACCCGCCAGCTTCACTCGCTGCGCTTCGCCACCGGAGAGTTGTGTCGCTGGCTGACCCAGCTTCACGTAGCCGAGACCCACGTCGTCGAGCGTCTGGAGCTTGTTCCGCAACGCCGGAACGTTTTCGAAGAACTCCAGCGCCTGTGAAACCGTCATGTCCAGCACATCCGAGATCGACGATCCCTTGTACAGGATCTCCAAGGCCTCGCGGTTGTAACGAGCACCGTGACAGACCTCGCACGGCACGAAGACATCCGGCAGGAAGTTCATCTCGATTTGGATGATGCCTTCGCCTTTGCATGCTTCACACCGCCCACCCTTGACGTTGAACGAGAATCGGCCAGCCTTGTAACCCCGCGCCTTGGACTCCGGAAGAGAGGCGAATAGCTCCCGGATCGGTGTGAACAACCCCGTATAGGTTGCCGGGTTGGATCGTGGCGTTCGCCCGATTGGGCTTTGATTGATGTCGATGACCTTGTCGAGGTTCTTGATGCCCTCGATCTCGTCATGTGCACCCGGCTTGTCCTTGGCTCGATGAAGTTCCTGTGCGAGCTTTTTGTACAACGTGTCGGTAATCAGTGAGCTCTTGCCGGAACCGGATACGCCGGTGACGCACGTGAAGGTGCCGAGCGGGAAGCTCACTGTCACATTGCGCAGATTGTTTTCCCGGGCACCACGGATAACGATTTCCTTGCCGCTGCCTTTGCGACGCATGGAAGGTACCGGAATCGAACGGCGGCCACTCAGGAAATCCCCCGTGATCGACCCCACGGTAGCAGCAATCTGCTCCATCGTGCCCTCGGCCACCACATGTCCACCGTGAACGCCAGCGCCGGGTCCGATGTCTACAATCCAGTCGGCGGCGCGCATGGTGTCCTCATCGTGTTCTACCACGATCAGCGTGTTTCCGATGTCGCGCAGTCGCTCCAGTGTACGAATCAGACGTGCGTTGTCACGCTGATGAAGCCCGATGCTAGGTTCGTCGAGGATGTACAAAACACCCATCAGACTCGACCCGATCTGAGTTGCCAATCTGATCCGCTGCGCCTCACCACCGGAGAGCGTGTTGGCAGACCGCTCGAGCGTGAGATAGGTGAGTCCCACGTCGATCAGGAACCCGAGGCGCTCCCGAATCTCCTTCAGGATCTGGCGCGCGATCAGGAACTCACGATTGTTGAGCACCGCTAACGGATCGGCCGGCTCGAAGCCAAGGGCATTGAACCATTCCTGCGCATCGTGGATCGGCATCTGGCTGACATCGACGATCGATGCCTCGTTGACGGTCACCGACAGGATCTCGGGCTTCAGACGTCGTCCCTGGCAGACCGGACACGGTCGAGTCGACATATATCGCTCGATGTCCTCCTTGACCCAGTCCGACTGCGTCTGGCCGTATCGTCGCTTCAGATTCGGAATGATGCCTTCGAAGACGACATTGTAGGAGCGCTTGCGACCGCCCTTCGCCGAGTATTGGGCCGAGATGGATTCGCCATGGCTTCCGTAGAGAAGGATATCCACCGCCTCCGCTGACATGTCCTTGATCGGCACATGAAGCGAGAACTCGTATTTCTCGGAGACCGCTTCAAGCAACGATGCATACCAGCTGCTGTTCTCCATTCCGCTTCGCATCCACGGCACGATTGCCCCTTGGGCGATCGTCAGATTCCGGTTGGGAAGCACCAGCTCGGGGTCGAACTCCATGGTGGTGCCGAGACCGGTGCATTCCGGGCAAGCGCCATGCGGGGAGTTGAACGAGAAGTTGCGAGGCTCGAGCTCACCGAAACTCAGGCTGCAGTGCGGGCAGGCAAAGTGTTCCGAGAATGCGATCTCTTCACCATCGATGATCTGGACGATCGCCGATCCACCAGACATCTTGAGTGCGACTTCCATCGAATCGATGAGCCGGACACGATCGGGATGTTGCTCGGCAGCGACGGAATCGTTGCCTGGTTCCGGATGACGAACGACCATCCGGTCGACGATGACGTCGATCGAGTGCTTCTTCGTTTTGGTGAGTTTGATCTGCTCATCGAGTTCGCGGTTCTCCCCGTCGATCCGGACACGCACGAAGCCCTGACGTCGGACCTCTTCGAGAACCGCCGCATGCTCACCCTTGCGATCATGGACGATCGGCCCAAGGATCATGATGCGTGAGTCCTCAGGCAGATCGAGTATTTGCTCCACCATCTGCTGCACGGATTGCTGGGATATGGGTCGCCCACAGTTCGGGCAGTGGGGATGACCGATCCGCGCCCAGAGCAATCGCATGTAGTCGAAAATTTCGGTCACGGTGCCCACCGTCGACCGTGGATTTCGGCTCGTGCCCTTCTGGTCGATCGAAATCGCTGGCGATAGTCCGTCGATATGATCGATGTCCGGCTTTTCCATCTGACCCAGGAACTGCCGCGCATAGGCTGACAGTGATTCGACGTACCGACGTTGACCCTCCGCAAAGATCGTGTCGAAAGCCAGCGAGGACTTTCCCGAACCCGAGAGGCCTGTCAGCACGACCAGTTGATTGCGAGGGATGTCTACATCTATGTTTTTGAGATTGTGCTCGCGTGCGCCGCGGACGCTGATGAACTGTTGTTCAGGCGGCATGTACGGTTACTCCCGTAAAACTAGGTGCCGGACCCGGTCACTCTGGGCGATCCACGGCGGCGGGTTTGGAAAGGTGAAAGGGGACACCAGAAAAGCGACCCGAACAAACGATCGCATCAAGTAGTTTACCACGGGGCGGGCGTGCACGTACATCCTCGGGCTTTGGGAATTCCGGAGCGCCAAGGATGCCGACCGGTCGGCCACGGGCGTCGATCTACGCGAGCGAAGGACGTGCCTGACGCGAACACGTGATGACCTGAGCGGAGTGGAAAGGGGGCTTGCAAGACCTCCCGCAAGCAGTCGCCACATGAACCTCCCATAGGCTTGCGTGCCGCAACCCAATCGCACATAATACTTACATCCAGTGATCGGGAGGAGTACGATCGTTCGGGCGGAAGAGAGTCGGGGTCGTTGGCTGAGAGCCCCAGCAGTCATGAGCGGTCAGAAAGTCGCCCAGGAGGAATTGCACTGAACGCCGCTGCGGTCTCAGGTGCGATCGGGGTCGCCCGTTACCGCGAACAGAGTGCGATATCTGCCCAAGCGGATGTCGAAGCGAGGTGGTACCGCGGGTTTTCCCGTCCTGGCATGTTCCAGGACGGTTTTTTTTGTTGCCCGAATGTGTCTCGCACCTGGACGCCCGCATGCTCTTTGGCATTCTTGACCGGTGCTCAGGTTGCAGATTGCATATCCAGCACGCCGCAGCGCGTGAATGCAGCTGCGACGTGTTGAACGACATGAATGGCGAGGGGATCGATAATGGCGACGGAACTCGAAATGCAACAATCCAGCGATGGCCAAGGTGAACTCGCCAAGTCCTACGATCCCGCCGCCATCGAGCGAGGGCTTTACGACTGGTGGGATGCGCAAGGTCTCTTCGCGCCCATCAGCGAGGAACAGGCGGGCGGCAAGAAACCGTTCGTGATCATCATGCCACCCCCCAATGTGACGGGCGTGCTGCACGTTGGCCACGCCCTTTTTGTCGCGCTGCAGGACATCATGAGCCGTTGGCATCGGATGCAGGGAGAGCCGACGCTCTGGTTGCCGGGCGCCGATCACGCCGGAATCGCTGGCCAATGGGTTGTGGAGAAGGAAATCGCCAAGGAGGGCCTCATTCGACAGGATCTCGGGCGTGACGCGTTCATCGAGCGTGTCTGGTCATACATGGAAGCAGTCCGTCCACAGATCCGCGAGCAGATGAAGCTGCTTGGAGCATCGACCGATTGGTCGCGATTCGCGTTCACGATGGATCCGGGACCGGCCCGGGCGGTGCGCCATGCCTTCAAGCATCTCTACGACAAGGGCTTGATTTATCGAGGTGAACGTCTGATTTCCTGGTGTCCACGTTGTCAGACGGCGCTCTCCGATCTCGAGGTCAAGCACCGTGACGAGCAATCGTTCCTTTGGCATCTCGCCTATCCGATGGTGGATTCCGACGAGCGGATCGTGGTCGCGACGACCCGGCCCGAAACCATGCTTGGGGATACCGCTGTCGCGGTACATCCAGACGACGAGCGTTATGCGCATCTCCTCGGGAAACGGATCCGATTGCCGTTGACCGAGCGAACGATCCCGATCGTGGCCGACGAGCATGTCGACAAGGCGTTTGGAAGTGGGGCGGTCAAGGTGACACCGGCGCACGATCCGAACGACTTCGAGATCGGTCAGCGTCATGATCTGCCGACGGTCAATGTGATGAACCTGAACGGCACCATGAATGAGGTCGCCGGTATCTTCGAGGGAATGAAGATCGCCGACGCCCGCCGGTCGGTCGTGGCGGCGTTGGACGACCTCGGGCTCATGGTGAGAACGGAGCCGCACACACATAGTGTTGGGCACTGCGAGCGCTGCGACACGATCGTCGAGCCGATGATCAGCAAGCAGTGGTTCGTGAGCATGCAACAACTGGCATCACCCGCCTATCAGGCGGCACAGGATGGCCGGTTGAAGTTCGTGCCGGAACGATACAAGGGCGTCTACGACAACTGGCTGGAAAGCATCCACGACTGGTGCATTTCCCGCCAGATCTGGTGGGGCCATCGCATCCCTGTCTGGACGTGCATCGATTGTGGGGAAGTCCATGCCACGATCGAGGAGCACCTCGCGACCTGTCCGTCGTGTGGTGGAAGTGTCGTTCAGGACCCGGACGTCCTGGATACCTGGTTCAGTTCCGGCTTGTGGCCGATGTCGACGCTGGGGTGGCCAAACCAGACCGACGACCTGCGCCGGTTCTATCCAGGGTCCGTGATGGAAACCGGCTACGAGATCATCTTCAATTGGGTGGCGCGCATGGTCTTCTTCGGAATGGAGTTGATGGGCGACGTTCCGTTTCACACGGTCTATCTGCATGGCATCGTCCGCGATATCGAAGGTGCCAAGATGAGCAAAACCAAGGGTAACGTGATTGATCCCATCGACGTGACGGCCGAATACGGTGCCGATGCGCTTCGGTACACGCTGGTCACGCAGTCGTCGCCGGGAAACGACAGTCGCCTGAGCTTGCCGAAGGTGGAGGCCAGCCGAAACTTTGGCAACAAATTGTGGAATGCCACGCGCTTTGCATTGCGCAGTATCGGCGAACATGAGATTACGCTGGACGAACAGGGACCGGTGCGACCGGCCGACAGTTTGGCTCTTGCCGATCGCTGGATCCTCAGTCGGCTCGACGACGTAACGGCCGGCTCAACGCGGCTGATGGAGACATATCTGTTCGGTGAGGCCGGACGGCAGATCAACGACTTCATTTGGTCGGAGTTGTGTGACTGGTATATCGAGGCGGCCAAGGTCCGGCTGCGCGATGACGGTGCTGAAGCGTCAACTGTCGCGCAGGTGCTGGGATTCACGATCGAGCGGTCTCTCCGGTTGCTTCATCCGTACATGCCATTTATCACCGAGGCGCTCTGGCAGCAGGTGCCCCATGTCGGCGCAAGCATCATGGTCGCTCCCTGGCCGGAAGCGGGTGATCCTGATCTTGAAGCGGAACGTGGGTTCGGGGCGCTGATGGATCTCGTTCGTGGCATCCGCAACGCGCGATCCGAATCCGGCGTGGAGCCGGGTCGATGGATCAGCGCGGATGTTTGGGCCGGTGACATGACCTCAGACCTCGACGGCGCGCGCGCCGAGCTTGGATTGCTAGCACGGATCGCGGACGACCAGCTGCATTTTCATGCAGGTCCGTCCGAGCACCGAGATCGCGCGTTGACGGTGATCGCTGGCAACATCGTTGTATCGCTTCCATTGGCACACATGATCGATCTCAATGCCGAGCGCGAGCGTCTCCAGAAGGAACTGGAGGAAGCAGAGGCAGAGCGAGGCCGAGCCGGGAAACAACTGTCGAACGAATCGTTCATCGCCCGCGCTCCGGAGAATGTGGTTGCGGTCCAGCGGGAGCGACTCGAGCGAGCCACCGAGCAGATCGACCTGCTCCAACAGCGACTGGCCGGATTGAATGCCTCCTGATCGCCGGATCGTGGAACGCGCTTTCTTTCAGCGTCATCCACTTCTCGTCGCCTACGACCTGATCGGCACCGTCCTTCGCGTGCAGCGGGACGGCGCCGATGTCTCGGGTCGCATTGTGGAGGTCGAGGCGTATGGCGGCCCGCTCGATCTCGCATCCCATTCCTCGCGCATGCAATCTGCGCTCGCGCTGCTCTCCGGAACGCCGGGTTGCCTCTATATGTACCGGTCATACGGCATCCACACGATGCTGAATGTGATCGCTCATGAGCCCGAAGGCACTGGTGGTATCCTGATTCGCGCGCTCGAACCGCTTGCGGGGTTGGAAGAGATGCGAGAGCGGCGCGGAGGGCCGGAAAAAGTTTTGGGGAAGGGCCCCGGCGTGTTGACTCGGTCGTTTGGTCTCCGCTTGACCGATATCGGCGTCGACATTACGACATCCAGGGAGATCAGCCTCATCGATGGTCCCACGCCGGGTCAGATTCTGGCGAGCGAGCGGATCGGCATCACCAGAGGTCTCAGCGCCAGATGGCGATTGTTCCTGGCAGGGAGCTCGGAGGTTTCTGCCCACCGGCGTGGAGATTTCGTGATCCGTGAGGAACTATCGCTCCTCTTGCCACCCCCCGGTACGGTCATCGTCTGACGCTGTGGATGGCATGCGAGGTCTTCACTCAAGAACGACGTTGCGCCTGTCACGGAGCACCGGTGGCGAATGCAGCTGACCCTCCTTTTCTCATAAGGAATCCGGGTGATCAGTGGGTAATCGGCAATTATCTTTGGGGGCTGACTTCCTAAGGGAATGTCAGCTCGATCGACCCGCGAAGCTCCCTTGCCAGCGGCTCGGCCATCGGAACGGACAGTGACTCCGGCGTCTTGCACGTTCGCCCTTGCTCGTCGGCGCCGCGCGGGCAGATGCTGCGGCATGGGTCGATCCCCTGGCCGATCATCACGATTGCCGCCCGTAGAGGCGGTTCGCATGCCATTCGTCCGGATGGAGAATGCGAGGCTTGGTGAAAGTTCGCGTCCCCTGGGATTGATAAAATACCAGAATATATTGAGATCTCCTACGAGAGGGAGGTCCCTGGGTTGGAGGAGGACGGCGCTATTCGTCCAAATGCACCCGTGGTACCGTTGAATCTTGAAGAGATCGCTTTCGCGCCAGCGATCGTCTCCGTGTTCTGTTAGGCGCTCACAGGGGTCCCCATGCCAGTACGTCTTCTATCACCGGACACCATTGGAAAGATCGCCGCAGGCGAGGTCGTCGAGCGCCCGGTATCTGTCGTCAAGGAATTGGTCGAGAACGCGATCGACGCCGGTGCCACGGAGATCAACGTCGAGATCGAAGAAGGCGGTTCGCGCCTGATTCGGATCTCGGACAATGGTCAGGGCATGGACCCCGATTCGCTCGCACTCTCGATTCAGCGCCACGCCACATCCAAGTTGCAGTCGTTTGCGGACCTCGATCAGTTGCATACGCTGGGCTTTCGGGGTGAGGCACTGCCGAGTATCGGAGCAGTGACCCGATTGGAGATATTGACCGGAGAGGCAGTCAGCGGTGTCGGATCGCGATTGCTCGTGGACTTTGGGACGGTTCATGGGGTGCGCCGCGATGCGGCTCCAACCGGGACGACTGTCACGGTTCGCGACCTGTTCGGGAATGTCCCGGCTCGTCGGAAGTTTCTGCGTCAATCGGGTACGGAAGCGACCTACATAGGACGCGTGATCGGAGCGTATGCCTGCGAACGCAGTCATATACGGTGGTCGCTAACAGTTGATGGCCGGCGCACCCTGACCACGGATGGTCGCGGTGACGATCTCACGGCGGCACTCGGCGTCTATGGGAGCGAGCTCGCGGAGGAAGCACTGCCGCTGACGCCGCTCGATGAAGCGATCGCCGTGTCGGACGTCGCGGTCACGGGTTGGATCAGTTCGCCGCGGGTCACGCGATCGCATCGCCAGAGCATGTTCTTCTTTGTGAACGGACGACTCATCCAGCATCGATCGTTGCAGTACGCGCTCGAGGAGGCCTACCACAGCCTGATCATGGTTGGCCGTCATCCGCTCGCCATGGTCAGGATCGAACTCGATCCCCACGCGGTCGACGTCAACGTGCACCCGACCAAGGCTGAGGTCAAGTTTGCGGACGAACGAGCGATCGCCCGGGCGGTGCAACGTGCGACGCATGAGGCCCTTCTCCAGCAATCACAGGATATTCTGCCGGAGATTCGGTTCGATGACGCGCGACCGTTTCCACGGCCAGCGAACCAGACAGCATTCCCGGATGTCCCTACCAGCCCGGATCTCTATCGGCCCCTCGGCACCGGCCACATCTCTCAAGTTCCAGAAGAAGATGTTGCGACGATCGCTCACGCATCCGGTGTTCCGATGATGCGGGTGCTTGGACAGGTAGGGGGGACCTACATCATCGCGGAGGGGCCCGACGGTCTGTTCATGATCGATCAGCATGCGGCGCACGAACGGGTAATGTACGAGAAGATTCAGGCTCAGATGCTCGAGAACGCCGTCGATCGTCAGCCGATGCTCGATCCTCTCGTCGTCGAATTGCCACCCGATGAACTCGTCGCCTTCGAGCGCTCGCTCGTCGAACTGAACGCGATCGGCTTCGACGTCGAGCGCTTCGGCGAACAGTCGGTGATCGTCCGTGCAATTCCCGCGATCGTCCGTGGCGTCGACATCACCGAGCGGTTGCATGCCATTCTGCAGGAGCTGATTGCCGGCGGCTCGGGAGATTCATGGCTGGATTCAGTCGCCATCAGCGCGGCCTGCCATACGTCGATCCGGGCCGGACAAACGCTCTCGCTGGCCGAGATGCGAGAGTTGGTCGCCTCGCTCGAGCGAACCAGCCAGCCGCGAGCGTGCGGTCATGGCCGTCCGACCATGCTCCACATGTCCCAGAACGAACTCGAACGGCAATTCCTGCGCAGGTGATGAGCGACGTGCGTCAGTGACGTCTTCGAGTCATTCAAGGTTGATATTGATGCGTGAAAGTTGCGCGACGCATGCATTCGGCGCGCGAGATCAGATGTAGCGTCGGCGCCAGCCGTACCAGCGGACCATGAGCACATCGCGGAAGTTCTGAAGCGTGTCGGTGATCGGGTTCACCTTGCTCTGCTCGCCATAAACCCACGTGACAGGCACGACAGCAATCCTGTAGTGGTGGACCCGCGCGATGTACAGTACTTCAACATCGAACGCGGTGACTCTGGGCCGGGTTACGACATCTGTCTCGCGATACAGATGGCAGCGGGGGAGAATGTCGTCCAGAGCCGCTCGTGTGAAGAACTTGAATCCGCACTGCGTGTCGTGGATGCCGGGAAGCAGCAGGCCCCGAACGAGCCCGTTGAAGACCCGGCCCATGAAATGCCTGTAACCGGGCTCGCCAATCCGCTTGGCACCGACACCCTCGCGAGATGCGATCGCCACATCACTTCCGTCGTCGAATGCCATTGCGCACCTGTCCCACGTAGCCAGTGGCGTCGCGAGATCGACGTCGGTGAATCCGGCGATCGGTGAAGCGGATTGCCGGAGGCCAGCGAGGACTGCCTTGGCTTTTCCACCGTGGACGAGTTCGAGAATGGAAATGTTCGAATGATTCGCGGCAAACTCGGTTGCGATGCGAACGGTATCGTCCGAACTGCCGTCGTCGGCAATAATGATTTCCGCCCGGATGGCGCGAGATGCGAAAAACTCGTTGGCAGCCGCGAGGGTCGGCCCGATGCGATTTTGCTCGTTGAAGACAGGGATGACGACTGAGACATCGTAGATCGAATCCAGTGGTCGTGGCCGGGATGACTCGGGTTTATTCAAACGTACATCGCTCCCGCAGAAAGGTATCAACATGTATCCGGCACAGGACGTCACTGATTCGCAGCGGAATTCTATCATGAAGAACGTATTGTCGGGGTCGCGATGTCAGCCTTCTGTGACTGCAGTGAAAGGAATGAGACCGTGATCGAAGCCTACATCTATGCTTCCTGCTCGTCGTGTCGCAAGACGATCGCTCAACTGGAGAAGAGTGGCGCCCAATTTCAGAGCCACGATTATTTCAGGCATCGGTTCGACAAGAACGAACTGCAGATCGTTCTCGCGCAGGCGGGACTCAAGCCTTCCGATATTCTTTCCACCCGCAGCAAGGCGTTTGCTGCGCGTGACCTGGGATCGCAGAATCTGGCTGACGATGAATTGCTCGATCTCATGCTCGAAGAACCGACGCTACTCAAACGACCGCTCGTGTTCGGCAACGGCCTGACGGTTGTCGGCCACAATGCCACCAAATTGACCGAGCTGATCGAAGCGGGCTCGTAGGTTGCCCGTACGTTCGCATGTGCGGGACAATGGAAAGGTCAGTTCGAATCGGTCTGCGTAGTCAAATCGCTGGGAGTACTCGATGACACTGGAATTTGGATCGCACGTCTCCGCCTCGGGAGGAGTCGACAAGACATTCGGTCGAGCTGAAGAGGTTGACGCGTCCTCGATTCAGATCTTCTCGAAGAACGAGCGGCAATGGGCGGCCAAGCCGCTCGACCCGGCCGTTATCGAGCATTTCCACTCCGAGCGCGAGCGAACGAACGTGGATCCGAGATTGCTCGTCATTCACGATTCCTATCTCATCAACCTCGCCTCGCCCAAGGACGACATCCTTGAAAAATCCCTGGCGGCCTTCAAGGATGAGCTGCTGCGAGGAGACGCGCTCGGCATTCCGAATCTGGTGACCCATCCGGGCGCTCACACGGGAAGCGGAGTTGAGGCAGGCATCGCCCGCTTCGCCCAGTCGCTCAACGAGATTTTCTCCGAGCTCCGGGATAGCAAAACGATCACCCTGCTCGAAACCACCGCTGGACAGGGGACAACGCTCGGACGATCCTTCGAGGAGCTCGCCGCCATCATCGACCAGGTCGAAGACAAGTCACGGGTGGCGATCTGCATGGACACGTGTCACATCTTCTCGGCGGGATACGATTTCAGGACGCCTGAGCTTTACGCCCGGGTCATGGCATCGTTCGACGAGATCGTCGGGATCAGGTACTTGCGAGCGTTGCATCTGAATGATTCGAAAACGCCGTTGGCGAGCAACAAGGACCGACATGAGCAGATCGGCGATGGCGAGATCGGTCTGGAAGGATTCAGGAACTTCGTGAACGACCCACGGCTGAGTGGACTTCCCGGAATACTCGAAACCGAGAAGGACCCCGCTGGCGATAACGATCGACGAAATCTAGCGACCTTGCGGGGCCTGGTTGGCCAAGGTTCGAGAGGCGCGAACTGACCTTCCACTTCGCCGACGTTGCACTGATGCTTATGGATGTGAGCGACCTAAAGCTGCTGGCTTTAGAGACGGTTAAGGATCATGAGGCGTGGTTCGGTCATGTCTTCGATGGCGTACTTGATTCCCTCTCTGCCCAGACCCGAGTGTTTCACGCCACCATATGGCATGTGGTCGATTCGATACATCGTTACGTCATTGATGATGACGCCGCCGGCTTCGACCCGTTCGAATGCGGTCAATGCCTGCTCCAAGCGATTCGAAAAGATGCCAGCCTGCAGGCCGTAATCGGAGTCGTTGAGACGATCGATGCCCTCGTTGAAATTCTTGACAGGAAAGATCGTGACAAGGGGTGCGAACGCTTCGCGGGGGCAGACGAGGCTTTGGGGGTTCGAGTTTTCGATCACGGTCGGTTCGAAGAACCTTCCATCCGCGTGACCGCCGGTGAGGATTGTGGCGCCCTCGCGCGCAGCGTCCTGAACCCACTGCTGCGCCCGACTTGCGGCCTTCTCATCGATCATTGGTCCAAGTTCAGTAGTCGAATCGAACGGATCACCGGTTCGCAAGGAGGCCACGGCCGTAACCAGTTTCGCCTTCACTTCCTCGTATCTCACCTCGTGGACGAAGACTCGCTGGACTGAGATGCCGACCTGGCCAGCATATGAAAACGCTCCCATCCGAATTCGAGAGATCGCAAAGTCGATATCCGAATTTTCGTCGATCAGAACTCCGGCATTGCGCGCAGTTCCAGCAGGACCTGTTTCATGCCGGCCTGTGCCTTCATCTTTCAGCCGACGTCGGGCGAACCGGTAAACGACAACAGCTTGAAGTGAAGATCATCGACCCTCGCGTTGCCGGTCTCCCGGTCCATCGGCGGCACGCTCAATATGCCCTTCGGAACCCTGATTTCATCGGCAAATCACGCGATCAGGAGCATGGTCAGTGGTGCCAGGGACGGCGGCTTAAGCACGATCGGGTTGCCCGAGGCCGAGGCAGGAGCAACCTTGTGCAATGCCAGGTCGAGCGGAAAGTTGCACGGCGAGATTCCGGCGATGGGACTGATGGGGAACCGCTTGACTATCCCGAAACGTCCCTTCGAAGAGGGGAGGAGATTCAGGGAGATCACCACTCCATCGATACGCTTGGCTTCCTCAGCCGCTGTTTCGGTCGTAAAGATGCCGCGGTCGGTTTCGGTGGTTGTCTCGCCGATCACCTTGCCGGCTTCGCGGATGATGGTTTCGATCACAAGCGACCGGTTCTCACGAAGCTTCGCTGCAAGAGCCCTGAGGAGATCCGCGCGATCAAAGACCGGCATGCGGCCGAAGACATCGACCGCCGACTGAAGCGTGCGCTTCAGCTCCGCTGGCCCTGCAAGCCATGTTCTTCCGGCAACGGTGCCGTCGAATGGCGCCGTCACGATCAGTTCGTTTGCTGTGGTCGTTCAATCGCCGCCGACGTAAATTTGGAAATTCTCTAGCATGGGACGTCCCTTGTGTGGGAGCCGTAATGAAAAGAACTGGACAGGCTCCACTTCAAACGACAAAGTCCGGTTACGATGCCTTCGTCGTAACCGGACTTTGTGCGAGATCAACTCCGGGTTTCCGAGTTAGTAGAGTTCGGAAGCCACGTCCCGGAATCTATCGTAACGGGTAGGAGCGTTCGTCTGCTGATTGTCTTCGCCAACTCCGGAATCCCACCAGATAGGCGCCTGGGCGCCGATCGAAGCGAGCTCGGTCTTGGTGTAGACCAATCCCTCGCGTTCGAGCACCGAGAGTTCGTATTCCTGGCTCATCGTAATGGCGTCGACCGGGCAAACCTGTGAACAGAGTCCACAGAACATGCAGCGCCCCGCCTTCAGGATGAACTCGCCCAACTCACGATCTCCCTCTTCTGAGGGAATGACATGCATCTCCAGACAGGAGGTCGGGCAGATACGAGCACAAAGCCCACACGCCACGCAGAGTGCTTCCCCGGTATCGGGATCAGAACGCAACGATGGAAGCCCGCGGAAACGGGCTTCCATTGGACGCTTTTCCTCGGGATACTGGATCGTAGTCTTCGGAGCTACCATTCGCTTGATGGTAATTCCGAATCCCTTGACTTCATCGAACATTGACGTGGCCTTTCGTTCGCGGATGAAACCCTGCAAAGCGACGGTGCCTGCAAGCGAAAATGGTCACTCCTTAAAGCGTCACGATCCGCGGGGTCAGTCGATCGGGCGGAAAGACCGTCTCCCCCTGATCGCCGAAGACGCTAATCGGAACAACGATTCCGCCGCGTTCGAGTCGCGCGTAGGTGACTCCGGCATAATCAGGAACGAGTTGCGCTATTTCGGACATGACTTGAGCCGGGTGTCCATATGAAAGGTCGTATCCCAGTCGTCCCGAAACCGAAGCCAGAATCGAAAGTTCAGAGCGAGCTTCCCCCATCGCTGGTGTTGCCGCCCGGACTCGCTGAACTGTGCGATCGTAGCTCGTAAAGGTCCCGTCTTTCTCGATATTAAGTGCCAATGGCAATACAACCGAGGCAATTTCCGTAAGTGGCGAATCGAAGGCATCGACAACCACCAAATACTCCAGTTTCGCTAGGGCTTCATGGAGACGCGTATTAAGCATCTCATGTCGAGTAGCGAATCCTCCCTCGACCCACATCGCCTTTACGACGCCGGTATCGATGGCGTCGGCGAGATCATCCAGCTCGACACCCGGTGTACTGGGCAGCGATCGAACTTGGGCGAAGCCATTCGATGTCATCGCCTTGCCGATCCAGCGTGTCGACCACGCCTGCTCGTAGCGGCTTCGGCCGGCAGCATCGTCGACACCTATCCCACCCGGCAGGTAATCCGGAACAAGGCCCATGTCGGTGGTGCCCTGGTAATTTGCAGGTCCACGCATCGAGGCAACACCACCACCGGCACGTCCGATGTTGCCAGTCAGGAGAGCGATATTGGTGCAAGCGGTCGAGATAGAGGCGGGATCGCCATATTGGTCAGCTTTGTCGTTCTCGTCGATGTGGGCGATCGTATGATAGATCGCGGATGGAGCGAACCCACTTTCTGGGGCAGGACCTTCAAAATCGCTGTTCCCAGTTGCGAATGTGAGAGCCGCTTTCCGAATATCGAGCAAGCTGACACCGGTGCGCTGTGAGATGGCATCGAGGTCGAGGGTCGCAAACGATGCCTCCAACTCGACGAAGCCAGATGTCTCTGTAGCATCTGGGGAATTCAGGTCAAGTGCGACGATCGCCCCGGCAATCGCTTGCAGTAGCTCGGCGGTTGTTCCCGGGTTGGGCTTCAACCAGATGACTGCGCGGTCGCAGAGCGGATAATGCTCGGTACTGATCACGACAATACGAGACTCGCGATACAACCGGGAATGATTGATCCAATACGAAACGATCGGCGCGTGTTCGAAAATCGAGGGACCAACCACCATGATGTTCTTCACGTCGGTGAACAATTCCTGCATGCTGTTGGTACCGACGATATCGAGTCCAAACGCTTGTTGGGTCGCGCGTTCGACACCAGCCTGAGCAGGCGACAGCATGCGATTGACGTTGTTCGATTGCATGACGGCACGTGAGAACTGCTGGAGTGCGTAGGCTTCTTCGTTCGTGTTTTCGCCCGAACCCAGAACAGCGAACTTCGAACCCTGATAATGGCCGAACTGGTCCGCGACCTGTTCGATCGCCTCATCCCACGTCACTTCGTACATCTCGCCCGATTCAGCCCGGACGCGAGGGTAGAAGATTCGAGAAGGTGACTGGATCTCCTCATGCCCCCACATGCCTTTTTCGCATGTGTAACCATGATTCACGCCACGCTCCCAGAGGTGACTCGCTCGGCGGACGATACCCTTGTTCGTTTCGATGTTGAGCGTGCAGCCGTTGTCGCAGAAACCGCAGATCGTCTCGGTCGAATCGAGTTCCCACGGATGGTGCCCAAAGTGACGGTCGGTCAGCGCGCCGACCGGACAAACCGCGATGCACATCCCGCAATTGGTGCAGGTAGTATCCATCAGGTCCATGCCAAAGGCCGGCGTGATCGTTGCTTCAAGGGCTCGGTTTGCCGATTCGATTGCCGTGACACCGACCACCTCATCGCAAACCCGCGTGCAGCGATTGCACATGATGCAGCGATCCCACTTGTAATCGATCGTGGGACTGAAGTGCTCGTAAGGCTGGGCGAGTTTCGGACGGCGGTACGGGTTGGCATTGATGTTGTGCAGGTAGGTGTTGTCCTGCAGGTAGCACTCGCCGGATTTGTCGCACGTCGGGCAATCGAGTGCATGGTCGATCAGATACATCTGAAGAATGTATTGGCGAGCCTGAAGCGAATCTGGAGAATGCGTCAGCACCTCCATCCCCTCGGCCAAAGGGGTCGCGCATGATTCAATCAACCCGCCCCGCTTGCCGAGAATTTCCACCGTACAGATACGGCAGGAGCCCCAGGCACGGAGAAGGGGTTGAAAACAAAGATTCGGGATTTCAATGCCAGCGAGTCGAGCGGCTTCGAGAATTTGCGTCCCGGCAGGTACTGTCACGTCCTGACCGTTGATTTTTCCGGTAACCATCTTCTGTTGTGTGGTCGTCACCATGTTTGAGGGAGGCCTCCGTCGGCGGAAAGCGGTTGCTCGCGAAATCGCTCTGGTGGACGTCTCTGTCCGAGGCGAGCGAATCGTGGGGTTGGTGCCGAAGCAGTCGCAATACGTTCAATGGCGGGTTGAGGTGCTTTCAGAGGTCTCTGCAAGAGGTGACAAAACACCCGTTTCAACCACGCCAGATTGTGAAAATGGTAGCACATTCGCCCCTCCTTGGCCTCCCGAGATGAAGGTAATTCTCATCGCACTGAGTGATCCGCCGCCATCGGAGCGCAGGGCACGAACGGACGGTGAATGCGATAATTAGTAGGCAACACTGCATCTGTAGGATCGACAAGTCGATCGTGCCGGGGTACCAGAATATCGACGAGCCGTTTCGACCGAAGGGGAGTGCGCAGAGTGACTGCTGGAGCTATTGCTGCCGAATATCAGACAATCATTGGACTGGAAGTTCATGCCCAGGTCCTGACCCGCAGCAAGATGTACTGTGGATGTTCGGCGGACTATGCGAATGCGGCGCCCAACACTCACGTGTGTCCCGTTTGTCTCGGTCTGCCTGGAGCATTGCCTGTGATGAACAAGGCGGCAATCGAAACGGTCGTGCGGACCGGGCTCGCGTTGCAGTGCGACGTGCCTGCCCATTCGAAGATGGATCGCAAGAACTATGTCTATCCCGATCTCCCGAAGGGCTACCAGATCTCGCAGTATGACCTTCCATTGTGCGTCGCCGGCACGCTGACGTTCGATGTGGCAGGCGTAGAGAAGGTTGCCGGCATCACCCGGGTCCATATCGAAGAGGATACGGGACGCCTGGTGCATGAAGATCTTGTCGACGGCCAAGCGACGTTGGTCGATCTCAACCGCTCGGGCGTCCCACTGATGGAGATCGTAGGTGATCCGGACTTGCGCTCGCCAGAGGAGGCCCGCGAGTATCTGGTGACGCTTCGCCGAATTCTACGCTATATCCGTGCATCCACGGGGAATATGGAAGACGGGGCGTTCCGATGCGATGCGAATATTTCCATTCGAGCGCTCGATGGCGGTTACGTTGGTCCCAAAGTCGAGATCAAGAACATGAACTCCTTTCGCGCGGTCGAGCGGGCGCTGAAGTATGAGGAAGTCCGGCAGCGAGCGGCAGTTGCGTCTGGAGAAGCGCTCTTTCAGGAAACCAGGGGTTGGGTCGATGAACGCGGCGAGACGACATCGCAGCGAAGCAAGGAACAGGCGCACGATTACCGGTACTTTCCGGAGCCAGACCTGCCACCTCTGCGGATCGAGCAGGAGGCCATAGCCGGGTTCCGGGAGAGCTTGCCCATGTTGCCCGTTGCACGAATCGAGCAATTCGTGAACAATTACGGTCTCTCCGCACATGATGCGTCGATCTTGACCGACGAGCGAGCTATTGCGGACGTCTTCGAGACGTCGCTGGCTGGCTCGCAGGACAGTGACGTTCAAAAGGCAACAGCCAACTGGATCTTGAACGACATGATGGGTCTAGCCCGGGCGCAGGGACTCGCTGCGGATCAACTCCCGTTCTCAGCGATTCAGATCGGCGATCTGGTCAAGGCAGTCCAAGGGGGAATGTTGACCGGCAGGGCGGCGAAAGAGCTGCTTTCCCAGATCGGAAAGGACGAGCTTCCTACGACTGCTGCCGCTCGTCTGAATCTGCTCTCGTTGGACAACGACGATGAGATTGCGGCTGCTGCGAAAGCCGCTGTCGAAGCGAACCCGTCGGCGGTCGCGGATTTTCAAAATGGCAAACAGGCGGCGTTGGGCCGGCTGATCGGGGAAACGATGAAACGCACCGGTGGACGGGCTCGTCCTGACGTCGTTCGGCAAGCGATCGTCAAGTTGCTTGACGAGATATAGGTTTGGTCTGTTTGGTAGGCCGCACACTGGGGTACGAAACTCCATCGGACTGCGGGGCACCATTATCACTATGATGAGAGGTCAAGCGCATGATTGTCGATGCGGACAATCCTCCGACGAACGTTCCTTCACTTGGCAATCAAGTTCCGCCGCACGATTTGTTCGAAACTGCCGTCGAGCAGTTTGGGATCGCCGCCGACCTGATCGGGCTCGAAGATGGCATTCGCCGGGTCTTGAGCACCTGCAAGCGGGAAGTCACCGTTCACTTCCCGGTCGAGATGGACGATGGTTCGGTCGAGGTGTACACCGGCCACCGGGTGCAGCACAATAGCGGACCCGGTCCGACAAAGGGAGGCATCCGGTTTCACCAGAATGTCAGCATCTCCGAGGTGAAGGCACTTGCGATGTGGATGACCTGGAAATGCGCAGTGGTCGGCATTCCGTTTGGGGGTGCAAAGGGTGGTGTGGAAGTTGATCCAAAGCTTCTCTCCCAAGGGGAGCTGCAAAACCTGACACGACGGTACACGACGGAGCTGCAGCCGCTGATCGGTCCGAATATCGATATTCCCGCACCCGACGTCAACACGAACCCGCAGATCATGGCCTGGATGATGGATACCTATTCCATGAATATAGGCTACTCGGTGCCCGGCGTGGTGACGGGCAAGCCGCTGGCGCTGGGCGGTTCTGAGGGGCGGGGCGAGGCAACCGGACGGGGGTGTGTCTTTGCGATAGAAGAGGCATGCCTGTTGCACGGCAAACCTCTGGAGGGCACCCGGGCCGCTGTTCAGGGATTCGGGAATGCCGGATCTGTCGCAGCGCGCTTGCTGGCGGAACGAGGCGTGAAGATTGTGGCAGTCAGCGATTCTCGCGGTGGCATCCACAATGCAGCGGGTCTCGATCTTCAGGCGGTACGCGAACACAAGCGGGAGACGGGTTCGGTCGTCGGTCTTGCTCGTGCGGACGACATCACCAACGACGACTTACTGATCGTGGACTGCGACATTCTGGTTCCTGCCGCACTCGAGAATCAGATCAACGCGCAGAACGCGCCCAATATTCACGCGTGGCTCATCGCCGAGGCAGCGAATGGACCGACGAATCCGGACGCCGATGTCATTCTCTTCGACCGTGGAGTCGTGGTGATTCCCGACATTCTTGCCAACGCAGGAGGAGTAACGGTCTCCTATTTTGAGTGGGTTCAGGCGCTGCAGGCGTTCTCCTGGACCGAACATGACGTCAACGAACGACTTCGTCAGATCATGCGTCGATCATACCAGGACGTTTCGCAGACTTCGAGTCGGTACGGGGTGCACATGCGCACTGGAGCGCTGGTTCGTGCGATCGAGCATGTTGCAGAATTCACATCGCTGCGCGGCATCTACCCATAGTTCGGTCACCGCCTGACGAGGGCGGTTGCGAGATCATCGTAATGCTCGCCGGTCCAATCCGCTGCATACTCGCAGTTGTCGCATCAACCTAGTGGTCTGTCACGGCTCAATTGCTGGGCTGCTGGAAAAGAGATTTCTCGACAAGCTCCGATGCGCTGCTGAAATGACGGGGAACAGTCGGCATTCGTCAATGACCGGTGACAGCGAAACATAGGTGCCAGAGCACTAGTCTGGTCTCGACCGGAAGTATCTGCCAAAATCAGATGTTTGTACGTTCTGATATCGGCTTTGGCTCATGACAATAGCCCGGAAAGGTATATCTCCGGGCTATTGTGTTGCACGGAATCTGGGTGCCGCCTGGTTGCACCCTAATCGGCGATGAGCAAACGCCGGAGCTCGTCTTCCTCTTCGCGGTGAGTGACAGCGATGATGTCATCTCCGGGAAGGATTTCCGTAGAGCCACGTGGAACGATCAGGTCGGCACCGCGTGCGATCGCTGTGATGACGCAATCAACTGGAAGCTCAATGTCTTCTATAGCCTTGTTTACTACTGGTGAATCCTTGCTGATGGTCGCCTCGATAATTGCGAGGTCTGCGTGCCTCAGACTGAGCAGATGGATAAAATTTCGTTCCGGGATGGCTTGTTCGATCAAATTGAGAATGTAGTTGGTTTGGCTAACCGTCACGTCGATACCGAGTAGTCGAAAGAGCTGCTCATTTTTGGGGTTGTTTACCCGTGCAATCGTACGGGCCACATGAAACTTGGCCTTAGCGACCTGACAGACAACGAGATTGTCCTCGTCCTCGCCGGTCACCGCGATGACCACATCAGCGCGTGCGGCCCCTGCGGCGGCGAGAACGGATGCTTCCGCCCCGTCTCCGGCAAGCACGACCGAGCCGAACCGATCGGAGTAGGTTTCGACCTTATTCACATCGCGCTCGATCAGCAGGGCCTCATGCCCTTCATTGAGAAGCGTTTTGGTGAGGTAATATCCGACTTTGCCACCGCCGACGACAATGATGTACACGTTTGAAAGTCCTTACGTCGCTCAGGATCGAAAGCCGCCACCGCTTGACGAAATGACCTGATCCAGGATCAAGGCGGAAACCGTGGTCGTCGGACAAACGGTTGAGAGACCAAGTCGACGATAGGTGTCTTCGCGGACGGGATCATAGATTCGAGCGATGACCTCGGGCACATTAAATATGGCTCTCGCGACCTGCGCGGCCATGATGTTTCGATTGTCCCCATTCGTCACGGCGATGAACGCGTGCGCGTTTTCGATTCCTGCCCTGCGCAGGACATCTTCATCGATTCCGGTTCCGATCAGGGTCTCCCCCTTAAACTCGGACGAGAGCCGTCGAAACGCGGCGGCTGTCGTATCGATGACCGTCACGCTATGACCATTGTGATCCAACAGCGAGGCGACACGAGCACCTACACGACCGCATCCCATGATGACGACGTTCATGCGTGCTCCATCTCTTCGGCGAGCCATTCGGACATCGCGGGTCGAATCACGAACACTTCGCATGGTGCATTCTTGAGAACGTAGTCGACTGTCTCGCCGGTTGTCGTCTTACCGTACTTGTGGCGAACTGTTGCGCCCATCATGATGACGTCAATATTGCGATCGATTGCTTCATCGACGATCGCCGCGCCCGCCGAACGAGCCTGCAGAAGCTCCGTCGAGAGCATGCTCTGCTTGCCATCGACGCACAGGATCGCGGTCTTCTCCGCATCGCGAAGAACCTGCTCTCCTCGTTCGATTTCGAGAGGCAGTTCCGCGTCCAGCGGCATCGATTGTTTGACCTCGACTACATACACGATCGTGACTGCGGAGTTCTGTCTCCTTGCAACCTTATCTACGATTTCAAGGAGACGCTTGTCGCTGTCAGCTCCCGAGACAGGAACAAGGATGCGACGGGATACGGGGATGTTTCGATCTGCTGGGGCTGGTCGAAATGCTTGACGCAGACTGACCAAGGAATTACACCTTCCGATACGAACCATTCACAGGAAATCTGGAATGAAGCGCGTGTCGCGCAACCACCAATTATACACCGATGCGTTCATGCCTGACGATGAGTAGTGTACAGCGGTTTTGACGCTTCCGCAGCATGTTGTTTAAGAAACACGAGCAAGACGCCGATATCTGATGGCGTCACCCCGGCGGTTCTCACTGCTTGGCCCAACGTCGAAGGTCGAGCACGCTCAAGCGCGGCAGCGGCTTCGACACGTAACCCTAGGATGCCGTCGAATTGCACCATGTCGGGAATGGGCTGACCGTGGTGCAATCGGTGGCGTTCGGCTTCCTTCTCTTCCTTCTGGATGAAGGCACTGTACTTCGCCGCGATCTCGGCGCGTTCGAGTACGAGCAGCGCATGCTCTTCTTCCGGCCAGAGCGACACGCGACGAAATGCAGCGATGACGCGAGCGAGTGACATATTGGGACGTCGAACGAGTTCCAGTCCCGTCATTGAGCGGATTGTCGGCTCGATGCCCTCTGCTCGTAACGCATCGCCGTGGCGAGGGTTATCGCCTACCCATGTCTTTCCAAGACGTTCAACTATGGTCTCGATCTCCCGGGTTTCGGTGTCAATTTCGGACGCGTATGCCGGGTCGACGATCAACATCGTCCGCGCGTGGGCGTTCAAGCGTTGGTTTGCCGTATCGCTGCGCAGCACAAGCCGAAATTCCGCACGTGAAGTCAGCATTCGGTACGGCTCGGAAAACGGCTTCGAAACCAGATCGTCCAGCATCACGCCGATGTACGCTTCACTCCGCTGAAGCTGCATCATGTCGCGACCCTGTGCACGGGCTGCGGCGTTTGCTCCGGCGACGATGCCCTGACCGGCGGCCTCCTCGTAACCGGAAGTACCGTTAACCTGACCAGCGGTAAAGAGTCCGACTATGCTACGGCATTCAAGGGTAGGTCCAAGCTCCGTCGGGTCGAGCGCATCGTATTCGACGGCATATCCATAGCGAGTGACGCGAGCGTGTTCCAACCCGGGAATCGTATGCAGGAGAGCTTCCTGGATATCAGGAGGGAGACTCGTGCTCAAGCCCTGAACGTAGATCTCGTGGGACCGCCACCCTTCCGGTTCGAGAAAGATCGGATGCGAGTCCTTGTCGGCAAATCGGCCGATTTTGTCTTCGATCGACGGGCAGTAGCGTGGACCGGTACCTTCAATCGAGCCGTTGTACATCGGTGCTCGATGCAGATTCGCGCGGATGATGTCGTGCGTATCGGGGTTGGTCCACGTCTGGAAACAGCGGAGCTGGAGTCGGCCACCGAGATCGTCGGTTTTCGAGAAGATCCCCCTTGTCGCGGCCGGCACAGAGAGCGGAGTGAGCTCCCCGAGTTTCCCCTGGCGGCTCAGCCAGAGTGGGCGATCGTCCCCCCGCTGTGGCTCTGTCTTGTCGATATCGACTGTGCGGGCGTCGATTCGCGGCGGAGTCCCCGTTTTGAACCGACGAAGGCGCAAACCAAGGTCGAGCAGTGAACCGGCGAGGCGCGTATCTGCGGAATCTCCCGCGCGGCCGCCTTCCATGCGGGTCTCGCCAGAGATCATCTGGGCGTGAAGAAACGTGCCGGCCGTAATTACCACGCTAGTAGCGGTGAGGTCGCCGGCGATGCGCGACCGAATGCCCAGAACGCGGTGACCATTGCCATCCTGTTCGAGCAACAGGCCGATCGCTTCGTCCTGAAGCATCTCAAGATTGGCCTGACACTCCAGCTCTTCCTTCATTGCAAGCGCATACACTGTCTTGTCGCACTGCAGCCGGATGGCGCGCACGGCAGGGCCCTTGCTCATATTGAGTTCTCGAGCCTGGACCGCCGTGCGGTCGGCAACTCGGGCCATTGCCCCACCGAGAGCATCGACTTCGGAAACGATCTGGGACTTGCCCGGGCCCCCAACCGAGGGATTGCACGGCATGTAACCAGTTCGATCCAGGTTCGGCGCAATCATCAGGGTTCTGCATCCGGCACGGGCCGAGGCGAGCGCCGCTTCGCAGCCGGCATGACCGGAGCCGATGACGATGACATCGTAGACATGTGGATCGAGGGACGTGGGAAAGCTCATGGTAGATTGATCTTTCGCGGCGCCGAGTGCTTTCACGGTGCTCCGAATTAAAACGGCTGAACTGAGGCGGCTGCCTGGCGACCTTCACCTACAAGTCGCGTTACCATTAAGCATAGAGTACTCGGTGCAGGGTCGAGACAGGAATTCGACTACTGCTCGCAGGAGAATTGCGAATGTCCTCTGAATCTGAACAACTCAAGCGAACCAATAAATCGGTGCTCGTCGCCGCCAGCCTGACCGCAGGGGCAATCGGCGGAACGTTGGCACTGGCGCAATCGAATCGAAAACATTCGAGTTCTGCGGAGTCGAGAGCGTCGATGCGACATGATGTCGACCAGACGGTTGATCGACCGAAAGAAGACACGTCCCATATCCTTGACGTCGCGAAGGACCAGGCGCCGATAGAGGCGAAGTCGGCCCAAGACCAAGCGGTGGTGAAATTGTCGACGTTACTCGATCAGACAGAGCATACGCGCAAGAATGCGATCCGTTCGTCTGGGAAGCGCGGTGTGAATGTGACGGCTGCTGGATCAGTCAATACGCAAAACGCCGCGGCACAGGTCAATGAAACACATGCAGATGTGAGTACGCAGGGCGAGCAAAAGGGGAAGAACATGGTAGAGGGCATCAACGTGAGTGACGAGAGTAAGGGCACGTTTAGTCAATCGGGCCGTGAACTGGGCCAACGATTGAGGGAGCGACTGCCAGAAGCGCAGAGCGCCGTACACGCGCAGCTTGCTCCGCGAATTGCTGATTTTCGGCAGCAAGCGGAATCCACGCTCGCCGGAGCGAACGGGCTTCGGTTGCCGCATGCGACCGATATCGCGCCACGACTAAAGGACCTCGGAAAACAGGCCGGCAGTTTCGCAGCGACCGCTGCCGTGACAGCTGCCGAAACAGGTCGTGAGCACGCGCCCGAACTCAAGGCACTCCTCGAGGACCATGTGGTGCCCCGGCTTCAAGACGCCCGGCAACGAGCGGCGTCACTCGCAAGCGATGCGCTCGAGGCTGGAGCTGAACGGTCGAATCAGACGTCCGGAGGAGGGATGCCTGATTTCCGGCATTCTGCTGACGATCTGCAGAAGCGATTCTCGGAGAGCCTAGGTGCTGCCGAGCGATCGATTACTGACATCCGCGGGAATGCATCCCATGCCGTTGATACGGTCGGCGCTCAGGCACGTGTGGTCGGCAAAAACGCCGGTGATGGGAGCAAGAACGCCGCAGCCGCGGTGCTATGGTCTGGGGTGGCGGTTGGCGTCGTGTATGTTGGGCTTCTCAAGCCGCAACAGCGCGAGATGGTTAAGCAGAAAGCCAATGGTGCCTTCCGGCGTGCCAAGGAAACGTATGCAGACATTCGTGGCCGCGATGGTGATTTTGCAAGCGACTCCGAGGACGCCCAGTAAGCACGCCAAGGGCGGATCGCGCTTTCCGACAAACAGGACCCCTGTTGGCAGACATTGGCTGGCAGGGGTCCTTGCCTGTTCGAATCACATTCGGATAGCAAAGTCACAAGCTACATTGCAATCGGGGCCTGCCTAACATTCGGTGCCAGCAAGCCTGAGCCTGAGCCACAAGAGTTTCCGCCCCGCGCCGAGTCCGCTGAACTGGGGCACCCTTAAGGTGCCCCAGTTCAATCGCCGTTCAATTTTCCGGGACTGTCGACAGAGAAGATCTGACAACCGGTGAGTTGTTGTCGCTAGACGATACCGGATGCCGTTTTGCTTGCTACCGCTCCGTGGCAGTACTTGTACTTTTTGCCACTTCCACACGGGCACGGTTCGTTTGGACGCACCTTGCGTGCACGACGTTGCTGGCTCCCATTACTCTGATCGACGGGTGCATTCGTTGTAGTGGCTTCGCTGACACGGGTTTGCACCGGCTGTTGAGCCGCGACGGGTTGAACCCTATAGATATTTCGCACGACATCGTGCTGAATATGCTCGAGCAAGAGCTGGAAGAGGCGAAAGCCTTCGGTTTTGTAGACGACCAACGGATCTTTCTGGCCATACGCCTGCAGGCCAACGCCCTGGCGCAAGTCGTCCATCGTCGTGAGGTGATCAACCCATAGACGGTCGATCACATGAAGCAAGACACGTCGTTCCACCTTGGGCAGGTTTTCGGGAGAGAATTGGGCAGCGACAGCTTCATACGCTTCGGCTGCGTCTTCGAGAAGGATATCCACGATATCCGCCTTTGGCAGGCCCTCGATTTCCTCGATTTTTATGCGATCGCCTGGGATGAGCGCGTTATACCCTTCGACGATAAGGTCGTAATCGATTTTCGCATCGTTGTCAGAGACGTTCGATTCAACGAGACGGTCGATATCCGCCTCGATCATGTCCTCGACCTTGTCGTGGATTTCTTCTCCGGCGATGATCTGACGGCGATCGCCATAGATGACTTCACGATGACGATTCATGACATCGTCGTATTGGACAACGTGCTTGCGACGGTCGAAATTGTGACCCTCGACCTTGGTCTGAGCGTTCTCGATCGACTTGGAGATCATGCGATGCTCGATTGGCTCGTCATCCTCCATGCCCATGCGGTCCATCAAACCGCCGATGCGCTCGGAGCCGAACCGACGCATCAGTTCATCTTCGAGTGAGACAAAGAAGCGGGACGATCCCGGATCTCCCTGGCGTCCAGCTCGCCCACGAAGTTGATTGTCGATGCGCCGGGATTCATGTCGCTCGGTGCCGATAATATGGAGGCCGCCAAGATCGGCGACGCCGTTTTCCAGCTGAATGTCTGTCCCGCGACCGGCCATATTGGTGGCGATCGTCACTGCGCCGCGCTTGCCTGCTTCGGCGATGATGGCCGCCTCTCGCTCATGCTGCTTGGCGTTGAGGACGGAATGCGGAATGCCGTGGACCTGCAGCATGGCGGCGAGCTCTTCTGACTTCTCGATGGATGTGGTGCCGACAAGAACCGGTCGGCCCTCCTTGAGATGCTCATCGATCTCGCGCACGACCGCCGTGAATTTACCGTGTTCGGTCTTGAAGATGAGATCTCCGAAATCGTCACGCACCATGTCACGGTTCGTGGGGACGGTTACGACCGGCAGGTTGTAGATTCGGAAGAACTCTTCCGACTCGGTCTCGGCGGTTCCCGTCATGCCCGCGAGCTTTTGGTACATCCGGAAGTAGTTCTGATAGGTAATTGTCGCCATGGTCACATTCTGGCGACGGACGCGGACGTTTTCCTTGGCCTCGATGGCTTGATGAAGGCCCTCGCTGTATCTTCGACCATCCATCATGCGACCGGTGAACTCATCAATGATGATGACTTCACCGTCTCGGACGATGTAATCCTTGTCCCGGTGATAAATCGCTTCGGCAGTCAATGACTGTTCGAGATAGTGGGTGAGTTCGATATAGCGCTCGTCGTAGATGCCCTCACCGGCGGGAATGCCGGCCAGGCGTTCGACATGATCGATGCCCTCATCGGTTAATGTGGCACTTCGATGCTTGAGGTCGACCTCATAATCGCGGTCGAGACGCAACTGCTTCACGATCGTGGTGAACTGATAATACCGATCGGTGGCTTGTTCGGCGGCCCCGGAGATGATGAGTGGTGTGCGAGCCTCATCGATCAGGATGTTATCGACCTCGTCGACGATCGCGAAGTTGAGCGGTCGTTGAACGACCTGCTCGATTTCAACGACCATGTTGTCGCGGAGATAATCAAAGCCGAACTCATTGTTCGTTCCGTAGGTAATGTCGGCTGCGTATGCCTCACGACGATCGACGGGGCGAAGCCTGGCCATTCGTTCATCTTCAGAAACGTGATCCGGATCGAAGACAAACGCCGAATCATGCTGGAGACATCCGGTGGAAAGTCCGAGTATGTGGTAGATCTCGCCCATCCACTGAGTGTCGCGCTTGACGAGGTAATCGTTGACGGTGACGAGATGAACACCCTTGCCACTGATTGCGTTCAAGGCAATTGCCAGCGTCGCGGTCAGGGTCTTGCCCTCTCCCGTTTTCATCTCGGCGATCTTGCCCTCATGGAGCACGACGCCGCCGATCAACTGGACGTCGAAGTGACGTTGGCCGTGAGTTCGTTTCGATGCTTCGCGAGTCGCGGCGAACGCTTCCGGGAGCATTTCTTCGAGCGCTTCGCCGTCGCTATAGCGTTGTTTGAGGTCGACAATCACCCCCCGAAGTTCATCCTCGGACATTCCCGAGAATTCATCTTCGAGTGAATTGATGTCGTCGACGATGGGCTGAATGCGACGAACTTCCTTGTCGTTCGAGTCACCCAGGAAGCGAGAAAAAATTGATCGCATGGTGTTTGTATCTCCAGAGGTCACGCCAGAATTCTATCCTGCAGCGCGGAGGCAATATCCATTGGACAGTATACTTCGACCTGCAACGCGTTTCAGTCAGGTGCAATCGCTCTTTACGTCAGGATTCCTTCTTCATTCATGGCTGAGTCCGAATCGAGAATCACATTTGCGGATCGTGTCGTTGGGGTTGTGATGGCGATCCCCGTCGGTCGCGTGACGACATATGGATTGATCGCGCGGGCGATGGGGTCGCCCCGCTCGGCGAGAATCGTCGGTTGGACCTTGCGCCATACCTCTGCAGACAGCGAACTGCCCGCGCATCGTGTGGTGAACCGAATCGGATTTCTCTCTGGTGGCTGGCATTTCGGCCATCCTGACGTGATGCGAGATCGCCTGCTAGCGGAGGGCGTACCTTTCCGGGATGTTGACGAATATCTCGTGGACCTCAGCGCGTGCCTGTGGGACCCGGCCGATGTATCCGCGCTCGATTGGGTATTCGAATACGACGAGCAAACGCTGCTTGACGACCCACCGCGGTGATATGCTGAGGCTCCGTTACCGATCCATTGCCGTTAGTAACGCGGCCGTCGCAGATGCGGCATGTTGAGCATGCAAGATAGCGGAAACCACGGCGATCCCCGCAGCTCCCGCGATCACGATCTGTCGGGCGTTCGTCGCGTCTATGCCACCAATTCCAACGCAAGGCAGCGAGGAAAGTCCCAGACGGCGTGCGAACTCGATCGTGCCAAGCGCTGCACCCGCGTCACGTTTGGATGAAGTGGCAAAGACCGGACCGATGCCGAGGTAGGAGGCCCCTGCCCTGGACGCATCCAGGATCTGGGTATCTGTCTCGGGTGAATATCCGATGATGAAATCGTCTCCACCAAGGCTGCGCGCTGCCCTCTGCGGCAAATCATCGACGCCAAGATGGACGCCATCCGCGTTGCATGCGAGTGCGAGGTCCAGCCGGTCGTTCACGATAAAGGGGACCGAGGCATTACCGCATAGTTCGCGGAGTGGCTTTGCCAATTCGAGGATTTCACGGTCGGATCGATTCTTGGCACGGAGTTGAACCATTGTCACTCCTGCGGTAACCGCAACCTGAACGGTTTCGATCGGATTTGCCGTCACCACATCGGGATCCAGCACGAGGTAGAGGCGAAGCTGTTGTCGAAGCGAAGAGGGTGCGATCATCGCTTGGCGAGCGCAAGAGCGAGGAGCTCAGCCGCTGCAGGAGTGAAGTGGTTCACCGGCGAATGGCCATTGCCAATCGGATAAGAATCTCTCAAGGCGGCTTCTACGTAGCGCTTCGCCATTCGAATCGCGACCAACGGCGCCAGACCATGTGCCAAAAACGCAGTGATTGCCGCGGAAAAAGTGCATCCCGTCCCATGGGTGTTGTTGGTCCGGATACGTTCACCTTCAATCGCGGTGAACTCCGTTCCGTCGAATACGAGATCGACCGGAGGGCCATCGAGATGGCCTCCCTTGATAATGACATAATGATGTCCAATAGCTTGAATGATCCTTGCTGCCTCACGAACGTCGCTGTCGCCCGTGATTTTCAGGCCGCTCAGAATCTCTGCTTCCGGGATGTTGGGCGTGACTATCAATGCCATCGGGAGCAGGTCCTTCTTGAGCGCGCCCATCGCATCGCGCTGGAGCAGGAGTGCACCGGATTTCGAGATCATGACGGGATCCACCACGAGCAGGGGGGCACCCCATGCTTCGAGGCGGTCAGCAACGTTTTGAATGATGCCGCGGCTTCCGAGCATTCCTGCCTTGACGGCTCGGGCGCCGATGTCTTCCATGACGCCGTCGATTTGTGCGATGACCACTTCCTCGGGTACCTCTGCGATGGCGCTGACCTCGACAGTGTTTTGCGCGGTGACAGCGGTTACAACCGACATGCCGTAAACGCCGAGGGCGGCGAATGTCTTGAGGTCGGCCTGAAGGCCAGCGCCGCCGCCCGAGTCAGAGCCGGCGATTGTCAGTGCGATGGGCGGGGTTATCGTCATCGAAGAGGGCTCCATGGTGAACTCGAGCTATTGGAAGAGGATGAACGAGGGGACGTTCTCGATGTTGATGATACCAGCCACATCGTCAGTGGCACGACGCGGAAAGTGGTGGAAGCCGTGCGCCTATACTTAGTGAATACGTCGAGCGTGAACGCGGTTTAGCGAAAGGATGTTCTACATGAACGTGAAGGAAGGGCTGACCGAAGTCCGCGCACGTCTGGTTGATAACGGGGCAAGTTCGAAAACGCTGGCACTTGTGGATTCGGTTCTGCAGCGGGCTTCGTTGCCGGCAGCATCGAGCGCATCCGCGAATTCGCTTCTGCAATTGACAAGGATGCTGATGCGGAGTCCTGTGGCGGACGGAAACGCTGAAGTCTATGACGATCTGATCCAGATCGAAGCAGGATTGGAGTCACACGCCGAAGAGTTTCGGGCGCGTCAGGCGGCCGAAGCGGGGAAGCCGGTTCCCAAGACCAAGAAATACTACAAGGCGCTCAAGGATACGGAGCAGAAGAAGGCAAATTGACGCTACATATCCATCTCTCATGACGCAACAATCCCTGACCAAATGCGGTCAGGGATTGTTGCGTCATGAGAGATGGCGGGTGTCAGGAGGGAAGGAGTAGACCGTAGTCACCGTCACGGCGACGATAGAGCACATTCAGCTGATCTTCGTCGGCGTTGAGAAAGAGAAAGAAATCGTGACCGACCAATTCGAGTTGATCGATCGCTTCATCGATCTGCATCGGCTTCATGTGGAACCTCTTGATTCGAACGACGCGATCTTCAATCACATCCTGTTCATTCTCGAATCCATCTTCCGCCAGTATTTCATCATCGCCCGGAAGAGGTGAGGAGGTCTCGAGTTGATCTTCGGCGAGGGGTGGGACCGAGTTCGCGAACGCCTCGCTGACGCCAGTTGCTCGCCGCCGGTTGCGGGCACGCTTGTCGTTGACCTTCCGCGCCTGGGTCACCAGCTTGTCCATGGCTTCAGCAATTGCCTTGGCAGGCTCGGTGTCTCTCACTTCGGCCCGAAGAACATGTCTTCTGGTCCGGATTGTGACCTGAGCGGTCGTTTCGCTGATCCCACTTCGAGGATTTTCGGTACGCAACTCAAGCTGCGCCTCGACCACATTGTTGACGAGCTTGTCGACCATCTCCAAATTTGCGGTTGACGAGGTCATGCATTTCGTCGGTTACCCTAGTGCCATTGTCTCGAATCTGGAGTTCCATAGGTACCCTCGTTTCTTCAAGAATCCGAAAAGGATTCAGCAGCCGAACGCGAGAGGAGGAGGGCAGAGGCTCAAGTAGGGGGAGGCGAGCAAAAGGCAGATGGCCTGAAGACTGATTTGAGCATAAGATGGTTTTTGGCGCCCGCGGAGGGATTCGAACCCCCGGCGCCCACCTTAGGACGGTGGCGCTCTATCCACTGAGCTACGCGGGCAGCATTCAAGAGTGGTACCCCAGATGCTACCACAGGGCAAGGGTAAATCACCCTCAACGCTTCAAGCACTGCCGACCTTTCATCCATTGGTACAAATATCAGTATGTTGTTGCCTGCAACATACTTATGGGATAGTTTTGGGCGTATGTCAGCAGGTCTGCCTAACGACAGTCGAATGTGTTTATGGTGGACCTTCTCCAAGTGCGTACGTTGAGGGCGTAGGCACCGTGTCGGGCTGACACTGAATTGCGCTGCGAACCCGAAGTGTTGTGGAAGTCCAACTTCGTGTAGCTCCAAGCACCTGACAGCAAGGGTTGCCCAGGACGTTTGCCTCATGGTATGCTGCGAGTTCACGGGGAGTGGCGCAGCCCGGCAGCGCGCAGCGTTCGGGACGCTGAGGTCGGAGGTTCGAATCCTCTCTCCCCGACCATTCAAGGAGTGGCTTTCACCACTCCTTTTTTGCATCCAATCTGGCAGCGTAAGATTCAGGTGACCATGGCATGGTACCGACAAACACCAGCTGCAACGACCGATAGCGAGAAAGACGTCCTCAGCCTGGATCGACTTGGGTTGTAAACGCGGCAGTCATTTCAAATTGACGTAACTGCTTGCCGGGTCCATTCCTTCGCTCCGGCCCATCGCAATTTTGAACCCCAGACCTCAGGCAAATATCGATATCCACAGCTTCTGATTGTTCGCAGGGCGGATCCGGATTGCACTTGGCGGTGCCATATGGACCTCGTATGTGTGGGCGAGATGCGCGCGGTACATCATGCCTTTGCAGAAGTCGTTTCTGAAGCATCAGCTTCCGAATCAGGAAATAAAATATGCGTACGTACGAAGGAAAATCAACTATCCTGACGTGCAACAACATCAGTTCTTGTTCAGTGCGGTTCCCGTCATCGAGATTGTTGCGAGCGACTATCGAGAAAATATGGGCTTGGCGCGGGGTAGAACAAACGATGACGCTCGGTCAGGCGAACGAGTTGGCTCTTGACCAGGTCTATTGCTTCAGTGTCTTGTTCTCGGGACGCGTCCTGCAGGCTCGACTGGAGTTGCTGGAGTAGAAACGTAAATCTTTCCTTGCCCAAGCTTTCCAAAACCTGACTTGCCTCTCGCTGGATATTGCCAGGGAATTGCTCGGGGCGACCGTGGAGCAGTGCGAGGAGCGCCTCCGCGTGATCCGCGACCTCATCTTCCAACCCGACGATGATCTGCTCGGCAGTCAACTCGTTCAATTCGGGTTGCGCGAGAATCTTGATCAACTCCCGGTTGCGAATGTCGATCACGTCCTCGATAGGGATTTTTCCAGCGATATCGATTGTGAGTTCGTGATGGCGCAGCAGCAGGGCCATCAAGAAGTCTTCGGTCGATCGCTTCCGAACACCACTTGCTGCCGCTGCTGCAACATCTGCCGTTCTGGTTTGACGTCCGTTACCTGCTCGTCCTGCAACACTGGCCCGACGGACTTCCGCCAGGACGAGGCGTTCGTCGAGACCCAATTTGCGAGCGAGGAGGCCGATGTAGTGACCCTGCACTATTCTGTCCGGAACCTGCTGGAGGAGAGGCGCGATGCGCTTGACCGCCTCCGATTTCGCGCGAGGATCTCCAGACGAGACGTCTCGCGTGAGCATATCGAGGGCAAAATCCAGAAAGGGTCGAGCTGCGCGTACGATTTCGGGCCATTGCTCTGGCCGTTTGCGGATGAGTTCGTCGGGGTCCTTGCCCTCGGGAAGGTGAACGATCGCGATCTCCGCGTTCAGCTTTCGCTCGAAGCGAACGATTCCCATCGCATCTGGAATCGCCTGCTCCTCGGAGTCAAGCGACTCGCGCATCGTCTCGAGACCACGCATCGTTGCCATCTGACCCGCGGCATCGGAGTCCATGGCGAGCACAATGCGCTTGGCGCCACGCTTGATCTGCCCCACCTGTGATTCCGTCAGGGCAGTTCCCATCGCCGCCACTACATTGCCGTAACCGAACTGATGAGCAGCGATGGCATCCATGTAGCCTTCGACGATCACGACTTCATCGGCCTTGCGAATGGCATCGCGGGCGAGGTCGAGCCCATAGACCAGCGAACTTTTGTCGAAGATCGCCGTCTGTGGAGAGTTGAGATACTTGGGCATCGCGTCGCCCATCGCGCGGCCGCCGAAACCGACGGTGTGACCGTCCCGATCTCGAATCGGGAACATGAAACGATTTCGAAACCGGTCGTAGTAACCACCATTGTCACGCTCGGATGCAAGCCCTGCCTCTGCCACGAGGTCCGCGGGAAAGTCGCGGGAAGCGAGGAAGTTGAGCAGCGAATCCCACGAATCAGGCGCGAAACCGAGGCCGAACTTCTCGATGATCTCAGGCGACAACTGCCGGTCTGCGGCCATCTTGCGTCCCGCTTCGCCTTGAGGGCTTCTGCTGAGAACATGAGAGAAATAGGTCTGGGCAAGCTCGTTGACCTCGACCAGACGAGTACGATGGGCATCGAATTCTGGAGTCGGCGCCACGCCAGTGTCGAGGATGACCCCGGCGCGTTTCGCAAGTTCCTGAAGGGCGTCTCTGAATTCCACGTTTTCAACGTGCATGTAGAACGTGAAGACGTCTCCACCCTTACCACAGCCAAAGCAGTGAAAATTCTGGGAGTCAGGGAAGACGATAAATGATGGCGTCTTTTCCTGATGGAAGGGACAAAGGCCCTTGAAGCTGCGACCTGTTCGCTTCAGGCTCGGTACGTACCCCGTCACAAGGTCGACGATATCGATTCGGTCTCTGATCTCGGCTACGGCGTCTCGGGCCATGAGAGGCTCCAATTGGGTCAGGAAAGAAGGAGGAATTATGCCAGAAAGACGAGTGGGGTCTGGGGAGAAACTACCGCAGGCTTGGGAATCAGGATAGTCGAAGTTTCTCACAATGCTGGTGGCATATCGATCGGTTGTTGTGGAATTGAGACATCCTCATTGAAACCACCAGATATCCGCACATAGGTGGGACGGGTGCAACCATAGAGCCTGATCGCGGAAGAGCGCCGAAGATTACTCGACGATCTCGAGGCGCGCAAGGCTCGCCATTAAACGCTTGACGCCGTGCCGTTCGAACTTGACGGCCAGTTCCACATCGTCTCGCCGGGAGAGGGCTTCGGTAATGGTGCCCTCCCCGAACTTGGGATGGAAGACTCGCTGGCCAGCCTTGTAGTCTGGCAGAACGATCTTGGGAATCGCCGCTGGTGCCGGATCCGATGCGGAGGTCCACGACGTACTTGTGCGACCGGCCATTGCCCCAAGTGACGTCGAGGAGAGCCTGCCATTGCCACTGGACCGAATCGCCGTGGAACGCGTCACGCTACGAACAGCCTCCGCCGGAATACTCTGCAGGAAGCGCGAAGCGACGCCTGCCTGATACCGTCCGTATGTCATGCGGCTCGCCGCGTACGTCAGGTAGAGCAGTTTTTCTGCTCTGGTGATGCCGACATAGAAGAGACGGCGCTCCTCCTCCATGGGGGACTTGTCGAATGGTTCGGCCTCGATCGAGCGGCTGATCGGAAGAAGGCCTTCCTCTACTCCAGTGATGAAGACAACTGGAAACTCGAGGCCCTTGGCCGAATGCAGAGTGATAAGGGTGACCTGCCCACGCTCGTCGTTCTTCATGGAATCGACATCGGCAATCAGTGAAACCTGCTCCAGATAGCTTGCAAGTGCTTCCGAGGGATCGACCTGATCGAAGCGTTCGAGGTCGGCTCTGAGTTCCAGAACATTCGCCCAGCGCTGCAAATCTTCTTCCGTGCCCTGATTGAACGATTCGCGGTAGCCGGTCTGTTGCACGATCGCGTCGAACAGTTCGGCGAGGCTGGAGGTCTGACTGCGTTCCCGCAGGATCGCGAGCACCTTTCCGATCCGTTCCGCTCCGGCGCGACGGGGACCGCTGAAGGCCGGAGGTTCGATGGCGTCGATCCCCGGTTCCCGCGTGCCGGGAACGATCGCCAGAAACGCGTCGATCACCGGTCGCCGGTTCTCGGCGGCCCAGGTGGCCGCCGCGTCCAGCGCCTTCGGCCCGAACCCACGTCCGATCGGCATGTTGTCGATCACGCGTTCGAGGCTGATGCGATCCGCCGGGTTGTGGAGCAGGCGCAGCATGGCGAGGACATCGCGCACTTCCTTGCGCTCATAGAAGCGCAGGCCGCCGACGATCCGATAGGGGATATCCGTGACCCGGAAGCCCTCTTCCAGAACTCGACTTTGGGCGGTGGTCCGATACATGATCGCGATGTCTTCCGCCTGATATTTGCCGGAGTTCACCAACCGGCGAATCTCGCTGACCACGAATTGGGCCTCATGGTTCTGATCGGCCAATTCGCGAAGGGCGATCGGTTCTCCCTCGGGATTGTTCGTGCGGATGCTGCGATCGATCCGTTGCTCGTTGTCGCGAATCAGGCGATCGGCAGCCTGCACGATGCGCTGGGTCGAGCGGTAGTTGATTTCCAGGTGAATCTGGGTCGCATCCGGATAGTCCTTCTCGAAATCGAGAATGTTCTTGATATCGGCCTGCCGCCAGCCGTAGATCGATTGATCGGGATCGCCGACGACGAACAGGTTCCGGTATCGATCGGAAAGGGCGGAAACCATCACGTATTGCACGCGGTTGGTGTCCTGATACTCATCGACCATGATGTAGCGATATTGCTGCTGATAGCGTTCCATGATCGCGGGTGACTGGTCGAAGAGCCGGATCGGCAACCCGAGCAGGTCATCGAAATCGATGGCATTGTTCGCGCGCAACTGCCGCTCGTATTCCTTGTACACGCGCACCGCCAACTCGTCGTCGTAGGTTTCGGTCTGTTCCGCCATCTCTTCGGGCGACATCAGGACGCTCTTGGCGGCGGAGATTTTGGAAAGCATGCGACGGGGGACAACCTGTTTCGGATCCTGGCCGATGGTAACGATTGCGCGCCTGGCAGTTTCGACCTGATCGCCGCTGTCGTAGATCAGGAAATTCGGAAGGAGGTTGAGCTTGTCGGCGACCAGACCGGGATTTTGGCGAAGGATGCGAACACCCAGCGAGTGGAAGGTACCCATGACGAGACCGTCGCTGCCACCTTCCAGAACCAGCCGATCGATGCGATCGCGCATCTCACGGGCGGCCTTGTTGGTGAATGTGACCGCCAGAATCTGACTCGGATAGACACCCTTTTCCTCGATCAGATGGGCGATGCGATGGGTGAGAACGCGTGTCTTGCCCGAACCGGGACCAGCGACGACGAGAACCGGTCCCTCGGTCGTGAGGACGGCTCGCTGCTGGTCCGGGTTAAGTCCATCGAGCAATCGGGAAGGGTTGTCGAGCATGATCCGGTTCGTTCCTCTGGGGATTTGCGAGTGGTTTGAAATCGAGATTGGCGGAAAGACGGAGCAGGATTGTCGGAGATGCGGTTTGGCCTCTCAACGTTCCTCCGGGCAATCGGTTGATACGAGTTTAGCACTCCCGTTCGAGAGTGTACGGACTCGGCCGTCGATGGATCGCGCCAAATCTTTTGGTTCGGTTGGGAAATCGGTGTTGGCCTCGGCACCGGACGGCGCTCCCGTCCAAGTTGACTCGGTGGGTGGAGTTTGGTAGGCTAAGCGCCGTTGCCAATGTCGACGTAGCTCAGCGGCAGAGCTAGGGACTCATAAGCCCTCGGTCGGTGGTTCGATTCCACCCGTCGACACCATACAAAAACCCCAAAGAATCAAGGAAATCGAGAAGCACCAGCCTTGCGAGGGTTGGTGCTTTGTGGTGTTTGACCCCACAGAATACCCCAATCAGCTTTCGGAACGAGCTTTTTGGCACGGTCCGCGACCCCGCGACTATGGAGTTCAGGACGTACGCTGGTGCCGTTCCGATCCATCGCTTGCAACGTACAAGGGGTTGCGCTCCGGTTTATGTGGTGGTATCCTCTATTCTAGAGATAGGTTTTACCCTATCCCGTATGCTAATCAGACTCCTTCGCAGAGCGCCCCCGAGCGCGCGAGTATCGATCCGATGCTTTCGTGACTTCAGGGGCGTTCTTCATGCGTTTCGTGGGAAGACAATCAAATACAGGGCTCCCCCATACCCGCGTCTTGTTGACGCCTGGTGCCAAGCTGATTCAGCTTCGCATCTTCAGGGGAGGGGCACCCCGGCTTGTATATGGACTCCACCGCGTTTATCGCGCTCGAGTCATATGTGAGTCGGGGTTTTTGCGTTCCCGGAAAGGAGTGACAAGACCGATGAGCTTTTGACGAGGACGTGGTCGGCAGCGGACAGGACAGGAATGAGGACAAGAAAGGGTTGACCATGAGCATCGACATCGACCGAGAGACGATCAACATCCCGCAAGTCGCAAAAATCCTGGGGATCTCGGCGCCGGTGGCGTATCAGCTTGCGCGGGAAGACCGGCTACCGGCGCCGGTAATCAAACTGGGTCGCAGATTGGTCGTCAGCCGGCGAGCGTTGGAAGCCGTTCTCGATCGCCGGCACGACGAGAGTCGTGATCAGGTCGCATAGGCAAATGCCCCGAGGGCGCAATCCCGGGGCATTCACAAAACGTATTGGAGTTCCGTTCCCATGAGTATACCAGAGGCACTCCTGAGAGAGATAGAAATAGGCGTCTTCGCCCGTGCTGGTTTCACCAGGCGGGACGAGATCATTTTCCGATGTCCGGCAGAGGGGCACGAAGATCGCCACCCATCGGCGCGCTGGAACACACAGAAGGCCGTCTGGAGGTGTGACATCTGCGGGATTGGCGGCGGAGCCTTCGATCTCGCCGACAAGCTTGGGATTGAACGCCCAGAAAAAGGCGGGGGTGATACTAATCCCCCCAAACACACCCGCAACACTGCAACACCTCCCGCAGCCGGCTGCACGCTCGCTGAATATGCTGAGGCGAAGAAGCTCCCGATCGACTTCCTGAGGATATTGGGACTATCCGACATCCTGTACAAAGGGAAGTCCGCCGTCAGAATCGCCTATCGACGACGCGATGGAACGGAGAGCAATACTGTTCGCTTCCGGTTGCAGATGGCCAAGTCGAAGCCAGATGCGCGGTTCGTTTGGAAAACAGGATCGAAGACGTTTCTGTATGGGTTGGATCAGATCGAGGGGTTCGACGCTGCCTACCTCATCCTCGACGAAGGGGAAAGCGATACACAAACGCTGCTCTATCATGGAGTGCAGGCGCTCGGACTGCCAGGAGCGAGCAACTACAACGACGAACGAGACGCGCAACACCTCGAAAAGTTCGGGAAGATCTATGTTGTGATCGAGCCGGACGCTGGTGGTGAGGCCGTCAAAAAGTGGCTCGCAGATTCGACGATCGGTGACCGCGCGTATCTCCTCGACCTGGCACCCTATAAGGATATTTCCGAGATCCACCAAGCCGGCGAGGACGTCGCGGCGTTCATTGAGGCCGCCAAGAGCCGCGCCATCAAGTGGACCGATATCCAGGCGGAGGATGATCGACAGGCAGAGGAAGAAGCATGGCAACGGTGCGCCCTTCTCGCCAAATCTCCCAACCTTCTCGATCGGGCAGCCGATGCGGTCAAATCGCGTGGTGTCGTGGGCTTGGATCGAAACATCAAGATCTATTACCTCGCATTGACGAGCCGTGTGCTCCAGCGTCCGATCTCCGCCGTCATCAAGGGGGCTTCATCCGCCGGCAAGTCCTATCCGCTCGAGGAAACACTGAAACTCTTTCCTGAGCCGGCATACCTCACGCTCACCGGCATGAGCGACAAAGCCCTCGTCTACTCCGACGAGCCCCTCAAACACCGCTTCCTCATCGTCTTCGAAGCTGCTGGTCTCTCCTCCGATTTCGCGACCTATCTTGTCCGCACGTTGCTCTCTGAGGGCAAGCTGATCTATTCGACTGTTGAGAAAACGGCCGAAGGTCTGAAGCCTCGCAAGATCGTCCGGGATGGTCCGACCGGGTTCTTTGCAACCACGACCGCAGTCTCACTTCACGCGGAAAACGAAACGCGGATGCTCTCGATTCCCGTCACCGACTCACGCGACCAGACGCGGGAAATCTTCCGCTCGCTCGCATCACCGAAGGTGACGAACGTTGATTACGAGCAGTGGCACGCGCTTCAGACGTGGATCGGTCACGCCGAGCATCGCGTCGTCATTCCATTTGCGCCGGCACTCGCCGAGCTGGTACCGGCGATCTCGGTTCGCCAGCGACGAGATTTCGGGCTTGTCCTTTCCTTCATTCAGACGCACGCGATCCTCTATCAGGCGCAACGCCAGCGAGACGTCGCCGGCCAGATCGTCGCCACGCTTGACGACTACGACGCCATTCGCGACCTCATCCATGATCTTGTGAGTGCGGGTATCGGGGCGACGATTCCGGAAACAGTCCGCGAGACGGTTCATGCCGTTGCCGAACTCACCGGCGTGAAGCCGGAGACGCTCAAGGATCGCGTGCAGGAGAAGCAGTCCGAGCGCACAACATCCGTCACGGAGATCGCGAAGAAGCTCAAGCTGGACAAATCCGCCGCCTCCCGCCGCGTCAAGGTCGCAACCTCCGAGGGCTATCTCATCAATCTCGAGGAGAAGCGCGGACGGCCTGCCCGGATCACCCTCGGCGAGTCGCTTCCGGAGAACATCGATATCTTGCCCGTCCGCGAACTGCTTGAAGAGTGTTGCAGTGTTGCAGGTGATTTCGAGGGGGTAGAGAACCCCCTCCCTGCTACCGGTACTGAAGATTGGGAGGTGTTCTGATGGATCAGGTCCACATTATTCCCGACCTCGTGCTTTCCCTACGATCGTCCGGCATCGATCTTCGTTGGGAGGAGGGCAAGCTTATCGCCCGGCCGGCGCGTCTCATTACGCAGGACATCCGGCACATTATCGAACTGCACCGCGACGAGCTGATTGCCTGTCTCCAACAGAAGGACCCTACCGCCGGTCATTCGGCGGTCGATACGGGGATTCGACGATTCGAGGGCGTCACGCATTCGAGAGCTCGGATTCTGCACAGTCTTGAACGATCGCTGATTCAGTACTCTCGGACGCCAGATCCGTTATGGGCGGAAGTCGCCGCGATCTGGGCGCAAGCCCTGGTGTTCCACGATGCGGTCTATCAAGTTGCCGAAGAGACGGAATCTGCGGAGGAGGTAGCAGCATGATCGAGCACCGACGAACGGGCCGGGGCATGGCGAAGAAGACGATCGAGCTCCGGCAGCGATGTCACGAGATCCTGGAGGAGATCGAGCCGGCGACGGTTCGTGCCGTCTGCTATCGCTTGTTCGTCCTGAAGCTGATTCCCGACATGTCGAAGAACTCGACCGGGAAGGTCTCACGCATTCTCACGGGTGCACGAGAAGACGGCGAGATTCCCTGGGCGTGGATCGTCGACGAAACCCGCGAGCTCGAACAGGTCGCCCAGTGGGCAAATCCCGGACAGTTCTCGGACACGGTCAAGCGGTCCTATCGGCGCGATCGCTGGCAGCACCAGCCGCGCCGGGTGGAGGTCTGGTCAGAAAAGGGGACCATGCGCGGTACTCTCCGCCCCGTCCTGGATTCCTACGGAGTCGGCTTTCGCGTCCTGCATGGCTTCGGGTCGGCGACGGCGATGATGGAGATTGCCGAGGCGACCGCCGGCGATGCGGTCCCGCGACTTATCTTCTACCTCGGTGACTGGGATCCGTCCGGGATGCACATGTCGAATGTCGATATCCCGAACCGGCTCATGAAATACGAGGGGAATATCGAGCTGGTGCGACTCGCGCTGAAGCGAGACGACCTCGATCGCGCGGATGTCAAACCTACCGCGTTCCCCGCGCTTCACAAAGAGAAGGATCCGCGCTTTCAGTGGTTTGTCGACCATCTGGGTGATTCCTGCTGGGAGCTGGATGCCTTGAGTCCCGTGACGGTTCGTGACCGTGTCGAGGAAGCGATTCTCAGGGTGATTGACCTGGATGCCTGGAATCGAGCAGATCGATCGGAACAGGTCGAGATCGCGTCGCTCAACGAGGTGTTGACTGTCTGGGCGAACCTGCGTGCGCCATGAGTATTTCGCTACCTGTCTCGAAATACTCATGGCATCGAAGGAGCATGCAGTGTGATCACGATCCAGACGACCTGCCAGCGGTGCGGCTGCGACTTCACCCCGTCAGCGACGGATATCCGCCGTGGTGTCTGGAGACGTTGCCCTCCTTGTCGCGACGGTCCCGAATGCGAAGGTATCCGAAGTCATTCAACCTCAGTTCAAACGCTTAGAAGCCATCCTACGGCCTCGATTATCAACGAAATCCCACCAGAATAGAGGAAATCATGGAAACAGCAACCACACCACAACCACAGACGCTCGACGAGATCGGACTCGCCGGCACGAATGCAGATGGATCACTTGACGCGCTCGAGCGTGATCTGAAGGAGGCCCGAGGCGCATTTTGGCGGCGGAGCGCGATGAACTATGACCCGACATCGGCTGCCGGCATGGCCCTCGTTGACGTGGAACTCCCCGCGCTCAGTGAGGTCGAGCAAGCGACCCTGGCCGAGCTTGACGGTCTCGATCAGACACTCGGCGAACACGTCGCACAGCTGCAGGGACTCGGCTTTCGCGCGGATCTCAGTCCGAGTGACCACGTGGCGATGATGGCGAGCATTCCGCTCGTCCGTGAGGAGCTTGTCGGGCTCCCACCTGCGGATCTCGCCCAAGTGATTCGCACCGCGATTGCCTTCGGTGACCGGGCACGGCTGGCCGGATACGCGACGCTCGGGGCATCGCTGATCGGACAACGATCGGACATTTCCGGCACGGTCCGCTGGGAACTGGAAGCAGCTCTCCAGGATTGCCGAAGGTTGACCGCGGACGCACGAGCCATCGCGGTTGAGCAGAAGTTGCAGCGCGTGCGAAACCGACTGCGAACGACTCGCTCCGACCTGGTGAGTCGTGCGAACGCGCATACGCCCGGCCAGCTTGGCAACACCCTGGAACGCGCGACGTTCGGCGTGAAGGCCCCGGATCGGTACGTCACGGACGCCCTGATGGTCCGGGCCGGTCTCGCGGATCTCGATTGACGTGTCACGGACCTGCACCATTTGTTCCCATCCAGAGCGAGTCGAGATCGACAAGTGCCTCGTTGAATCGGTTCCTTTTCGGATCATAGCGTCACGATTCGGTACGTCGTCAACGTCGTTGCAGCGGCACAAGATGGATCACTTGCCGATGCACGTCGCAAAGGCCAAGGAAGCTCGAGAGATCGCTGATGCTGATGACCTGCTGAGTCAGATCAAGGCCCTGCGGAACAAGTCGATCTCGATCTTGAAGAAGGCGGAGGAATCCGGTGATCTCCGCACGGCTCTTGCTGGCGTGAAGGAAGCGCGCAACTGTATCGAGACGTTGTTGGAAGTCGAGGGTCAGCTCGACCGCAAGCCGACGTTCAACCTCACGCTTTCCCCGCAGTGGGTCGAGATCCGGGCCGTCGTGATCGGCGCGTTGCGTGATCATCCAGACGCGGCCGTGGCGGTCGCAGCGGCGCTCCAGGAGGTGCACGGTGTCAGCAATCATGCAACGAGCTAGTGCCGCTCCGAGTCTCGCCAGCGACCTTGCCGCGGCATTGGATCCCGTGGTGTTCGCATGTCGGGCGGGTGTTCAGCCAGATCCCTGGCAAGCTGACGTGCTGCGCAGCGGTGCCAATCGGATGTTATTGAATTGCTCACGGCAGAGTGGCAAGAGCACCACGACGGCGCTCCTGGGATTGCACACCGCGACGTACATGCCAAACAGCCTCGTGCTGATCCTGTCACCGTCGTTGCGGCAATCGGCGGAATTCTTCCGCACGCTGGCCAGACTCCACGCTGCGACGGGTGCCACGATCCCGGCGAAGGCCGAGAGTGCGCTTCGACTCGAATTAGAGAACGGCTCACGCGTGATCTCCCTGCCCGCGAGCGAGTCCACGATCCGGGGATACGCCGGCGTGCGCCTGTTGCTGATCGACGAGGCGTCTCGCGTCGAAGACGATCTGTATAGCAGCGTGAGACCGATGCTCGCAACGACCAATGGCCGCCTGGTGGCACTCAGCACACCCTATGGCAAGCGTGGTTGGTGGTCCGATGCCTGGCATGCGCCAGCGCAATCGTGGAAGCGCGTGGAGGTGCCGGCGCCCCACTGCCCGCGCATCTCGGCCGCGTTCCTGGAGGAGGAGCGAGAGGGTATGGGTGACTGGTGGTTTCGACAGGAATATCTCTGTGAATTCGTCGATGCCGAGAGTGCGGCGTTCCGGACAGAGGATATCGAGCGCGCGCAGATACACGAAGGAGTTGAGACATGGGCAATCTAGTGCGGGTCGGCGTCGATGTCGGCCAAAAGCGTGACTTCACGGCGATCGTCGTGGCGGAGGTCGAGCCGCGCGACAAGGCCGATCACTACATCGTCAGGCTGATTGAGCGCCTGCCGCTTGGGACAAGCTATCCGGACGTGGCCTTGCGAGTCGCCGCGGTCGTTCTCAATCTCCAGCAGCGTTCACGTTCGCTCGCGGACATTGACGGTGATTTCCTGGTCCAGACATGGGTGGACGCGACCGGCGTCGGCCTGCCGGTTGTCGACCTGATCAGGGAATACGGAGTCTCCGTGACGGCGGCGCTCTTCACGTCCGGCGAGCATCTGAACGAACGGTCCAGCCAGATCGTCACGATCGGGAAAGGCTTCATGGTTGGCCGGCTCCAGACGTTGCTCCAGGCAGGGCGACTGCATCTGCCGATCACCGTCGAGGCGAATATCCTGGTCAATGAGCTGAAGGACTACGAGATCAGCGTGACGCCGAAGGCAACCGCGACGTTCAATGCCAGATCCGGAAAGCATGACGACCTGGTGTGCGCGCTCGGTCTGGCCGTCGGTGATGGCCGGGGACGAGGTGGGGGGACGTCGTCGTGGCTGCCAGAACGCGAGCGGTTCGATCCACCTGGGGCCCGGACGACGGCCGAACACACGTTCAAGTAGGGTGTAACGATGTGGGACGAACGGCCTAGGTACGATGCCTAGGTCATTTCCTTGCGAGCAATCGTTTGTGGGTCATCCTGCGGACTTTCCTCTGGCGTCAGCATGGTTGGACCTATCGCCGGATCGCTGATGCGCTGGCGTTGAACCACACAACGGTTATTCGTTGGATGCCAGAACCGCATTCAGGTGGTGCATCCGCACCACCTGAGCAACCAGCGAGAGTGACCGGCCACGACAGCTATGGCGCCGGTGAGGACTCGCGAGAAAACAATCATGACGACTGCGTGCTGGCGGTGGCGATGGCCTGCTGGTACGGCGAGCACTTCCTGGGCGAGGACGAGTCCGACGAGGTGATCGACTCCATGAATGCCGAGCTGCGCTACTAGCGTTCGGGCGCGCTATGATCGGCACATGACGCGATCCTTTCTCACCGACGACCAGAAGTGGCACATCATCAACGCGCCGGCGGACGACACGGACGATCAGCTGGCCATCGCCATGGACCAGTCACGCTCGACCGTACATCACGCCCGCTGGCAATTCCGGTCACGCGGATGGACGTGTTCGATTTCCTACGGCACATGCATGGTATGCGGGGAACCGTTGCTGCGGCGCGGCTTCCGGATGGGCAGGCTGCTTGCGCATCCGTCATGTCGCAACGCGACAGCGCCCGCCTACTTCCGCGCGTACCAGCAACAGCGGCGGGATGGCTACTCGGTTCCCGAGCGGGAGGCTGCGATCGCGCGCGCCCACGAGCACGAGCGTCAGGGACAGGACCGGACCCGCGGTCAGGACTTTCGTCGTCACCAGCGATGGACGCCCGAAGAAGACGAGGCGATTCAGCTGACCGATGCCCCGCCCGATCACGAGTTGGCGCTGGAACTCGGGCGAACCCTCAAGGCGGTCCGCACCAGGCGGTACATCCTGCGGCGGCATGCGGCACGTGACAACCGGGAACCTCTTGACCTGCCATTAGACCAGAACATATGATCTGTTTACCAAAGAGCGCCGAAGCGCCATTTCCTGCACACACGAGGGAGATGCCGTATGACCGACGCTCACATGCCCGACCAAATTCGAGTACCCCACGGCCCACCCTCCTGGGCAGATGACGACACAGATCCAGCCGACGAAATTCTCCCCTTTACCGTGCAGCAGCTGCACGATGCCGGTCAGCGCGCGGTCATCTGGCGCGTGCAGTGTGCCCGGCTCAAGGGAGCGAAGCCAACCATCCTGAACGATATCGCGTTCAGCTCGAAACCGGAAGACCTGACCGCACCCGATCGGGCGGGGTGGATGCGCATCGGCTGGGTGGTCGATCCCTCCGTTGGTGGCAGCTTGCGCGTTTTCTGGAAGCCGTCCAGCGATCAGGTGCGGATGGATCGTCCGCCGCAACGGAAGGGTCACCGAACGGCTTCCACACACGAGCAGGCACCTTCACCGATGGCCGACGGGACAGTGATGTATGTGGTCGTGATTCGTGTCCTGGACGACGATACGGTCACCCTCGAAGTCCGGCCGCTGTACTCGGGGGAACCTCAGGCACGAACGCGGCACATGCGCGTCGTCGTTCCCAATGACGGAAGCGAATATTTTGACTGGGCAATGGCGATCGCCACACGGACGTATAACACCGTCTTCCTACCTGGTGACTTCTGGGAGCGACCCTCCCAGGATCGGCGGGACATCCTGGTGGCGGAGGGCCATGCGCTGGCGAAGAAGCGGTCGCAGAAGCGCAGATAGGGATGATCGCGAAGACTCACGCTCGCGCCCGCGCGGAGACCACGGGATAATCCAAAACTTTTGGAAAACGCCGGATCATTGGCGTTCACGCGCACAGTCACTCGTGGAGGATTCAGGCGACGTTCACCGCGATTGGCGGTGAGGTCAAGTGCGGTCTGTGCGGTGCGAGGCTTCTCCATACGACATGCAAGATCTCCCGCTACCTCCCCAAAGTTCATGACACCCTTTAGAATCGCCAGCGCGTCGCTCCCCCTTCCTCGCCTTCAATCTTGAGGGCAACAGCCGTATGCAAGACGAACCGATACGGGCGCCATGGTGGCGGACCGGCGGTCCCGGCCATGAAGGGCGCGTTGAACCCTTCACCCTCGACGTATGCCGGCCATCCGCCATCGTTGTAGGCCTTTGCGATTGATTCCATCTGCGTCCGGTCAACGACCAGCTCTGCCGTGCCCTCAAGCGTGAGATCGTATCCCGGTAGGCGAAACGACAAGGTGCAATTGGGATTGGTCGCGAGATGACGAGCCTTGCGGGCGTTGGGACTGCTGACGAAATAGAGATCGCCATCAAACCAGACGGGTCCCACGCCGGCGGAATGCGGTTGTCCATCAGCGCCAACCGTTCCCAGGAAACACGCGATCTCCGCCCCCAGTGACCCGACCGCGAGCTGGTCCCGAATGAACGCCCAATCAAGCGGAGCGGGTTCTTGCTTCGGACGAAGGTTATCGGTGAGAGCGAGGTTTTTCACATCAATAGGCGTGTGCTCGACCATGGGTTCCTCCTGTGACGTGCGATCGATGAGACCCAATGCTCGACGACGGTCTGCAAGATTGGCGAGCGCGGCAAAGATGCGATCGGCTTCGACCCGGGTGTCCATCTCGAGGCCGATGTCGAGGGCATTGCCGTGGTTGACGGTGCCCATCCACGCCGGCGCATCGTTGCCCACCAGCAGGTGACCGCCGGTGATCGGGAGGTGCACGTTCATGACCTGGGTCTTCTCGTCGTCGCTCATCTCGGGCATTCCGGGCTGGGCCGGCAGATCGCCCATGCGCACGATCGGGGCAACGAACTCGGTTCCGAACACCGCTTTGTAGAAATTGAACGCCTCCTCGGTGGTGCCGCCGAAGTGAAGATAGCTGTACGTGCGAGCCATGTGAGCCTCCTCGATCGCCATAGGTTTCGTTCGCCGGTCGACGCCGAACCGCTCCTGCATGCCGGCGACCACCCGTGCCCACTCCTCATGGTAGGCACGGGTGATCTGCGCATCGACCTGGATCACGCGTCCTCGCTCGCGAACGGCCGGACCTCGACCTTCCGGTTGCAGTGCTTCGACCCCTCGGCGGCGAGTTTGAGCGCTACGTCGAGGTCAGGGGCCTCGATGATCCAGAGTCCGGCGAGGTATTCCTTCGACTCCAGGAAGGGCCCGTCGGTGAACACCGTCTCCGCACCCCGGTTGTCGACGACGGTGGCCGTGCTGGGCGCGGCCAGGCCGTCGGCGAAGACCCAGTGCCCCTCCGCCTTGAGCCGGTCGTTGAACGCGCCGGTGGCCGCCATCTGAGCCGCCATCTCGTCCGGGGTGGCGGAATCAGTCTTGTCGTCGATCACGGAAACCAGATACTGCATCTCGGATCATCTCCTGTGGTGTGGGTCGCCCCCGTGGGCGTCCTCTCCCCAATACGACGAACAGCTCTGCCCCAATCCGACACCGCCTCCCGGATTCTTTTCAAGGACTTTCCGGCACGCCGGTTGTAGGCAATCTCCCACGGTCCGCTTTTTCATCGCTCTGGTTCCAAGCTCATAACTTTCCACCCACCAACCTCTTCCGGCCCGGCAAGGTGCTTGATCTGCGGTCCTCGTCCATACGCTCCCTCTTCAAATCGCCCCTACTATAGCGCTGATCGAGCGACCATGGTTCAGCTTCCGGCAAAACTCCAAGTCCCAGAAACGAGGATTTGTGAAACGCATGAAACGGAAGATGTGTGTACGTCCACAAACGGTGCGTGGCAGGCAGCGTGATGGCAACTTAGCAGACCATAGTTGCGAACACAGCGAAGAGCGTACGATCGGAGCAACTTATCGATAACATGTAATTATCCGCATTAAATGCTTTTCAGTTCCTAGCCCTATTGCGTTCTGGCCATGGTCACCACCGTTATTTTTCAGGCTCTTAGGGAGTAAAGAGCTTCCAGTTCCCCTCGGAGACGACCTTGACGCCCTCGTCGGTGACTTGTATAGCGGTCTGATCGTCGATCGCGTACGCCGGCACCGACATGCCGGCGGCCCAGCGTTCGGCGTTGGCCATGGTGTTGTCTGGCAAGTCCACGTTGTCTACGTGCGGAAAGATCGTGAAATCAACCAGGCCCAGCGTGTCATCGCCACCGGTCGGCGGGGTCCAGATGACGAACTCCTTCCCGATCCGAGGCGTCATCACCATGCTTCCGGCGCTCAACCCCACGTACACAAGGTTCAGCGAAGGCAGGAGGTCGGCCAAGCCGGACTCCTGCATCCAGTAGTTGAGGTAGAGCGTGTCGCCGCCATTGACCAGCAGCACATCAGTTTTCTGGACCCAGGGAACCCAAAGTGACTCACTAAGGGTGGGCAGGGCGGTAAGTTCCAGCACACCAACCGATTTCCAGCCCAACTCACACATCGGAGTTTGCGATCCCTGTCCGCTGATGAAACTCCACGCCCGGCCAGGACCGGCCATTGGGTGCGCGTACGACGCGGTGGTGATGCCGAGAGCGTTGGACTCCTCGATCGGCTTGTCCAGGAGGTCGAGCAGCGCCTTGTGGATGCTTGGATTCTTGATACCAGCAGACGTGAGGAGGAGTTTCATCGTGCCGTTCCTTCAGGAGATTATCGCCCTGCCTGGCGAACCGACCACAAGAATATCGACCTGAGGATACAGGGCCGCGGGTGGTTCACGCTTCTTCTCACTTGCGCCAGGCAAGCGAGCGCAGGAGAACAGACGCAGTCGGGGACCAAAGAGCAATAATTGCACTCCCCACGCCCGCGCACGCGTGGGATAGACGTTCCATCCCGGAGACGTTTCTGTAATTCCTTCCTCACACTCACGCGCGCGGGGAACAGCATTGGCCTCGAAGTATTCACCGTGAATACTTCCCGCCCCGCATACGCGGACGTCGTCCCCTACCCTGCAATCGCGACCATCAAGCGGTACTGACTGGCCGTCGCGACCATCAAGCGGTACTGACTGGCCGTCGCGGACCCGATCGTGATCGACTTCGTATCGTCGAGAAGGTCTGTCAGGCGGATCTCGGTTCGCTCCCGTCCGTCGCTGAACAGTTCGATCTTGAGCTCGTGCCTGCGATTGGTATGCGGGTCTTTCACCACGATCATCCCTTCGAGATACTCCGGGCAGTAGGCGTCAAGCAGTTCGTCGACGTCGAACCGGATCGCGTCGCTGTCGAAGACATGCACCGGCTTCACGGGTTCGCTCGCAGTTACCGCTGGAGGGGCGGGAAGCGCGGCGCCCACTCCCAGTGCCGCGATCGACTTGAGGATGTCTCGTCTGGTGGGACTCATGCCTATTTCTCCTATGCTTCCCGAATCATCTGAGAAAGTGTGCCGAATGCGGCGATCACTGCCGGGTCTCTGTAAATCGCAACATCCCAGTGGTCCGGCGTCAGGAGCGACGCGACGCGAAAGATGGCTTTCACGTCATCAACATAGAACTCCATCCGGCCTCCGACCCGGACATGATCAACCTTGTCGATGAATTCGCCGTATCCGGACAGGTGTTTAGGAGTAAGACTGAGAGAGGTGGTCGGTTCCACATTGGCGGGCAACAGTGCAACGATCGGCAGAGCGGCCAGTGCCGCGAGCACATCTCGTCTGGTTGGGCTCATGCCGGTGTCTCCCATTCGACGTGAAGCATCTGCGATACCGTGCGAAACGCAGCGATCACCGAAGGATCCTCGTAGGTGACCTCTTCCCAGACTGTCTCGTCAAACGGATTCTTCACTCGGAAGACGGCCTTCGCGTCGTCAATGTGCACCTCGTAATGCGGCCAATACATGTGGGTCTTCTCCTTGTCCCAAAAGGTTCCCATGCCGATGAGATGAATCGGTTCTTGATAGATTGAGGCGGGACTGAGGGAGGATTTCACTCCTATGCTCGATGGGAGGAGGGCGACAACCGGCGTCGCAAGCATTGTCTTCAAGACATCACGGCGTGTGGCGCTCATGATCCTATCTCCCGCCAACGCTCCACAGAGCGCAAGGCCGCAACGAATCCCGCGGCACCGGCGAGACGCTCGTCCGCCCATTCGATCACGTGAATCTCACGCTCCCCTTCAGGATCGCTTAGGTAAATGACGGTGTTTCCTTCGTGAGGGGAGGTCGCGAGTTCGATTCGACAGCTTGTCAGGCGGTTCGTGTGAACGTCGTACAGTGCGATATATCCATGGGCGTGGTAATTCGCCCTCGTGGCACAGACCGCGGGAAGCAAGCGTTGCTCGATCATGCGTGTCCCTGCTCTTCTTTACGGAGCTGGCGCACGAGCGCGACATGCTCACAGCGACGCCAGACGCGATAGCGATGACAGGTGCAGGTGTTCCAGGTGACGAGCTCGCACTCACCGGGCCGATCCGGCTGGCGGGCGATGTATTCGCCACCACTTGCTTCCAGCCGCACGCCGGCGGAATTCGCGTGCCCGACAAGTCGCTCCTGCATCTCCTGATGTTCGGCATGGATCCGATCGGGGAGGGCCTCGAAGCTGAGCAGGTGGTCGTAGATGGCATCGTCAACGGTCGTGTCAGTTTCGAAGGTGTCTGGAGCCGCGAGGGCCTGTTTCGGGAACGCGACGGCGATCGTGGCGACGGCGAGGGTCTTCAAGATGTCTCGTCGTGTTGGTGACATGGGTCTATCCTCCATACCCGCCGGATGTCCGGCGGGTAGTTGTGATCATCAAGAAGATCGGGGTTAGGAGAGATAGCTCCACTGAAGCCGATCCTGGTCGGCTGCATTGCGGGGAGTGACTGTGCCGGCCCGCATCGCTTGGATGCTGGGAACGGGAGAACTGACGATGGCTGGCGTCGTGGCCGGGACTGTCATGCACATCTGCGCTTCGACCTCGACCAACCATCGCTCGATGTTGATGCGGTTGGTGGCGTTCAGGCGCGGGTTCTGAAGCGCCGCCTGGAAGCGAAGGCGGATCGTTCGAAGCTCCGAAAGGGGCTTTGCCGAGTAGGTCATGATGTCCTCTTTCCTGATTGCCGGGGAGGTACGAACTCTGACCGGCGCTGCGTGTAGGTGAGACGCTTGCTTGTCTCTATAACAGAGTATACCATAGTCTAACAGTCAAAACAATACATCATCTGTCAAAGTCTTACACTCTCTGCTATACTGATGAGAGTCTCGCAAGCACAAGGAAGGTGGGAGATGACAGAACGCAAGACCGTAGGTATCACCGAAGCGGCCCAGATCCTGGGCATTCATCCAAACACGCTCCGCAAATGGGCAGACGGTAATGTCGTACCGCATATCAAGACACCGCACGGCTACCGTCGATTCTCTGTTGTGGAGTTGGAACGTTTCTGGGAGGGGATGGAACGCGGCCCGGCAAGCGCAGAGGCAGAGGGTGATAGCCTGGGAAAACTAGCCGCCTGAATAAACCAGGCGGCTAGCGCAAGCGTCTCACCTGTTCGTACCAGGTGAGGACAAAGCCATTGTCTCATGAAGTGTTGCAGTGTTGCGGGTGTGTTGGGGGGGGTAGAGAACTCCTTCGAGCGCCATCGTTCCCGGCTCCTTTGTTCCCATTCCCTATGTGTGAATGAAATGGGAACCATTTTCGGGAACGATATGCACGACACATGAGTGTGAATTGCGCAGGGTATGGCGTTGGCTAAGAAATCTCCAAACAACCAGGGATCGAGTCGCCAGCGTCCGGATGGTCGGTGGGAATGGCGTATCAGCCTGCCCAATGGCAAGCGCAAGAGCTTCTACGGTGAGACGCAGAATGAGTCACAACAGAAGGCACAGGATGCGATCAGAGATATGGAGAAGGGCGTCGATATCTCCATTCGCATGGTGACCGTCTCAGTGTTCCTTGCGCGATGGCTCGACGACACCGCGAAGCAGCGCGTGCGACCGTCGACACTGGAGATCTACCAGAATCACAAGAAGCGGTATCTCGACCCCGCGTTCGGCACGGTGAAGCTGAAGGCACTGACCCCGGAGCATGTGAACAAGATGATGGCCGACATGGTAAAGCGTGGCCTGTCTCCGAGCACCGCTAACCGAACCAGGGCGACGCTGCGGAATGCGCTGGCCTCCGCCGTGAAGTGGGGCTATGTCTCCCAGAACGTGGCAGCGCTAGCGGATCCGCGCACGGTGGAGCGGACACGGATCACGCCGCTCGAGCTCGACGAGATCAGACGGTTCCTGGCCTTTACCAGGAATCACAAGCACGGCCCGCTCTTCCATGTGGCGATCATGACGGGGTTACGCCAAGGGGAATTGCTGGCCCTGCGATGGGGACCAGATGTTGATCTCGAGCGTGGCGTGATTCACGTCCACCACACGCTGACCAAGGACTACGGCCACGGCCGCTTCAATGCCCCCAAAACGCACGAGAGCCGGCGCACGGTCAAGCTGACCGACTCGGCGATTAATGCGCTCAGGCGGCAACAGGAGGTCAACGTCGAGCAGCAGATGATGGCCGCCCACCGCTGGCAGGAGCACGACCTCGTTTTTCCCTCGATGACTGGCACGCCGTTAGACAACTCGGCGATCACCAGAAGGCTCCGGATGCTCCTGGAAGCGGCGAAGCTCCCACGGCAACGGTTTCACGACTTGCGCCACGCCACGGCCTCCCTGCTGCTGGCGGAGGGCATGGATATCTTCACGGTGAAGGAGATTCTCGGTCACTCACAAATCAGCCTGACGGCGAACACCTACGGCCACCTGATGAAGAAGCTCTCAGAAGATGCCGCCATACGTTTGAACCGGGCGATTCAGACGGGGGCAGTTGACCCCAACTGACTCCAACTGACCCCAATTTGTACCCCAGAGACGATGTCACAGGATAGGACGGTATTGCATGATTGTTCGAAAAATGACCGTAGGTATGGGAGAGAATGAGGCGAAGTTGCATGCGATGGTACAGCCTTGTACGACGTGCCGTGATACTCATAAGCCCTCGGTCGGTGGTTCGATTCCACCCGTCGACACCCATCACCGGATCGAAGAAAGGCCCCCGCTCCTGCGGGGGCCTTTCTTCGATCCTCGCGCTACCGGCGTTCTTCGGAGGGGTGAGATTGCTTGGTCACCAGCACTTCCCGGTCTCCCCGGCACCAACAGATAACGACTGCGTAGGTGCTTGAGGTGCTTTCGAGGCGGTAAGCGGTCATTGGATTGCGGCGAATCGCACGGTTCTCTTCGACTGCCCTGACGGTTGGAATGTTCGATATTTGATGGTGAAACCCATTCGTTGGCTGGGTTGTTGAGCGTTGGTATGGGCATCAAGAGGAGTTCATGTGGTCGAGGACGAGGATCCCTCCTTTCGGCTCGCCGAGAGCAATAGCAATACCGATACCAATAGCGATACGGGGATGGTGCAGCGGTTGCGGCAGAACCTTGCAGAATCCGACATGGGTACCTGTCCGCATCTGTTGCTGGGGTTTTCCGGTGGTGCGGATTCACTTGCACTTCTGGTGACAATGCAGACGCTCGACCGCCTGGGTGTCCTGCGACTGACCGCCATTCATGTGGACCATGGGATGCGGGAAACATCTGCAAATGATGCGGAACAGGTTCTGGCGCTGACCGCGAGGCTTGGCGTGGCGTGTCACGTGTGGAGGATCGTCCCCGAACAGCTTGCTCGTCATTCGGGTGTCGGCGTGGAGGAGGCGCTGCGGCGGGAACGATATCGCGGATTCGTCGATGTTGCCGAACGCGTGGGGGCAGCAGCGGTCGTGACCGCACATCATCAGCGGGATCAGGCTGAGACCGTGCTGCTTCATCTGTTGCGCGGATCGGGATTGCGGGGAGCCTCCGGCATGCGCTCCGTGACCGACCTGGTGGTGCCATGGTGGGAGGAGCCCGGTTTTCCGGCGACATCGTTGCAGGTGTGGCGTCCGCTCCTCAACGAACCTGCTTCCGTGTTGAAGGAGGTCGTGCGGGATTCGGCATTGCCGGTAATCGAGGATCCCTCCAATGCCGATCTCCGCTTTCGTCGCAACGCGATTCGGCATGAGGTGCTGCCTGTTCTAGAACGGGTGATGCCGGGAGCGGTGGCCAATCTCGCCGGATTCGCGAATCTGGCAGGGGAGGATGACGACGTCCTCGAACTCCTGACAGAAGAGAAGTTGCGGGAGGCGAGCGAGGGGTCGGCGTTGCGCTGGTCGTCGATCGGAAACCTGCCGGTGGGTTTGCAGCGACGGGTTCTGCGGAGCTGGATTCTCGAACGAGCGCCGGCGTTGCATCTCGAACTTTCGGCGCAGCGGGTCGAGGCGGTCCGGCGTGCAGGTCTGGCACGTCAAGGCGGCGTCACGATTCAACTCGGGAGTGGATGGGTCGTGGTTGTCGACAAGGGATTGTTGGGGGTTGAACAGTCGTCCTAGTAGTGTGTCAAGGCTCAATTGCAAGATGCGCCGACTTGGCATTATCGGGCTTCGCCCGATCGGAACGGCATAAAGCCGTTCCCTACCGTAGGGCCGATCCCGGAGAATGATGGCTGACAGACCACTAGCGGTAGTTATGCGAATCCGGAGCGAGTGTTCTGAGTTCCGCACGCGATCGCGGTCCCTCGTCCTGCTGACCTTCCACAAGGCGCACCAGCTGGATCGAGGCCGGATCGACTTCATCGGAACGCTCGAGATCGAGCTCGGCGATATCATCGTCGATTGCTGATTGCACCTCCGGAAAGACATATTGGCTGTCCTCGATCGGGTGCAGGCGCCTGGCGATGATGTTGACATTGTTGTTGGCGAGCTGCAGGGTTCCTTCCACGATCAGGAGCGGAACGGAGCGCACCATGAATCGTTGTTCTTCGTAGAGGTTGGGATAGACGACGATATTGACTAGTCCCGCTTCATCTTCTAGTAGCAGGAACGTGATGCCCTTGGCTGTGCCCGGGCGCTGGCGGCACACGATCAGCCCTGGCAGCATGACCGGCATCCCGTCCGAAAGCGATGCGAGTTTGGCCGTCGAGATCATCCCACTGGGCATTCGCTTTCGGAGCAGACTCATCGGGTGATAGACGGAGTGCCCCAGCAACCGATACTCGTCGGACATCTGTTCCCATGTCGTTGTGCGTGGCAGTTCGACCTGATCCTGATGGGTAGGAAGGGGAAGCGAGAGTTGCTGGCCTGATTCCCGGGTTTGCTTGCGACCAGCCGTGATCCTCTTCGCGGGAATAAAAAGCCCTGCCTGCCAGAGCATCTCGCGACGACGCAAGCCGAAATTGCAGGCACCGGAGACGATTAAATTCTGGATTGCATCAGGGCGCATGGCGACGCGGCGGAACAGATCTGCCAGTGAGCGGTACTGGCCATTGTGGTTGCGCTCGAGGGCGATGCTCAGGGCAACCTCTTCTGTCACGCCCTTGATGAACGAGAGACCCATGCGGACCGTTCTGGGGCCTTCGACCGTGCAACGATCGCTGCTCCTGTTGACATCGGGAGACTGAACGCGAATGCCGTGGCGGCGGGCGTCGTTGATCAGCACGTGCGGAGCGTAGAAACCCATGGGCTGATTGTTGAGCAAGGCGCAGAGGAATTCTGCCGGGTGATAATGCTTCAGCCAACAGGACTGATACGCGAGCAGGCCAAATGCGGCAGCATGACTCTTGGGGAATCCGTATTCCGCGAACCCCTCAAGTTTCTTGAAGACATCCTCTGCAACTTCATGCGATACCCCGCGATTCAGCGACCCATCCATGAACTGCTGCTTCAGGTCGAGCATGGCTTGGCTCGATCTCTTGCGTGTCATCGCGCGCCGCAGTTTATCGGCCTGACCGGCGGAGAAGCCCGCGAGTTTCTCTGCGACCTGTACCACTTGTTCCTGATAGAGAATGACGCCAAGGGTTTCTGCCAGGACCTCCTGCAGATCCGGGTGATCGTAGGTCGGGGTGAAGTGGGGGTCTTGGCGTCGAGCAACGAAGGGAGTGACGGCGCCGCCCACGATCGGACCGGGCCGAACGATGGCAACCTGAACGACGATATCCTCAAGCTTCTCCGGTTTCGTGCGGCGCACCATCTGAATCTGGGCACGACTTTCGATCTGGAAGACCCCGATCGTGTCGCCCTCCTGAATCATGTGATAGATGGCTGGATCGTCGAAGTCGATGCGGCCCAGATCGATCGGATCGTGACCAGAGGCGTCGATCAGATCGAGGCATTCTTCAACCAGCGAGAGCATGCCGAGGGCGAGGAAATCGATCTTGACGAAACCCGCATCGTCGATCGAATCCTTGTCCCACTGGCAGATGAACCGGTCGTCCATGGCGGCTGGCTGTATGGGCACCAGTTCATTCAAGGGTGTCGATGAGATGATCATGCCGCCGGAATGCTGGCCGATATGCCGGGGGAAACCGGCCAACTGTCTGGTGATTTCCGTGAGGTGGCACCACGGAGGGGAATCGCGGCGCGATGCATATTCCGGTAATCGGATCAACTCTTCGAGCAGGCTGTCGGCGCCACGGGGCTCGCTGAGCTTGGCGATCCGATCGAGGTCCTGGGGTGGAATTCCGAGTGCCTTGCCGACGTCGCGTACTGCGCTGCGTAAGCGGTAGGTGGCGAACGCGCACACCATCGCGGCGCGCTCGGGGCCATAGACCTGATGAACCCGGGCAATGAGGAGTTCCCGGATCTCGCGCGGGAAGTCGATATCAATATCGGGAATCGACTTCAGATCTTCATTGAGAAAGCGCCCGACGTAGAGATTGTGACGCATTGGATCGACCGCCGAGAGACCGATCAGATAGCAGACGACCGAACTTACCGCCGAACCGCGGCTGCGAGCGGGAGGGAGAAAGCGACGGGATGGAGAAACGTCACCGCCGCGCAATTCGACACTGACCTGAGTCGCCAGGTCCAGAATCTCGAGATAGAGCAGAAAAAACCCTGCCAGATTATGTTGGATGATGAGCCGAAGCTCGTCCTCCATCCGCTCGGCGGCTTTCGAATTGTTGTCTCCGTAACGATCGCTGAAGGCCTGCCTGCATATGCGCACGAGGTATTCGTCCTGCGATTCCTGTGTCCCGGTCAAATGCTGCGGGTAAGAGTAGCCGAGATTTTCTGTGAGATCGAAACTGGCACAGCGAGTTGCGATCATCTCCGTCGTGATAATCGCAGCTGGGTAGCGAGCAAAGATGATGGCCATTTCTGCAGGCGAGCGGAGGAAGAATTCTGCATTGGGGCGGCGCTCGCGATGGCATCCATCCAGATTCGACTTTTGTTTGGTCGCGACCAGTACATCCTGGAGGCGATGACGATCACGCTGGTGATAATGCACGTTACCCGTCGCTGCATATGGAAGACCGAGCTTGCCGGCCAAGGCCACGAGGTGATCGATGCGGGCGTTATCTCCGTAGACATAATTATGCTGGAGTTCGACGATCACATTCTGCGGACCGAACCATTCGACGTAGGTCTGCAGGACGTATTCGGCATCGGCATGAGAGCCGGCATCGATCAGGCGAGCGAGTTGACCGCCGCGGCAGCCAGTGAGCAGGATGATGCCGCCAGCATAGCTTTTCAGCGACGATCGGAGCAGGCTCCTGCTGGAAAGATCGTTCTCTTCCGATGAGGTGAGCGAGACCGGCAAGGGGAGACGTCCATGGTGAAAATCGGTGAGCAGGCGGCAGAGATTTCCATAACCCTCGCGGGTCTCGACCAGAAGTGTGAGATGGGATCCGTCCGCGAGCGTGATTTCAGCACCGATGATTGCCTGAATATCATGTTGCTTGGCGAGTTTTGCGAACTCCAATGCGCCGTAGAGACCGTCATGATCGGTGATTGCCACGGAACGATAACCGAGTTCTGCTGCACGGAGAACGAGTTCCTCTGGCTGTGAAGCGCCATCAAGGAATGAAAAGGATGTGTGCAGGTGGAGTTCTGAATACATGCCCGGTCCATCCGGGTCGGGCATGAACATCCCTCGACCCTGCGGGTATTACGTCAGTTTCACGCTGTATGGCTGGCCCTTCCGGGCACTGGGGTTTGCGTGGAGCGATCGCTTCCCTTCGATCGATTCACGGGAACGGTCAATGGGCGTTCTCCCGAAAGTAAACCTGGTCAATAGGCCTGTGCAAACCAGGTACCGGCGACACGATCATGGAACACAGTCAGAAGTACACCATTGTCGAGCAACAGGGCGAAGTAATGACGATCGATCGGTTGTCGCCACCATTCGTCCTCGACGATCCAGGTATCCTGCACCTTCTCCACTCGCTGGGACGATTTCTCGATGGTGACTCGCACAGGCAGTCCATCCGCGACCGCGACATTGATCGGTCGCGGGGTGTTCAGGGCTCGTATGCGATGAGGGCGTGGCGACGTTCCGGGATGCGAGACCATGGCTCAACCTCCACGATGTGGTAGATGGGTGGAATTCCGTACCGCTGTTTGAGATGCTGGATCGCATCCGAAAGCGGTTTCATGCTGCGGGTGTTCATCAGCGGAAAGGCTTCCTGTCGGGCGATCGCGCTGGCAATCCCGCTGAATTCGAGAGATACCGATGTGACCGGACCCGGCAACTCAATCGCCTGCAGGCGCAAGTTGATGGCATTGATTACCCGGCTTGCTCCATAGGGTTCCTTCAGAACCATCTTCCGTTCCCACGAGCGCCGATCGCCCTCGATGATCGCTCTCATGGTGACAACCCGGACTTCGTGGTTGCGAAGAGCTGGTTTGGCGAATGCTTGCCCTACCAGTTGCCGCAATCCGACCAGCAACATGTCCCGAGTTGCTGCCGGATCCGGCATATCCATCCCTTCCGTTACGGATTTGACCCGGAGTGGAGGAGTGACGGGACGATCGTCGCGTCCCTGAGCGAGATCCCACGCCTTCCGTGCGTCAGGACCAAAACGTGACGCCACGCTCGAGCCGGAGATCCCGGCAAACTGCCCCAGCGTGGTGATGCCGAGACGGTCGAGCTGATGGGTTGTGCGGCCGGGGAGGGGCAACCAGTCGATCGATTGGGGCGCGAGGAAGGGTGTAACCTCGGACGGCGACAGCAAGCTAATGCTACCGGACGTTCCGGACGCAACTCGTGCGGCGAACTTGCCTGGTGCGATACCTACCCGTCCGCCGAGCATCGGATCGACGCAGGCGAGCAGGCGCGTGGCAGTCGCGAGCAGTGGGCCATAATGTCGTTCCAGGCCGGCGAGGTCGATATACCAGCATCCTTGATCTTCAGGATCAGGTTCGACAAGTGGGCTGAATTGCTCAAGGTTGGAGAGAATCTTCTGGGCCACCGCTGTTTGACGAACAGGATCTGGCATCAGGATGATCGCATCCGGACAAATGGCCGAGACTTCACGGAGATTCATGCCTCTCCGGACGCCCTTGGCACGCGCTTCCGGAGAGGCATCGATGGCGAGCGCCCGCTCCTGTTGCAGGGCGCTCAGCACAAGTGGTTTTCCATCAAACTCAGGCCGATCGAGGATGGCGATACGGAGCACATAATGAGGAATGTATATGCAGGCTACTGGCATTGATACCCCTCCCGATCACAATGACCGATGAACATTGATGCGAACGTGAGACGAAAGCGGTGCTCTTTCGCCAGGAACAGATGAGGTTGGCGGGCGGCGCCATTAAACACCATAATAGAACATATGTTCTAGTATGGCAAGAGACGTGACCAATTGTGATTCGGAAGAGGGCGAGAGATGGAGGACTGACTACTGACGACTGACGCGATTGTCGGCGATGCACAGGATCGGACAAACAGGACAGTGCTCACTGTGCTCACCGTGCACAACCTCTCGGTATGGCATGCATGTCGATATCGATCGCCATGGTCCTTCATGTATCTGCAACAATGAGGGCGGTACATTGGTTGGCCTGCGTGCAGGCACGGGTTCGAGATACGTAGAGGGCATTCATGCGGCCAGCAATTCGAGGGACATCGAAGATGAATGTTGAACGTGTGGGAACGGGAGCGCTGGTTGCCGCGACGATTATCGTGGGAGGCGCGATTGCGGTTGGTGGTGAATCCGGGCGCATCCTCAACGGGATAGGTGGTCTCACGTGGTTCGCTTCATCAGGCTTGCTGGTGCTCGCCGCCCGAAAAAGTGATACCTATCGATGGCAATGGGGTGCCGCCATTGCGCTGACGGCCGCGGTTGCCTTTGTGATCAAGCCCACGGATTTGACACTTGCGATCATGGGATTTGGCGGTGCAGGACTGGTGATCGGGATGCTGGCAAAGACCGATCCGCTGCTCTGGGCAAAGCTCATCCCTGCACTTTATTTGCCGGCTCATATCGGAACGGCGGTCCTCAAGGCGGTTGGGCGCAACATGCTTGGGATGGAATCCACGATCCGTTCCGCCCCACCTCCCACCGCTACGATTGTGCCGTTCGCGATGGTGGTTGCCTCGATCGCGGGAGGGCTGCTCGCGACAGCGCTTCGCCAGCGTCATGTAACCCGAACGGGTCATCCGGCGTGAGGAACAATCGCCTGTCATTGTGAAGCAACGGACCTAGGCAGCGGGCTGTACGATACACAAGGCAGTGCTCAGTCTCCCGACGTTAAGACGGCGGCGGGAAATGTGTCTTCACCGATCAATCCTGATGGCGAGTGGTGACGACTCGGAATTCCTTCCCAACCTGGATCTGATCGAAACGCGTCGAGTCCGATGTGTTTGAGAATTTTCATGTTTAAGAGGAAGAAAGACCTCGATTTTACATAATATAAGTGTCTTGTCAGAGGCTCCAATAATGAAACGTATTTCCACGCGAATAGCGATAGAAACACCATTCGGATTGTTCCAAAACACCGCAACCGTACAGATAGTCGAGTCTTCAGGCTGCGACTATGCTCAAAAGAGATGTGGTGCAAACCGCCTACGTTGGTTGGATTCCCGGAGTCCGTTTGACCATCGGCGACATCACCCTGGATCTTAGCAGCCACGGTGACGTTGGTGGATTCTGGATAGAAGATTTGATTGAAGATGGTTTGAAGCGAATAGATGGTGGATTTGATGAGTGACATAGGGCTGGGAGACAGGCAGATGCCGTACGATTGGAGTCCTTTTGGGCTATGTCCATTGTAACAATCCGAACGCCCAATCTGCCTGCCTGGCACCCCGCGTGCAAGGAGACTTCCAATAACTTCGCCTCACTTGGCCACGTCGCATCGTTTTGATTCCTCACACGGGAGACACAATCTATGGATTCGCTACTCAAAAATCTGTTTGGTGACCAGGACGCCGATCAGCAGCACAGTCAGGCTCAGGACTTCATCAGCCGCTACGAACAGGGCGCACCTGCCGACGGGATTACTGCCGATGAGGCAGTCAGCAACTACCAGGCGGTGGCCGGTCAGGTCTCACCACAGGATCTGGAGGATTCGGCAGACGAGGCCTTCCAGCGTCTGTCACCTGATGAGCGAAGCCAGTTTGCCCAGTGGTTGAAGGAACGCGGCGACCACGTCGGTGATCTCAACTCGGAGGATCCTCGTCAGTTGGCACAGGTGACTTCACAGTTGCAGCAGAATCAGCCTGATGGGTTAGCCGGTTTGCTGGGAGGTGGCGGATTGGGAAGCCTTCTCGGCGGCGCAAGCGGTCTTGGTGGCATGCTGGGGGGCAATACAAGCACCAACAACGGGATCGGCGGCATGCTGACCGGTGCGATGGGTGGTGGCTATGGACGCCAGCAGAACCACGGAGGAGGGATGAGCGACATGCTGCAGAACCCGATTGCCCGTGCGGTACTGGGCGGAATTGCGGCGATCTCCATGAAGAAGGTGATGGGCCGCCGGTAGCCCACGGCGTTTCCCTGGCGGGGCTGCGCGGACGGCAGCGACCCGTGTCCCGACATATCCGGGACATGGGTCGTGTCGTGTTACGAATCAGGGTGGCGGGGGTGGCGGGGGTGGCAAGCGTCAGTTACGGCACCGGCGTGGCTCCCGGTGCATCGACGATGCCGAGTTGCTGCCAGAGGTCGAGGCCACTTACTTCCGACCAGCTCTCCGCAACCACGCCGCATTCGAACCGGAAGATGTTGATGCCCGACCAGATGACCTTGACTGCGCCTGCCACCTCTTCGATCGGGACATTCGGATCGACCCGATCCCGGATCGTCTCGTGTTGGGAATCGCTCTTGAAGACCTACCGGCGACACTGGCTGACAATCACTGCGCTGGTAGTGGGCACAGCACCCTTTGCCGCGTTCGACCGTGCCTCGACGCCACATTCCAGAAAATACGATATCCCATGAAAATGGATATGGAAACAACCGGAACGTATCTCATCTCACAAAGGGTTCGATCCTAGAGACTCGTTGTGCTGATAGAATGTCCCTTGGATGTCCCGCGCCGCGGGAATGCGAGGATGGACGAATGCTTTACCCGAACGAACAGCGCGTGCTTGATGCCGCCAATGAACTCGTGGCCAGGCTCGGGGACGACCCTGTACACACAGTCGCCGCAGCCGCGATGGACACTGCCGGCTGCATCTACACAGGTGTGAACGTGTTTCATTTCACCGGCGGACCTTGTGCTGAACTTGTCGTACTCGGCGCAGCCGCCGCAGCGGGCGCAGGGCCCCTGACGACAATAGTGGCTGTTGGAGATCGTGAACGGGGTGTAATCGCTCCATGCGGCCGGTGTCGGCAAACACTCTTGGACCTTCATCCTGACTGCTTCGTCATCGTTCCCGCACAAGATGGTCCAGACTACACGCCGATCCGCGAAATGTTGCCTAACGCTTATCACTACCCGGACGCTGCGCCAGCACGATTCGCTCGCTTCAACAGCCGCTACTACGACGCCATCGCGGCGGGACTGAAGACCTCGACGGTCCGTTATCGAGACCCTGTTGAAGTCGGACCAGTGCTTTTCGTGTTCGAGGACGATGACGGGTATCGCCGTCTTTACGGTGTGATCGATCAGGTGGAATCCCGCCGTTTTGATGCGCTGACCGAGGAGGATGCACGGTTAGAAAACGGCTCCTCAGTGGATGCCCTTCGGGATGGATTACGCGGTCACTACCCCGGCATCACGGACGCTGCGATCGTGGATGTGGTGCGGTTCCATCTCGATCGTGAAGCCTTGACCTAGACGGTGCCTTGCATGGCACAACGGTTTGAACCTGTCTCCACAAGGCTGCCGTTGAGGCATCAGGACTCAAACACGAGCACTTCGTGAGGTGCTTGCCGGGCGGAGTCGTCCCCGTCCCGCTGCTCGATCCGCCCTCGAGGCGCTGATGCCGGATGCCCTGATTCGCTGCGATGAACCCCTGCCTATACCATCGAGCATGGCGAGATGCGTCATGACACGACCCTGGTGGAGTCGAGTCTTGATCTGGTAACGGCGCGTTTTCCGGGCGAGGAAGCGATCACGGTCGCTGCAATGAGTTGATTTGCGTCCGAAATTCGTTACGTTTTGCATGGTCCGGAGTCTGCAAGCATAACGGTATCAACGATGTGCGACATGACAATGCGCCTTGTTTGCTAGATCAAACGCTGCGCCAACCTTGAGACCGGACCTGACCTGGTGATCTAACCTTGTTCTTACGCTAACCGCCGTACTCGTTATCGGTGACATGCTCACCCAAAGTCGCGCTCTCACCTGCGCTGCTGACCTCAAGCATGGCGAGATGGGTCATGAAGCGATCAGGAGCGGCACCATGCCAGTGCTCTTCACCCGGCTCGAAAAAGATGCTATCCCCAGGATAAATCACCTCGATCGGTCCACCACGGCGCTGCGCACGGCCGATCCCCTCGCTGACATAGATAGTCTGGCCATGAGGGTGGGTATGCCACGCCGTTCTGGCGCCCGGCGTGAAGTGGACGCTACTTGTGCTCAAACGCGAGGCATCGGACGGCATGGCGACCGAGTCGACATAAACTGCCCCGGTGAACCATTCGCTCGGTCCTCTCCGGGTCTCGATCGAATTCTTCGTCACCTTCATATCGTTCTCCTGACAGATTTCCCTGTCTCATGGATCAGAACCAGGACGGTCCATGATCGGTGTACGGCTCTTCCAGGATGCGAATCTCGTCGTCGGTGAAATGAAGATCGAGCACCGCGACTGCCTCATTCAGGCGATGCGATCGAGTTGCACCGACGAGGGGAGCGGACACAACCGGATTCTTCAACACCCACGCCAGCGCGATCTGGGCCATGGTAACACCGTGGGCTTCCGCAATGTGCTGGACGGCATTGACCACAGGTTCGTCGAGCGCTGAATCGAAGGCTTTGACGACATCATCCACTGTGGATCGAAGCGACTGCTCTCCCCAAGGGCGAGCAAGGCGCCCCTTGCCTTGTGGAGAATATGGCACGCTACCGACGCCCATGTCGGCACACATGGGGAGCAATTCGCGTTCCTCTTGGCGCCGGAGCAAGCTGTACTGGTTCTGCATCGACACGAATCTGGTCCAGCCGCGAATATCTGCAATGTGTTGAACCTTCGCGAACTGCCAGGCGTACATGGACGAAGCGCCGAGATAGCGGACCTTTCCAACTCATGGAGTGCTTTCATCGTCTCTTCGGCCGAGGACCAGCGGTGCGCGTTGGCACTCGTGGGGTCACCGTAACTCATACATCCGATCTTGATTTCGGTGTCGGTGTCGGTGGCTATGGGTCTATTGTGCTCAAGGTGTTCCGGATACCGCGCTTCCTGAATTACGACCTTCCGAGGGGGCTTCGATCTCAGCGAGATCGTCCGTCGTGAGTTCAACGGTAGCGCCGCCGGGACTTTCGTTCAGGCGCTCCAGTTGTCTTGTGCTTGGAACCCGCACGATCCATGGCTTCTGGGCAATCTGGGCAAGCAGCCGGGCCAGAGCGAGCTGCACGGGTGTTACACCTTTACGTTTCGCAATTCGACCGGCTCCCTGCCTGCCGCTGTGCTGCAAGCGCTTCTGGTGCGAATCAGGGTGCGTGGGAAGATGCTTGAAAACATGCGCAAAACATAGGAGAGTGCCCTGTGACGTGGGACCGCGCCTTAGATATCGCACAAATCGCCGCTGCCGTAGGATCGGTGATCGCAGGAATCTCTGCGATCTTCGTCGCATTCATAGTCACTGGTCGAGAAGATCGGCGGCAGCGTGAAAGCGAGCGTCGGGGATTGCAACGGCAATTCGTGATCGAGCTTCAAGATGCATGGCTCGATCAGGATGCTCGTTTGACCGGCACTATCACCACGATTCAAGCCCATCGATCGGCGTCGCAACGAGCTAGGAAGGCTACCGAAGAACGGATTCAAGTCTTAAAGGCCGGGTTAGAGGTCGAGCCCGAAGCACGGATCGTTGAAATCGACGCTGCTGCCGAAGGTGTGAATCGCACTGGCGATGAGTTAGCCACGAGCGTACTCGCCCTTCGAGAGTTTGCGCGCGGGATCGAACTCACAGAATCGCGTGCCGTCTCTGGCGAGGTGAAGCGAACGAGCTTCATTATGCGGCGAGCCGTGGAGAAGATCATTCATTCCGTGGGCAACGATCGGAATCATGACTACTATGAGATCAAGGATTGCCTCTACGGCCCGGCATTTCAGAGCTTCATCGAAGCAGGGTATCGAATCCTCTCCGACCTTGAAGGCTACGCGGTCGAGTCAAAAGCCGCGCGCATGGAAAGGCAGGACGCGAGCCGAATCGCAAGTAACAAATCGTGGGACGAGCCAAAGTGATTCAGGCAGCACACATCGAAATCACTCATCCGTTTTTCGTCTGAAGCGTCAGGATTGCCTGAGCGCGCACGGGGGACAACCTGGTGGCGAGCGCGCAGTGAGGCGTTCACACCAGTTCAGACGCGACCGTATCCGATTTTCGATATTTCGAGAAGGGCTTATTGACATGAGATGATTTGACAGGTCCGCGAGTTTAATCTCGGTACCCATTTTTTGATATGCAAAACGACCCCTCACAATGAGGGGTCGTTCTTCTTGCCGTTATAGGCTTTTGCTGGGGTGCCCTACGGGGCTCGAACCCGTAACCTCATGTTCCACAGTCATCTCGGTATTTGTTCACTGTGTATCGTGGTGTTCTTTAATCGCCTATTTCATGGGGTTAGATGTCTTCTGTGTTCTCTGAATACTACCCGGTTGGCTGTCAAATTGGCTGTCATGGTTCCGTATTGGCTGTCAGGTCGGAGAACGCGAAGTGATAATTGTAGATACATAATCACATTACATAATATTGAATCAAAATGCTCTAAGAGAACATTTTCCGACGCGCATAGTCTTCCTAACTTGCTTCTACTGCTGGTTGAACATTCTAACATTCTTCTTTTCTCCTTCCGATATTGTGCATGTTCTGGGTTGAACATTCGAACAATTCGATCAATCTTCCCATCGCGTAAAGCGCGTACGTTGATCTTGCTCGATACTGGCGTACATAGAGTTGCATTGTGTGGGTTGGGTGATATAGTGGATAGATGCTCTTCTGTGTGGAATCAGAAGAGGGTAGCGGGGCTAATGGTCTCGCGAGCCTCGACCTGGCGGGTATCAGCCAGGGGTGACGCCAGTCACACACCGTACCAGGCGGGTTTTCTCTTCCTGGGGTTACCCATCCTGATGGGAGTAGTTAATTCAGGCTCGGCGGCTTTCGCTGGGAAAGAAGTAGTTCCTAACTACTTCGTGACTGGTCGTTTATTCCACATCGTGAGCGAGTTCTTGGCGCGATGCCCTGAGCGCAATCAGATAACTGGGATCTTCGGAAGAGGCGCGATGTCTCTTGGTGAACACCTACCCAGACGTGCGCGATGCACGGGAAGACGATCTGTCAGCTTCAAGAATCATTTCTTGTTGTCGGATCCGTCCCCGTGCTTTTTTGTGCGTGGACTCCGGCGCCAGCTTCAGGAGTTGCACAATGGTCGCACTTCGGCCTCAACCACCGCTTTCTACCAACGAAACCGTCGATCGACTCTACTATCGTCCCTCAGAAGTTGTGAAGATGACTGGCCTCTCAAAGGCTGCCGTCTTCGAAGCCTTGTGGTCCGGCGATCTCAAAGGTTATCGCGTAGGAAAGGCGTGGCTCATTCCTGTGGACGCCCTCCATGAATGGGTCCGTGGTAGTGGCCGCACCGCATAGCGAAATCCCGACGGGGGACAACCGTCAGGATTTCAAGGAGACTGGGATGTTTACGAACGCTTCTGCAGTATATCACGGAAACCACGTCGCGATCTC
>JAABUS010000886.1_pt1 | contig 71204 bp, 70 predicted proteins | sample 5560161 | NCBI WGS metagenome assembly JAABUS01 (sample SAMN10711885, study PRJNA513376) | rock metagenome | isolation source: Antarctica rocks | place: Antarctica: Victoria Land, Trio Nunatak nord | collected 2016-01-04
ATATCACTAAACTGAAGAACTGCGAAATCATTGACGACGTTCTATTTAGAAAAGATCTACTGTGAGTCTCTGAGAACATGCACACGAAATTACTACAAGAAGTGCATGATCAATCTTCAATCTCTCACTTCGACAATAGACGAATCATTGATCTAGTTCAGCGTTTCTACTATTGATCAGATCATCGAGCTACTATTTAATGATACATTCAAAACTGTCATGCTTGTCAGCGAAGCAAAGTCTCTAGAAATAGCATCAATGAACTTCATCATTCTCTTTCGATTTCACAGAAACGCTGAAAAAATATAGCTATGAACTTCATCACTGAACTATTTCTGTCAGAAGACTATAACGTCATTTGCACAATCATATGTTGTCTCATCAAAGAACATCACTATGTTTTCTGTCATTGAAAAGACGATGACATCTCAGTCGAAGAAACAATTTGAATCATGCTATGAAACGTTTATCAACTGCATGATCTATTCAGTTCTATTGTTTCAAACAGAGACTTTCAATTCATATCGACTATGTGAAAAAGTCTTTGCAAGCGACTGAGAATCACAGCTAGTTTATTCACAGTCTATCATTCTGAGATCAACGATCAATCAAAACGAGTCAATCAGAACGTCAAACGCGAACTTAGAATTTACTGCAATTACATGCAGAACGACTGAGTTAAATGAATATCTATGATGAAATTCAGTGACAATTTCAATATCTTCTCAATCACTTTAATGACTTTCTTCTACTTCAATAAAGAATTTCACCTTCGAATGAGTTTCGATTCAGATACGACTGACTATGAAACAACTCGTGAACGACTTGAAGCTAGAAAAGCAGATGATATTGTCATTCAAATGAAAGAGCTACTGAGCTTCGATCATCAACAATTGAAAAAGATGAAGCTGATCATTGAAGTTCAGATCAATAAACATAGACGAAACGTCACATATGAAGTAGATAACTGAGTTTGACTATCTTTCAGAAACGTCAAGACAACGAGACTCTGCAAAGATTTGAAAGACAAACAGCTAAATCTCTATCAAATCACTGCTAAAATAGATATCTTCTATCATCTTTGTCTATCAGTCAGCATGAAGCATCTGCATTTGATATTCAGCTCGAAGCTACTACGATCGTATTCAGAAGATTCTCTATCAGAACAACATTCAGAATCACTTAGATCAATTATTATTGAAGACGATGAACACTGAAAGATAGACGATATATTGAACTTCAGACGCTATCAAGGTCGAATACAGTACAAAGTCAAATGAAAAGATCTAGATAGAGACGACGAATGATACTATGTCGATAAAGAGAAATTCAATGACTCAGAGAAAGTTTTGAACGAATTTCATAAGCTATATTCAAGCAAACCGCGCTAAATATCAAAATAACTATCAACAAAAGCGAGCAAAGAAACTACATTCATGCAAACATGAATTTTCGAAGAAAATAGTAATGTTACGAGCGTATCAAGACTGATTAGAGTTAGTCAACGATCTAGTCGAAATCTGACCTAGATCTGATTCAGATTTGACTCAAATATGACTCAACATTCTTTTTCTTTCTCAACACTCTTTTCTTTCATCAACATCTTGTTCATCTACATCATCTTCTTTTCATGTTACAAACACATTTCTTTCAAGTCTAGCGCAGTCTCTGAACATTACATAAATAGAAGCTCTTGTATCAATCTTCTTCTGTATTCTTAATATTCAGTTATAGCTATCTCTAAAGATCAAGCATTATCAATTCTGATCTTCATTGATTGTATCATCTAGATACGATTCTGACATCAAGTCATTTTCTGAGTTGTTTTAACTTAAGTCAATGTATATTTTGAAAAGATGAATGATTGAGAGTGAAGAGTGTTCATGTACTATTAATAATGCTTTTAAGTACAACGATGACATTCATTATAGCAACACTTCATACTATAATTCTGTCTTTAAATAAGTCTTTGTAAATATATATAATATATGCAAAAAGAAGAATCAACATATGTGATATAAGTGATAAAAGTGATAAAAGCAACGAAAGCGAGATTCAGTTCAATGCATATGAACAAACGTAGATTTTATCAACAAAAGCGAGATTCAGTTCAGCAACATATGAATAAATGCAGATTTTATCAACAAAAGCAGAACTCAACTCAATGAAATCAGCTTAAATTCAGATTTTATTCAACTTTAAGTGATGAATGTCACTTAAGCTAAACTCTAAAATTTAGTTCACTTTACAAACTGTTAATGTTAATAGTAGTCAGTATTCTTGTGAGTTCTGATTAATACTCATGAGAAAATCTTTATCAGTAATAGTCAGTATTTTCATGAATTATAAAGATGCAATTAAATTAATTACATTACTTTATTGCATTATCAAATAAATATTAGTAGTAGTAAATCATATTTTGACAAGTTGAGTTGAGAATTCAAGTCAATACTTAATATCAATATCATAACTTGACTTGAATACTTGATATCAAAATTCTGACTCAACTTGAATACTTAATTTCAAAATTCTGACTTAAATCAAGTCTTGACAAGTTGAAAATTCAACTCAATCTTAATGACTCAACTTGACATAATCAGTCTAATTTGAATGAATGAATTCAACATCATCATTTAATTTATGATGTTATCATTCAACTTCTGAATTTGCTTTTGTTGTTTCTTTGCTGACTGAACTAGCTTTGTTTATCTTGAGCTTGTAAATGAAGAAAATAACGAAAGAATGAATGCAAATAAAGCTTTTTTTATAAAACTTCACTGTTTGAAAACATGTTTTGCAAAGAATAATTCAAAATCAGAAATAATGAAACTTTTCAGTTATTGATTTAATAGTATGTCATTTTGCTTATTGAATTTTTCTTAAGTCTTATCTTCAGTCTTCTGATTTCACTTCTCAATGATTTCAAGATTCAGAATTCTAGCGTCAATATAATGATCTTTGAAACATGTGACATGTTCATGTTGATAATGAGCAGCTAGAAGTAAATCTTTATTAGTACTTTAAAAAAGAACAAATGTAGCATAAACAGATTTGCATGTCTTAACAAGCTTCTTCAAAGCTTAAACTTCAGCAGCAAAATCATCATTATTGATCATTTACTTCATAAGCATGTTCATCTTAATAATGTTAAATAAGATGAATGATATTGAAAATGATACATTGCTTAAGCTTTAAATTGTGATATCTGAAGAAGTGATAAAATAAGATTTAATGATGATAAAAAGCTTTAATAAAACAATAATATAATTTAAAAATGTTAAATCAGATTTGACTTAAGCACTTTGTATGTTGTTTATTATCAAAGCAATCTTTTGAGCTTATAAATACAATTTTATGAAATTTGACTTGTCAATTAAATATTCAGCACTCAGTCAAGTAAATGCTTTAAGCTTCAGCTTGTAAATGATGATCAATGATAAAAAGACTTTTACATTTAGAAATTGAAGTAAATTAATAAAATGTAAAAAAGATATAATAAAATGATGTGATTCTTCTTGCAAAACATGATTGCTTCGCTAGTTAAATGAGAGATGTGTTCATTGATTATCAAGAAATAAATTTTTTCTCAGTTGTTATCATTTTGCTGATTCAGATTCAAAGCATTTTTGAAGTTAATTAAGATTGATTTTGTTACTGATTTACTCATTATTGCTGACAGTTATATGATAATAATAATAATAATAATAATAATAATAATAATAATAATAATAATAATAAATTCATACATTTTTGTGACATTGATTAAATTAACTCATGAAAGACTTTATGCTATTTGTATCAAGTGAACAAAACTCTCTGAGATAGAAAATCACTCGCAGTTTATATAACTGCTTCACGCAGTCAAAACAGTAAGTTTTGAGACTATGTATCAAATTTGTTCACATTAATTGCATGTTAAAGAATGAGTGTTTTAATCACTTTAAATTGCTTCAAAAGCTTTGTTTTTATCATCATCTTCGCTACTGCTTTGAAACTCTTCATGATGATGATGATTATTCAATAGTTCAAGAAGTCAGCATCTTGTAGCATTCTTGATTGCAAATGCAATCAGTTCAAACAATGCATGAGTACATGCTTCATCATTTGATGACTTTATTTGCAGTTGCATCATGAATTATTCATGTCTGAAATGTTTCTAGAATACAGATAAGCATTCAAATCTATGCGTTTAATTCTGATATACATTGCAAGAGTGCTTTCTGCTTTCTAAAGATCATCATGCATCTTTATCATCTTATTGCTCAGATGCAATCTTTGTGCTGAGATTGCATTGATATTTGCAACGCATTCTCTGTACTTTGCTCATTATTGATTTCATTAATCTTTGTGATACTGCGTTATTGCAATGCTATTGCTTGTTGAAATCATTGTGAAGAAGAGAATGCATCGTCTGCATCTTAACTATATCTTCACATCTTCTTGAATAAAAACATTCAGAAGTACTATTTTCTTGATGACAAGTAAGCGAGAAATAACATGATTAACTTTCGTCAAATGAATGTTGATAGTTATATAATTTTTCTTTATTTCTTCTACATTTTTTACATTCTTTAAAGCATTGAATTAAATCTTCAGATTAAAGTGATCACATTAAGTTAAGTCATTAAGATCAAGTCGAGTTCTTGACTTATTAAAATTCAATTCAAATCAGAATTCTTGACTTAAGTATTTAAGTTGAGTTGAAATGTTCAGTCTGAGTATTTGAGTTAAGTCAAAGAATTGAAATCAAGTATTAACTTGAAATTTTCAACTCAACTCATTAAAACATGAAGATAAATAGATAAATATTCTATTATGACTTTCTATTATGACTTTTCTTTATGACTTCTCTTTATAACTTTCTATCATGTTTCTCTATCATAGCTTTTCTTCATGACTTTTCTTCATAACTTTCTATCAAAAAATCTTTATAGTTTCTTGTCATGATTCTTCGTCATAACTCTCTATTATAGCTTTCTATCAAAGCTTTCTATTAAATGATCTTCATGTTTTTCTTCATGTTTTTCTTCATGTTTCTCTTTATGACTTTCTATCAAAAAGATAATAATAATAATAATAATTCATACATTCTTATGACATCAATTAAATTAACTCATGAAGAGAATTTATACTATGTGTGTTAAGTGAATAAAACTTTTTGAGATATAAAATCGCTCGCTGTTTATACAACTGTTACATGCAGTTGAGATGATAAAACTGAAACTTTGTATCAAATTTGTTCATAATGATTACATGTTAAAGAATGAGTGTTCTTGTCACTTTAAACTGCTTCAGCAGCTTCATTTTCATCATCATTCTCGCTGTTGCCTTGAGATTCTTCGTGATTGAGACAATAATTCAATAGTTTGTAAAGTCAACATCTTGTAGCATATTCAATTGAAGATGCATTCAATTTGAACAATGCATCAGAATATGCTTCACTGTTTGATGACTTCATTTGCAGTCACATCAAGAACTATTCATGCTTGATACATTTCTTGAATGCAGATAAACATTCAGTTCTATGCGTTTAATTTTAATGTAAGTTGCAAGAATACTTTTGATCTTTTAAAGATTATCACGCATTCTTACTGACTTCTTGAATAAATGAAATCTTTGAGCGAAAGATGCATTAATGTCTGCGATGCGTTTCTTATAATTTTCTCATCAAAGATTTCATTGACTTTTATGAAATCATGCAATTGCACATTCACTTGTTTGAATCAATGTTAAAAAGTTGAGTCATTTGCATCTAAATTATATCTTTGCTCTTTTATGAATTAAAATGTTCAAAAACATCATTTTTGAAGATTAAAAAGCAAGAAATAAGTTTATTAATTTTTATCAAATGAGCATGTATAATCTTGCATGCTCATCAAGTCTTCTGTGTTCTGTCATTAATTCAACTGCATAGTGTGACTTAATTTTGTAGCTTGTTCAGATGAACATGTAGTGAAAATGTATATGTTTCAACTTTCAGCATTTTGATGTTCACTTTCTTGAAGATGTTGATCATATGACACAACGTTTGATTTTAAAAAGTTTCTAGTCTTTATTTTGTACTCGACAATTCTTTTTTTTATTGCGTTGATGTCATATCAATGCTTTGAACATTATTTCTGATTTTATTATCGCTGAGTATATCTGTCTTGTCTTTGCAAATATAGTTTCTCAAATGAAGATCTCAAGTTGATTAAACATAAGCATCTTGATAACATGATTCACTTTTATTTGACAAAGATGTGAATCTCATTATAATTTCATGTTCAGTTGAACTTCAAGAACTCATACATTTGATTTCAACTTTATTATTGAGTTTTCTATGCATAAATTGACTGTCATGTCGAATCTTTTTGACTTGCAAGTGAAGTATGTGAATTCATATTTCTTTGAAGTGAACGTAGCATCATGAATTCAAACTCACTTTGCACAGATGTTGTATGCTTGACTCAGTGTTTTGCAGATTGATTCTGTGATTTTGTCATAAATCAGAATATTGATGTCATTTATGAAGTTAAGCACTTTGATTTTGATTTCTAAAGCTTTGCATTTTTTAATTAAGCTTGCGTTAAAGAATAGAAAGAGAATCAATGATATGAGAAATCTTTGTGATATGTCAGCATTTACTCATTGCATCACGCTGATTTATTCATTGAATGTCAGCAATGACTTTCTGTCTTTCAGAAAGTTGTGAGTTCATTTGACTATGTAGTTTGATGTTCTTTTCATTTTCAGAGTGTGCAGAAGTCTGATGTGCAAGACATGATTAAACATTTTAGTAACATTTAAACTAAGCATGAAGATCACGTACTTGATTTTGCAGTCTCACACTGCATGTACTTAATTTACTAGTAGATTCAGCGCTGAAATTATGAATTACTTGCATCTCACTCTCATTTGAGCGTTTAAAAGCATGTGATGAGTCTCAATAATATCATTTAATTTTTTAATCATCATTGATTTTAATGTTTTACTCATGATGTTTAGCAGAGTAATGAATCAATACATTTTCAAATCAATGTAATTGTTCTTCTTTGATTTGCATAATACTATTGTTTAAGCTTTTTTGAACTGCTTCAAGTAATATTTGTAAATTACATATGCGTTGAATAAACTGATTAATATTGAAGTCAGTTCTGTTAAACTTGCTTGAAACACTTTATTTAAAATTTTGAATGTTTTTGATGCTTTGTTGACTTTTACTCGTTGAATCATTTATCTTATTTCATCTTGCAATAAGATTGAATTGAATGACATTGTCAGCAATATAAATGATCTTGAAATGTTGCTGATGTTTGTTTGAAATAATGATAAGAAAAACTTCTTTCGTAGAATCTTTGTTTTTTCTTCAAATAAATTTGCTATGTGATCAAAATTGTTGCTCTTTAGTAATAAAAACTATGAAAGTTTCTTCAGTAACTGACTTTTGATTCTGACTCATTTTGCAAAGCATCAAATTGATTTCAATTCATTGCTCAACTTATGCATTTGTAATTTAAAATGTGAATATTTTACTTCTTTAATGATCTTGTTTTTATGATCATTGTATTTCAGATAGTCATTTCATGTCTTTAAAGTACTTTGCATTTTTCATACAACTTATAGTCATTGCAATTTCATCATGACTTTCAAGCAGATTTAATTTCAGAAGTCTTGTGCTCAATTCAATGACTTTGCTTAAGAAGTAAATTTCTCAATGACTTCTTGTAACATATGAGTAATCTCAGTTACTTTGTCATTTATTGCTATCTTGTTGTCAAGAAGATGATCAATGAAAAGATATATTCTTAAATGAGCATTTAATGTTTCTGTATTCATTTTCTTTCATAATCAATGAGTTATAAGCTGCATGAAGAATGTGTGTAAACACAGCTTCATGATAATTGAAAGATGATTAAATTCTTGATGCAGATCAGTTCTCATCTTGCATTTGTATATCATGAACTGTATTTTCTTACTGTTAAATGCTAAATTTATTGTTGTGAGCTGATTGTGAGTTTTTCTAATAATTGTGTTTAATTTAAGCAATAGCTTCAGTCTTATGTTTGTAACAATGTTTAGTAAAGCATCAGTCATTGTATGATGAGTAAAGCATCTTTTGTCTTTTCAGTATGAATGATGCAGATTGAAATCTTCTATGATTAGTTATTTGCAATCATCTTTGATTAGTTCATTCAAACAAGAAATAGTAGATGATTCTTCTGTGAAAATGTTAGACAGTGAGCATAAGTTGTAGACATTTATGAGTTGTAGTGTCTGTATCTCATCTTTCAAGTTGCTAGTTTGTAGCTTGATTGAGTAAATGTTCAATTCAATGATTTTCATCATTCATTGATTAAATTTTAAACATTTGTTAATATAAATGCATATTTTTGCTTGAAGTGATGAGTTTCTTACTAGATGAAAGAAGTTGTAAGTCGAGCTAAATATTTATGAAACGTTGATGTTGCAATCTTGTTTCTGAATGATTATTATGTTGAATTTACAAATTTCTTTGTTTATCAAAAATGATTTCTGAATTTTCAATAACTTTCTGATGTTGTATTGTAGAATTTGCAGAAAGATTTAATTTATCATAAAGATATTTGTAACTATTGTTGACTCTGTGCAAAAATGACTTTTTATATGCTTTTAATCATTAAGAATCTTTCACATTTTTCGATTTGACATTTCTGTATCTATTCAGACATCATGTTTTCTGAGTCATTAATCATGCTTGAAGAGCAATCAACTCATTTCTTCTTGACTTTCATTATTTGTCATGTTGATTCATTGATGTCTCAACTGTCTGTTGTCATTAAAACATTCATTGAATTCAATAAGTTCATTAAACTTACAAGTTACAAGATTTATTGAATTCAAGAAGTCTAAAAAGAAAGAAGAGAATAAGTGATTATCTTTTGATACTTTAAAATATTTGATTAATCTGTTTCAAAAGATTTCTTCTAATTGCTTTATCTGTAGTTTTCACTTGAGACATAAGCATCTTCAAAGTTCATGATTATCATTGCAGTTTGCACATCTTTTTTTTTCATTAATACAATGCACTCTTTAATGTAATGTTTATCTGCATATTTAAAGTAATGCTCTTTGTTTTTGCAGAATTTAACTATATGATTAAAATCGAAGCATTTATAGCACTATGTAATACAACAGGTTTTTTCAAACAATTTACATGAGCATTCTTGATACAAGTTTAACATGTTTATGTTTAACAGTTAATTCATCATTGTTTTGATTATGATTTTTACAATGAGCAATGAATGAGTTTTCTTACTCTTAACTATCTTTTTGAATCAAGTTATTTTTAGCATTTTTAAATCTTCATGAAGTCTTACGTTGTTCTTTATCAATCTTTTAATGATCATCTTTTGATTACTTGTGTTCAGTGTAATGTGTACATTATGTGCTAATATCGCGAAGCTTTTATGCATTACATGCGCTGAGCTTGCAATTTTCTTCACTCATGTTTGAGACTTTTCTAAAGCTGCTTGAGCTTTCAAGCTCATTACGTGAAGTGCAATGTTTTCACTTTCAAGCTTGCAAAGCAACACTATTAAATCTTGTTGCATCATTAACATGCTTGCAATTTCTTGAAAGATCTGATCAATTAATCTTTTTTGTATCTTTTTCATTTTTCTTCTTTATTATTTTCATTAAAATCTCATGTTTCTTGCAAAGCAGTGACAGATCATTTTTGAATCATTGCTTTTTTATTATTACTTCTTCTTTTATTAAATTGATTCATGATGATGTTTTGAATGTAAAATGTGTATTTTCTTACATTTGTAGTTATTTATTAAGAAGTTAAATAAATGTTTTTAATCTTTATACATTTGATTGACAACAAGATTTATCTGTACGTGATGTCAACTATGAATCTTTTGATTCTATTCTTTGAATAGAAGTCAGAAGAGTCAAGAGATCTTAATTTGACGCAGTTTGAACAATGTTAGAACGTTGCATGATCAGAAAAGTCATCATGCAGAGTTTTCACTCATGCAACAACATCTTCTCTAACAGTCACAATCGATTTACGAAGAAGATTAATGACATGTCAATATCAGTAAGAGATGAAAAGATATCTAGTGAAAAAGTCAATCTCAGTATGAAAGTCGTGACTACAAGTGATCAAAGAATTTGCAACTCGTCGACTGCGTTGATATACTGAAACGTCTTCATCACATTGACAATGTCATCAAGTAATTAATGAAAAAATATCAGATAGAATAGTCGTTCTCAGTCTGAGAGTTGTGATTACAATGTTTGAAAAAGTAGTGACTTGTCGATCACGCTGATATACTGAAAGAACTTGAACTCATCTTCTTTACTTGACGTCAAGTTATACATCTATCTACGTGAAAAATTGAGAGCTCAAGAGAACAATCAGAACGCATTCTCTTTCATTGATCAAAGTCAAACATTGAATAATTGCAATCACATGTTTATACTAACAATTTATTCAACATCTACGTGACACAAGTCAAATCAAAAGAAGAAAAGAGTTACTCAGTACAATCACACTTTATCTTCTCATTGTGTGCATCTCTCTTTCATCACATATTTCTCTACGCAATGAATGATAATCATTGAGTAAAAGAACACAGTTCTACGTACGTTACAATCATAAGCATCATGAATGCAAAGAAAACGTCTTTCATCTTTGAATCAAGAATCGAATCAAAACATCGTTATATAGAATATCATCAATGAAGAGCAGAGCAAAGACGAAGTGTCATAAATGAACAACACAGACACTCATTAAGAGTTTACTCAAGCATCACGCGCTGAATAGAAGCTATAGATGCAAACTTAATACATAGTTTCATGATCATTGTTTCAACGACGTGAAGTCATTGTATAAACGACAAGTGATTTTCTTTCTCAGAGAGTTTTGTTCACTCAATATAAATAGCATAAAGTTTCTCATGAGTTGAGTCTAAATCAATGTCACAAGAATGTATGAATTTAAATCAAATCAAATCAAATCTTTATACATTCTTTGCAATAAATATATCTTGACTTTCAATCTTTCTTTCTGAAATATTTTAAAAATGTTGAATTAACTTTAAAATCACTTCTTTTCATGAGTGATCTTTGCTCTTCTTTTTCTTTAACATTGATGTTTGTCATGATATCAGATCATCAACTCAATTTAGAACATAAATCATCAATATCTTAAATAATTTCAATTCATTAAATCTGTTTTGCAGTTCAATGAATCAAGTCATTAATTTAGTCATCATAATCTTAATTTAGTCTTAACAATTTTGTTTTAATTATTTCAGTCATGTATGCAAACTTCTGCAATCTTAAGTCAATAAAACTACTGTTTAGTCTTGATTTTGCTCAATTCATGTATATAAAAGTTGAACTTTCATTCTTTTCTTTCACTTTTTGTCTTTCGTCTTGTACATTATTTAATGTATTGTTCTGTATTTAGTTCAAGTAATATAATAATCAATTCTTTATATTAATAAAATCTTTAGTTCAGTTTAATCTCAAACATTATGAAAGATCTACACTTTCTGCAACGTTTTCATATGTTGAAATCTCGTCTAGTTATTCTTTCGCTCAAATAAAGTCATTTTACAATCTCTTGATTGACAATGAGTGTGCTGTTAAACAGTTCACTCAAAGTGTGATTGAAAATTCAGTCAAGATCTTTCGCGTAATGTCAAAATCAAGTTCAACAACATGATGTTATCATTTTGTTCTTGTTCATTGTTTTCAATTCTTCAATTTATATAAAGTTGAATTCTCAGTTTCTTGTAATAATAGCTCAGATCATCATATAAATCTTAAACAATCAATCTTCTTTCATCATTCATTCTTCTGTGAACTTTGTCACTGTCATCATTGCTTCTAAATTCAAGAAGCTTCTTAACATATCTGGGTATGAGAAAAACAAAGATTGATTGAATGCATGAAAGCAAAGTTTGATACAACGCATGAACATGAACGATGATCATTATTTCTTTCATTGAGTCAAGATCATTTATGTTGAGTCATGACTCATCATAGATAAGAAAACTCACAATCTAATGAATCAATATTAAGTCAATAATCTTTGTATCATTTTCATCTTTGCAAATTGATGACACAAATTGCATCATTGCTACAACAATTCTTTCAAGACAAAAGATACTCATTTATATCTTTGTGAAACTCTGAAGTAAGACATGAATAACTTTGTTAACTACTACAATCTCTTTTATCAAAAGAAAGAATATTCTTTGATGAAAGATTTTTCATTGATTGACTGTTTGAAGTGCAATGTCAATTATTTCACTCAAATTGTTATTTTCTTCTGATGAAATCTTAATGAAACTTAATCATTCATCTTTCATCAATGAGTTCAAGCATTTTTTAATATCAATAAAAAGTTTCAGCAGCTTAAACATCATCAATCTTACTTCATCTTTGTCATCATTTTATTCATTAAAGTCAAGAACATCTTTGCGTTGATTAATAACTCTTTGAGTTTTAAGATCATCATTTTTATGACTATTGTTTCAACAGTATCTTCATCTCTTCTTTTCTCATCTTTTGATGAGTCAATGAACTTAAACTTCGTCATTATCATCATTTAAGATAAGACTCTGATCGTTTCTGAGATCAAGAAAATCTGCAACAAGTGAAAGCTGTGCTACTATTGCAAGTTGCAACATTTAAGCAAAATCACTACAAAATGCTCAAATAAAAAGCTCTTCACTCTGCATATCATGAACGTTTATGATAGTGATGTTGTCAATATAAATGAAGAAGTCTCGCTGTTTGCAAAAAAAGTTTAGTTTCTGAACTAAGTTACGCTCAAAGATCTGTATATATATCATCTTGTTTACTAGTCTCAATCTTTTCACTCTCACTTCAATCATATAAAAAGTTTTCTGCTAAATTTATCTTGAAACTCTTTAAATTCGATTTAACATTTAAAGATAGTCACATGATAATATTTTGTATTTTACATCAAGCTTAATTTAAAGTTTTCACTCTTGCTCTGATTGATAATGAAGTCTTGACTTATGTCTTTATGAATAAATTCTTCATGCAACAACATCATCTTCTCTTGCATCAATTAACTCATTCTTGCAAACTTTAAGAATTTAATGATTAAGTTACTTTAATTGATGACATTACTTATGTCATCAAAATCACAATGATTCTTGATGAACACATTAAAAGACTATTCTTTTATATCATTGAATTAAGTTAATATCTCATCATCATGAGTTTATCATAACTTCATCATCACGTCATTGATGTCAATTTTGAGCACAATATTCTCATTTTATCTTTCTTCTTCTGTCTTAATTATTATTGCTCATTCTTCATCAAGATTTATGATCTTAATCAACAAGAAGAAAATTTCTCGTTCAAAGTTAACAAAGTAGCTTTCTCTCAGTCTTATTCTCAATTTGCTCAAAAGAAGCAACTCAGTTTTCAGTTCACTCACAAGAAGCAACTCAGTTCATGAATCATTCACAAGAAGCAATTCAGTCTACAGATTGCTCACAAAAAGTAATTCAGTTTACAGATTGCTTATAAGAAGCAATTCAGCATTCAGTTTGCTTGCAAGAAGCAATCTAGTTTCTTATTCATTTGAAAGAAGCAATTTAATTCTCAATTCACTTGTAAGAAGTAACTCAGTTTTTCATCTGCTCACAAGAAGTAATATAATCTTTCATTTGCTTATGAGAAGTCAACTATTATTCAACTTGTTCACAAGAAACAAATTTTATTCAATCTTGTCTCTCATTTGAAACAAGAAGCTTCTAGTTATATTCTTCAAGTCATTCAAAAAGAATACTCATTAAAAATCAAGTGTCAAAATTCTTCTTTCTTTAAAACTTTTGTTGTTCTTCAAGCAGATTAATTCAATTGATCTTTTATATAACTTGATATAATTGAGTTAGAAGTTTGAAGCTTTGATCATGCTGCTCATGTCAAAAACATTGAAGTGTTTAGTATCACTTTAAAGAAAATTGATGTTTCTTGAATCTTGAATCAATCTTGTCTTCTAGTTTAAATTCTGATGAGTCAAAATCGCGTCATGCAACTTTAACTGTTCATTCAAAGAACAGTTCAACTCTTGCTTAATTTTCGTCTCATTCTTCAAACAGTATATATGATAAGAATCATTGTTTGAATCTTCATTAAATGAAAAAGAAATTTCATTTGACTGCATTCATGACACAAGAAGATCTTGAAGTTTATTAACAAAGTAAAAACGTTGATTCAGTTACAATTTTATCATTCAGATATTTCAAGTTTCTAAACGTCTTTTTCAAGAAGAACGTTGATATCTTGTCTTTGCATTAAGCTCATGATCATGTCATACATCTTAAAGAAGATGCTTAATTCTCAGTCTTCACTTTGTACAACATAAGTCGTGACAAAATTCTAGAACTTTGTCGTTATCTGAATGAAAATCTGAGCAAAGATTTCATTCAAGTCAATTACTCTCAGATAATTATCTCTGTTCTTTTCATCAAGAAATTCGAAGAAGAACTTTGCTTCTGCGTGAACTATTGAGATCTGAACACTATCACAATCAAGAATCAATATTCTTTGTCTTTGATCTCAGAAACGCTGAATCATTTAAGTTGAGCTAAAATCTTTATTAAGCTGAATATTATCTCTGCATTCAATCAACTTTGAATCAAAGAAGAAGATGAAGTTTTCATCATCTTTCACACTCAATTTGAATTATTCAAGTATCTAGTCATGCTTTTCAATTTATGTAATGAGTTTGTCTTGTTTCAGAAGTATATTAACAATATTCTTCATGAATATTTAAATAAGTTCTGTACAGCTTATTTGAATGACATCTTGATTTATTTTGACAATGAACTCAAGCACGAAATTCATATCAAGCTCATTCTGCAAAAGCTGTGAGAAGCAGATCTTCAGATGAATATAATCAAATGCAAGTTTCACATCACTCAAGTTTCATATTTAGAATTGATAATCATCATTGAAGAGATTAAGATGAATTCTTCTAAAATAAACATCATTGTCAATTAACTCATCTTGATCAACATTAAAAACGTTCAAAGTTTTCTAAATTTCACAAACTTTTATAGAAGATTCATTTATGACTATAGTAGAATAACTACTTCGCTTACTCGTCTCATCAGAAAAGATGTATTCTTTGTTTGATTTCAGAAATGTCAAATTGCATTCAACATTCTTAAGAAAGTCTTCATTTTCAAAACTATTCTTTATCATTATAATTCAGATCACAAAATTGTGATAGAAATTAATTATTAACATTTCAATGAAGAGCTTAAGTAGCTTGTAAGCTAGTGAGCAGAGTTCATTCAATATTAATGCGCTCAAGATGCATATGCTAGTTACTAAATGAAACGTTTGCTACAAGCTAGCTGTCAGCTGAGTTTGCATTGTTGATTAGCTTACATGCTACATAAATCAGCTACAAGCTGATTTAACTGATTTAACACTACTCATCTATCTACTCACTCATCTACTCTTCATCTACTTACTTACTCATCTACTTTTCACTCTACTCATTTATTTACTCGCTCATTTACTCGCTCATCTAGTCTTTATTCTACTCATCTACCTACTCGCTCATCTACTCTTCATTCTACTCATTTACTTTTCATTCTACTCGCTCATTTACTCTTTATTCTACTCGCTCATCTACTCGCTCATTTACTCATCTACCTACTCACTCATTTACTCTTCACTCTACTCGTTTATCTACTCGCTCATTTACTCTTCATTCTACTCATCTATCTACTTGCTCATTTACTCTTCACTCTACTCATCTATCTACTTACTCATTTACTCTTCATTCTACTCGTCTATCTACTCACTCATTTACTCTTCATTCTACTTGTTTATCTACTCACTTATTTACTCTTCACTCTACTCATTTATTTACTTGCTCACTTTACTTTCTATCAAACGCGTTGATTAAGTGCATAAAACACGTCAAACAATGCTTTAAACAATGCTTTCTACATGACTTTCTATCTACTCATCATTCTACATGCTCAGCTATATACTCAATAATCTTCGCTTCGAGCTTTATAAAGCTAACGCTAGAAAGTTTGAAGTTTTCATCTTCTTTTTCCCTTCATAATTTCTACTTTCTAGAACAACAACAATTAAAATATCAACATGTTCAGCTATCAACTCAGCTATTTACTCATTTGTTTACTAGTCAGTCTACTCACTTCAAAACATGTTTCAAAAGACGCGTTGATTAAGCGCATAACATAAGTTAAACAATGCTTCAAACAATGCTTTCTACTGAGCTTTTCACTGAGCTTTCTACTGATCTTTTAATTAATCTTTCTACTGATCTTTTGATCAAGTCATTTAATGAGCTTTCTACTGATCTTTCAATTGATCTTTCTATTGATCTTTCTACTAATGAGCTTTCTACTGATCTTTCAACCGATCTTTCTACTGATTTTTCTATCGATTTTTCTATTAATCTTTCTATTAATCTTTCTATTAATCTTTCTATCAATCTTTCTACTGAGCTATTTATTGAGCTATTGACTGAGCTTTTTATTAAACACTTTATCAAACATTCTACATGCTTCAAAATACGCGTTGATCAAGCGCATAACATAAGTCAAACAATGCTTTCTACATGACTTTCTACATGACTCTTTACATGACTCTTTACATGACTCTTTACCAAGCACTCTTTATGTTTTTCTACCAAGCATTCTATCAAGCACTCTTCATGTTTTTCTATCAAGCACTTTACCAAGCATTCTTCATGTTTTTCTACCAAGCATTCTATCAAGCACTCTTCATGTTTTTCTATCAAGCGCTCTTCATGTTTTTCTACCAAGCATTCTTCATGTTTCTCTACTAAGCGCTCTTCATGTTTTTCTACCAAGCACTCTTCATGTTTTTCTATCAAGCATTCTATCAAGCACTCTTCATGTTTTTCTACCAAGCACTTTATCAAGCACTCTTCATGTTTTTCTACCAAGCACTTTATCAAGCACTCTTCATGTTTTTCTACCAAGCACTTTATCAAGCACTCTTCATGTTTTTCTATCAAGCACTTTATCAAGCGCTCTTCATGTTTTTCTACCAAGCATTCTTCATGACTCTCTACATGATTCTCTATCAAGCATTCTTCATGTTTAAATAAATGATTAAATAGCTACTTAAATAATTAATTCATTAAATAATTTATTTGATTACATACAAATCTTGAATGTAGAAACATATGAAAAGTGAACATGTATTGTGCATTATATCTTTTAAGCAAATGACTGTCATCAAAAGATACAAGCGCTTGTAGCTAGCTATTTGTTGTGATCATGCACTTCAAGTTAGTCTAACATAGATCATGTCAGACTATCATAAACTAGTATAGAGCTGATGTTGACACGCTAGCGATCTAGCGTGTCTTCGTGAGTAAAACTCATGACATGTTGCATCTTCTTTCTTCTTCAGCTTTGAACGTCTAGTTAGAATATACTCATATGATTCGCTTTATGCAGACTCATAACATTAGTTCAAAGCTCATTAATCTTGCTATCAACGTGTAAATGATATAAAAACAAGCTACACAATTCAAATCAAAAGTTGAAATCAGAAATTTTGACAGCAGAATCAGAACTTGAGTTCAGAAAGCTTGATAGAAATCAGAAATTTCTAAAGAAGAATCTTGATTCAAAATCAGAAATTTCAATAAAATCAGAATCAAAGAACATGAACGCGTTGCTCTTGATTAACTCTTTATTGAGCTCGTCATCAGAAATCAGAAATTTTAGCAGTACTTGAACTCAGAAAGTTTGATAAAGTACTAGTCATTGCTTGAACTCAGAAAGTTTAATAGAGTAACATTGAAATCTCGATCAGCAATTTTCTACTCATATCATGACTAGAAGCACAGAATCAGAATCAGTGAGTATTGCTTGCTATGACTTTTGAAATGTTAAAAGAGAATCACTTCTATTACAGAATCAAACAGCATCAGAAGAAGAAGACACGAATGCGTCGTCAGATACAGAAAAAGAGAACATGAATGCATTGTTTTTTGATCACAAAATGATCAAGATCAGCATCAGCACTGAACTGAATGCTTGAATAAGTATTCATGAAGCAGACAACATTGTTGCCTTTATCAAGTACATATGTCAACAGCACAACATTGAAATCAAGATTCACAATGACATGATTCAAATGTTAAAAGATGTCAACGAGATAAACATCATGTTGAAAGCTGCGCAGACGCGTCTGCAGAAAAAGATGAGAGACAAGAACGTGATTATACATCATTTAAAAACTGCATCAAGTCAACAAAGCACTTCAATCTTTGAAGATTGTTTCTTGAAATTGATTAAATTATTGAACTTTTTACTGTTTGAAGATTCATCGCAAAATGTAGACAATTGACTATCGCGAATGCAAAATAAGCTGAAGATAAACAAGAATTACTTTTCTATTGAAGAGTTGAAAATTGTTTACATTGAAAGTTGAATCAGTGAAGCTGCGATCAAGCACATAGCTTCTTGCATGCAAGATATTTTCTTGAACTCATTTCTAGAAGTCGAAGAAGTACTATCAATCATTAATAAGATGTACAATGATTTCAATCATCATTACATGACTCAACAACAGTACTTGAAGCTGTATCAGAACAAGATCTTCTTTCATGAATTTTGAATGAAATTTCAAAGATTCAGCGCAGAACTAGAATACAATAACAAGACTTTACTAAATGATCTTCAGCATAAGATTAGCTCAAATCTTCAACGAGCAACACTCAATGAATGAATCACGAATTTGAATGAGTTTATTGACATTTGCATGCAAATCAATGTTAGATTGACTGAATTGAACATTTGATCAATCATTAAAGTCTCAGTGATCTCAGCTGCTCACTCTGTCGCTAGCACTTTGTCTGTTCAATCTACGTCATCAGTCTCTGCATGAAAGAAACTCAGAAGATTGAATCTCAATTCTATTCAGAAAGAGTTGTTTCAGAAAGAACTCTGCTTCAAATGCAAGAAGTTAAAACATAGAGCATATAATTATCTTAAGATGACTTAAGTGCACAAGATTGCTGCGAATTTGAAAAATGATCTGCTTTCGTCAAAGTAGTGACTGAGAGCAATATATTCATATTTTGTTTCATCAGCATGTCTGACAATTCATTTGATTTCAAGTCGTTCACTGTTGATGTCATCTTGAGTAATTTAGAAAAGATATTCAGATTCTTTGCTCTGATAAATATTGAAGTCACTGACATGACTTTCATTGATGAATCTTTGATGTCAGAGTTATGTGAACGCTTTAATATTCAGTCAATATTGCTGTCAAAATCAAAGTTGATTCAATCGTATGATGAAATCTCTGATCAAAAGTTGATTACACACGCTTTGTATACATTGATCATGATTCAAGAATACAAGAATGAAATGATGTTTTTATTGATAACTTGTTTAAATCAGCACAAGATAATCTTTGAAAATCTTTGATTGAAAAGAAATCAAATTTTGATAGATTCTGCAAATGATTGATTAATATCATCATTAAAGATTTAAACATCAAAATCTGTTGTTTTGAAAGCAAGCAATCAATCAGCATTTCACAGATCTGAGTTAAACAAGATTTGTAAAATGAAATGAAAGAACTTGAACTTAATTGTTATATTAATGATCATCTTGAAGAGACTTTTGAATCAGAAATCAGTGAATTGATTCATTGAATCTGTTTTCATAGCAAAGCAAAGCACTCAAGTTGATCTCAATCAACTTCATCTCTTTCAGTCAACTGAGAAAAAGAGACTCGTTAATATTATCATGATTGAAGTCGTTGCATATTGAACTTTAGTCAAGAATAAGAAGATCAAGATCTTCTTCTTGATCATTAGTGAAATCAACAAAGCGCTTAGTTCAATTAAAGATTTCGCGAAACTGAATGAAATGATCTCTATCATGTCATTAAATAAACTGAAGAAGAAGCTTTTAATAATTTATCACGACTTTCTGAATGTTTTTGATAGAGAAAAGACAACGCAGTTATTCTTGCATTGATCATACGATCATAAGATTGAATTAGAAGATGAGAGTTAATCTTTTAGAAGTCAATTGTATTTCATGTTGAGTCACAAATTGCAGAAGATCAAGAAGTATCTAGAAGAGAACTTAAAGAAGAAGTTTATTACATTCAGCAAAGCTTTCTTCACTTCGTCAATACTATTTGTCAAAAAAAAAGATAATAGTCTTCACTTTTATATAAACTATTGAAAACTGAATGCTTTGATTAAAAGAAATCGTTATTCAATACTCTTGATAAACGAAGTACTAGCTTAAATTCAAGACAGTAAGTATCTGACTTGACTTAACATTATTGTTGTGTTCAATAAACTGCAAATGAGTTCAGAAAACAAGAATTTAACTACTTTTATTACTTTCTTCAACGTTTACAAGTATAAAATAATGCTTTTCAAATTAATCAATGAATCTGCGTTCTTTCAGCACTATATCAACGATGTATTGTTCAAATGTCTGCATAAATTCTGTCAGACATATTTGAATGATATTCTTATCTACAGTAAAATCTTGAAGAAATATAGAACTCATGTGAAAGAAGTGCTAAACAAGCTTCGTGAAGTCGACTTGCAGATAAACATTGACAAGTGCAAATTCAAGATTCAGAAAATCTCGTTTCTTGAATTATTGATATTCATCAATGATTTACGAATGAACTTTCAAAAAGTAAATGTGATTCAAAGCTGAAAAGTATCATGATCATTAACTCATATTGTTATGATTCTAGTCTTCGCCTGATTTCATTCTAATCAAGCCTAGCGAGAATTTAATCTAGAGATGATGTCATTGAGTCTCTGCATCATATGTGTAAGACGTCAACTCAATCGAGTCTAGCACAGAGCTGAGAAATACACATATAAAAATCGAGTTCTTTTCTGTAAATACTTTTCTTTCTTAGCATTTATCTATTAGTTAAATGACATCTCTATGACTCGCTCTAGACCGATTTCTAACAGTAGATAAATGCTAATCAACTACTCTGCTATCAACGTGTAAACAATACGAAATAATCTACTTCTATTCAGAAAATTCGCAAGAGATTCTTTGAATTACTTTTATCAAAACACATATTTAAATTTACTCAAATTTATCAAATCAATCACTTAATCAAATCTATTTGTTTATCTTTCTCACAATGACACGCGACTTTGAATCAGTCGAGTCACGAACAACTCATTTACTTAGAAGCATTGCTAGCAGACGTGTTTTCATTATTTCTTTCAATGTTTCAGCTGAATCTCAGAATGTCACTATCTCATGAAACATCAACACAAGTCAACAACTTCATTAATGAGCTCATGATTAATTGAACGAGATCATCAAGATGTTGATCGAGCTAAAAGATCAACAAGACATGACTTTGAAACTGAATGAGCAGTGAATCATTGTTCAAGTTGAACATGACAAGAGATTGAATCAACTAGAGATCAAACAAATGATCATAGACACTTTAAAAGAGACAAACAAACGCTATCAAGAGAAGATGTTGAATCTTAAGAATAAACTTAAAGAAGTATTGCATTCAGCGAATCAGTCTCAATCTCGTCAGTTTACTGAATCTCTATCTCGTCAATCTATTGAGAATCATACTCAACGTAAGTCGTTCACTTTATTCAATAATGATCATCACAAGTTTTTCAAGTTTTTGAATTCATCTGTATTCATCAATGAAGATGAATCAACATGAAATAGCTGAAGAGTCAAGATGAACAACAAGCTTCAGGCAAATGTTGATCACTTCGATAATGAGAATATCTGTATTGTCTATGTGATATCTAGACTAGAAAATGCTGCTGCTGAGCACATCTTCGCTTGACGTTGACATGATGCTTTGCATTCATACATCTCGATCGACGAGCTATTTGAGCATCTGAAAGAAATATACAGTGATCAGAATAAAAATCGAAAGTGTCGTTGCAAATACAACGCTCTGAGACAAGCAGAAAAGTCTTTCAATGTTTTCTACTTCAACTTTATGAAGCTATTCAGCTATTTAGAATACAATGATTGCACTCTGATGAACGATCTTCAGAATAAGATCAACAATCACTTGCAGAATGCTCTATTGATTTGCTCGAAAGATTTTATCACTTTACATCGTTTCAAGAGCTTTCTTCAGAGTATGAATAATAGACAGCGAGTCAATTATCAGCTTTGAAGCGAACGTTGCATGATCATCGTCAAAGTCATCATCACATCTGAAAAGCGCGCTACTTTTTTGTCAGCAGTGACGACTTCGATAATTAAATATGTTAAGTCAACTATCTTTTCTACATTTGAGTCAGTCAGATTGTTTATCATTTGCTATATCTGCAAGATTTCAAGTCACTTGTCGAAGAACTGCTCTCAGAACAAGATCAACACTTCTGCTTCTTGAGCTTTCATTCTTCATCTACATGAAATCATCATTTCGAAGAATAAAAAGAATGAGAAAATGTCTTCTTTTGAAGATAGCGAGGCAAAAAACTAGAGACTTTCATCAAAGACGCAGTGAAAGATGTGTTAATTTCTTCAACAATGAGCATGTCAGATGATTCTTTTGCTTCTGAATCTTTGATTACTGAATGTGTACTTTCTAGCAATGAAATTAGTTACTCATTGAAGTCATTGATAAACATCGAAGCTGCTGACTATTCGTTCATTGATGAAGTGATTGCGCAGATTGTTTATGATCAGTTGCAAATCAAGCTTCTGACTTTGATCAAAGCGAAGTCAATTCGAGAATTTGACGATCATTATGCTAAGAAACTCATTACTCATGTCATTTATTCGAATCTGACTGTTTAAAATCATACGATTGACACAGCTTCTATGTTGATCACTCAATTAGATCAACATCAAATAATTCTTGAAAAAACATGAATGAACAAAATTAACCTAGTAATAAATATGTGAATCGATTCTCTTCAATTTTCGATTTTCACTTCTAGTCAGAAATCAATTGTTCTATTCTCAAGTCATAAAACAATCACAAAACAGAAGAGCTCAACTTTTACTCATATACTGAGAAGACTCTTCACTTTTGTTATCTCTTAAATCAGTCAGAAATCACTTTCTTTCAATCAGTCAAAAGAGAAGTTCGTTAAAACAATCAAACAGTCAAAATCGCTTGAAGCAGTTTCGTTTAACATCAACTTTAAATTGACGTTCAGTCTGAAACCAGCTTTCAGTTCAATTAACATATTCATGATAAAGACAGTCGCATATAGAATGTTAGTCAAACAATCAGATGTCAAGATCTTTGCTGTTATCATTTTGAAAATTGATCAACTCATAACTACAGCTGAGAATAAGCTTGAAGAAGTAAATCTACATTAGCTTTCACACGTCAAGATTCTCAAGCAAGTCAAGATCAAGCTCTTCTCTGAATATCACGACTATTTAGACGTGTTTAATTGAACAATGATCAATCAGCTATCATCTCATCATTTCTACAATCACAAGATTGAGTTGATCAACGAGAAAACATTTTCTCGAAGCAGACTGTATCAGATGTTCAATCACAAGCTACAAAAGATAAAGAAGTATCTGATCAAACATTTGAACAAAAAGTTCATTTTCTCTAGCTTTGCTTCATACATCTCTCTCATCTTGTTCATCGAAAAGAAAGATGATAGTCTGCGTTTCTGCGTTGATTATAAAAAGCTCAATGCTTTGATCAAACGAAATCGCTATTCTTTGTCATTAATCGACGAGACTTTCACTTGAATACAAGAAAGCAAATATCTGACTCAATTGAACATCATTGTTGCGTTCAATAAACTGCAAATGCATTTAGATAGCGAAGATTTGACTATCTTTATCACTTTCTTTGATTCATACAAATATCATGTAATGCTTTTTGAATTAATCAACGAATCAACGTTTTATCAACACTATATGAACAACGTACTGTTTGAATATCTTCATCAGTTTTGTCAGATTTATCTAGATGATATTATCATCTACAGCAAGATCTTGAAGAAACACAAGCAACATGTATGATTGATATTGAATAGACTACGAGAAGCTGATCTACAGATGAACATAAACAAATGCAAGTTTCATGTTCAAGAAATTATCTTTCTAGAACTATTGATATTCATTGAAGAACTGAAGATGAATTCACGAAAGATACAAGCAGTAGTGAAATGATCTATTCTCAATAATCTCACTCAGATTCAGTCATTCATTGACTTCTGCAACTTCTATCAATGCTTTATCAAGAACTTTTCGAAGATTGTTCATTCAATGATTCAACTTACTCAAAAGAAGATCATATTTGAATGAAATGAGACTTGTCAGACTGCATTTGATCACATGAAGAGACGTATGACTGAGACTTTTATACTTCGTCACTTTGATCAAACTTATGAGACTATTCTGAAAACTGACTCATTCAACTACGTAAACGACGAAGTTCTCTCTTAATATGATGACGAAGAAGTATTACATTTGATTGCTTTCTATAGCAAGAACATGTTTTCTGCTGAGTGCAACTATAAGATATACAATAAGAAACTGCTGATCATAATTTGAGCTTTTGAACACTGATGACTCAAACTGAAGCTGATCAACATTTCTATCAAGATGTTCATCGATCATCGAGCATTCATTTCATTGATGAAAGACAAAGAGCTGAGCAGACGTCAGATGCACTGAGTTCAGAAGTTAGTTGACTTCAACTTTAAAATAATGTATCAATTTGACAAACAGAACATTAAGATTGATGCATTAACTCGTCAAGCTAACTTCATGCTCAGAAATTTTGATGATGAACGCGTTCACTATCAATGAATCACTATTTTGACGTTAAATTGAATGAAGATTGCTGATCTAGAGAAAAATGTCAGTGAGTCAATTTATAAACAAGTTCTTGACGTGAATGAAATCGACGAGAATTGTACTCTACTTCTTGAAGCAAAGATCAAAAGCGAAGCACAATGCAAAGACATCAAGCTGAAGAATTGTCGAGTTCAGAATGAAATCTTATACAAAGACAGTCAGCTATGAGTCTCATTCAATAAACTTCTGCAAATGAATCTGATTTGTGAGATGCACGATCAATTCTCAATAGATCATCTTGATATTTTTAGAACGATGAAGATCATCAAACGAAACTACTATTAATCATTCATGTGAAAGACAGTAAATCAATATATTCAAAACTGCTATGTTTGTCAATGATCAAAGACATCTAGAAATAAATCAAATGACTTGCTTCAATCTCTATTGATATCTGAACAGCAATGACAGAACATAGTCATGAACTTCATTATTAATCTATCTGATTCACACAACTACAACGCTATTCTGACTGTCATCTGCAAATTGTTGAAAGAAAGACATTATATTTCTTGCATCATTGATGATGAAGATATCACAGTTGAAAAGACAGCTGAAATGTTGCTTCAATGAGTATATTGAACTCACGATTTATTAAGCTTCATTGTATTCGATCGAGATTCTCAGTTCATCTTCATTCTTTGAAAGTTTCTTTGCAAACGACTGAGCATTTCTCTTTGATTGTTCATCGTCAGTCATTCTCAGATCAATGATCAAAGCGAACGAGTCAATCAGAATGTCAAGCGATATTTTCGTTTCTTCTGTTCATACATGCAGAACGACTGATTCAAGTGACTACTTATGATTAAGTTTGTTGACAATAACGTCTTGTCTTCAGTCATTTTCTTGACTCTTTTCTTCATGAACAAGAACTTTCACTCTCGTATGAGCTTCGATTCTGACATCATCGAGTATGAAAGCACTCGCGAATGCTTGCAGATTGCTCGAGTCAAAGATATATTTGATCACATAAATAAAACATTGACCTTCGCTCATGAAGCTCTGATCAAAACACGAGAGCAAATGATGAATCAGACTAATAAGCATAGAAAGAAAATCAATTATAAAATGAAATCAAAGATGTTTTTGAATGAATGAAACATCATTACAGCGAGATCTTTCAAAAAATTGAATGACAAGATGCTTAACTCATTTCAGATCATTGAGTCTGTTGACTCATTCTATAAGTTGAAACTATCAGAGACTATGCATATACATGATGTATTTCATTCAAAGCTTCTTTGTTCTGTCATCAATAACTCTCTGTCTGATCAAAAGAATGAATCTTCGAAGTCAATAGTGATAAACGATGAAGACGAATGAAAAATCGACAATATATTGAACTTTTAATGATATTGAAGACAACTTCAATATCGAGTTAAATAAAAGAACTATGATAATGATCTCAACTGATATAACGCTGATGATGACGAGTTTATGAATGCTTAAGAGATGAATGATGAATTTCATATCAGATATTCAAGAAAAGCGCACTAAGAAACAACATTCATGCAAACATGAATAGTCAAGAGAAGAAGATAATGTTACGATTTTAGTCTTCGTCTATTCTTCGTTTATTCTTCATTTAGTCTTCATCTGATTTCATTTTAATTGAGTCTAGCGAGAATCTGATTTAAAGATGATATCATTGAGACTCTGCATCATATGTGTAAGACGTCAACTCAATCAAGTTTAGCACAGAGCTGAGAAATACACATATAACAGCAAGTTCTTTTCTGTAGATACTTTTCTTTCTTAGTATTTATTTATTAGTTAAATGACACTTTTATGACTCGCTCTAGATTGATTTCTAACAGAAATGAAGAAAAAGAACGTGATTATACATCATTTAAAAGCGACATCAAGTCAACTAAGCACTTCAATTTTGAAAGATTGATTCTCGAAGTTAATTAAGTTATCTGATTCATCTTTGTTTAAAGATTCAAAGCAGAATGTGAATAATTGATTGTCTTAAATGCGAAACAAGCTGAAGATGAACAAGAATTATTTTTCTATCAAAGAAATGAAGATTGCATATGTGAAAAGTTGAGTTAGTGAAATGATGATTAAACACATAGCATTTAGAATGAGAAACATGATTATGAACTCATTTCTTGAAGCAGAAGAAATACTGTTGATCATAAATAAAATGTACAACAATCTCAATCAACATTACACAACTCAACGACAGTTCTTGAAGCTGTATTAACACAAGATCTTCTTTCATGAATTTTGAATGAAATTTCAGAGACTTAGTGTGAAACTAAAATATAATAACGAAACTTTATTAAATAATCTTCAGCATAAGATTAACTCAGATCTTCAGCAAGTCATGATCAATGAACGAACTATAAATTTGAACGAATTCGTTGATATTTGCATGCAAGTCAATGTTTAATTGACGAAATTAAATGCTTAATCAGCTCTCAAGACATTAATGATTCAAGTCACTCGCTTTATTGTTAGCATCTTGATGATGATCACTACTGTGATCTCAGCTTCAATCTCTGCATAAAAGAAACTCAGATTATTGAACGTTGATTTTATCAGAGAGAAGTTGTTTAAAAAAGAACTTTGCTTCAAATGCAAGAAGTTAAAACATAGAGCATGCAACTGTTTTAAATCTGTTACGATTCTAGTCTTCATTTATTCTTCATCTAGTCTTCGCCTGATTTCATTCTAATCAAGTCTAGCAAGAATCTGACTTAAAAGTAATATCATTGAAACTCTGCATCATATGTGTAAGATGTCAACTCAATCGAGTTTAGCACAGAGCTGAGAAATACACATATAAGAATTGAGTTCTTTTCTGTAGATACTTTTCTTTCTTAGCATTTATTTATTAGTTAAATGACACTTCTATGACTCACTTTAAATCGATTTCTAACAGTAGATAAATGCTAATCAATTACTCTGCTATTGACGTGTAGATGATATGAAATAATTTACTTCGTTCATTCAGAAAATTTGCAAGAGATTCTTTGAATTACTTTCATCAAAATACATCTGCAAATTTACTCAAATTTATCAAATCAATCACTCAATCTTACTACAATTAAATCTATTCTTATCTTTCTTACAATGACATGCAACTCTAAATCAGTTGAGTCACAAACAGCTTGTCTGCTTAGAAGCATTGCTAGTAAACGAGTTTTTCTTATTTCTTTCAATGCTTCAGTCAACGTCAAGAACGCTGATATCTTGTGAAACATCAAGACAGAAGAACAGCTTCGTTAATGAGTTCATGATCAGTCAAATGAGATTATCAAGATGTTGAATGAGCTTAAATCTCAACAAGACATGACTTTGAAACTCAATGAGCAGTGAATCGTTGTTTAAGTTGAACATGACAAGAAATTGAATCAACTAGAGATTAAACAGATGATCATAGATACTCTAAAAAAGATAAACAAACGTTATTGAAAGAAGATGTTGAATCTTAAGAATAAACTCAAAGAAGTATTGCATTCAGTGAATCAGTCTCAATCTCATCAATTTACTGAATCTCAAGTTTCTACAAAATCTCTATTTCGTCAATCTATCAAGAATCATACTCAACGTGAATCGTTCACTTTATTTAATAATGAACATCACAAGTCTTTCAAGTTTTTGAATTCATTTGTATTCATTGACGAAGAAGAATCAACATGAAATAGCTGAAGAATCAAGATAAACAACAAGCTTCAGACAAATGTTAATCACTTTGTTAATGAAACTATCTGCATTGTTTATGTGATATCTAGACTAGAAGATGATGCTGCTGAACATATTTTTGCTTAATGTTGTCATGATGCTTTGCATTCTTACACTTCAATCTACAAGCTATTTGAATATCTGAAAGAAATATACAATGAACTGAATAGAAATCAAAAGTGTCGTTGCAAGTACAATGCTTTGAAACAAGCAGACAAGTCTTTTAATGTCTTTTACTTCAACTTTATGAAGCTATTCAACTATCTCGATTATGACAATCACATTCTGATGAATGATCTTTAGAATAAAATCAATAATCGCTTGCAGAATGCTTTATCAGTCTGTTCAGAGAACTTTACTTCGCTCACTCGCTTAAGAATCTTTCTTCAGAATGTAAATAATAAATAGCAAGTCAACTATCAGCTACACAGCGAACGTCATACTGTCATTATCAAAGTCATAATCATATCTGATAAATGTGTTGCTACTTCATTGTCAGCAGTGATGACTTTGATAATCAAATATATTGTGATGATTGAGTTTACTAGATGAATAGACGAAGTCTATAAGAATGATATGACAATGTGATATTCTAAGCAGACACAGAATGAGTATATTTTGATAGAGCTAATTATTAAGAAGCTCTCGATAACTTGAGAGAATCGATCAACTATAGAGAGTTTGTCAAGCATTGTTAAGTCAAGCATGACATAACTCATGACATATTAAGTCGAAGATATGACGTAGTCTAAATGATGTCTTAACAAAGTCATAAAGTTTCAGAGCTAACTCAGATCTGATCTTCAACTCAGTCTCTGATTTAATCTTTATGTGTCAATTCATCATGACAATTGTCTTTTCTTTTAAGAAGATTCATTCTCGACCTCAATAATTTAATGTCGTTGTTTACTTTGATAAATGATGACGTGCACTCATTGATTCACTCTAGAAGCTCTCAATAAAAATCTTCAAATCTCTGTGAGAAAACAAGAAAAAGAGAAACTTTCGATTAAATGACAATTCATCTTCAATTATAATGCGTATAAATGACATTATAGATAGTATATGTGATGTGTAATTGATGTAGATAACAGCAATGATGATGTGTAGATAGCACATAGACATTGTTTATCTTTCAAGTAGATGATGTGATTAAAATGATAAAGCGTAGATCAGAGTGAATAATAATTGTTGTTTGTTTATCGCTCTTTCAGTTTCTCTCAACTTTTCATTTTCTTCAACTTCATCTTTTTTCAATCATGATCATATTTTTATCATTGTATGATTACTTTTGACAAACTTTGAGTATATCTGTATCGTAAGAGTAAGAGATTTAAATCATGAGTCGTGAACATGCAGCGACGCTCAAAGAGAGTCATAAGATGATGAAGTCAACTGATGCTTGAGTCAAGATCATTATGAAAGTAAGTAATGTCACACTTGAAGTTTCACGACTATTATTGCAACTAACAGTATTGTAAGTCTGTTCAAAAGACATTGATCAGATGTGATGATCATCATGCTGCTGATGCTGAATCGTTTGTGATGATGCAAACATCATCAAATTCTGATCGAAAGTTCATCACTTTTACTATTCAAACTTTCAAGTACATCTTTGTTATCAAAGAGAAAATTTGAAAGACAATGAGAAAAGAAATGATCACTGATGCTTCGTTGACAATCTTGTCAAACTCACAGACTTCGCGAAATTGAAGAACGATGATGAGATTCGCTTATTCAACTTCTTGACGTTGTTACTGATGCTTTTCAGCTGTCAATGATTGAAATAAGCGAAAGAAGTGTTGCTGATTTCAAAGCTTTAAATAAAATGATTTGTATAAAGTGTGCTTAAGTTCTACACATCAAGAATAAAGCATCACTATGTGATGTCATCTTTCAAAGAAAGACAATGTACAAGAAGTGTACTCACTGTGCTAGTAATGAAAGTTTCTGTGTTGCAATGAATATACTTATATGATACATCTGCTAAATGCTCATGATTTGATGTCTAGATTCTCGACATCTGCATTTCAACTGTCAATGAATTCTTTCGTCTGCAGAAAATTCATGATAGTGCAATTAAAAATGAAGAAGAGATCATCATTCTGACAACATTCATTACTCATCAGAAAATTCTCTACAAGAAATTGACAACAACGACGTGTGTAAAGAATCATCTTGAAAAGACTCACAAACTTGAGCTTCTAAAGATTCAAAAGCTCATTCTCAAAAAGATGATGATTGTTAATGACATTGTCAAAGAAATTCTGAATGTAAAGTGCTTTGTGATACATTCAATCTCAATTATATATTGTTTTGTCAGCATTTTTAATTGTTCTGATATATTTTTAGCATAATCTGTCATCTTTCGATTCTCTGTCTTCACGTCTCAATGTAAATCTGACAATGAAAGAGAAGAAGAAGTTTGCAATCTTGTCTTATGTGAGAGATGTTTGATGAAGTGATGATTATGTTTTCTTGTCGAGCGCGTTTGAGCGTCTTTGCATCTTTTTCTTCTGTCTGCTGATTTACATATGTAATCATTTCATTAGAGAGCGAAACTATCATAATACAGTGATTCTTCTTTTCTAATAATGAGTTTATGTTTGAAAGTGAGTGATTATGCTTTTCGCTCATGTTTCAGTCTCATTTCAAAAGCTTCTATAAGCTTCAAGACATCTTTCATATCTTTGCTCAATATTCATTGATTATATTCAATGAAATATTCTTTTCATTGTATCTTATAATATAAGATTTTCTTTCTTTTTTGCTTCTGTAGAATCTTTTCTATCTTTCATTCTTGCTCATCATCAATAAGCTCAAATACAAGATAATTGAGTATAAAGTCATCGTTTAGTCTACAATTATACGACTGTAAGAGAAATACATGAAAGACAGAATGAACTTTATAAATGATTGAAAGATCAAGACAATAAATCTGCTTATCTATGAGTTTCTGTATACAAAAGAACTCTATCATCTTATTTAATAACTTCTTGCTTGACTTTTTCTGCTTCAGGTTTTTTGCTGATAGCATGATTAAATCATCAACATTAAAGAACTTAGACTTATGTTTTCAATTATAGTACTTTGTCTGAGCATTGATTGTGTTTTATCATCATTTCATCAACGTGTTTTGCACATTTTGCAACATTTCAACGCGTTCTTTTGCTGCTGACACTTCTTCTTTCATAGCATCATTCTCGATGCATATGTCAAAGATTAACTCATAATCATACATGACTTTAAAGAAACTACAGCTCAACGAAGAGTGCTTCGTCTGATGATACATGAACTCAACTACAAGTAGAAACGTAGCTCAGTTGTCTTGCTTTTCTGAACAATATACTCGTAGATAATGTTTCAGCATTTGATTCTGTCATTCTGTCTGATCGTCTGTTTGTGAATGAAAAGCGATGCTTAGTCATCATTTCATCTTGACATGATAGCAGATCTTTGATCAGAACGCACTGATAAATAAACTATCTCTATCAATAACTATATCATTCAATATCTCATATCTTAAAGCAATTTTCTCAAAGAACAACTTTGTTAACTTTACGACAGTCAGAGTCTTCTTTGTAAACAGATAACGCGTCATCTTCGTGTAGTGATCAACTATCACAAGAATCAAGTCATACATGATTTCTTTTCATTTACTAGACGACAGATCTGTTATGAAATTCATAGTAATTTCTTTTCATGAATCTGTGAGTTGAAGTAATGATTTCAACTCATCATATGATAGATGATGTTTCATCTTTACTCTCTGACAAATGTCACAAGTATTTATATACTCTTTGACATTCTTGATCATACTTTTTCAGTAATATTTGCAATTTAATAGCTCGCTGATCTTGTCAACATCAAAATGTCTCACTAATGAATCATCATGATGATGTTTCAACAACTTTTCTCTGACAGAAAGATCTTCTGAAACATACAATGATTCATTGTACTTTATCATTTCTTGATTATTTAATGTTCAAGCTTCAACGTCACTCTTTCATATACTCGTCGTTTTGCCTGCTTTTAGTCTCACAGCAAATTCATCTTCTTGCTGTAAGATCTTGATGAGCTTGACTACGAATTTATTACTGAAGTTGTATGTTGTTTCATGAATTGTCAATACTCTGACAATTGCACGTGAAATAAGTTGTTTGCAATCAACAGTTTCAGCAACAAAATTAAGCTGTTTCTCAATTACGTTGCAATCTTTATGAATCAACATTTTGACATCTGTGCTTCTTGAAGTTGTTGATTCAAATTAAGAGATTCTATCTTTTAAGAAATGTACTTCATCTAGATGCATTTTTTGCACTGCTAAAATCATGATTTTCAGCAGCATACTTCTGATATACATTGCTGAACACGTACTCGTGTTTTCACTGACATTGTGAACGAACGTCTTCTTGACATCGTTAATCACTCATGTTCATCAGTGAGTTTCATCTTGCAGTCTGCTCTTGACATGTTCTGCTAAATATCTGTTCATACTTATACTGTGAACGAACGTCTTCTCAACATCGTTAATCACTCGTATACAGTATAGTTCTTTGATCACTATGAATATAAAGCTATTTAAGCTTTCTATTCTAGTCAGCTTTTGCTGCAGAATGAGCAGCAAATAATTTGCAGAGATGTTCTCACTCTTATAGTCAGATCATCTCGATGATGCATTGATCAAGTTTGTCTTTTCTGATCTATGTGCTATTTCAAAGTTGCAGATCAACAATCTCATGATTCATTTAACTTTTCTTTCGTTTAACTTTCAAATGTTCATAAAACTCTTCAAATTATTATGATCAGTCAAAACTTCAACAGTATGATAACTGTCTTCAACATAGTGTTGTCAGTGTTTAAACATTGATACTATGACTAGAAGCTTCTGATCATATGTTTCATAGTTTCTTTTAACGTCTATCATCATTCTGAATTAGAATGCAATTAAATGTCACTGATCTTCGTCATCTGACTGAGACAAAATACTCGCGACTGCATAATTGAACATGTTGATCTTGATGTGTATATGTTGCTCTGAGTCAAAGTGTCTTAGTATAGACGCTCTCATAAAAACGTCACGAAGCTGATTAAAAGCTTGTTTCACTTTGTTTAATCATATGAATGAGTTCATTTTTACATCTTTTACACTATCTCTCAGCAGTTTTATTAAAAACTTTGCTATCTGAGAGTAATGATGTATAAAACGTTAATAAAAATTGATGAATCTCAGAAAAACTTGTATTTTTTGATACATCTTCAATCTGAGTCACGTTTTGATGATGTCTATTCTACTTGAGTTCATCAAAACACTCTCTGTGAATATGACAAATTTTAGAAAGTTCACTTTAATGATGAAGAATTCACATTTCTTCAAGCTAGCATATAGCTTGAACTTTCTTAGTCTCTTCAGAATCTGCTTCACATAATCTATGTGATCAGTCTTCTCTACAAAGAAGATTAGAATGTTATTCAGATAAACAACACAAAAGTTGTTTAAAAGCTTTGTCAAGATCTTATTAATATAAGTCTGAAAGATGACAGATGCATTGATTAAATCAAATGACATGATCATATATTTAAAGTGATCATAATGAGTATGAAACGTCGTCTTTCACTCATCTTCACATTGAATTCTGAGACAATGATAAACATTCTTCAGATTTAACTTAGTGAACTGCTTGACTTTACTGAGTCTGTCTAAAGTTTCACTGATTAAAGACGATGAATGATGATTTTTGACAATGATCTTATTCAGATCTCAATAGTTCATGCATAAATGAAGACTATCATTCTTTTTGAGAATGAATAGAATAAACGCATCAGTTGAGCTGACAAAGTGCTTAATTCATTCTTTCGCTAAAACATCATCTAGATACTGTTTCAGAATCACTAACTCTGTGTTCAACAGATTATACAACAATTTATACGATGACTTTGCAGTGATTTTGATTGCATGATTGTGATCTTCATGCAAAGACAGTTTGTCTGCACTATCTGCTGAGAATACATCTTCGTACTCTTTCAATTCAATAAATAAAGTCTGCGCTTTGAACGCGTTTGTGATACAACTTGTCATGTTATTCATTGCTTTCACTTGATATTCAACGATCAACTCTTTGATGATGTTGATCATGACAAGAGCATATACAGTAGACTCATCTTGTAGAACTTTTGCAAATGCTTGTGCGAAGAACAACTCAAAGACGTGCTCATTTACATCAAAATGTCACATTCTTACAACTGTGTTTATTCAAATATGCTTGAATTGCATACTTGATATACTCAAGACTAGAGAAGATTCTTTCTTGTCAATAGCATAGAAGATACTTATATCTTTTTTCTCTATGTTTCAGCTGTCTCTCAGTCGATAACACATCTTATAAACGTCATAATAATAGACATTCTGATCATTCATTCAGATAGATCTTGAGAGATCAACGTTCAGCAATGACATATTTTGCTTGATGATAAAACGTTAACTAATCACGTTCATCTCGATGTTGATATTCATGTGAATCTTCGTTTCTGTCTTCTGATCTTTCTGAATTACATGCTCTTTGTATATAAGAATCTTTACGAAGAGAACTTCTTGTTTTTTTCTTGATGATTTGAAGCATTCATCAAGAACTTGCCTTTTTTCGAAATCTTGAAATGACTCATATGCAACATCAAATCGATAAGTACTCGATTTACATCAGATTCTTTTGACTTGTTCTTGATTTTCTCGTCTTTACAATCAGTAGAGTAATGATTCTTTCGATTGCATGTATAGCACGTTATATTGAACAAATTCTTGCTATAACATGATGAAGTATGCAAGCTTGTCTTTGACGAAGAATTAAATCTAGTTGATCAATGAAATTTCTTTCACTTTGAATGAGTCTTTTTATTGATTTTATCTCGATCATGCAAGTCTTCATCTTGAAGTCATTTCAATGACAAGACGTGTTCTTTTCGCAGATTTGTTTTCAATCAAGCGACAAGATCAATTAACACATTTCATATGATAGAAATTGACTGCACATTAGTAATGATCACATGCAGCTCAGATCTCAACTTGATGAATAAATGAGCTTGCTTATGCTCATCATTATACAATGAAAGTTGATGTTTCAGAGTGTTCAAATAAGCTGCAAACATTCATATCATCTGATTTGAACGTTGCGATGCGTTCGCGTACTGCTGAGTCATGTTTATGTCTCGATTCATTGAGTTCTTGATTAAATTAAGAAGAAAGTCAATAAAATTGAATCACGTCTGCTGAGCTGCAAACATAGTCTCTTCATGATCAAATCAAAGCTTCTTTGATTCATTCTTGAGATAAATCATGCAGTACAAAATCTTTTTCTCATCACTTTCAAAATGTCAAGAAGTATTTCAAAATGAGGTTTTGACATCACGAATTCACTCTTTATGCTTTCTTATGATTTTGTCATGATACTTCTTCAAGAGCATTGAGAGTCTTCACTTCTGCAAGATGATCTCGTGATGAGTTTACTTCATCGTCATTGACACTATTGAGATGATGCGTAGATCATTTAAGTTCTTCATGAGAACTCAAGTGAAAGCTTGAATAAAAGCTGAACGACTTTTCTTCGTTGTTTCAACGACTTGCAGAGTCTCAATCTCTGATTGAATAGCTGCTAACTTCTGTTTCTTTCGCAGTTCATCACATTGAAGCATTATACAAGTCAGCTGTTCATTAATATCAAGAGAGAATTCATTTTCTGCTTCTTCACTTTCTAATTTCATTATGCAACGTTCATTTTCTGATATAGTGTCTTGCAAGATTGAGACATCATCGTTGCAACTTTGTTGTGATTGCGTTGCTGTTGTCATGCTTGAATATTGAATCATCATCTTTAAGAAGAGTTTGAAATAATTAGAATTGTGATGATTGAGTCTACTAGATGAATAGACGAGATCTATAAGAATGATATGACAATGTGATATTTTAAGCAGACACAGAATGAATATATTTTGATAGAGCTAATTATTAAGAAGTTCTTGATAACTCGAGAAGATCAATCAACTATAGAAAGTTTGTCAAGCATTGTCAAGTCAAGCATGACATAATTCATGATATATTAAGTTGAAGATATGACGTAGTTTAAACAATGTCTTGACAGAGTTATAAAGTTTCAGAGCTAACTCAGATCTGATCTTCAACTCAGTCTCTGATCTAATCTCTATGTGTCAATTCATCATGACATATATCAAGTTAACTATCTTTTCTATCTTTAAGCCAGTCAGATCATTTATCGTTTGCTATATTTGCAAAATCTCAGATCACTTATTCAAGAACTGTTCTCAGAACAAGATTAACATTTCAACTTCTTAAGCTTTCATCTTTCGTCTACATGAAATCATCATTTCAAAGAATAAAAAGAATGAGAAAATGTCTTTCAAGAACAGCGAGACAAAAAACTAAAGACTTTCATCAAAGACGTGATAAAAGATGTGTTAATTTCTTCAATGATAAGCATGTCAGATGATTCTTTTACTTCTGAATCTTTGATTATTGAATGTGTACTTTCTAGCAATGAAATTAGTTACTCATTGAAGTCATTAATTAACATTGAAGCTGCTGACTATTCATTCATTGATGAAGTGATTGCGCAGATTGTTTGTGATCAGTTGCAAATCAAGTCTCTGACTTTGATCAAAGCGAAGTCAATTCGAGAATTTAACGATCATTATGCTAAGAAACTCATTATTCATGTCATTTGTTTAAATCTGACTGTTCAAGATCATATGATTGACACTGCTTTTATGTTGATCACTTGATTAAATCAACATTAAATGATTCTCAGAAAAACATGAATGAATAAAATTGACCTAGTAATTGATATGCGAATTGATTTTCTTCGATTTTCGAATCTCAACTCTAATAGTCAGAAATCAATTGCTTTATTCTTAAGCAATAAATCAATCACGAAACGAAAAAGCTTGACTTCTACTCATATACTGAAGAGATCTTTCACTTTCATTACATCTTAACTCAGTCAAAAATCACTCTCTTTCAGTCAGTTTAATGAGAAGTCAGTTAAACTAATTGAACAGTCAAAATCGTGTGACGCAGTTTTGTTTAACATCAACTTTAAATCAACGTTCAGTCTGAAATCAGCTTTCAGTTCAATCAACATATTCATGATAAAGACAGCGACATATAGAATATTAGTCAAATGATCAGATGTCAAGATCTTTGCTATTATCATCTTGAAAATCAATCAACTCATAATTACAGCTGAGAATAAGCTTGAAGAAGTGAATCTACATGAGCTTTCACACGTCAAGACTCTTGAGCAAGTCAAGATCAAGCTTTTCTCTGAATATCATGACTATCTAGATGTCTTCGATCGAGCAATGATCAATCAGTTATCATCTCATCGTATTTATGATTATAAGATTGAGTTGATCGACGAGAAAATGCTTTCGCGAAGCAGACTATATCAGATGTTCAATCACAAGCTTCAGAAGATAAAGAAGTATCTGATTAAACATTTGAATAAAAAGTTCATTTTCTTCAGCTTTGCATTATACGTCTCGCTTATCTTGTTCGCTGAAAAGAAAGACGAAAGTCTGCGTTTCTGTGTTAATTACAGAAAGCTCAATGCTTTGATTAAACAAGATCACTACTCTTTGTTCTTGATAAACAAGATTCTTGCTCATATACAAGAAAGCAAATATCTGACTCAATTGAACATCATTGTCGCGTTCAATAAACTGCAAATGCATTCAGATAGCAAAGATTTGACTATCTTTATCATCTTCTTCAACTCATACAAATATCATGTAATGCTTTTCAAATTAATCAATTAATCAACGTTCTATCAACACTATATGAACGACATGCTGTTTAAATATCTTCATCAGTTTTGTCAGATTTATTTAGATGACATTATCATTTACAGCAAAATCTTGAAGAAACATAAGCGACATGTATGATTGATCTTGAATAAACTACGAGAAGCTGATCTACAGATAAACATCAATAAATGCAAGTTTTATGTTCAGAAAATCATCTTTTTAGAACTTTTGATGTCAATCGAGAAACTTAAGATGAATTCACGAAAGATGCAAGCAGTTGTTGATTGATCTACACTCAATAATCTCACTCAAATGCAGTTCTTCATTGACTTTTGCAATTTCTATTGATGTTTCATTAAGAACTTTTCAAAGATTGTTCATTCAATGATTCAACTTACTCAAAAGAAGATCATATTTGAATGAAATGAAGTCTGTCAAACTGCATTCAATCATATGAAGAAATGTATAATTGAGACTTTTATACTTCGTCACTTTAATCAGACTTGCGATTTCATTCTTGAAATTAATTTATTCAACTACGTCAATGATGAAGTTCTGTCTCAATATGATGATGAAGATGTTTTACATTCAATTGTCTTCTATAGCAAGAACATGTTTTCTGTTGAATGCAACTACGAAATATATGATAAGAAATTGCTGATCATAATTTGAGCTTTTGAACATTGACAACTTAAACTGAAGCTGATTAACATTTTTATCAAGATGTTCATTAATCATCAAACGCTCATCTCATTGATGAAAGACAAGAAGTTGAGTCAATAATAAATGCGTTGAGTTCAGAAGTTAACTGACTTCAACTTCAAGATAATGTATTAATCTGATAAACAGAACATTAAGATTGATGCATTAAGATTGATGCATTAACTCGTTAATAAACTGATTGTCAAGTCGAGTTTTGAGTTGACATTTTGAACTCAAATCGATATCGAGTCGAGTTGCTCACATTTTCAACTCGATTCAAGTCAAGTTGCTCATATTTTCAACTTGACGTGACTCAACTCGACTAGAAATCGAGTCAACTCAACTTAACTCATCAAGAACTTGAACTTGACGTTAAGAGCACTAAGAATAGAAACATAAAACAACATGTTTGCTTGTTCTTTGCATTATCTTTCTGCATTACTCATTGCATCGTTTATATATTGCATTATCTTTTCACATTACTCATTACATCGTCTATATACTATCTTCAAGCTATTAACAACTACTGTTGTTAATACAAACTATTCTATAAAATGTCTAGTTCGTTGATAACTTTCAATCTGTCTGACGAAAGCATTTCGCATAGTTCATCTTCAGATAGTCTTCATTCTGAAGACTTTGCAAGTCAAGTTCAATGATTTATAAATTCTTCACATCATTTCAAAAAGAAGAAGATTAAACAAGAAGCAATGAACAAAATTCATCAGAATTTCTCACAGCTCAAGATAAGAGAGAATAGCAAGTATGTTCAATGAACTTTGAATACAGATAAATTTTTTCTACTATGATGATCTCAAATCTCTGTTGTTGAGAGTATTCAAAACAAGACTCAAAAAAGATAGTCAATTCGCTCTGATTCAAAAAAGTCAAAGACGATAAGCAATTCAATATATGAAATCACTTTATACAGTTGACTTTGATTGTTGAAGAATTGTCTAAAATCTCATGCATAATCTGTTATAAGATTATGAATCATTCAACAGCTTTTGATAGCTTTAGCACGTCTGCTATGAAAAAGCATCTTGAATCAGGCTTTTGCACAGCGACAGAGCGAAAACGCGAACATTCGCAATCACAGATTGAACTGACTTTCGAACGAGTAAGTTATATCTGATAATGCAAATTGATAATGCAAAATTAACAAACTATTAGAAGAAAAGTCATATCAAGTTAATCTCTGTCTTCAATCAAGAGAATTGAGAAAATCAATTATGCAAGATCTTTGTTGACTTGAATCTACTCTTTCGAATCGTTGATAATGAGCAATTTCAAAAGCTGCTACAAATGCTTCGTTCAGATTTGCAGATTGCACATTGCACAAAGATGACAATCATGATTCTTTCACACTATAAGAAAATTTGTAATAAGATCAGATTGAATCTTACAGAGTCATGACGTGTCTTTATTGCTTTGAATGCATGATCTAGTTCTCAAAGAGTAGCGTACTTAAGAGTGTTGATATACTGAGTCGATGTCAAATTTCAGTTTCGTGAACATTTTATTGAATTTACGTCTCTCAATATTGAGCATATTGATTGTCAATTGATGATGAAGCTAATGAAAATTCTGAAGAACTACGTTATTAAGAACAAGCTTTTCAAGATTGTTATTGATAATGCAAGCAATAATAGTATCTTGAAAGAGAAACTTGAAAAGATCATGAGTCGTCGCAAGTTTCAATGAGACAGAACACAGAATTTCATTAATTGCTTGACTCACATTATCAATCTTGTGACTCAAGATTTTATTCAAGCTCTTGAATCAAAGACAATAGCTGATAACATTATTGCTCAATTAAAGAATGAGCAAGTGCAAAATATTGAAACAAGCAGAGAATTATCTGTTGTGATCAAAAAGATATTGCTTTGAATGATAATGCAAAAAAGTAATGCATTTATTAATCATGAAATTAGATTTGTGCTCTGACAATAGCTGTCAACGACTCTTCTCAGCGATTGATTCGCTTCAGAGCTTTTCAAGAGCAGAATGACAAAAGATCTAGAAAACTGATACAAGATATTTGCATTCGTTGAAACTCTACGTACTTAATGCTTCGTCAAGCATATTAACTACGCGAATTTGTTGATCTTTGAACAGAGAAATACTGCGAAGATTTCAAGATCGCAAAGATCAAACTTGATGAAAGCGAGTGATTCATGATTTTGCTTGTTGACAATCTATTAAATCTCTTCTACGAATGCACTTTAGAAGTGTCATGAACAACTAATGCAGATATTCACATGAAATTTCGAATATTTAATGCACTTTTCAATCATCTTGAGCAGATTGAAAAGAATATAAGAAGAAGTACTTGCTCATCAAGTGCTGTTATAGTAAAGACTTGCGAAAAAGTCTCAATCAAACTTGCGAAGTATTATGTCAAGATTGAAGACAGCGATGAAACAATATATAATCTTGCAAATATTCTGAATTCTACAATGAAGCTAGATCTTTACAAGACTTGAGACGACAAAGACAATGAAGATACAGATCATGATGAAGAGTCTGTTCACTACGAGATTAAGTACAAGACAGAGTTCAAAGAGTATTTTCATCGTTACTATGAAGATTCAGCTGTCGATTTGAGAGCAGAAGCACAAAGAGCAAGAAGTGATGCTGATGAGATAATGCATTATGATAATGCATTTGATTATTTACTAACGATTTTGTAGTCTGTTGCAACTGTTAGAAAATCATTGCTTCAACAATCTCAGCATGCTCATTCTTTTTAAGACGAAGATGATCAATATCTTTGCACTGATGTTATAAATGAGAAATGTTCAACATGACAATTTTGAAAAGACAATGCTTTGAATTTTTCTAGATTGACGCAAATGACTAAAGATGTTCTTTCATGCTCAATATTCTCAATAAATATTGAGCGAACTTTTAGTCTTGCTAGAAGAGTATGTTGATGAAATTGATCACAGATGAGTTTGAAAACGATGAAACAAATAATGCTGATGAAGTATTACAATTGAACTATGAATTTGAATTCAGACGAGACTATTACTGAGTTCTGAAATATTTATTGCAGAGAGAAGAATGATGATCAAGAGATCAACGAGTCTGCTGATTCATTTCAAGTATCTTTGAAAACTGTTCTGATGCAAATTTATTCATAGAACTGCAATATCATCTCATTTATTAAAAGTCTTGCATTTAGAGCAAGTACTTATTAGAAGTACAATTGAGTCAATGCACAAGAATAATGCACAAGAATAATGTGAATGTGATTTCAAGAGTTACACTGTTTATCTAACTGATGAAGACAAACATTTTCTAGTCTGTCTTGAAAAACATGACATCAAGATTCATCATGAGATTCTTCATAAATCTCATATCTCTATCTTGAATGATGACGCGTTTGACATGAATTGTTGTCAAGTTGATGTCTGCATAGAGCAAAATGTCAATGAAAATTCTACAACAAGAGTGATAATGCAAAAGAGTAATGCACTTACTTTTTATAAAGAAAATCATAAAGTCTTCAGTGACTTCTTGAAGAGCATTCAAGACAGAGCGCTGAATGCGAAAATCATATTGTAGCATGTTCGCTCAAGCATAATCATGCATAATCTTTCTAATCAATCTTTCGAAGATCATTTTGAAAATGAGATTTTCTGTGATCTTCTGATATTTTCGAATTTCACGCAGCGCAACAGTGTCTGATTTGTAGCGTCTTTTCTGTTGCAAAGCATTAGTATGTCAGTAGATAATGCATTACTCATATGCATTATCTTTTTAGTAGTAGTAGTAAATTTAAAGACAGAAGTTTCTTTGATAGCATAATGATCAGTTAAATGCATTGAATTCTTAGACGTCTTACGTGCTGATGCACATGCTAAAAATGAACTTGTCAGCAATAAACAAGTCATATTGCATTATCAGTATGCATTATCAATAACATTCTTGCTGCATATCATTGTTTATCAAGAATGATTGATTTGATTTATGTAAACTTGATTTTTGAAAGTATTATCTTTGAAAGTATTATTTATTGAAGTGTTGATTACTAAAACGATTGAAGAAAATATGATAGAAGAAGTGATTGAAAAATCAGAAAAGAAATTGAAGAAAATATTGAATAAGTGTTAAGAAATAAGTGTTAAGAATAATAATTAAATATTTCTCATTACACTCAAATTCATCTCACTTGATGAGTTTTTTTCTTGCTTTTCAAAATTCTCTATCTGTTCATATTCTATCAAACTACTCAAATTTCATTGATACTGTTGCATTACTCAAATGCATTATCAAGAGAACAATGCTGACTTTAACAGGTACTTTTCACTCTGTTCAACAGTTCAGAGATAATTCTTCGTGAAAATTAATTTATCTCACTTGATGAACTATCAGTCTATCTCTTACTTTCTCAAATTCTCTACAAGTTCATATTCTATTGAACTACTCAAATTTCATTGATACTGTTGCATTACTCAAATGCATTATCAAGAGAACAATGCTGACTCTAACAGATAATGTTCACTCTATTCATAAACTCAAAGTCTATCGCAAGTCAAAATCGTGGTGAAAATTGGTTCAATGAGGTCAAAGAACACTACAAGCGACAGAACAATGATTGTGTAATCATATTCAAACGACTACACAAACTAAGACAGTTCAATGTTTGAAAAGAAGCGAATAAGATCGACAAAGCAGCGATGAAAGACAATGTAAGAGATGAGGTAGAACAAGAGCGAAAGAATAAAGATATTCATGATAATGCATCTCAGTAATGCAATACTAGATAAAGCGCTGATCTGTTTATAGTCGAATGCTTTGAATTGAAAATCAGACGCAAGACAGATGCTGAGATTGTCGCTGAGATGACACAGCTTTTCAATATAACTGCTGCAACACAAGATGCAAATAGTACTGCAGAGAAAATTGCTTTGAAAGCAATGAAAATATGTATTATCTATATGCATTATCTTTCAGTTGTAGAAACTAATATCAATTTTAGAAGATAACAGATGAGCTGAACGTGAGCAAAGAAATATCAAAATTTATGATCTCTATAGTTCACTTAATTCAACAAAGAATTCTTCATCATGATGATCTGAAGAAGTTAAAGCAGACTGATGATACTAATTCTATGACAGCTTTTCAGAGTTTTGCAACAGAATTCATCACTCTCTCAACTGTCAAAGAACGAGAAATTCAGAATTCAATACATGCAATAAATTCTAATTTGAATGATCTCATCATAGTAGAAAATGATGACGCAAAGATGCACTATGAAGCAAAGAAGAATGAGAAGAAACTACAACATGATGAATATGAGATAATCAGTAGTAAGAAGAAAGAGAATAATGAAAGTGAAAAGAAAATAATAGAGCTGTTCAACTAATGAACAGCGCTTATCTTACTTTCTAAGTTCTAATCATAACTCATAATCTTATAAATTCATAGTGCATTATCTTTTTGCATTATTGTGAAGAGTGTTTGATAGAAAGTCATGATGAAAATCATGAAGTCTTCATGATGAAGACTGTTCGATCAAGCTATTTACATTTATTTAATATCTTGTTGAGTTGAGTCGAGTTATCGAGTCAAGTTGTCGAGTCAAGCTTTTCAACTTAACTTGAGTTCTTGAGTTCAACTTCTCAATTCGACTCGACACTTTTTCAAAAAAATTTCAACTCAACTCAACACTTTTTGAGTCAAGTACTCGACTTGAACTCAAGTACTTGACTTGACGCAGTTAGTCTACTCGTCAAGCTGACTTTGTATCTAGAGATTTCGACGATGAATGCATTTAATATCAAAGAACTACTATTTTGACATTGAATCAAATGAAGATCGTTGATCTAAAGCGAAATAATGATCAATCAATCTATAAACAAGTTCTTGATGTGAATGAAATCGACGAGAATTGTACACTACTTCGCGAAGCAATAGCAAGAGACGAAGCATAATATGAAAATATCAAATTGAAGAATTGTTGAATTCAGAATGAAATCTTGTTTCATGATAGTCAGCTATGAGTTTCGTTCAATAAACTTCTACAAATGAATCTGATTCGTGAAGTACATGATCAGTTGTTGATTGATCATTCTGAAATTCTTAGAACAGTGAAAATTATAAAGCAAAATTACTATTAATCTTCTATGCGAAAAACGATAGATCAATATATTCAAAACTACTACGTATGTCAACGTTCAAAGACATCAAGAAATAAATCAAATGACTTACTTCAATCTCTATTTATATCTAAACAGCGATGACAGAACATAGTCATGAACTTCATTATCAGTCTATCTGATTCATACAACTACAACGTTATTTTGACTATCATTTACAAATTGTTGAAAGAAAGACATTATATCTCTTGCATCATTGATGATGAAGATATCACAGTTGAAAAGACAGCTGAAATGTTGCTTCAATGAGTATATTAAACTCATGATCTATCAAGCTTCATTGTATTCGATTGAGATTCTCAGTTCATCTTCATTCTTTGAAAGTTTCTTTGCAAATGACTGAGTATTTCTCTTTGATTGTTCATCATCTATCATCTTCAGATCAATGATTAAAGCGAACAAGTCAATCAGAATGTTGAGCAATATCTTTGTTTCTTCTGTTCATACATGCAGAATGATTGATTCAAGTGACTACTTATGATTGAGTTTGTTGACAATAACATCTTGTCTTCAGTCATTTTCTTGACTCTTTTCTTCATGAACAAGAACTTTCACTCTCGTATGAGCTTCGATTCTGACATCATCGAGTATGAAAGCACTCGCGAATGCTTGCAGATTGCTCAAGTCAAAGATAGATTTGATCACATAAATAAAACATTGATCTTCGCTCATGAAGCTCTGATCAAAACACGAGAGCAAATGATGAATCAGACTAATAAGCATAGAAAGAAAATCAATTATAAAATGAAATCAAAGATGTTTTTGAATGAATGAAACATCATTACAGCGAGATCTTTCAAAAAATTGAATGACAAGATGCTTAACTCATTTCAGATCATTGAGTCTGTTGACTTATTCTATAAGTTGAAACTATCAGAGACTATGCATATACATGATGTATTTCATTCAGAGCTTCTTCATTCTGTTGTTGATGATTCTCTGTCTAATCAAAAGAATGAACTCTTGAGATCAATAGTGATAAATGATGAAGATGAATGAAAAATCAACAATATATTGAACTTTCAACGATATCAAAGATGACTTCAATATCAAGTTAAATGAAAAAGCTATGACAACGATCTCAACTGATATAACGTTGACGACGACGAGTTTATGAACACTCAAGAGATGATTGATAAATTTCATATCAGATATTCAAGAAAAGCGCACTAAGAAACAACATTCATGTGAACATGAATAGTTAAGAAAAGAGAGTAATGTTACGATTTTAGTCTTCATTTATTCTTCATTTAGTCTTCGTCTGATTTTATTCTAATCAAGTCTAGCGAGAATCTGATCTAAAAATGATATCATTGAAACTCTGCATCATATGTGTAAGATGTCAACTCAATTGAATTTAGCACAAAGCTGAGAAACACACATATAAAAATTGAGTTCTTTTTTGTAAATACTTTTCTTTCTTAGCATTTATTTATTAGTTAAATGACATCTTTATGACTCGCTTTAGATCAATCTCTAACAAAATCAGCTTAAATGCATGAAATTGCAGCGAATTCAAAAAACGATCTGCTTTCATCAAAGTAGTGATTGAAAGCAATATACTCATATTCTGCTTCATCAGCATGTCTGATGATTCATTTAATTTCAAGTTATTTGTCAGAATCATGTTTAAATAATACAATCAATGAGAATCAGAATTAATAGTGCTTGATCTTTAGAAATAGCTATAACTGAATATTAAGAATACAGAAGAAGATTGATACAAAAGCTTTTATTTATGTAATGTTCAGAGACTGTGCTAGACTTGAAAGAGATGTGTTTATGACATGAAAAGAAGATGATGTAAATGAACAAGATGTTGATGAAAGAAAAGAATGTTGAGAAAGAAAAAGAGTGTTGAGTCATATCTGAGTCAAATCTGAGTCAGATCTAGATCAGATCTCGACTAGATCATTGACTAGCTTTAATCATTACACAGAGTACTCGCTAGCGTGCATTGCGAATTGATTAGAGCTTCAGTCTTGTTCAGTCTTGATATGCTTGTAACATTACTCTTCTTTTTGAAAATTCATGTTTGCATGAATGTAGTTTCTTTGCTTGCTTTTGTTGATAGTTATTTCAATATTTAGCGCAGTTTGCTTAAATATAGCTTATGAAATTCATTCAAAACTTTCTCTGAGTCATTGAATTTCTCTTTATCAACATAGTATCATTCGTCATCTCTATTTAGATCTTTTCATTTGACTTTGTACTGTATTCGACCTCAATAACGTTTGAAGTTCAATATATCATCTATCTTTTAATGTTCATTGTCTTTAATAGTGATTGATCTGAATGATTCTGAATGATGTTTTGATAAAGAGTCTTCTGAATATGATCGTAGTAGCTTTGAACTGAACATCAAGTGTATATGCTTCATGCTTGTAGATAAATGAAGATGATAGAAAGTTTCAACTTTGACAATGATTGAGTAGAGATTTAGCTGTTTATCTTTCAAATTCTTGCATGATCTTGTGATTTTGACGTTTCTGAAAGATAGTCAGATCTGATCATCTATCTCATAGATGACGTCTCGTCTATGTTTATTAATCTGAGCTTCAATGATCAGCTTAGTCTTTTTCAATTGTTGACAATCGAAGTTCAGTAACTCTTTCATTTAAATGACAATATCATCTGCTTTTCTAGCTTCAATTTGTTTACGAGTGATTTTGTAGTCAGTTGTATCTGAATCAAAACTCATTTGAAAGTGAAATTCTTTATTGAAGTAGAAAGAGATCATTGAGATGATCAAGAATGTATTGACATTGTCACTGAACTTAATCATAGATATTTGTTACGATTCTAGCTACGCATCTATGTTGATAGCTATGTTGATGACTATGTTGATGACTATCGCCGACCGCTCGTCGCTAGACTATAGAGTTGTTTCAAGATCAACTCTATTCAGAGTTAGCTTATGTTCTTCTGAGTCATATAGATAGTCGATTCTTTTCTTCTAGATACTTTCCTTTCTTAGCATTTATATACTCGTTACATTACACTCATATGACTCGCTCTATGCTGACTTCTAACATTATATAAATGCTTCTTCGTTACAGACGAAGTGAAATAATCTGCATTGATTTCTTCGAGTGCTTCTGCTAGTAGTTCTTCAACCCTCTATCGACTTTGGTCTAGCGGCTTGCGTTCGTGCAGCAGCATTCATCTTTCTCTTCTCGTGAGCTGATTCAGCGAGAATAAACAAAAGATTCGGACTCGTGCGCTGATCAGCGAGTATAAACAAACGATTGAAACCATTTGACTAGGTCAAAGATCAGCGAATTAACTGTTCATTCAGATTCGCAAGAGATTCTTCGAATTTGTTGAACAATCAAACAAAATCAGTCATAGAACTGCGTGAAGTCTCTATCTCGAGAAGCAAACCCTCAGTGAGTCTGCTTCAATGACATCGTCAATGCGATGATCTTCTCATCACTCTACCTATCAGTGAATCGATTCGCCTACCAGTTCACGTGCAACTAGTGAGCCTGCTTCAAAGACATCGTCAATGCGATGATCTTCTCATCGTTCTACTCATCAGTGAATCGATTTGCCTATCAGTTCACGTGCAACTAGTGAGTCTGCTTCAATGACATCTATTCTCAATGCAATGATCTTCTCATCGTTCTACCTATCAGCGAATCGACCTACCTCGTGTTTCTGTGTCAACTAGTGAGCCTGCTACAATGACACGATAATGTCTTCGATAACAAGCAAATCTTTGAGCTTGTTTCTATATTGAAACTTCAGTGAGTCTGCTTCAACGACACTCTCAATGCAATGATCTACTCACTCTCATCGTTCTACCTATCAGTGAATCTGATCAAATGTTCACGTGCAACTAGTGAGTCTGCTACAATGACGAGCTCAAAGTTGATCTCTTCAATGAGCAAGTTGATCAGTGAGTCTGCTTCAATGACATCATCAAAGCGATGATCTACTCATCTTCATCGCTCTATCTATCAGTGAATTGATTCGTCAATTCGATCATGTGCAAATAGTGAGTCTGCTACAAAGATGTCTTTCGTCAACGCGATGACTCATCTACTCACATCGCTCTATCTATCAGTGAATCGATCTGTCGACTCGTTCACGTGCAACTAGTGAGTCTGCTACAATAACATTCTCAATGCAATGATCTACTCGCTCTCATCACTCTACTCATCAGTGAATCTGGTCAAACGTTCATGTGCAACTAGTGAGTCTGCTACAATGACATCATTCTATCTTGCATAGTGAGCCTGCTACAATAGGCATTTCGATTCTACACAAGGCTAAGAAAATACATTCATGCGAACATGAATCATTGAAGAGAGAAAGTAATGTTACGATTCTAGCTACGCATCTATGTTGATAGCTATGTTGATGACTATGTTGATGACTATCGTCGATCGCTCGTCGCTAGGCTATAGAGTTGTTTCGAGATCAACTCTATTCAGAGTTAGCTTATGTTCTTCTGAGTCATATAGATAGTCGATTCTTTCCTTCTAGATACTTTTCTTCCTTAGCATTTATATACTCGTTACATTACACTCATATGACTCGCTCTATGCTGACTTCTAACAATATTCATTTAGCTCAATCATTCTGCATGTAATTACAGTAGATTCTGAGTTTGCATTCAACGTCTTGATTAACTCACTCTGTTTGATCATCAATTTCAGAATAATAAGCAGTGAATAGACTAGCGATAATTCATAGTCGCTTACAAAGACTTTTTCACATGATGAATACAAATTGAGAGTCTCTATTTGAAACAATAGAACTGAGTAGATCATGCAGTCGATAAACGTTTCATAGCATGATTCAAACTGTTTCTTCGACTGAGATGTCATTGTTTTCTCAATGACAGAAAACATAGTGATGTTCTTTGATGAGATCATGAGACAACATATGATTGTGCAAATGATGTTATAGTCTTCTGACAGAAGTAGTTCAGTGATGAAGTTCATAACTATATCTTTTCAGCGTTTCTGTGAAATTGAAAGAGAATGATGAAGTTTATTGATGCTATCTTTAGAAACTTTGCTTTGCTGATAAGCATGACAGTTTTGAATGTATCATCGAATAGTAGCTTAATGATCTGATCAATAGTAGAAACGCTGAACTAAATCAATAGTTCATTTATTGTCGAGATGAAAGATTGAAGATTGATTATACACTTCTTGTAGTAATTTCGTGTGCATATTCTCAGAGATTTACAGTAGATCTTTTCTAAATAGAACGTCGTCAATGATTTCGCAGTTTTTCAGTTTAGTGATATGAAATTTGAGCTTGTTTTCGTTTATAGCTTGTTTATATTCGCTGCAGAACTCATTCATTTGATTGACTAATCATACTCTCTGATAGAGATTGACTTCTGATTTCGAATTTGCGCTCAATTTCGAGTCAATAAGTAGAATATTGACTTTATCAAAAGTAAGAATAGTTTGAAAGCGATCTTCAAATCGTTTAGCTGATTCAGAGACGTTTGCTAGAAACATTCAAGTTAGCGCATTGACTTTAGTGTTCATTTTGCCTGATCTAAAGATGATTTGAAAATTGAACTTCAATAGAATGTTCAGATAGTTGACTTAATGTCGACTCAGCTGTTTGTTTTTCATGAAGATCTTCAGAACTTGATGATCAATGAATATCTGAATGAATAATTCAGTACATTTCAGCTTGAGTTGTTAATGTTCGAAACAGCAAATAATGATCAGCAATTTCTTGTCATAGATATGATAGTTGATTTCAGCAGAAATCATGCTTTTGCTGTAGAAGATCATCAAGTGAAGTACATTCTCATCATTGTACTGAGACAGTATTTCATCTTTTACATAGTTTGATGCATCGATTTTCAAAATAGTCTGACGTTTGAGATTGAAATGACGAAGAACTGAAGCGAAACTGATCTGTTTCTTCAGATTTCTGAAAGCTTGAACGCAGACTTCATTTCAAACAAAAAGCGTGTCTTTTCTAGTCAATTGAGTGAACAATTTGACTAGTTTGAAGAAGTCTCTAATGAAACGATGATAGAAGTTCACAAATTTCACGAAGTTCTGAATTTCTTTCAAATTGATCGAAGTAGTTCAGTTGACTATGATGATCATCTTGCTTGAATTCATGCAAAGATCTTGTTCTGATACAATGACTTCTAGAAAGACTGTCTCTTCTATATTGAATTCGCACTTTCGAATATTCATCTGCAGTTCAGCTTCACGTAGTTGACTCAATACTAGTTTGATGTGATCTTTATGTTTCTTTCTCGTTTTGCTATAAATGAGAATGTCATCTAGATAAACTTGACAAAAGTCGTTCAGAAAGTTTCATAGAATGTCATTTATATATTGCTGAAAGAAGATTAATTTGTTAGTCAGTTTGAATGATAACATCTTGTATTTATATGCTTCTAAAGCAGTGATAAAAGTGATGTAATTCTCGTTATCAAAGTGCATTTGCAGTTTGTTGAATGCTGATATGATGTTCAATCTAGTCAGATGCTTGCAACTCACTATTTTATCAATGATCTCATTTATCAGCAATAGAGAATATCTATTTCTTTTGAAAATGACATTTAGCTTTCGATAGTTCACGCAGAATCAAAGATTTTCATTTGCTTTGAGAGTGAATAGAACGAGAAAGAAATAGAAAGTCTGACTGAGAGTGATGAATTTCTTCAACAAGTTCTCGTTTAAATACTTCTTTACTTTCAGAAGTTTGACAGAACACATTCAATAAACTTGACAGTGAGAAAGCGTTGAATTACTGATGAGTTTAATTTTATGATCATAGAAGCGATGAGAAAGTAGTTTATTCAATTGAGTTCGATCAAAAACATCTAGAAACTTATGATGTTTTGATGACAGTTTCGCTTTAATATCTTTCAAATTCTGAGCAGTTTCATTGATTGAAAAGATGTTTAAAGCATTCAAATTGCACTGAGTATTGTACGCGATTTCTTTATTGATGTTCATCATGAATAGAGCAAAGACTTTGATCTTGTTCTTCTTTGAATAATTCAACAGCATTTTGAACAAAGCGACATTTATGCTTTGAATTAAGAATGACTCTTTCTGAATCATAGTTGAAACAGATTGTTTGAGCATTCTAGAAATCTTTGACTGAGAGATAAAAGTAAATAAAGTTGATCATGATTAACTTGAGTGCTTTGAATTGAGAGAAATTGAAAAAATCGAAATGAGAGTATTTAATTGATTCGAAAAAACAATGACGTCGATTTGCATATTCAGTAATATTTCATTTTTATTCATTCATGATTTTTCTAATATGACTTCGTGATGATTGATGTCAGCTATCAACATAGACACAGTCAATTTCTTATGACTTTCAATGATAAGATTCAATAGAATTTTATGAGTGATAGTCTTCTTAAATATCTTTTCATCATATTCTTTTATTAACTTCTTTTTTGTCAATGATATAGATTGAATTTTCAGCTCTTTACATACTTTATCGATTAGATTGATATGTATGATCATATAAACGACTGAATCACTGTTTATCAAAGAGTGAAGATTGAATGATTCGTTTTGCAAGATGAGAAGAGCATTGACTAGAAACAACTTATCAAAGTAATTCTCTTTCAATAGAATTTTGTCTAGATTGCACAAAGATATAATCTTCACTTCAGTGACTGTTGAAGAAATAACTAGTTTTTTGACTTGAACTCTGATTCAGTATTGAGTTCAAAACGATCATAGTTCTCGTCAACTGCATTGACTTTGATAGATTGATTCAAGTATTCTTTGAAACTATGATCTGATTTGTGATATATGAAACAGATTTCAACTAGAACGTCTGCATTCTTGACGTTAGTCAAAACTGCGTTGCGCGACTTTGATCAGTCAGACTTCAAAGCAGAAGACTGAACAGCAATAATTGCTTTAAAAATGATGATCTTTGAATCATCATGTTTAAGTAGTTTGTTCTTGATCTCTTGAACTGCTTTATATTCATTGTTCAAGCGAATCAGATAGTTTCGAATATCTGATAGCTTGATGAGTGATATTATCTGAGCTGTTCAAAAAATTCAAAGACGAGAGTTTATTTTATTCTTTAGATTGATGACTAGTACGTTCTTCTGATACTTTAAATAGATGTATAATCGTTGAAATTGATTAAAGAAATCGCTGAATTTCTTTGATTCTTGAATTAGATTAATATATTCTCTATGATAGTTGTCTTTCTTATCAGAATCATGAAATGATTGAGCTAATTTCTCTAGAAGTTCATTAATAGTCAGATAGAGATTGTCACAGTTGAGATCACGTCTGACTTGAGTGATTTCAATGATGTCATCTGCTAGTCGAGAATTTATGTAACTCAGCTTGTAAAGTTTCTTTGAGAAGATGTTGATGTTAATTGCTAGCTTCTTTCATATGTTAAGAGATCAGTTCTTTCAAGTAGAGTTCTTTTCATCAATGAACATTGAAGAGTCAAGTATTTTGTGATATTTAAATCGTTCAAAGTAGATGATAATCAAGAAAGCAGTGATGATTACATTGACTGTAATAGCAGTGAAAGCTTGTAGTTTTGCTTTCAACTGTTGAATTTCGCTCTTGTCTTGTTTTTTCATCTCAACAAGACGATCTGTTTCTTTATTAAGAGCATAAATACGTTTCTTTCATACTTTCATATCATTGAGTATAATGATTTCAGCATTTGATTCGTTGAAAGCAATGAATGAAAAAGCGTATTGTGAGTCAACAATAGAAGAAAGAGCTTGTGAACGTGTTTGTTGCAAGAAGTCAACAAAAGCTTTATCTTTATCAGATGTGTTTTTAAATGTCATAGTGAAGAAGATGAGAATTGGTTTGAACTGAACGAAGAACGAAGCTTATTAATTTTATGAAGAAAGATGAATGTTTGTTCAACAAAGAAGATGTTTGTGAGAGTGATTAATCTTGAAGCAATTCACGAAGATTCTTTATCGTAATTCTCTTGATCGATTTAATTCTCTAGCAATTCACGAAGATTCTTTATCATAAATTCTATTGATCGATTTTGAATGAATGCATACTGAATGAGCGATAGATCTTCTAGCAATTCAATAATTGTATGTTCTTGTTGATTCTATGAATTTCCTGATGTTGTTCTTGTCTTTCGAGATTGAATCATCAGATAAACAAATTTCTTTAGACTCGATTCGTCTGTACGAGTTGATTAAATGAGTAATGAGATCAGTATCGTGTAATTAACGAATTTTTAATATAATGTCAGAATCGTGCTTAAATGATACAATCAATGAAGATCAGAATTGATAGTGCTTGATCTTTAAAGATAACTATAACTGAATATTAAAAATACAGAAAAAGATTGATACAAAAGCTTCTATTTATGTAATGTTCAAAGACTGCGCTAGACTTGAAAGAAATGTGTTTGTGACATGAAAAGAAAATGATGTAAATGAACAAGATGTTAATGAAAGAAAAGAGTGTTGAGAAAGAAAAAAGTGTTGAGTCATATTTAAGTCAAATCTGAATCAGATCTAGATCAGATCTTGACTAAATCATTGACTAGCTTTAATCATTACGCAGAGTACTTGCTAGCATGCATTGCGAATTGATTAAAGCTTCAGTCTTATTGATCTTGATACGCTCGTAACATCTTGTCAGACTCAGTTTTTTAGTCTTGTCAGATTTATTCTCGCTTCGTCATCTTGACTAGTTTCTTTTGAGTCTAGCGTTGACTGAGAAATACACATATGTAGTCAGCTTCTTTTCTGTAACTATCTTTCTTTCTTAGCATTTATCTTTTAGTTAAATGACATCTTTATTTGACTTGCTTTAGACAGATCTTTAACATGATTCAAGACTGAAAAGTGTCTTGATCATTGATTTACATGCAAATCTTTATTGACTTCTGCAATTTCTATCAATGATTCATAAAGAACTTTTCAAAGATCATTCAATTCATGATAAAGCTGACTCAAAAAGATCATCTTTTTGAATAAACAGAGATTTGTCAGACAATCTTTGAAGAACTGAAGCAGCAAGTGACAACAGCTCTCATTTTGAAGCATTTCAACTCAATCAAAGAAGCTATTCTGAAAACTAACTTCTTAAACTATGTTAATGACGAAGTATTATCTCAATATAATGATGAAGACATTCTACATTCAGTGATCTTTTATAGCAAGAACATGATTTTTGCAGAATGCAACTACGAAATCTATGACAAGAAACTGCTGATCATCATTTACTGCTTGAAGCATTAATGTTTTAAATTGAAATGTACAAATATTTCAATCAAGATCTTCATCAATCATCTGAATTTGAAGTACTTCATGATCATCAAAGAACTGATCAGACAACAAGCTAAATGAGCTGAGAAGTTATCTGAATATAACTTTAAAATCATATATCAGTCGAAAAAACAGAATCTGAAAGTCAACGTGCTGATCAGAATGTCAGATGTTAAGTCAGTTGAAGCAAACAATGATTGTAAGCTATATTAGTATCAAATGCTATTGTCAGAAGACAGATTTAAACTTCAGTCAATAAAAGATAATCAGAAAGCTGATCAAGATCTTACTCAGATCTTACTCAGATCTGACTCAAAATCTGACTTAGATTTGAAACTTGAATCAAAAGTTAATTAAAATTCAATTGAAGAGATGATTTCTATTCAGAATTAAATTATAGTTGAAAATCAAATGAATCAACTGTGCTTCAATATTCAAATAGTCATGAAACAGAATAGAAAGACTTGTCAAGATATTAATTTAGACAATTGCAAAGTACTTAATGAAGTACTCTGAAAAGATGATAGACTATGAATTTCTCAGTCAATGATCATTCTATTGATAAAAGAAGCATATGTTCTTTTAATCAATGATCATTCTGACATGAATTGAACATTGAACTTACTGAGATGATCATATTGCTGATCGAAGATGAGAACAATGATCAAGCGCTACATTCAAAACTGTTACATTTGTCATAAATCAAAAGCATCAAAAGATTGAATCAATGAACTGCTGAAGTCATTGCTCATACTTAAGCAGCAATGACAGAATATATCATTAAACTTTATTATTAATCTATCAGAAAGTGATGAAAGCAACGCGATTCTGACAGTCATAAATCAATTGTCTAAGAAACGACACTATATATTGTGTTGATCAAATGACGAGAAAATCTTCGCAGAATAAACAGTCAAGTTACTGTTGATATGAATCTTCAAAATTCATGAACTATCAAGATCAATAGTGTTTGATCGTGATTCACAATTCATATCAATTGTTTGAAAGTCTTTATATCTGAGACTAAACATCAAGATGAAACTATTCATTGATTATCATTCTCAAATTAATGATCAGATAGAAAGAGTGAATCAGAATGTAGAATGATATCTACGAAGCTACTGCTCATATATGTAAGATGATTGATTCGTCTGATTATTAATGATTGAATTCGTTGATAACAATGTTATTTCGTCGTCAATTAAACAGTCAACGTTCTTTCTGAATAAAAGCTTTCACTCTCATATGAGCTTCGATTTGAACTCAATCAAATATGAGATCACTTGAGCTAGAATTGAAGCAGACAAAGCAGAAAATATATTCAAACACATAAAATAATCACTAGCATTGATCAAGCAAGTCTTGACAAAAGTCAGAGTCACAATGAAGAAATAGATTGACAAACATTGAAAGAAAATAATTTACAAGATAAATGACATGATGTTTCTGAATTCTAGAAACATAATGATCTCATGATTATTAAAGAAGTTAAACGATAAAATGCTAGAATTCTTCAAGATTCTGATCAAGATCTGTCATGATTCTAGTCTTGTCAGATCTATTCTCGCTTCGTCATCTTGACTAGTTTCTATTGAGTCTAGCGTTGACTGAGAAATATACATATGTAGTCAGCTTCTTTTCTGTAGCTATCTTTCTTTCTTAGCATTTATCTTCTAGTTAAATGACACTCATATTGACTCGCTCTATGCTGATCTCTGACATTAGATAAATGCTCATCAACTACTCTGCTATTAATGAATAAACGATACAAAACAATCTATTCAGTAAGAAAAATTTGCAAGAGATTCTTCAAATTTGCATCATCATCATTTTAGATCACAAGAAATTCTTTGATTCTACACTCATTTTCATCATTCTATTCACAAGAAATTCTTTGAATAAAGCACTCAATTATTATCTGAAATTCACAAGAAATTCTTTGAATTTTCACTCATCAAAAAACATCAATTCAAAACATCAATCTCTCATTTACTCTTATCTCAACAACTTTTATCTTCTCTCATCATGACATGTGACATCAAGTCAGTTGAATCTTGAACAACTCGTCTGCTTAAAAGCATTGTCAATAAAAGAGTTTCACTTCTACTCATTGATGCTTCAATCGAAGCTGAGAAAGCTATCATTGCATGAAACATAAACATTGAAGAATAACTGTTTCATTGAGTCAGCAATCAACTTAATGAAATCATCAATATGCTGAACGAGCTTCGAAGTCAGCGAGACTTGACTCTACAACTCAATGAACACTGACTTCTCATACAAGAAGATCACAAAAAGAGAGCGAAACAACTAGAAGTCACTTTTGATAAGAATGATGAACTAGAGAAAAAGATTAATCAACTACAAGACGAGTGATTGAACTTCAGAGCGAAACAACGTCAAGCTGATCAATCTATGCTTCGTCAAGATACTCAATCAGCTGAGCAACAAGTCAATCAGAAAGAAGCTTGCTCTCAACAAGAATCTTCTACTTTATCTGATAATGAAAACGAAAATGATCATCATAAGTTCATCAAGCTTTTGAATTCACTCATCTTCATTGAAATGAATGACTTTATCTGAGAGATATGAAACATCAAGATAGCTGACAAGCTCAATGTCAACGTGAATCATTATTCTACTGAAAAGATTCATATTGTTTATGTGATTTTCAGGCTAGAAGACGATGCTGATCAGCAAATTTATGCAAAGCATCATGTTGATGCTTTCTCATTTTATCAGTCACTATCAGAGTTACTAAAACATCTGAAAGAAATTTACGAAGATCAGAATCTGATTTGAAAGTGTCGTTGCAAATACATCATTCTGAAGCAACTTAACAAGTCTTTCAGCTCTTTCTATTCAGAATTCACTAGAATATTCAGCTTTTTGAACTACAACGATATCACTCTGATGAACAACATTCAGAATAAAATCAACAATTGTCTTCAGAACGCGTTATCAGTTTATCTCATAAAGTTTAGCTCACTTGATAAGCTCAAGATCTTTCTTCAAGATGTGAATAATAAACAATGAGTCAATTATCAGCTATGTGATGAGCAATGAACAGTCAAATCAATAGCAGCTTCGAAAAAACGTTTTGTTTCTTCGTCAACATCAGCTTCAGTCTCAACTACTAACTATGTTCAACTCACTACTTTTTTCATTCTTGAATCTGAATGATCAAGAATGTCAATCATCTGCTTCAACTGCAAAGTATTGAGTCATGTTTCAAAGAACTGCTCTCAGCTGAAGACTAGTACTTCGACATCTCGTGCATTCATTTCTCGTCTCAATGAGATCATCATGTCGAAAGAAGAGAAGAAATTATTTACAGAGAAATCGAAAGATTAGGCAAAAAACTAGTGACTTTCATCAAAGATGCAATGAAAGATGTGTTAATTTCTTCAACAATGAGCAGCTCAAATGATCTCTTTGCTTCGAAATCTTTGACTACTGAATGTATATTATCTAGCAATGAGATTAGTTACTCATTAAAGTCATTGATTGACATTGAAGCAGCTGACTATTTATTCATTGATGAATTAATCGTGCAGAATGTTTATGATCATTTGCAAATTGAATCTTTATCTTTAATCAAGCTCAAGTCAATAAGAGAATTCAATGATCATTATGCAAAAAAGCTCATTACTCATGCGATTTATTTAAATCTGACTGTTCAAGATCATATGAAACGTTTCGTCTTTACGCTGATTACTCGATTGAGTCAGCATCAGATGATTCTTGAAAAAACATGAATGAACAAGATCAAAATGACTATTGATATGAAAGATGATCATCTTCAATTTTCTAGTTTCGAAGCTCATATCAAAGATTTTATCAAAGCTCATTCAACTGTTCTTTCAAGCAAGAAAATTGCGATAGAATAGAAGAGTTCAATCTCTACTCAAATATTAAAAAGATCTATCTCTTCTGTTGTCACTTAACTCAGCGAGAAGTCATCTTCATTCAGTAAAATCGTGAAATCATTTAATTCAATCAACTTCGCTTCGTCTTTCAATTCAATGAACATAACAATGATAGAGACTGCAGCATATAGATCACTAGTCAAATGATTGAATGTAACTACTTTCGCAATCATCATCACGAAAATCGATCGACTTCTAAAAACAGCTAGAAATAAACTTGAAAATGTAAATCTACAAGAGCTTTCATATGAAGAGATCTTGAAAGAAGTTAAAGCTAAGCTTTCTTTGAAATATCATAACTATCTAAACGTGTTTGATCGAGCGATGATTGATCAACTATCTTCTCATCGTTTTTACAATCATAAAATTGAGTTGATCGACGAGAAAATATTTTCTCAAAGTCGTCTCTATCATATGTCTGATTACAAGCTTCAAAAGATGAAGAATTATCTGATTGAACATCTGAATAAGAGCTTTATATCTTCTAGCTTGATCTTATACGCTTCGCTCATACTATTCATTGAAAAGAAAGACGATAGTCTGCGTTTCTGCGTCGATTATAGAAAGCTCAATGCTTTGATCAAACGAAATCACTATTCTCTATTCTTAATAGACGAAACTCTCGCTTGTATTCAAGATAGCAAGTATCTGACTCGATTGAATATAATAGTCATCTTCAACAAACTACGCATGCATTCAAAAAGCGAAGATTTGACTATCTTTATTACCTCTTTTGATTTCTACAAATATCACGTGATGTCTTTTGAATTAATCAACGATTCGACTTTCTATCAACATTATATGAACGACGTGCTATTTAACTATCTTCATCAGTTTTGTCAGATTTATCTAGATAACATTATCATTTACAGCAAAACATTGAAGAAACATAAGTGACATGTATGATTGATTCTACATAGATTACGAGAGACTGATCTTCAAATGAATATAAACAAATGCAAGTTTCATGTTCAGAAGATCTTCTTTCTGAAACTATTGCTATTCATCAAAGAACTAAAGATGAATCTCAGAAAAGTACAAGCAGTAGTTGAATGATTTACTTCTACAAACCTCACTCAGATGCAGTTCTTTGTTGACTTCTGCAATTTCTATCAACGTTTTATAAAAAACTTTTCGAAGATTGTTCATTTTCTGATTCAACTAACTCAAAAAAGATGATATTTGAATGAAATCAAGCTTGTCAAACAATCTTTGATCATATGAAGAAACGAATGATTGAAGTCTTTATTCTTTGTCATTTTGATCAGAATAGAAAGACTATTCTTGAAACAGACTCATTCAACTACGTCAATAATGACATACTTTCTCAGTATGATAACGAAGAAACATTGCATTTGATGATCTACTACAGCAAGAATCTGAGCTTCGCTGAGTGCAATTACAAGATCTATGACAAGAAACTACTAGCAATCATTCGTGTCTTCAAGCATTGACAATCTGAGCTGAAATTGACTGAGCTACTCATCAAAATGTTCACTGATCATCAAGCTTTAACGTCATTAATGAAAGATAAAGAGTTAAGTAGACGTCAAATGCGCTGAGTACAAAAGTTTGTTGACTTCAACTTCAAAATCATGTATCGCTCAGATAAACAAAACATCAAAGTCGATGCATTGACTTATTGAGTTGATTCAGTTTCTAGAAGCTTTGAGAATGAATGATGTTGCTATCAGTGAACTACAATTCTCACATTGAATCGAATGAAAATCGTTGATTTAAAGAAGAACATTGATGAATCAATCTATAAACAGATTTTTAAGATTAATGAAATTGACGAGAATTGTACGCTACTTCGTGAAGTCATATTAAAAGATGAAGCTCAATATGAAGATACTAAATTAAGAAATTGTTGAGTTCAGAACGAAATACTATATCGAGATGATCTTCTATGAGTTTTCTTCAATGAGCATCTTCAAATGAAGTTAATTCAAAAAGTTCATGATCAATCTTTTATTAATTATCTTGAAATTCTTAGAATGATAAAAGCAATAAGAAGATACTACTATTGACTCTCAATGCAAAAGACAATAAATAAATATATTTGAAACTGCTACATTTGTCAGCGATCAAAAGCTTTTCAAGATAAATTTAATGAATTACTACATTCTTTATTCATACTCAAACAGCAATGAAAGAACATAGTCATGAATTTCATCATCGATCTATTCTCTTCTGAAGGCAAAAACGTCATACTAACAGTGATATGTAAACTGTCAAAGAAACAACACTATATTTCTTGTTCTACTGATGACGAAGAAATTACAGCAGAAAAAACAGCTGAGCTAATGCTTCAGTGAATATATCAAATACATGATTTACTCAATTTCATTGTTTTGAATCGAGATTCTCAATTTATCTTCATTTCATGAAAGTTTCTTTGCAAAAGACTGAGCATTAATCTTCAACTATTCACTGTTTATCATCTTCAAATCAACGATCAAAGTGAATGAGTCAATCAGAATATCAAAAGATATCTTCGATTCTTCTGTTCATACATGCAGAATGACTGAGCTAAGCTACTACTCATGATTGAGTTTGTTAATAATAATGCTTTGTTCTCAGTCATCTTCTCAATCTCTTTCTTTCTAAACAAAGACTTTCATTCTCATATGAGCTTCGAACTCAATACAATCGAATATGAAAGTTTTTGTGAACGCTTGCAAGCAACTAAAGTCAAGAATATATCTGAACATATGAACAAGATCTTGATGTTTGCTCGCGAATCTCTAGTCAAAACAAGAAAACAAATGATTCAACAAGCTAATAAGCATAGAAAAGAAGTCAATTATAAGATCAAATCAAAGATGTTTTTGAATGAAAGAAACATCATTACAGCGAGATCTTTCAAGAAGCTAGACGATAAAATGCTTGATTTCTTCATCAATCTAGATTTCGTTGACTCGTCATATAAGCTGAAATTATCAGAGACTATGCATGTTCATGATGTATTTCACTCTGATCTGCTTCATCTCATTGTCGATGACTTCTTGTCTGATCAAAAGAATGAGTCTCTTGAATCAATAGTGATAAACGATGAAGACGAATGAAAAATCGATGATATATTGAATTTTCGTTGATATTGAAAACGACTTCAGTATAAAGTCAAATGAAATGACTATGACAATGATCTCAATTGATACAACGCTGATAACGACGAATTTATGAACGCTCAGAAGATAGTTGATGATTTTCATATTTGATATTCAAACAAATCGCGCTAGAAGCGCTTTTAACTATTCAGTCAATCAGAATTTAATGAATCTGAGTCTGTGAAATCATGATTGAGCAATCAATCGAATCGAGCAGAAAATACATTCATGCAAACATGAATCATTGAAGAAGAGAAATAATATCATGATTCTAGCCTTGTCAGACTCAGTCTTCTAGTCTTGTCAGATTTATTCTTGCTTCGTCATCTTGACTAGTCTTTATTGAGTCTAGCGTTGACTGAGAAATACACATATGTAGTCAGCTTCTTTTCTGTAGCTATCTTTCTTTCTTAGCATTTATCTTTTAGTTAAATGACATTCATATTGACTCGCTTTATGCTGACTTCTAACAAAAAGAATCATTTGACATGCTCATCATTAAAGAAATTAACATCTTTTTCACTACATTTTTGATGAAAGTCACTAGTTTTTTGCCTCGCTATCTTTGAAAGAAGACATTTTCTCATTCTTCTCATTCTTTGAAATGATAATTTCATGTAAATGAGAAGTGAATGCACAAGATGTTGAAGTATCAATCTTGTTCTGAAAGCAGTTCTTGAATAAGTGATCTGATATCTTGCAGATATAGCAGATGATAGACGATTTGACTGACTCAGAAGTAGAAAAGATAGTTGACTTGATATATTCAATTATTGAAGTCATCACTGCTGATAATGAAGTAACAGCATGTTTATCAGATACGACAGTGACTTTAATGATGACAGTGCAAAGCTGACTGCGTAGCTGATAGTTGACTCGCTGTTTATTATTCACATCTTGAAGAAAGATTCTTAAGCGAGTGAGCGAAGTAAAGTTCTCTGAACAGACTGATAAAGCGTTCTGCAAGCAATTATTGATTTTATTCTGAAAATTGTTCATCAGAGTGCAATTATCGTATTCAAGATAGCTGAATAACTTCATAAAGTTGAAGTAAAAGACATTGAAAGACTTGTCTGTTTATTTCAGAGCGTTGTATTCATGATGACACTTTTGATTTTTATTCAGTTCATTGTATATTTCTTTCAGATGCTCAAATACCTCGTTGATCAAGATGTATGAATGCAAAGCATCATGTTGATGTTGAGCAAAAATGTGCTCAGCAGTATTATTTTCTAATTTAGATATCACATAAACAATATAAATATTCTCATTATTGAAGTTATTAACATTTGTCTGAAGCTTGTCATTTATCTTGATTCTTCAGCTATTTTATGTTGATTCATCTTCACTAATGAATATACATGAGTTCAAAAACTTGAAAGACTTGTGATGATCATTATTGAATAAAGTGAATAACTTACGTCAAGTATGATTCTCGATAGATTGATGAGATAAAGATTTTGTAGAAACTTGAGATTCAGTAAATTGATGAGATCAAGATTGATTCGCTGAACGTTGTTTCTTTTTTAAACTCAAGACTTTCTTTCATAGTTCAATGATAGTTTCTTCTTAAGTGTCTATTGTCATTTGATTGATCTTTAGCTCATTAAGTCTCTTGATGTGATTAACTTGAACATTGATTCATTACTTATTAAGTTTCAAAGTCATGTCTTGTTGATTTCTTAGCTTGATCAGCATCTTGATGATCTCATTTGACTAATCAATAGCTCATTGACAAAGTTGTTGATTCATGTTGATGTTTCATGAGATAGCAACATTCTGAGATTTCGCTGAAGCATTGAAAGAAATAAGAAAAACTTGTTTACTAGCAATGCTTTTAAGCAGATGAGTCATTTGAGACTCAACTGATTCAGAGTTGCATGTCATTGTGAGAAATTAAAGATAAAGATAGATAGATTATGATAAGATTGAGTGATTGATTTGATAAATTTGAGTAAATTTAAATAAATTTGAAGATGTGTTTTGATGAAAGTAATTCAAAGAATCTCTTACGAATTTTCTGAATGAACGAAGTAAATTATTTCGTATCATCTACACGTTGATAGCAGAATAGTTGATGAGCATTTATTTACTGTTAGAAATCGATCTAGAGCGAGTCATAGAGATGTCATTTAACTAATAGATAAATGCTAAGAAAGAAAAGTATTTACAGAAAAGAACTCAATTCTTATATGTGTGTTTCTCAGCTTTATGCTAAACTCGATTGAATTGATGTTTTACACATATGATGCAGAGTTTCAATGATATCATCTCTAGATCAGATTTTCGCTAGACTCGATTAGAATGAAATCAGGCGAAAACTAAACGAAGAATAAACGAAGGCTAAAATCGTAACAGAAAGAATCATTCTTGATTCAAAGCATAAATGTCACTTCATTCAAAACACTGTTGAATTGTTTAAAGAAGAACAAGATCAAAGTCTTTGCTCTATTCATGATGAACATCAATAGAGAAATTGCATACAATACTCAGTGCAATTTGAACGTTCTAAACATCTTTTCAATCAATGAAATGACTCAGAATTTGAAAGATATTAAAGCGAAGCTGTCATTGAAATATTATGAGTTTCTAGATGTTTTTGATTGAGTTCAATTGAATAAACTATTTTCTCATTGCTTTTATGATCATAAAATTGAACTCATCAATGATTCAACGTCTTCTTGCTGTTAAACATATTGAATGTTCTCTGTCAAACTTCTGAAAGTAAAGAAGTATCTGAATGAGAATCTGTCAAAGAAATTCATCACTCTCAGTCAAATCTTCTATTTTTTTCCTGTTTTATTCATTCTCAAAGCAAATGAAGATTTTCAATTCTGCATGAACTATCAAAAGCTAAATGTCATTTTCAAAAGAAATAGATATTCTCTATCATTGATAGACGAGATCATTGATAAAATAGTGAATTGCAAGCATCTGATTAAATTGAACATCATATCAGCATTTAACAAACTTTGAATGCACTTCAATAATGAGAATTACATCACTTTTATCATTGCTTTAAAAGCATATAAATACAAGATGTTATCATTTAAACTGATTAACAAATCAATCTTCTTTCAGCAATATATGAATGACATTCTATGAGACTTTTTGAACGACTTTTGTCAAGTTTATCTAGATGACATTCTCATTTATAGTAAAATGAGAAAGAAACATAAAGATCACGTCAAACTAGTATTGAGTCAACTACGTGAAGCTGAACTGCAGATAAATATTTGAAAGTGCGAATTTGATGTAGAAGAGACTGTTTTTCTAGAAGTCATTGTATCAGAACTAGATCTTTGTATGAATCTCAGCAAAGTGACAATCATAATCAGCTGAATCATCTCAATCAATCTAAAGAAAATTCAGAACTTCGTGAGATTTGTTAACTTCTATCATCGTTTCATTAAGAACTTCTTGAAGCTAGTTAAATTATTCACTCAGCTGACTAGAAAAAACATATATTTTGTTTGAAATGAAATCTGTGTTTAAGTCTTTGACAATCTAAAGAAACAAGTCAGTTTAATCTCAGTACTTCGTCACTTTGATCTCAAATGACAAGCTATTCTGAAGATCAACACTTCAAACCATGTAAAAGATGAAATACTATCTTAGTACAATGATGAGAAAGTTCTTCATTCAATGATTTTCTACAGCAAAAGCATGATTTTCGCTGAGATCAATTATCACATTTATGACAAGAAATTACTAATCATTATTTGATGTTTTGAACACTGATGACTTGAGCTGAAATGCATTGAACTACTCATTCAGATGTTCATTGATCATCAGACTTTGAAAATCTTTATGAAAAACAAACAGTTGAGTCAATGACAAGTCAACTATCTGAACATTCTATTGAAGTTCAACTTTCAAATCATCTTTAAATCAGATAAAATGAACACTAAGATTAATGCTTTAATCAGAATGCTTCTAGCAAATATTTCTGAATCAGCTCAACGTCTTAAAGATTATTTTCAGACTATTATGATCTTTGATAAAGTCAATGTTCTATCTGTTGAATCAGAAGCAAATCTCTATCAATGAGTATATATAACAAATTAAACAGATGAGATTTGCAGCGAATATAAACAAGTTATGAACGAAAACAAGCTCAAATTTCATATCACTAAACTGAAGAACTGCAAAATCATTGACGACGTTCTATTTAAAAAAGATCTACTGTGAATCTTTAAGAACATGCACACGAAAATATTATAAAAAGTGCATAATCAATCTTCAATCTTTCATCTTGACAATAAATGAATCATTGATCTAGTTCAGTGTTTCTACTATTAATCAGATTATCAAGCTATTATTCAATAATACATTTGAAACTGTCATGCTTGTCAGCGAAGCAAAGTCTTTAAAGATAGCATTAATGAACTTCATCATTCTCTTTTGATTTCACAGAAACGTTGAAAAGATATAATTATGAACTTCATCACTGAACTATCTCTGTCAGAAGACTACAACATCATTTGCACAATCATATGTTATCTCATAAAAGAACATCACTATGATCTCTGTTATTAAGAAGACAATGACATCTCAGTTGAAGAAACAGTTTGAATCATGCTATGAAACGTTTATTGACTACATAATTTATTCAATTCTATTGTTTCAGACAGAGACTTTCAATTCATATCAACTATGTGAAAGAGTCTTTGTAAACAACTAAGAATTACAGCTAGTTTATTCATAATCTATCATTCTGAAATTGATGATCAATCAAAACAAGTCAATCAAGACGTTGAATGCAAACTTAGAATCTACTGCAATTACATGCAGAACAACTGAGTTAAATGAATATCTATAATGAAATTCAGCAACAATTTCAATATTTTCTTGATCACTTTAATGATTTTCTTCTACTTTAATAAAGAATTTCACTCTTGAATGAGTTTTGATTCAGATACAACTGACTACAAAATGACTTGTGAACAACTTAAAGTTAAAAAAGCAGATGATATTATCATTTGAATGAAAGAGCTACTGAGCTTCAATCATCAACAATTGAAAAAGATGAAGCTGATCATCAAAGTTCAGATCAATAAACATAAATAAAACGTCATTTATGAAGTAAATGACTGAGTGTGACTATCTTTCAAAAACGTCAAGACAACGAGACTCTGCAAAGATTTGAAAGACAAACAGCTAGATTTCTATCAAATCACTGTCAAAGTGAGTATCTTCTATCATCTTTATTTATCAGTCAGCATGAAGCATCTGCATTCAATGTTCAGCTTGAAGCTACTACAATCACATTCAGAAGATTCTCTATCAGAACAGCATTCAGAATCACTCAGATTAATCATTATTAAAGATGATGAACATTGAAAGATAAATGATATATTGAACTTCAGATGCTATCAAGATTGAATACAGTACAAAGTCAAATGAAAAGATTTAGATAAAGATGATGAATGATACTATGTCAATAAAGAGAAATTCAATGATTCAGAGAAAGTTTTGAATAAATTTCACAAGCTATATTCAAGCAAATCGCGCTAAATATCGAAATAACTATTAATAGAAGTGAGCAAAGAAACTACATTCATGCAAACATGAATTTTCAAAGAGAGAGATAATGTTACAAGCGTATCAAGATCAATAAAACTGAACAAGACTGAAACTTTAATCAATTCGCAATGCACGCTAGCAAGTATTCTGTGTAATGATTAAAACTAATCAATAATTTAGTTAAGATTTGATTTAGATCTGACTCAAATTTGACTCAGATATGACTCAACACTTTTTTTCTTTCTCAACACTCTTTTCTTTCATCAACATCTGATTCATTTACATCATTTTCTTTTCATGTCACAAACACATCTTTTTCAAGTCTAACACAGTCTTTGAACATTACATAAATAGAAGCTTTTGTATCAATCTTCTTCTGTATTCTTAATATTCAGTTATAGTTATCTTTAAAGATTAAGCACTATCAATTCTGATCTTCATTGATTGTATCATTTAAACATGATTCTGACAACATTCAAATGAAAGTTTGCAAGCACAAATCAACAAATACAACTTTGCAACTAATTATAAAAAAAAAATATACTGTGTAAAGTGACATGAGAAGAAAAGTAGTTTTACTGCTGAGTTTGAATGAGAAGAATGCATTTAACAATGTGATGCATAGCAAACTTTTACATGACATGAAGAAGAAAAAAGTTTCTAAACTGCTTCTTGAGTTTGTGAAGAACTTTCTGAAAGATCAACGCATCATGATCACAATTGATGATTACATGATGATGAAATGCAACATGAACATTAACATATCACAAAGTTCTTTACTATTGTTGATATTATATTTGTTTTACAATGTGAACTTGTTAAAAGCATGTAATAACATCAAACTGAAAACTAGCTTTATAAACTTCGTGAATGACATCAATATCTTGATATATGAAGAGTTTACAAAATGCAACTGCAAAGTTTTTAACAAGATTTATGATAAATATGAACAGTGATTAAAAACGCATGACATCAAATTCATGATAACAAAGCACGAGTTAATTCACTTTACAAAAATTTCTAAATGATTTAATATGAAAGTTGATGTAAAGTTAATGAAACATCAGATTAACTTGAAATCAAACATCAGAATTTTGAGAATTTAACTGAACTTCAAGCTGAAATGAGTGATTCACATGCATCATGTTGAAGCAAAACAAGTGATTAAACAAAAGATCATGTAAATAATCATTAAGTTTACTTTAGATTCATCAATGATGACAAGTAAGTAAATATACTTCGCGATGATGCATTCTCTGCTTAGTCACTGTTAGAGATCAGCATAGAGCGAGTCAATATGAGTGTCATTTAACTAGAAGATAAATGCTAAGAAAGAAAGATAGCTACAGAAAAGAAGCTGACTACATATGTGTATTTCTCAGTCGACGCTAGACTCAATAGAAACTAGTCAAGGTGACGAAGCGAGAATAGGTCTGACAAGACTAGAATCGTGACATTACTTTCTCTCTTCGACGATTCATGTTCGCATGAATGTATTTTCTGCTCGATTCGATTGATTGTTCAATCATGATTTCACAGACTCAGACTCATTAAATTCTGATTGACTGAATAGTCGAAAGCGCTTCTAGCGCGATTTGTTCGAATATTGAATATGAAAATCATCAACTATCTTCTGAGCGTTCATAAATTTATCGTCATCAGCGTTGTATCAATTGAGATCATTGTCATAGTCATTTCATTTGACTCTATACTGAAGTCGTCTCTGATATCGACGAAAATTCAATATATCGTCAATTTCTCATTCGTCTTCGTCGTTTATCACTATTGAATCTGAGAATTCGTTCTTTTGACCAGGCAAGAAATCGTCGACGACAGAGCGAAGCAGATCAGAATGAAATACATCATGAACATGTATAGACTCTGATAATTTCAGTTTATATGAAGAGTCAACGAGATCTAAATTGGTGAAAGAATCGAGCATTTTGTCATCTAGCTTCTTGAAAGATCTTGCTGTAACGATGTTTCTTTTATTCAGAAACATCTTTGATTCGATCTTGTAATCAACTTCTTTTCTATGCTTATTGACTTGTTTCATCATTTGTTCTCGTGTTTTGACTAGCGACTCGCTAGCAAACTTCAGTGTTTTGTTCATATGTTCAGATATATTCTCGACTTTAGTCGTCTGCAAGCGTTCACGAGAACTTTCATATTCGCTGACATCGAGTTCAAACCTCATACAAGAATGAAAGTCTTTGTTTAGAAAGAAAGAGATCAAGAAGATGACTGAGAACAGAGCATTATTGTCGACGAACTCGATCATGAGTAGTAGCTTAGCTCAGTCATTCTGCATGTATGAACAGAAAGATCGAAGATATCTTTCGACGTTCTGATTGACTCGTTCACTTTGATCGTCGATTTGAGAGTGATAGACAGTGAATAATCGAAGATTAATGCTCAGTCTTTTGCAAAGAGACTTTCATAGAATGAAGATAAATTGAGAACTTCAATTTGAAACAATAAAATCGAGTAAATCGTGTATTCGATATATTCACTGAAGCATTAGCTCAGCTGTTTTTTTTGCTGTGATTTCTTCGTCATCAGTAGAACAAGAAATATAGTGTCGTTTCTTTGTCAATCTACATATCACTGTTAGTATGACGTTTTTGTCTTTCGAAAAAGATAAGTCAATGATGAAATTCATGACTATGTTCTTTCATTACTGTTCGAGTATGAGTAGAGAATGTAGTAGTTCATTGAATTTATCTCAAGAAGTCTTTGATCGCTGACAAATGTAGCAGTTTCGAATATATTGATCTATTGTCTTTCGCATTAAAGATCAATAGTAGTATCTTCTTATGATCTCTATCGTTCTGAGAATTTCGAAATGATCAATAGAAGATTGATCATGAACTTCTCGAATTAGCTTCATTTGAAGATGCTCATCGAAGAAAACTCATAGAAGATCATCTCGATATAGTATTTTGTTCTGAGCTCGACAATCTCTTAATTTAGTATCTTTGTATTGAGCTTCATCTTTTAATACGACTTCACGAAGTAGAATACAATTCTCGTTGATTCTGTTAGCTTCTAGAATCAATTGATAAATTGATTCATCGTTCTCTTTCTCTTCTAGATCAGCGATTTTCATTCGATTCGACGTGAGAATTGTAGTT
>JAABUS010000888.1_pt1 | contig 71122 bp, 86 predicted proteins | sample 5560161 | NCBI WGS metagenome assembly JAABUS01 (sample SAMN10711885, study PRJNA513376) | rock metagenome | isolation source: Antarctica rocks | place: Antarctica: Victoria Land, Trio Nunatak nord | collected 2016-01-04
AAAATTCTATCAGAAGAAAATTACTTTGAAAAGTCGTTTTTAATTAATGTTTTTGTTGAGATCGTGCCTAGAATCTAATCACACTGCAGCGAGATAGTGCGTAGCTGAATAGAATGTTTGATCAATAAAGATAGCTATAACTAGAATATTAAGAATACAGAAGAAATCAAAGAGAGTTTCGAGCTGAATCTATAGTAGAGCAAAACAAAGAAAGCGAAGCAGATTTGCTCAAGTATCGAAAGCGCTAGAATAGAGTGTTGAGGCTAGAGATTCAACATGAGTCAAAATCTCTAGAACTTGTTGACTAGAAAACTCTATTCAATTTCAACACACTCGTAACATTATTTTCTTCTCTTTAAAAGTCATGTTTCTATGACTTGTAGTGTAGTTCATAGCACTGACGTAGAATCTTGATGCCTGCCTTTCTATCAACCTTTCTATTGATTCAAATCAACTCGTCAAATGTCTATTGTAGCAGACTCACTATGTGAAATAGAATGATCATTGAAGCAGACTCACTAGTCGACTTGCTCATCAAAGAGATTGACTATCGACTTGTCATTGAAGCAGACTCACTAGTTGCACGTGAACGTGAGGTAGATCGATTCACTGATAGGTAGAGCGATGAGAATAGATATGTCATTGCATTGACGAAGAGTGTCATTGAAGCAGACTCACTAGTTGACTTGCTCATCGAAGAGATCAACTATCGGCTTGTCATTGAAGCAGACTCACTAGTTGCACGTGAACGTGAGGTAGATCGATTCACTGATAGATAGAGCGATGAGAATAGATATGTCATCGCATTAACGAAGAGTATCATTGAAGCAGACTCACTACGAGAGCGTCATTTGTAGCAGACTCACTAAATTGATCTGACGACACAGATTGTTTTGACTCGCCTGATTCACGAGCTTTCGAGGCGAAGAGAAAAAGAAATTGAACAGATTGTTTTCACTCGTCTGCTTCATGAGAATGAGTTGATTCTCAAGCAATTCACGAAGGTTCTTTATCGTCAATTCTCTTAATCGAGTTGAACAGCTTATTTTCACTCGTCTGTTTCATGAGAATGAGTTGATTCTCTTGATCGAGTGAACTTTGCGTACTTAGTGAGCGATAAGTTGTCTAGCGATTCAAACAGTCTCGTCATTGATTCTATCAAACTCTCTAGTGTTGTTCAGTCTTTCAATTGCGTCGATCATTAGGTAAACGAATTTCTTTAGACTCGTTCTGTCTGTACGAGTATCTTGAATGAGTATTGATATCAATATTATGTGATTAACGAATTCTTAATATAATGTTGAAACCGTGCCTAGAATCTAATCACACTGCAGCGAGATAGTGCGTAGCTGAATAGAATGTTTGATCAATAGAGATAGCTATAACTAGAATATTAAGAATACAGAAGAAATCAAAGAGAGTTTCGAGCTGTATCTATAGTAGAGCAAAACAAAGAGAACGAAGCAGGTTTGCTCGAGTATCGAAAGCGCTAGAATAGAGTGTTGAGGCTAGAGATTCAACATGAGTCAAAATCTCTAGAGCTTGTTGACTAGAAAATTCTATTCAATTTTGACACACTTGTAACAGTTTTTCTCAACTCTCAGAATCAATCTTTTAATCTTTGTTCTCTGATAAACAGTGATTCAGTCACTCATATGCTCATACACGTTAATTTAGTCAATAAAGTATGCAAGAAACTAGAAATTCAATTTATATCATTGACAAAAAAGAAGTTAATAAGAAACTATAATAAAAAGATATTTAAGAAGATTATCACTCATAAAATTCTATTTAATCTCATCATTGAAAGTTATAAGAAATTGACTGTATCAATGTTGATAGCTGATATTAATCATCATAAAGTCATATTGAGTAAGTTCTGAATGAATAAAAACGAAATATTACTAAATATGCAAAACGACGTCATTGTTTTTTTGAATCAATTGAATACTTCTATTTCGGTTTTTTTGATTTCACTCAATTCAAAGCACTCAAGTTGATTGTGATCAACTTCGTTCTCTTTAATCACTCAGACTAAGATTTCTATGATGCTCAAATGATTCATTTTAATCACTGCTTAGAAAGAGTCATTCTTGATTCAAAGCATAAATGCAGCTTCATTTAAAACATTGTTGAATTGTTTAAAAAAGAACAAGATCAAAGTCTTTGCTCTATTTATGATGAACATTAATAAAGAAATTACATACAATACTCAATGCAATTTGAACACTTTAAACATCTCTTTAATCAATGAAACAACTCAGAATTTGAAAGATATTAAAGCGAATTTATCATTAAAATATCATGAGTTTTTAAATGTTTTTGATTGAACTCAATTGAATAAACTATTCTCTCATTGCTTCTATGATCATAAAATCGAGCTCATCAGTGATTTAATGTCTTCTCACTATTGAGTTTATTAAATGTTCTCTGTTAAACTTCTGAAAGTAAAAAAGTACTTAAACGAGAATCTGTTGAAGAAATTCATCACTTCTAGTCAGACTCTTTATTTCTCTTCTGTTTTATTCATTCTTAAAGCAAATGAAGATCTTTGATTCTACGTGAACTATTGAAAGCTAAATATTATTTTCAAAAGAAATAAATATTCTCTATCGTTGATAAATGAGATCATTGATAAAATAATAAATTGCAAGCATCTGACTAGATTGAATATTATATCAGCGTTCAACAAACTTTGAATGCATCTTAATAATGAGAATTACATCACTTTTATCACTGCTTTAGAAGCATATAAATACAAGATGCTATCATTCAAACTGACTAATGAATCAATCTTCTTTCAGTAATATATAAATGACATTTTATGAGACTTTCTGAACAACTTTTGTCAAGTTTATTTAGATGACATTCTCATCTATAGCAAAATGAGAAAGAAACATAGAGATCACGTCAAACTAGTATTAAGTCAACTACGCAAAGCTGAACTGCAGATGAATATTTAAAAGTGCAAATTCAATGTGAAAGAGATTGTTTTTCTAGAAGTCATTGTATCAGAACTAGATTTTCGTATGAATCTCAGCAAAGTGACAGTCATAGTCAGCTGAATCACTTCGATCAATCTAAAAGAAATTCAAAGCTTTATAAGATTTGTTAACTTCTATCATCATTTCATTAAGAACTTCTCAAAACTAGTCAAATCATTTACTTAGCTGACTAGAAAAAACATGTCTTTTGTTTGAAATGAAGTTTGCATTCAAGTCTTTGACAATTTAAAAAAACAAGTCAGTTCAACTTCAGTACTATGTCAATTTGATCTCAGATGACAAGCTATTCTGAAGATCAATGCTTTGAACTATGTAAAAGATGAAATACTATCTTAGTATAATGACGAGAAAGTTTTTCACTTGATGATCTTCTACAGCAAAAGCATGATACTTGCTGAAATCAATTATCATATCTATGACAAGAAATTGCTGATCATCATTTGATGCTTTGAATATTGATGACTTGAGCTGAAATGCACTGAACTACTAATTCAAATATTCATTGATCATCAAGCTTTGAAGATCTTCATGAAAAATAAACAGTTGAGTCAATGATAAGTTAACTATCTGAACATTCTGTCAAAGTTCAACTTTCAGATCATCTTTAAATCAGGCAAAATGAATACTAAAGTTAATGCTTTAACTTGAATGTTTCTAGCGAACATTTCTGAATTAACTTAACAACTTGAAAATCATTTTCAGACTAATTTGATCTTTGATAGAGTTGATGTTTTACTCATTAAATCGAAAGCAAATTTCTATCAGTAAGTATGTATGATCAATTAAACAAATGAGCTTTGCAACAAATATAAACAAGCTATGAATGAGAACAAGCTCAAATTTTATATCATTAAATTGAAGAACTGTGAAATCATTGACAGCGTTCTCTTTAGAAAAAATTCATGATTAGTTCTCAATCTCTCATCTCAACAATAAATGAACTATTAATTTAATTCAATGATTCTACTATTGATCAGATCATCAAGTCACAGTCAGACAGTACATTCAAAACTGTCATGTTTGTCAGCGAAGTAAAGTCTCTAAAGATAGCATCAATGAACTTCATCATCTTTTACTTATTTCACAAGAACGTTAAAAAGATATAGTTATGAACTTCATTACTGAGCTATTTCTATCAGAAGACTATAACGTCATTTGCATAATCATATGTCATCTTATCAAAGAACATCACTATGTTTTCTGTCATTGAAAAGATGATGATATTTCAGTTGAAGAAATGATTTGAATCATGTTATGAAACGTTTATTGACTGCATGATCTACTCAGTTCTATTGTTTTGAACAAAGACTTTCAATTCATATTGACTATGTGAAAGAATCTTTGCAAGTGACTGAGAATTACAGCTAGTTTATTCACAGTCTATTATTTGAAGATCAATGATCAGACGAAACAAGTCAATCAAAACGTTGAACGTGAACTTAGAATCTACTGCAATTACATGCAGAACAACTGAGTTAAATGAATATCTATGATGAAATTCAGCGACAATTTCAATATCTTCTTGATTATCTCAATAATTTCTTTCTACTTCAATAAAGATTTTCACTCTTGAATGAGTTTCAATTCAAATATGACTGACTACAAAATCATTCATGAATGATTGAAAGCTAGAAAAGCAGATGATATTATCATTTGAATGAAAGAATTATTGAGCTTTGATCATCAATAATTGAAAAAGACGAAGCTGATCATTGAAGCATAAATCAATAAACATAAACGAGACGTCATTTATGAGATAAATGACTGAGTTTGACTATTCTTCAGAAACGTTAAAATCACAAGATCATGCAAAGATTTGAAAGATAAACAACTAGAATCATATCAGATCACTGTCAAAGCGAAAGTCTTTTATCATCTTCATTTATCAGTCAGCATGAAGCATCTGCATTTGATGTTTAGCTTGAAGTTACTGCAATCATATTCAGAAGATTCTTTATCAGAACAGCATGCAGAATTTCTCAGACTCATCATTATTGATAACAATGACAATAAATATTGAAAGATAGATGATATTCTGAACTTCAGACGCTATTGAGATCAAATACAGTACAAGATCAAATGAAAAGATTTAGATAGAAACAATGAATGATATTAGATCAATAAAGATGAATTTGATGACTTCAAGAAAGTTTTGAACGAATTTCATGTATTATACTCAAGAAAGTCATGCTAGTATTGAAATAACTCAATAAGAAAGCAAGCAAAATGAGTTACATTCATGCAAACATGAATTTTTGAAGAAAGAAATAATGTTACAAGCGTATTAAGACTGAAGCTTTAATCAATTTGCAATGAACGCTAGCGAGTTTTCTGCGTAATGATTAGAACTAAATAGCGAGCTAGTCAGATTTGACTCAAATATGACTCAAATATGACTCAGATATGACTTAACACTCTTTTCTTTCATCAACATCTTGTTCATTTACATCACATTCTTTTCATGTCACAAACACATTTCTTTCAAGTTTAGCACAGTTTTTGAACATTACATAAATAGAAGTTTTTGTATTAATCTTCTTCTGTATTCTTAATATTCAGTTATAGTTATTTCTAAAGATCAAGCACTATCAATTCTGATCTTCATTGATTGTATCATTTAAACATGATTCTGACATCAAGTTGAGTCAAAATTTGAATTCTTGACTTGATTCATTAAGCAATTGAAAATTCAGAATTCAATGAAAAGAAATACTGATTACTACTAGTAGAAGTTTCTTGAGCAGAATTAACATCTTCAGAATTCATAAGAATACTGACTACTACTAATAAAGATTTCTCGAGCATGATTCATAAATAGTGATCGACATCTTTAAAACTCATGACTCGTGAGAATATTGACTATTACTGATAGAGATTTCTTGAGCACTATTGATAATGCAACGAAGTAATGCAATTGATTAAAGCTTATGCTTGACTACATAGTAATTACTAAGCTGAGAAAACACGTATTAATAATAGTCAGTATTTTCGTGAGTTCTGATCAATACTCGTGAGAAAATCTCTATCAGTAGTAGTCAGTATCTTCATGAATCATAAAGATGCAATCAAATTAATTGCATTACTTTATTGCATTATTAAATAAATATTAGTAGTAGTAAATCATATCTTGATGAGTTGAGTCGAGAATTGAAGTTAATACTTGATATTAACATCGTGACTTAACTCAAATACTCAATATCAAAATTCTGACTCAAATCAAGTCTTGATGAGTCAAGAACTCGACTCAATCTTGATGACTCAACTTGATGTGATCAGTCTATTATCAAGTCAAGCTTTTCAACTTAACTCAAGTTCTTAAATTCAACTTCTCAATTTGATTCAACACTTTTTCAAAAAAATTTCAACTTAACTTAACACTTTTCAAGTTAAGTACTTGACTTGACGCGATTAATCTATTCATGAACTCTGAAGATGCAATTGAATCAATACTGTTTCATGAGTTTCTGAGATGTAAGTCTTTGTTTTACAACAATACAAGAATAGTTTATCAGTTGCAGATGATTAATCATTTAAATTCATGCTACATAATAAATTATCTTTTAACATAAACACTTCAAATCAAGAAAACTTAAATACTGTTGTAAAAACTACAGTTATGAAAGTTCTGAACAACATTATTTGAAATTTTACAGATGACATGATGTTTTTTAACAACTTGCAAGATAAAAGTCTACTGTAGAATTGAAATGCTTTTATGAGACTTTCTGAGTGAATAACACTTTTAAAGAAGTAAATCAAAAGTATTAGAGATAATAATAAAAAAGGCATGAAGTTCAGAAAGAAAGTTAAAAGTTTTACACATAAAATCAAAGATATAAAAGTCATTCAACAAGTCATACTGCTTATCACATTACAGATTCAATCAAGATTTATTGAAGTTTACAAGTAAAACGTATTACAGAATAAAATGATCGAGTACAATGCTATCGCTTGTGATAACGAATTTATTCATACAGAAAATAGCATGATGAATGTATTATTGTATGAATATGATATCAGAATGAATCGTAATATCTTCATACTTTTATATGACTTTATCTTCAATTAAGTGCTAGTTATTTATAAGTTTCATCATATCTTCTGAACACTCAGTTGCTAAGTTTATTCTTAGATCGTCTGAACAACATCAACATCATAAAAGCTATCACTTGATGAGATATTCTCATAGCAGCATAGAACAGCAAAGCGTTACTCTCTCAAATGACACTGAAGTTTGATTGTTACATGATCACTCAACTCAAAAACTTGTCTCAAGATTCAACTACGTCACAATTCTCTGATCTGACGCTAAGATATAATGACTTCTGAAAGTTCATGAGTTGAGACTTGAAACGAAGATTCATTTACTGCTGATTTTCAGATTGCTGTTGCTGACACTGTGAATTAAAAGACATTGATGAAGACACTTGCAGACTTCTTGAATGATGTTTCAGTGCAGAATGATATCTTTTAAGTTGAAACTTTTTTCATGCAATACATGAATTCTTCAACAAATGATACAATCAATGCAGAAAAAGCTCTCTGACATTTCGTTCAAGCGTGGTTTCAAGAATTTCAAGCTTACAAGTCAAACAACGACGCGATATCAATATTTAAAGAGTTCTATGATGAAAGATACGAGTCTGCGTTTGTTGCCTTCTTCGAAAAAAAGAATATGTGTATCGTAAACGGTTTTATCAATGTCACAGACGATATCTTTATCGTTCATCTTGATACGTTGAGTGTAGTCAATGACTGTGTAGATCTCTTGACTCAAGAACTCGCCTATAAAAACACATACTGCATTCAAGTGATTAATCAAAGTCTCTATCAACAAGTCGTAGACAATTTCAATCGGCTCGACACAGATGACGACGACTTAATCATCAATTGTTAAAACGTAGCTGCTGTGAATGATCTTGATGCAATCAATAACAACGACATCGTGAATCAGGTCTGCATCGTCGCAAGCGTTCACTGCTTCAATGAAGTTGAAAGTCAATACATCAATATCTCTGGCCGCAACTACTACGACATCGCTGCCATCGATCCCGATCCTTTCTCTTCCTTCTACTACATCGATTTTCTCGCTCAACATTGAATTCAAGCCGCTTTCGATGTGCTCATAAGCTACATTCAGTTCATCAACGACGTCTACAACGCCTTTCAAAGCATCGACGACTATGTCAGCATCGACATTCGCAGCGGTCGATTGACCGATCTCGCATATCTTCTAGACAACGACGTCAAAGTCGCCTTCATGTACGGCGACCTCGACTACGCCTTGGGAGCGAGGAAGTCTCCTTCGCAATAAACTACAGCCAAAGCTTCGCGTTCAATGTAGCGGGATACGCTCCCATCCAGGCAAACAGCAGCTACACCGACGGCCAAGTTCGGCAATACGGCAACTTCTCCTTCTCACGCGTCTACGAATCCGGGCACGAAGTCCCGGCCTACCAGCCCGAGACCGCCTACCGCATCTTCCGGCGCGCGATTTTCTGGACCGATATCGCGACTGGGAATATATCGATGAATATGAACGCGAATCATAGCACATAGGGCCCGAGCTCGTCGTTTGGGTTCTAGAACGCGGTTCCCGAGAGCCTGAAGGCGTAGTGCTATGTGCTGAATCTACTAGGGACGCGCACGAGCGATCAGCAGGCAAATGTGCTGGATGGGAGTGCGCTGATGCATGATTACATTGTTGTGGATGCGAATAAGACGTATTTGTTTCCGGGGTTTAACAGCATCAGTGGCACGAATGGGACGGGTGGGAGTGGAGGTGGTGGGACGGGTAGTGTTTCCAAGACGGCGATGGCGCCAGTGGCTACGGCCACTGGTGCGGCAGGAAGGTTAGATGCGGGTTGGGCAATAGTTACAATCGTACTTACAATTGTTGGGGTCAGCGTTTCTGCACTGTGACCGTACCACGTGTTTCCATAAAAATGGCAGAATCCATATGTTTAAACTGTCAACATTCCCCCTTTCCAACAGCCGGACCTGCTTATTCCCAGAGCCTTTTGTATCGCAGAGGAATCGAACTACTTAGGCACAAATGCTCCCCGTCGGACTGGTTCGAAAAACAAGGCTTTCTGCACACACAAGGCATATCCTCGAGATTGCATCCAACTTCTATCGCGAAGCACCTCTCCAACCATCCTTTTACCCCGGCGTAGCTCAGAATGAAATCCTCTCGCCCTCACAAAACACTATATCACCAAACCAAGCAAATATTCAATCGAGAGAAGGGGGAAAAAAGCCAGAAAGTGAGTATTGATTTCTACATTGGCGTGCCAGCCCTCTATCGCTTGAGCCGTAGGTCCAAGAATTCGGAAGGAAACGTAGCTGATATATTGGGTTGATGAGGAAAAAGTACCAAAGGCTTTAGTGGGTGAAGATGGGGGAAGAGGAGATCGAGGTGTTGGTGATGTGGGTATAAAGGGAGGTGTATTAGTGGATCGCAGTCTTCGTTGTGTAAATGCCCGGGAGTACAGTTTCTGAGCGGGTCAAAATGATGTGGTGGAGAGGGACGGGGAGAAGGGGGATTTTAGTTGAGGAGGTTTTATGGATGATGGGTGAACCTGCGAAGTGTATGCAGGGAGAGGTGTTGAGTTGAACGGAAAATGTGCTTTGGAAAAGGAGTCGAGCGTGGCGAAGTAATAGCGTGACTACTTAGATAGAAGATCTGGATGCCTTTGCTTATTGAGAAGCAGCGATGTAACATACCTGAATAGGATTGCTCCAAAGTGTCTTTACATTTTAGCCGATTCGTAAACCATCGGTTGGTATCTGAACATGTAGGTAGGCGAGTAGATAAAGTCGTGAGTAGAGCGGTGAGTAGAGTGATGAGTCGGTAGGTGAGCATGTAGGAACTGTGTAGATTAATCTAAAGATTATACTACAATTTACATTAACTAACTGCGATGAACATCTGGTTAACATCTATGACGTGGGTTCACAACCTCGCTGGCCTGATGTTCGACATTCGACATCTGAGATCCGAGTTATTTCAGTTTACACGATATAATCTGCCGTACCCGAGCTTAATTACCCGTCAAGAGCGCTCGGAGCTAAACTTCCCGAATCGTCGATGAATCTCATTAAATCGTAGCTTATTGACGATAGTTGTTGCCGATAGAGGGCCGCGGGACGTCACATGTCTCGCTTCAACGGGCCGTCGTCGAATTCTCGCCCTTCAACCACAAGTGAGGTTGTGATTGACCTCATGACTCGACTGTCCCTTGTTCGCTCGCCTCTGTTTCGCTCTAGAAAGTCAAAGTTATCATAAGTACCGACTTCTTCAAATGACTGACTTACCACTCTGGCCTTTTCCCCAGCGGCACTGACCAGGCTGTTCATGCGACGTTTCAGAGTTTTATAGGACTTCGTCAAGCCATATTGAGAAAATGTATCTATCACTCGACGTCGTGCCCCCCCCCTGATAGAGATAAAGGCCCAGCACAGTCTGAATATTATTCGCCTTGTTAGGTCGGAATTTATGGCAAAGGAGGGCCAGCATAATGACATGCGGGCCAGTGGAGGTAAGGGATGCGATGTCAATGGGTGTGCCGCGTTGCCCGTCGACGCACACAGTTTCAATAAGTTCAAGCCACCTTGGCGCGAGATTTTTGATGACAGCGGCGGTTTGCGTAATCGACTCTAAGCTGCCGAAGTCGGTCGTTTGCGAAGTTGGCTGAAACGAAGCGAAGGCAGGGTGGGCAGCCAAAGCTTTGATCTCCTGACCGAGAGCGTCCATGATCCACCTTCAGCAATGCTTATCCATGAACGTGGATTTTCGAAGGGGCCCAATGCGACGCGAAAAGTTCTCATCGGTCGGGAATTCCATTTAGGCAAAGTCGAGGAAGTGGGTCTGCGCCTGCCTCACCTTGTGGCGGCCCGAGTTATTTACCAGAGTGGACAGAAAATCTCTTACATTCCATCTCATATCTTTCAGTCGCTGTAGAATATCGAGCAGCTTATCGTAGTCGGGCATGCGACGGCGACGCTTGGCACGTTTTCTTGGAGGGCTCGGTGGAGGGGCATGGAAGTTGGAAGGGGAGGCGGGCGTGGAGGGAGTGGAGGGAGGGTGAGAGCTGGGAGGGTCGCCACCAGCCGACTGCATTGATTCATCGCTGGGACCGGCGACGGGGCTAGACGACAGCGCTGTGAGCGAGGAGGTTGCGCTTGATGTTGAATCCATATTGCGATGCTGGTGCATGCGACTGACTTTTGTTGATGGGCAGGCGTGAGGCAGGCTCAATGGCGTTGAGGGACAGGCCAAGCCGCGCCGCGCGGTACGAAGATTGACACCAAAAGTTGCGGAATCTGCTAATGTATTGAAGTAAATGGCGCCGGAGAGGATTACAGTCCCAGATTTGCCACAACACCAAAAATATCAGTCCTTGGACTGTAATCTTCTTGGACGCTAAATATTCCAATACAAATCTGTACATATCTACTTGTAGGTGCATTAGCGGAGTACTGTAAGGTATGAACGCTAAAAGGCTAATTCCTTCATCGCGGTTTTGACACGCCGGTAGGGGATGATAGCCGTTGCGGTCGACTCGTTCAATCAACATTATTCTCAATGTCCAAACCTACTGCTGTACTCCAACAGCTGTAAGATTTCCTGAGCAACAGTGACCAGCGGGAAAGACCTTCATCATTACTTAGGTAAGACGGTCCCAGTCCCGCCCAGAAGAACTGCCTGAAAGGTAACACGATGTTCCTCTCTCGAAGAATGAACAACAGAAGCCTTAAGTATGAATCTAATATCTACATTTAACAATAGACTCATGGCAGCTCAAACCATAGATGTCAGTCATGACATTAGCAGCCAATATGGGACACCGACGGCAGAACCATTCACCTCTTTCAATGCTCTGAAAGATCGCATCAAACATCATTATGAGGTCTGCTCTGAGTATTACTACTCACTGTGGTAGGACCCGCAGACCATTGCGGCCCGTTCTTCCAAATATTGACTAAGGTGAAGGGGTGAACACATTCACCACGGCTATTTCCTCTCTCCCACGGATACGAAGGAAGTAGCTCAGATACGCTTAATCGATCTGCTGCGCGGGATGTCCGACCTTTCAACTGGAAGCTCTGTACTCGATGTCGGGTGCGGCTTCGGAGGAACTTCGCGCTATCTAGCTAGAACCGTGGCTTGCAAGGTCACTGGCCTGACGATAAGCGGTCAGCAAGTGAAGATGGCAAAGGAATTGACACTCAAAGAAGCTGGCGATGAAGGAGGCGCGGAAGATGTAGACGGCTTTGTTCGACTCATTGATGGACGGGTGCGCTTTGTGGAGCTGGACGCCGAGAAGATGGGAGAGGTTTTCAGCGAGACGGCTTTTGACTGTGTGTGGATTTCGGAAGCCTTGTCACATATACCGGACAAGGAGTTGTTCTTTCGAAACGCTTCGAAATTGCTGAAACCAGGTGGAAAGTTGGTCGTGGCTGATTGGTTCAAGGCTGAGGGATTGACAAACATGCAAATGGAAACCGACATCAAGCCCATCGAAAGTAAGACTTTCCCTACATCACGTAGCTATAACGCTGATTGCACCCTAAGATGGCATGCTTCTTCCTCGCCTGTATGAGCAATCAGAATATGTAGAACTTGCCAAGCAGGCGGGTCTTGATGTCTTTGCTGGTTCGCGGGACATTAGCAAGGGGGTATCGAAGACGTGGTACGCTCTCACAGATGTCGCTCGTGCTTCCATCTCAATCCTGACTCTTAACTCGATTTAAGGGATATTTCATGGTCGCTTATTCAATCTCCAGCGCTTTGGGCTTTCGCATTGACCCAGGGTCGCGATGGTATTGCCTTTCTACAAGCATTTCGTGCAATGAGGCGAGGATTTGCGAACGGAACATTTTGTTATGCTGTCATGGTATTTCAAAGATGGTGTGGATAGAGACTTGACTGAATGTTCTCCCAAGAAATGCCAGCTAGTCTGAAGATGCTCGGATTGTCCGAAAACCTCAGTTTGCCTGTCTCTTTGTATGACCGAGCTGACCCGAATAAAGTATCTGCAAGAGTTCACACGATGGCGTAATGACTCCCTGCATCATTTCTACCCTTAAAAGCAAGGGAGACAATTCTCAGCCTTTTCTGAAATCGTTCCCCGCTCTTCAGATTTTGTCATCATCAATCAGTAAAACGTCGACAAACGATACCAGCGTAGAATTGTTGTAAACGAAAGCAAGCGTAGCAAAGACGGCGCGAATGAAGGCTTCATGCTTGACATATGTGTTATATATTTGAGTTCTAGTACAATTGTATTGATAGTCTCAAGACTTCATGAAATTGAATTGATTTGCCGACGTTGAATTTGAGAGGGAGGTGGAGAATCATGATGAGGCTGAAGCTTTCTGTTAACTTGCTCTATGAGTATGTTCGATCTGAGAGATTCTGCAAGAAGCCTTGTTGCAAACGACTTGGTGCGTGTCTAGCTAACACTTCATTGAGAATGAATGTTTCGACCATCTTAATATAGGATCCACGCCCTTTACGCTTTATACAAAGATTCGGACAGCCTTTTGGCTTGATGCACTCATTCGTCAATCCGACCTTATCATCACCTGTACTCACCTGCCAAGGGCAAATGGGCCAATTTGCCATAAAAGTTGTATTGCGCGTGGAATCCGCATTTTAATAATATCAAGTCGAGCATGCCGTCGTACCAAAGCGTTCCGCTGACGGTCCAGTTCCCGTTGAGACCTATACGCGACGTTTAGTGTGATGTCCATCGCGGTGGGCATGGCACTGAACCTTTGCGTCGCGTGGTTGTCATCAACGACATTGCTCTGGATATCATCATGATCTTGGTCAGGAGCACCGGCTGCCCTACTAGCAATGCTGCCAAGGGTCTCATGATCGTTGCTGACATCATGTATGGGAATTCCAAGTTTTCTCTGCCCATCTTCTTTTAAAAAAGATGTTATTATAGTTCGAAGTGTTCGAGACAGGGGCATTGAATCAAGATGAGGCGTACGATGAAAATGTAGACGGGCTTGCCACAGAGCCAATGCCCCAATTACGACCATTATGCAGCCAAAGACGATGCTGCTAACTGCTCCAGGGCTCCATTGAGTCTGTTGAGCCTGAGGGTACGGTGTTTTTGTAGGCGAAAGACTAAAGCTAGCAGCTGCTTGGGCAGAGACAGCCGCTTTGAAGAGATGCATGAAGGCAGGTTTGTGGTCTGAACAATAGAAAGATTTGAATCCGGCCAGTTGTTCGACGCAAGGACATATATATGTCTCATATTTAACTACCTGCACTACGGCTTCCAACAAGGCGTGGGAAGGTATCATCTTGTCTCGAGATGATAACGATCGAATGGAATACGTGGTGTTTCCATCTAGAGTAGGCGGTATTTCCACACAGGGTAGGCGGTCGACGAGGGTGGAATCATAGTCCTTTTCAATTGGATGGATTTCCATCCAGAGTAGGCGGTATTCCCACACAGTGTAGGCGGTCCACATCATAGTCCTTTTTCAATTGGATGGATTTCCATCCAGAGTAGGCGGTATTTCCACACAGGGTAGGCGGTCCACGAAGGTGGAATCATAGTTCTTTTCAATTGGATGTATTTCCATCCAGAGTAGACGGTATTTCCATCCAGAGCGAGCGGTATTTCCATCCAGAGTAGGCGGTATTCCCACACAGGGTAGGCGATCGACGAGGGTGGAATCATAGTTCTTTTCAATTGGATGGAAAGAAACTGTGCCACGAAGTATCTGCACGGTCTTCTCATGCGTTGGGTTTCTGTTTGAACATAAGAATACCGCTGACTGCATGCGGTAGGCGGTCGCGGTAGGCGGTGTACCGGATACTTGGGCGATTCTCTAATTGACGAATAAGCACACGGCAGGCTTGTACTATTGTACGTACTTGAGTAAGCCTTCCCTATAGTAAAGTAGAACCCAATACCGCTTACTAGAAGCGGTAGGCGGTGTCCTGTAAAATTACGTTAGGAGGGATTTAGGCGGTCCCCAGTGGCAGTTTCCAATCTTTGAATCAGCATTCCACGTAAGTTTTGGATTATATGACCTGGCAATCCTGATATTATCAGCTCTATTGCTCGTCCCAGTCTTGCCATTGAACATCATACATTCAAGCAATTTGATCGTGCTATTCGTCTTAGGACTATGTCGCAGGACTATCAGCCCTGTGGCACCTGCCAAACTCTGGGTAAGCCACAGAATGGGATGCTGAGATGCGAACACGGCTTTTGCACCCATGCCAGATATGGTGACATTGTGTTACCACCTTTTGAATGCTTCGACTGCATGGGGAATTCTGAAATTCGGTAAGATACGTCTTCATTGAGCGCGATCACACGTTCTTACAGACCAATAAGGACTCAGCTAAGCGAATAGCAGACCACACAATTCACCTTCAAATTATCCAGAGCACTCTATCTACAACAACAATGTCTCGTCTGATCTTCAGCGCCTTGATGAGCCAAACTCGTCAACACCTTCGACTTCGAAGTCTATTGTAGCTCAGGCTCGACAACAAACAGCTGAATACCGAGGTACATCTCATGAGCCATCCTCTAGAAAGGCGTCGTCTTTCATTATAAACTTCCAACACAGCAAAAATGGCAAGCTTGCAACAGGAACATCACGACGCCAAGGACCTCTCAAAGATGGTAGTCGCGAAGAGATGAGGATACTAAGAAGTGAAGGCGGCGCTTGTTGGAGATGCAAAATACTGAAGAAGCAGGTTGGCATCCCTGAATCAACACTTCGATACAGTATCACGCTAAACGATTGTAGTGTGACAAAGGAATACCATGTAAGGCATGCTCCACTGGGAAGAGTACAAAATTATGGCAGCTTGAATGTCAGCGAGGGAGATTACAGGATCGAATAAAGTCTGTCATCCCTGGTGAGTCTAAAATCGACTCTTGACAACTGGCGGCTGATGAAAACAGAAGATCTTAGCCTGGGCTACGGCGAGTGGTTTCTTCACAACGCGGACAAGACAAGTTATCGAATAAACATAAGTTATGATGCGTTCGCCGCCAAGTCAATATTCAGAGACTTCCGACCAATTGCCGGTAGAGTGACTGCTCTTTCTCAACCAGCAATCCCTCTATTGGATTTCTTAGAACAGTTTCATGACGTGGATTCTTTTTGCAAGAACACTTACGAACCATTAACCGTGAAGATTATCATAGAGTGTGCGGTATTTCAAAGTGCATTGCTCTCCAGGAGATCACCCTTGCCAGTAGGTTCATCGAATGATTCTGTCCTCATCGCATTGTCATTACGGTGTTTCGTGCTTACGCATGAAATCTTTCTGGTGGCCGCCATTTTGTCCTCTAGATCATTCGAGGACAACAAAGTTCACCTTCGTGTGGATAAATTCTACGAACGACACCCGTCGATTGAAGTCTCGAGATCATTAAATGTACCACAGGGTAAAGAGAGCCTTTTATCGATCTTAGAAGAGATTCTCCAGACCACACAACGTTTGATGTTTCGCCGGAAACCAGAAGACTGGCCGCTGTTGCTATGTACACTGTTTCTAATAAAGCTGATATCAGAAAATATGTACCCTTTCTCATCACTCTGGATGCGGTCTCTTGAACCAACATCCTACGCTATGAAAAGTGTCTTTGGTACGCTATGTCGCCTGTACGACATCTGCTCAAAGGGATTTCACCCTCTTTCTGGCAACTGGAAACGCGAAGAGTACGCAAAACTTGTGAATTACGACGAGACCCTAGTTGATTGCTTTCAGTGGATCAATGACATGTGGCTTAAAGGTATGAGAATATCTTTGTGAATTCGCTATTTAAGATTGAAGTTTCTAACGTATATTTCAGGGGTAAACGATGTCGGGGAACTCTTAGATGACTACACCCTAGAAAGACGCATTGACGCATTCTTAAATGGTTTTGATTTGGTATAGTGTACATATTAGTATCTATGCACGCTATGGAGACTCATACCTTGTACAACGCATTCCGCTTCTACGCTATGACCAATCTCGTTGGATGAAATGGGAAATTATGGCCTTGGGTCATATCAAGTTTGAAACATCGTAGAAGAGCTATGATACACGTTTTTGTTTCAAGATTAGCCTCGCGCCTACCCCAATGACCTTTATACTATCCAACACCACTATCTGTTCTTCAATCTGTTCCTTGAATAAAAAGCTTGTTCGCTGCTTCGGTGTCAACCCTCTACCATCCTCGAAGTAAACCAGAGGAATCCTTCAACGTCTGTCTGACGTTTCCGTGGCATCTTCCCGTATGTAACCTTGATTTTCCTAGAGACATATTCACTTATCCGAATTTATCAACTCAGGGTCAGGCTATAATGACCTTTCCTTCAAACGCTCACCTTTACCGCTCATGAGTTTAATACCCCGAGTTGTAGTAGCAAGCCTCACCTGTATCCTCTTGACCGCATACTTCATGTCGTTTATATATTCGAGGAAGAGGCTATCATGTAATTCGTTATGCGCTTCAAGGCCGTGAATCATGAATGCAAGCGGTGAAGATTTCCAAATCTGTGCGCGATCCCCGGTTGGTCTGGTTTCGACCATCAAGACAAAATATGATAGGGTCAAGATGATCAATGCTGCTGGTAGAGATAACCAACCCCATCGCACTTGAAGACACGTCTGAGCATGCATGACCAATCCTTTCGCTGATTCACTATGGTTATTTTGTCCTCCTTTTCGAATGAAAGTCGTCATAGAATCGGAAATGTTTCGAAATGTGACGTTGTCGCTATTAAAGCTCAGGTAATTGCAGATTTGAGGTCCATCAAAATCAAGGATTTCGCCTCAAGCCCGGAACCCAGAGATCATTCCGGGAAAAAGAAGATCTAGATACATCGTCAAAAGAGGTAGGACAATCATTTCATGAATGTCGTAAAGACAATTTTGCGTCAGCATAGACGAAGGAAATATGAAACTATTTACGACCGCTAGGTTGAAAGTAAGATTATATCGTAGCCATCGCTTATTGGGCTCAAGGTAATAGCCAGCATCATGCAGACCGGTCTTTTCGACGTCGGATAGAAATTCTGTATTCACGACAGCCAGAAATTCGTAACTTGGTGACAAGGCCCAGCAGTCGACAGGGGTTGCTGAGACGAAGGTCTTCTGAAAGCCTCCTGCTGATATATCTGCAGAGTAAGTACGCACACAAGGGCCAAGATTACATCTTGCCGCACCATATTTTTTGCAAGACCACGTGTTGTTGACATGGTGACAGTCACGAGAAGAATCTTGACTTTCTAGCCATTGCCTCGGATCGACCACAATAATGTCAACCAATCTGGTGGCATTTTCCGTCGTCCCAACAGTATGCATGGTTGAGAGGTTGAAAATGCCCGATGCGAACGTTGAAGGCATATCTGAGACAACTGAGGTATCCGAAGGAAGGTAAGAGAGAAGGGTAGGTTCTTTCGTCTCAGTGACATTAAATTTGAGCTCTTCTGTAACATCACTCCAATCGTCACAGTAGCCGAGTATACTGTATTTGTGCTGGAATTTACAGTTGCCAGTCGTGCAAATTGGATTAGAATATATTCCGATAAGTATTGGCATAAAAATACGACGAAAATGTCGCATGGGGCATTGATTTGACAGGCCTTGCCAAACATGAAACTCTGCACTCGATCTTATTTGCGGTTCGAGATTTATCACTGTATTTGACAAGACGGTTCCAATAAATCTACCTACCTCACGATATCACTGGGAAATACGATGCCTGCGTTCATAATCGATTGCACTAATGATGCGATTTCGTTAAGGTGATCTTTACCTTCATAGATATTCGTTCGAGGTGTCTCGAAGAATTCGAGGTCAGCTTCTTGTCTTTCTGACTTACTTTCAACACGGAATATTTTTGTGTTTGACGTACAGAGATCTCTTCTTCATCTACTGGTACGCTACAATTGTAGTAGCGGATAACTTGCTGCGCAAACGCATCGATGACGAGCATAACGATAGTTGTCAGGGCTCCCCAAGAAGACGAGGGATGACGAAGACCCAGCGTTCAAAGCAGCTTCACGGCTTCGAAAGGTCCTCGGCTTGCTGAATCATACTTTGTTATATCTTCAAGTGCTCGATCGTTTCTGAACCAGCGCCATTTGGGGTAATCTACATGGCCATCCAAGTTAGTGTTACCTCTCGAGAACGTCACGATGTGTCCCAAGAGTCTTCAGATCTTGTTTTAAAATCTAGAAGAGTTGCTATGAGAAAGATTCAAAGGTTGACGCAACGATTATTTTTCCTAATTACCAGCTGGGGGCTTGCGAGATCGGATTATGGTACGTGTATAGGTTTGAGATATACATACCTAGACCTTCTGCAGTCACAAGTAGAACAGTAACTTTCAAAATCACAACATAAACAGATACTAGCGAGTTGATCGAGACTTGATAAGGCCACTGCGGCAAGGACTTGCCCTGATGCGAAGATAAGAGTTGCGATGATAGCTATAAGCGCTGTGAGGAAGAGGAAGCAAGCATCGATTTCCATTCACCAAATTTCCAGGAATCGGGCCTTGGCTCGTGAAGGCACTTTCGCGGCTGCCGGTGTTGAAAATAGGGGAGATGGTAATCTTCGCCTTCATAGGGCTGATAGGGCTGGGGCCCGCTGGTAGAGTTTTCTCTTTCAACCTTCTAGAGAGACTCCTATCCAGCTTCAACCTACCTACTAAATGCACCCATATGACCTCGTGTTCCAAATTTCTACACAGAGGAATGTAATTACCAGGCCTATCCGAAAAGTTCAAACCATTCTCCACAGAGCAATGCACAAAGAATGGGAAAAATGAGCCTGCAAGCTTTCCGCAGGTGCAACACCACATTCAAACGCTTGGCCACTGCCTTTCTCCATCGATGGTTTGTCCTTCCATACTTTTGCACTCTATCGTGCGCTGAGTATGGGAACCATGAGCAACAAATCATCGAAAATGCCCTAGAAGAGCGCGGCATAACCCTTCGTCTGGCTTGAAGTCGATCCGAAATACTATTGAAATAGGGGGTGCAACTATAGTGACGATGGAAGAAGCAGATGCAGAACTTGGAAGCCGGGTTATTGTGAGTAGGCGAGGACGTTTGATAGACCACGACTTTTGTGTGCCTCAATAACGTGCTGAGTGTAACAGAAAATGGAACAGTAACCTTAGCTGTATTAGTGACAGGAGATTAGATTTCGAGCTGTTTGCGATTGTCATAGGATAAAATGATCCGCAGCCTATAATAGTATCGCGCCGTCGCTGGGTGTAAAAACCGCGAACAATCTGGGTTTTTTGAGACAGTGTAGATTCTGGATTTACGGGCAGGTTGGTTGCTTCTTGCCTTCCAGCGTCTGGTTCGAAGTACTGAACATTGACCAGGCCGTGAAGCACACAAGATGTGATGAAGTTCACCGATACAACATGCCCCTCAAGGAAGTACTTTGCCCAGAGATCTAACATACTTGCAAAATCTGGCGTGCCTAGCCCAGTTACCGGGTCCCAGCCTTCCACAGCAGCGAATCTATGCAGTCATTTAGCCATTTAGCACCCCGGAACAGATCAGTTTCGATCTGGAGAACAAACGTTTGAGACCACACCCTAGATGGTTTCAATCAACGATATCTTTAAGCACATCTTAGTAGGTGTAAAGATCTGCGTTTGATGAAACCCACTGGTTTCTTAGCAGCGGCCCGTCTTTCTTGATTGATAAGTACCATAATAGACCCAAAGGTTGGTGTTGACAAAGAAGTTCCACTAATAGAACCAGCTTTGTCCATTGTAATCACAGTATAATTGAACCCATTCGCGGATACGTCTGGGTACTCTCTCGCATTTCGAGAGCTGGTATATTTGCTCCGAGTGAGGTTATAAATAACAATGAAGTCCTGGTATATGAGGGTCAGATGGAGCATATGTATATTGGTTGGAAAACAGTAAGAAGCTTCGAAGGAAGGAAGGAGGTCAAAACTCCGAATCCCTAGCCCCAGTCCCTTAGGGCTCGAAAGCGGAGATTACTAACCACAGAGGTAACAGTGGTGTTTCCTGTTTCCAACAAGAAATTACTCACGTTTTTGGCTTGACAGGCTGGCATAGAGAAGAAGTTGCTAAAGCCATCAAATTCGAAAAGCGGTTCGCTTTGTATAGACAAGAGCCATAGCGATGTAAAGTCAATATCGGACATATGGAAGTTATCATCGAGTCTGTTTTTGGATGCGACAACCCCATCGATAGGTGCACAAATTGAATTAGTCTGCTTTGGTATAGGCGTTCCATCGGTTTGTAGTCATGACTTTCGTTTAATGTATCTGCTGAAAGACCGAGTCACTTGACCTTAGGACTATCGACAAACGTAGTGGTCGGGGAACGTTAAGCCGAATAGAAGGGGCAACCCACCCGTTTCAACCCTCTTCACTTAGAAGTCGGCCGTGAACTCCTTTTCCCCCTTGCCCTCTTTATATACTCAGTCCCGTAGCTAGAGAAAGTCCGTGGCGCTTCTCAGCAGCCTCTGAGGTATGTGTTCGTCTAGGGGGGCCGTCCGAAGGTGATGAGTAGGCTCAAGATACAAATGAATGAAGCCGGAGTTTCATTACTTAAAGATATCGTGCCAAGTGCAGTTATGGAACAAGGTACTAACGTTTAAAGCTTAGTCGGGAAGACTATGGGATCGCATTCAACGATCATTTCCGACCCAATCTCTAAGAATTCTTCAACCATTATTGTCAATTTCTGCATAAAAATCCTCAATCTCTTGCTTATACAAGTCAAGAGTCAATCTACGCTGCACCGTCCCCTTGCCTGCACGTTCCATGGGTTTGTCTGGACTTGCAAAGAAGATGTGCGATTTGTCAACCCTTGCAAACATAGGGCACTTACTGTTGCCTTCTTCGATGATTGGCCATAACTTCTCAACCATGTCAACCCTTTCAGCCTTTGTCATGAGATTGTTGTTCGTGAGTTCTACCAAGAGTACTGCCTTTGTACGGCGATCTCCTATGAGCAACACAGATCTGACAAGAAGGTGGCCTTGAATCAAATCTTCCATCTCGACGGGATTGAAGTTTCCACCAGTGTCGAAGACAACCGTGTCATCAGTTCTACCTCGATGTCTCCATTTGCCGGGCTTGGTCGGATGTTTCGAGAAGAGATCTCGTAGTGAGTACTCTTGCAGGTCTGGAAAGACCTTGAAGCAGGTCTGGTAGTCTTCAAGCTTTGAATCCCTCACAATGACGAGTTCGTACATGTCCTTGGTAAACGGACGAAAATCAGCTCCTATATTCGGATGTGGAGTGATATAAGACCAATCGTCGCGTTTCCAGTCCTCTATATCCTCGTCTAAGATGATTTGTGGGAAATTACCTATCTCGGTAGCCCCGAACATTGTAAAGAACTTTGTCTTTGCACTGAAAATGTCACCAACATCATCGGCAATGTCTCCTCCAGCATAGAAGACGTGGTGGAATTTACTTAACGCGTCGAGCAAAGTAGGATTCTGCGCAATGGCCTTCACAAGACCAGGAAGTAAGAAAGCAATGTCTGCGTTAGCATGTTCCGCCGCTGCAATGACCCCTTCTCCAGATAATGGAACGTCTGCCAACGGCATTATCATGATCGCTCTAGTGTACACAGCATTGAGGAGGGTTACAAGTACACCAGATGCCTGAGAAGGAATCAGTTACAGGCTTCTTAGGAAAGGGTTCGACGCCAACCGAACTCGAGATAATGAAACAGCATAATGGAGACATACATGGTATGGTGGCAAAACCTGGAGTACTCTATTCCCTTGAAAAAGTCCATTCGCGCTTTGAAAGCCCTTGGGCGGCGGAGATTTGATCAGGTTTACGTAGGTGCAGCCAAACTCATGAGTATATATTAAAGGCTTGGGGAGTCCTAAAACGTTCAGCAATCAGAAGTGCATGCTTCAAAAGAGTATGCGAATAGATTCACCCGTGGATCCTGAAGTGTGGAGAGCAACGAGAGGCTCGTGCTTGGCTTCCTCGTAGGTCTTCACATAGGAGTAATGCGGATAGTTTCCAGCCAGTAGCTCGGCTAGTCCTGGGACATGTATTATTCGTAAGGGATGTGATGCTCGAATATTCTTGACAGATGCTGGCTCAGGAGACGTTGTGACCATAATCTTGCAATCAAGTAGCTTGAACAAGTTTGCCTGTGCAGCCAAGCTATTGAGCGGAGAAGTCCACAATATCTATGGCTATCAGTCTTGATTCATACGAGCACGGTATTTCGTATCAACAGACCTTGAATCCAGCCTTCACAGCGCCCATGGCCATTACCATATAACGAAGGTCGCTGGCGCCAATGTAGGCAACTGTCTCGTGATTGCGTCCTTGCCCAAGCTCATTTACGAGAAGCCAGGCTACCCCGTTGATGGCATTCGCAAACTGGGCAAAAGTGACAGGAGTGAAACCTTCACCATAGCTGGTTGAAGAAGTCGGATACTCTGCGTACAGAGCTTCCGGCTCAAGTCTGGCAATCTCGTCGATGGCTATAGGAAGCAATCTTTGGTCGTTGCCAGAGGTCGCAATGTTGGGAGGCATGGTGATGTTTATCGCGGAGAGGACTGTGAAAGCTTCTCACCTCTTCAGGCTTTCTGATTGCGACATATTCTATCGAGAGTACGAACATGGAATAAAGTTTTTCCTAAGAATTATACGGCAGTTAGTTATCCAGTCCAACCTCCGCAACTTTCAAGGATGATACAAGTAGTGATTACGGAGGTACTAAAGTGCTAAATCGATCCCGGCAAGTTTTTAAGCTACAGTTGGTATTCTACGTTGTTTACTTCCGTAAAGTGTATAAATCCCCGAGCGGTGCAAGGATCGCGCCGAACCGTAGCCCACTATGTCTGACAGCGGAGGTCGATCTTCACCTCTTCTGCCAATACCTTACCATGTCACGGCGTGTGGGTGGCATGCAGCCTGCATGATTGTGATTTAATATCGCGGCGTGTTGGTGGTGTGGTTCGTACGTATGCAGCTCCTGCATAAATGTGATATTGGATGCAATTTGATGATTGGATACAGGACGCAGAGTGTGGGCCAGAATACCCCGAGTCTATGCAACCATGAAGAACCACTACCGTGAAACCCTCTCGTCAAGGGCAGCGCTCGAAGAAGAATCAAGACCCTTGTGCCCCACTCTCCCCGTAAGGATGTGTATGCTGCTTCGAAGCTAATAATCCTCTCAATTGTGTATTCTGCTTTTGTCTTCCAGTTTTGTTATTATAATAATAGACGGCAATATGGAGGAAGCATTGCCATCTCCCGCCTTTCTATCCGCCTACACCGGTTACCAAGTCATAGCGGTAGCCGTCACCTTTGGAATCCTCGAGGTCGCATTGGTCATTCTGCGATTCATCGCAAGGAGAATCAACAAATCATCCAGAGGATGGGACGACTTCCTGATCATTCCAGGTCTAGTAGCAAATCTTGCACAGTGTTCTCTAGCAATCAGTCAGTGAACTCGGCTCCCTTTCATACGTACCACGAAGCCCTACTGATGAATTTTGCAGCGATGGTACGCATAGCAGGTGTCGGCTATCATGTAGCTGAAGTGGTTACCACCAACCCTGAAGAATTAGTTCTCTGGGCGAAATGTCTAGTAGCAATGGAGTGGGTCTATGGCCTGGCAGTCATGCTTCCTAAACTTGCCATTCTCGGATTCTATCTCCGAATTTTCGTTCAGAAATCATTCCGAAGGACCGTCTATGCACTTATCGGAATCGTCATATCGACCTTCCTAGCAACCGGCCTGACCGCCATGTTCCAGTGCATCCCTCTACAATATGTATGGGACAAAGCTATCCCCGGTGGACGCTGCATCAACGTTCTAGCATTCTATCGATGGATCTCACTGCCAAATATCATTACAGACGCCTTAATGCTTGCTCTTCCCATTCCGATGGTGTGGAAACTGAACACCTCAACCGGGAAGAAATTCGGTCTTACGATCGGTTTCCTAACGGGTAGCATGTAAGCATCTCAATTCCTTCGAGATCGCGGCTCCTATTGTAACCAGTATTACGCTCGTCGCTCTCGGCGCTTTCACGTTATAAAACCTGTACCTCCCGTTCCACAGCGTGAAACATCTGATTTTCCCTATTTCCCTATTCCCATATAACCTTATCCGAACCCCAACATAGCCAAAACGTCAGCTCACCTACTAACAACCATTTCAACAGAGGCTTCATATCCTCCATAGTCCGCTTCGCCATCTTCTTCCGCACAAATGCCTTCGGCGACCCAACATGGGCCTCCGTCCCCCTCATAATATGGACCACCATCGAGCCCGGCATGTACCTAATCGCAGCCTGCCTCCCTTCTCTGCGCCCGCTCCTACGCCATATCGCCTCTAGCTCCTACGCACGCTCGCGCAACGCGCAGGGTACTCCTTCTTCCAACAATAAACCCAGAGGAAGTCAAGGGATACCGTATGCGTTAAAGGCGTTTTCAAGAGCATTAAGCGATAGTGGGAGCGGGAGTAGTAAAGAGGGGTTTACGAAGCTGGGGTTGGATAGTGTGGTTAATAAGGAGGGCGGTTTGGAGTTTAGGGACCATGGGGGAGCGGTGGTACCGGAGGGGAAGATTGGGGTTAGGAGCGACTTTCGAATTGAGACCAATGCTGCCTCAGGGCAGGTATAAGGGACGGGCGGAAGAATCTTTGCGTTTTCCTCTTGGTTTAATGATCGGAGGTCTGGAAGGAACGGGAATAACAGGACGCCTTTGGTTTTTCTGCACAGCTGTCTTGTCTTCTGCCTTTCGCGTACAGTACTTACTTGGATTAGGGAGTCCTACATGCACGACATATTGAAGGATAGATTGGTGGCTGTTTTCTGTACGTTTAGTTTCGCAGAACGTTGAACTTCTCAGAAAAGCTTTTTAGTGTAACCCTATCGAATCATGAGCTTTTATGAGATCGGCCATCCTGGTTTGTATGAGTATTGCCATTTGCCGGATTCCACAGCCGTCATCCTCAGCTAAACTCCACTTACCAACAACCTGCACGTCGTAGAAATGATTAAACATCTGAAATCCTCCTCTTACCCTCAAATCTCTTCCCTTCCGCCGGGGCTTGATCAAGGCGATCCAGACAAATTCCTACCCTGTTTCGCATTTTCCCCACAGTATCCTAGCCACTACCTAACCTTACTCAGATACAGAACCCTAACAAAAAAAACTTATATGTTTACGCCATCAATCGCGCATGTCCCCACCTATTCCAACGGTAACTCTGACGCCATTGCTTGATTCCTTGGGATTCCCTATAAACGCATCCCTGACAATGGCTACATCATCCCTCGTCGTTTCGAAAAGTTGGATGTCGACACGCCGGAAAACCGTCGCTATTGTTAAGTAGAGCTCGGCGTAAGCGAGACTAGGTAAGTGTATGATAATTAGTACCGATATGGAGATTTGATTCCAAGCTCCGAATCTATGATTCAGGACGGATTCGAGCTAAACTTACTTGACACCTATGCAGGCGCGCGAGCCTCTGGTGAAAGGTACGAAATACTTATCTATTTTGGAGCGTGTACCGGCGAGGTCGGCGCGTATCCAGCGATCTGGATCGAATTTGAAGGGGTTCTCGTAGTAGAGCGAAGACATGTGGATGAAGTGGCTTGTCATACCTATGGGAGTCTGTTATAGTAGGTTAGCACTGAAACAACAAAGTGCAGCGATTTCACTCACATTAGGAGGGATATCCCAGCCTTTGTAATGGAGGGTCTCGTAGGGTGCGGAACGGATTAGACGGGAGGTGCTGATTGCAGAGATGCGGAGACCTTCTGTGATTATTGATCTCTGCGATTTTGTGAGTTGAAAGATAAACAAATGTTTATTGACGTGCTTACAAACAAAGGTAGTTGCTCGAGCACTCGCGATGGAATCGAAAGATTAAGGTCAGGCTGCGCTTGACAGAGTTCAGCTTTTACTCGCTTCAAGACCTCTGGATTGTCCATGAGATGGTACGACAGCACTGTCAATGTCATTGAAGTGGCATCCGCTGCTGCTGCCGTAAGAACGAAGCCTTCTTCTTTCAAACGGTCAATGGTTTTCTCCTCCTGCGGGAGGTCGCTGTCCCGCAACTCCTCGAAGATTGTCTTATGCGTTTTGTTCTCCGCGGCTGCATCACTCCCCCTCTGTAGTGTTTTGATAATTCTCTCACGGATGAGCTACACTCATGATCAACCAGTCTTCAATATTATTTTGGAGAGCCGAAGTGGTATGGGAGCCTTTACAAGTTGAAAATGAAGCATGAGTGCAATGCTTTCACTGAATTTGAGAGCAATAGAGTACGGAATTTTGTCGAGGACGTCCATTAGCCATGGAAAATGCCTGACAAACGGCATGCATTCTAATGTCATCTTGATCATTTCTCTCCACATCGCCCCAAAGTCCGGAAGATCTAAGAGGCCTAATGGCTCGCCATAAGCATAATGTGTTATGACATCCATAGTCAGGCTCATATATGCCGCCTCGAGGTTGAGCGGCTCGTTCTGACCAGCATAAGCGCCTAGCCTGCGGCACAACTTATCCACTTTCTCCTGAATTTGAGGTTCAATTCCTGCGATGGAACGTTTTGAAAAGAATGGATTGAGGGCGGAGCGACGCAAGCGATGGTGTTCATGAGGTACTGTTCCAAAGATTGTGCCCCGACCAATCCGGCCCACGAAGAAGTACTCCTTGTTTCGGGGCCGGAGAGCACTGGTATAAAGCTCGTCGTGCCAGTCAGCGTCTCTGACATGTAGTTCTTTAGGGTTTATGCGAACGATAGGACCTGCAAGATTATTTTAGTATGGTGGTCCCTAATGATCTTTCCTGAGAACAGCAGACCATGTTTATCATGCATCCGCTGAATGTCCCACGAGAATCGTCCATGGCAAATACAGTCATAATAGAATTCATACCAGTAGGTTAAAGCTGCCAACTTTGGGCCAGGAAATTTTGCCAATGGGCTGAAATAGAGGCGATGTATAGCTATATGAATACTCCAGCATAGAAAGAGGGCGGTAGCCAAGAAAACTACTTCTAGAAAGACCATCGTAGGAAAATGAGGGTAGAAACAATATTCTTCCGGCCGACTATGCGCAAACCGTCCTCCGCATACACATTGGCAGATAAGCCTAGACGCAATATGGTGGTAGCAAACTTTAGTAATGATAAAGCAAAAGGGAGATAGAGCCTGGGGTTCTGCTAGGGCTAAGTGATGTATTTCAATTTCAGGCGTAAAGAAAAGTGCAGTCACCAGATGCCCCTGGTTGATAGTATCAAAGGCTCTCGGAGAATAAAGACATAATAAGGCAATTACTGCAGTAAGCCAAGGAATCAGAGACTAATGCAGCAAATCACCATGACTCGGGACCATGTGTTTAACGGTCAGGGGCTTCTGGAAAGCTACTACTGTACATACTGTAGCTAGCCCAAGGCCCGAGTCGAGAGTCGACATGCCAGGGCTATGATAGAAAAGAACAAAACCACAACACCATTGTACCAGCGCCATTAGGAATCGAACCTACTATAATTAAGTACTCTCGGCAAACAATGATGTCTGGCTTCTTGGCCGGGCGATCCCCGTAAGCCCCGGGGTGGCCCCCGGCAGCCCCGCAACGGGGGTTTTCCCTTTCCCGGCGGTAGCAATGCGCTGCTTATACATTATTGGTGGTTAATTGATCCGTTTGTCGAAAACCCCGTTGTGCTAAACTAGCGTTTGTTTAGCACTTATCATGTCATCCTTGGTACCCTACCTTACCTTTATACTTGTAGTGGCCGTGCCTCACCTAATGGATCGGTGAGAGATTGTGTCGGCTTGTGCCATGATGGTGCTTCCATATGTCCGTACTTCCGATAACCAGTGTTTTCAGCCGACGGTCATTCGATAGAAACCGGCACATGCAAGCAATGCGGTCGATTCCTTAAGATGCTCTATCAAGATCTGTTCCTAGTCTTTTTCGACGCTCCAAACTAATCCCGAAGACATTCATCCCTTATCGTTAACTATTCGTTGCAAGAGGAAATGACAACATTACCCTGCTGTTGATATTTACCGTAGCTGTGCTGAAGAATGGAGGACTGGAAAGTCGTAAAGACTTTGAACAAAAGGCATACATCAACTAAAAAAGCGCCACCTGATCTCACGAGGTTGGCTGCATCAAAAGACCAGGCCAGCATCTCACAGGTCAGATACGCTCACGATCCTGTCCCCAAGCTACCACAATACATTAGAGATCTTCCATTCGGCTTTCCCAGAACCATTTTCGAGCAAAACACTGCATTACTGCAAAACGCCGTCAAACTCTTTCCTCGCGAAGCACACCTTCCGTTCCGATGTATAGATGCAGTATATGAAAATAGATATTGGAGAGCAAGCTTGGACGCGTCACTAAAGGTGCTCGAGCTGATTGCCAACGATCGTTCTTCTTCTGATATCGAGGTTGACAATGGCGTTACCTTGGCACGTCTTGCACACAAAGAACTACGGCCAGGGACCGAAGATCGCTTCAACAGAGCCACGACGTACATGTATCCTTTTGGAACCAAGGAGCGAACTGAGCTTTTAGCCGCTATGATGGTCATGCAGTTTTTGTTCGATGGTAAGTTCCAAGAGCGGTCTTATCCTCCCATTCCGCCCGCAAAGTATCAGGTATACAAGCTTGCTCATCTGTTATGGTAGATAAATGTGAAAAGACGTCTAATCAAACTGTAAGCATCCTTCTCTGGAAGTTAAGCATATGGCTGATAAAGTCTGCAGTTACCACCTTTCGTCAACGATTTCGTCGAGCGTTTGAATAAAGAATCGACACGGCCAGAAGACAGCGAGCTACAGCAACATATTAGCCATATACTTCGCGGCTTTCGAGCTGCTGACCAGGCCACGGGGAGTGGAGGAGAAGAAGTAATCAACACCATGAGAAAAGCCTTCCAGCGCCAGCGACCTGATGGGGAATTTCCGACTGTAAGAGAATATCTGGATTTCCGAGTTGACAATGTTGGAGCTCAGTAGGTCACACAGGATAAGTCTTCTCTACGAGCGTTGCTAATAAGCCACAGATTTGTCCTTGCGTCCGTCAAATTCTCCATTTGCTCCGATGTTGATTTATATAACCCTCGGCTCGCGACATTCTTGAATCTGGCCAAGGACCACTTGTCCATCGTCAACGATCTCGCATCTTTCGATAAAGAGCAACGTGCGTTCAACGGGGGATGGGACAAGGAAATTATCAATATGGTGGACGTCGTGCAGAAGCTGATGTCACTTCCCAATGATGATGACGCCAAAGTGATGACATATACCTACCAGCTCCAGACCGAAGAACACATGCGTGATGAGTTGGAGAGGTTGGTGTCCCGAGATGAACTAAATGAATCCCAGCGGCAGTACCTCCAAGCCGTTTTTGTCTGCTGCGCCGGCAATGCCTTCTACTCGATGATCAGCTCAAGGTACGGAGGAGAAGCCGCCCGGATCGAGATGCCTGAAATAAAGAAGCACAAAGCAACATCTGAGCTTCTCAGCCCCCGAACGATCCCCAAGGATTCCGGTATTGCATGGATGAGAGGTAAATCGCAAGTAACATAAGATTGGGAGATATTGAGAGTTGAGCAGAGCATCGCGACGCTGGGGCTAATCTTCCGTCATTGCGTTCGAAGCAAATGCTCAACTTTCTCGACGGTAGCCTCAAACTGAAGCCAGTTGCCTCCTTCAGACTCTCAGATCGAGAAAACAAAATACCTTTAAGAAAAAGCCAATCTGTAAAGACTCTGATCGTTGATTTACTAGGGGCGAAGGTATTCGCTACACTGCTGCGGGATCCAGTGCTTGTCAACTGCATGAAGCGAGATGTCCATCAAGATCCTTCTGCCTTAGTGAACGTTTTGCTGAGCGTGCCCGATGCGCATTGGCGAAACATTTTATGGTCGATTTTGCTCTGTCGAGTTCAAATCCTTTGCACCGGACGCCCTGCACACACACAAATGTCGAGACGAATGAACAGCTATTACGTTATCGGAGAAGGCCCGAACAGCGAAAAGTGGAGAAATTCTCATACTGGAGAGTTGATGTGTATGGAAATCTGCTCAAGCTGATATAAAAACCACTACCTCCGTACTGTCGGGTTAAGAGATGTAGATGTTGCTTTGATAGATCAGTGAAAAATTCTGAGTCAGTAAGAAATAGTACGTGAGTCTGTGACAGCTCGCACTAAGTAGACGATAGACTCTGAAGCCTCTATTCGAATTTTCAACAGGGTGGTGGAAGACCCAAATCGTCGTCCTTATGTAAGGTTGCGATATTGAGAAGAAATAAAACACGGCACTGCGCATAGTAAAGGGCTAGCCGGACACCTTTGACTAATGTCTCACAATTTTGGAAACCAGAGCGCGGGTGAAATCATCATACGCAAAGAACAGGCCAAAAGATATATGACCTGATAGTGACCGTGTTCCATTGCTGTACTGGGAGATGGCGTTGGCGCGTACCCTAGGCATCCGTTGACATTCGTGGCATCCTTCCGCCTTTTAACCCCGAAGATGTCAGCATCAGATAAGGCTTCTACCAGTCCTTGCAATAAGTCAGGAACATAATAGGTGTCTTTAAACTCTTCGGTCAGATTTCATTCAAACCTCCAGTCCCCACCGCCGATCTTTCTGGTAAATGTGTCATGGTCACTGGCGCCAACGTAGGCCTCGGAAAAGAAGCCGTTAAGTAGTATGTTCGTCGCGGAGCCGCCAAAGTCATTACAATGGTTCACTCAAGCAATAAAGGCGAAGCCGCGCTGGTGGAAATTGAAGCCGAGACGAAGCGTCCTGGTGTCGCGGAGATCTGGGAGCTTGATTATTCCAACTATGCTTCCGTCAAGGCCTTTTGCGCCCGCGTCGCCCAACTCGACCGCCTGGATGCCATGGTGCTAAATGCCGGCGTGGCGACCAAGACGTTTAAGATGTACGAGGGGGAGGAGAACTCGATCACCGTCAATGTGATCAGTACGACGCTGCTCACGCTGCTATTGCTACCAACTCTGCGCGCATTTGCAGCGAAATGGAATACCGTGTCCACGCTTACTGTTGTCGGCTCGGAAATTCATAGCTGGGCGAAATACCCGGAACGAAAGGCTCCGAATTCACTGCAAGCCCTCAGTGACCCTAAAACCACCACAATGAAGGAGCGGTAAGTTTTCTCCTCGTGCCCTTCCTGTCAACGTGTTCTCTCACCATTCCATCGTTCTTGTTACACGGCAGCGGCTAATGTCTGAGTCTACACGCAACGATCCAGTTTCCAAGTTTCTGCAGCTGTTCGCCGTTCGCGAGATTGCCGACCGCACTGCCGATAAGAAGCCCCTTGTCATAGTCGACTTGGTGTCTCCGGGGCTCTGTGCCCCAGACTTGACACGCTCAACCACGGGCACGGAGGCTGTGGTGATGAATATCATGCAAAAGCTAGTAGCCTAGACAGCGGAAGAGAGCAGCAGGAGTCTGTTCCATGCCACGGTAGCAGGGCCGGAATCACATGGCGTCCTTCTTGACGACTGTAAAATCGACAAGCTTTCTCGTAATCTCATGGGGCGGGTAAAGCGACAGGCTGATCCGAGATGTAGTGATGCGCTGGCAACGTGGATCAAGACTGAGGAAGGAAAGAAAGTGTAGAAGAAATTTTGGGATGAGCTTACCACCAAGCTTGAAGGCATTCGGCCGAGTATTACCAGTGATCTGTAGCTCAATAGAACGGACTACGTACTCGTTCCACCAGCCATGACATACAAGATCACAGGGCTTGATTTTGTCAGCTTAGAAAGTTCGGTTAATGTCCTTACCTCCCAGTATTCAGATGATGCCTACTTCAATGAAATTATTCCCATCTTGGCTCTTTCCTATCTAGAGAGCAAGGTCACGATTTGGCAAGTCAGAGCTGTAAGTGGAGAAAGACTCCAATATTTTCCTTAACACGACCCAAAGGACTGGTATCCCTTAAACCGTCATAAAAACTGCGATATGGCCACCTTGGCTCCTTGTTCTAGAGATTATCGTTGCATGGCTCCCTGGATCGTATGTATCTCGAAACCCAAGCTGAGTGAGTGTTGGTCTAGTAGAGTTGGAAATAATGTAAAAATGTAACTATCGTCTACTATAATCCGCTGTAGCCTGTGGACATGAGATGACAAGCGGTCACATGACTTCGCGTTTCAAGCGTGGCCTGTAATTCATTACGTCATTGTATAAATCACACATATGGTATTGTCGACAAACCTGACCTTGATTACAGACTCATATTGGAATACTAAACACCAAACGGCAAGCAAGCAATAAGCAGTAAAAACATGGACCCTTCCCACAACGCCGACAAAATCACCTACCATAGTATCCACTGGACGTCCAAGCGCTATGAGGAAGTCGTCCCTTCCAAGATATCAGGGCTTGATGGGCTTCGTCTTCGAGACTTACCAGAGGTCCTGAATCAGCGAAAGATTGATGGAGAGGTCTTTCTAGAGAAGTCCGAGGTAGTTAGTCTCGTGGAATGGAAGCTGTATGCCTTTTCCTATCGGTTTCGCATTGGGGCTATTACTAACACCATGGAAATTGTAGTAAGCATGGTACTTATCGACCAAACCTCGCAAAATTGGTCGCCGAAAACAGCGTTAAAGAAATTCGAGAAAAGACGAAGAAAGCTTTCGCCGAGTATGCGGCGGACAACTCCCACTACGCCAAGGCCATCACCACCCTGACCAAGCTCAGGGGTATAGGGCCAGCGACCGCCTCTTTACTTCTTTCCTGCTATGATCCGATACAAGTGCCTTTCTTCTCGGATGAGCTTTACCGCTATCTCCATTGGTCAGACGCGAAATCGAAACAATGGGATCGGAAGATCAGCTACACGATGAAGGAATACAAAGATCTTTGGCAGAAGATGCAGGATCTGCGCAATCGTGTCGAGAAAGAGAGTGGGCAAGTGGTGGAGGCTATTGAGGTTGAGAAGGTGGCGTACGTCCTAGCGAAAGACGCAGTATCGAGAAAGCACACCATTGATGATGATGGCGATATCCAAGCACTCCGGCCTCCATCGCCAAAGAGGCCAAGGAAGCAGACCCCGCCTTTAAGCAAGAGCCCAACGGCAATATGCCTAAGGAAAGGCCCGATGGGATCACCAACGTTCGATGAGATGGGCTACGAACTTGACTATAAATATCTCTGCAAAGTCTCTCACAAACGATCCAGACCGTCATTCGAACATACAATGAAAATGATAGAGAAGGACAAGAAGGAGCTCAAGCGGAAATCAGAGATCATGGGACTTTCAGAGGAGAAGTGTCAACAGCAAGAAACCGCTTGGGATGACCGCGTTGCACGTGATCTGGGCATGGCGTATCATGAGGTCGGGATAGATGAATATGAAGAGTGGCACAAAAGAGGTTTTCATGCTGACCCTGGTGATTTCGAGAACTTGTCCGAGAAGGAAAAGAAGAGACTTGATAAGATCCAGGTCGGCAGCGCTCTAAGGAAGGGATCCAAGCACAGATGAGTCTCTGTAATTATGCTTTGTGGCTATGATTTGTCTTGCGTCGCACTGCAATATGCCTAAGCCGGCGGCTTCGGCAAGAGCTTGCGCGAAGCAGCTTCGCAAGCTTTTACATCCATTGTGCGCTGGCTTCAACGCGTCTCGACGTGTCGGCTACCCTTCACAGCAGTGGCTGGAGGAAAATCCGTGGAGTAATATAAGATATTCTAACATCTCTATAGCTAGCCCTCTTTCAATTATTTTGAGGGTTGATTCCCTGTGCCGGTTATATACCCAATTTCCCAAGTGTCTTCCGACTCTTAAGACTGCCACCTCCTACAGGACAAGCTCGTAAATCCCTTTACACCCACGATAGCGGTGTTCACGTCTTAGAGGGCTGCCACATCACGCAAGCCAGTAATATCAAGCACATACCCATTTTTGATGTTGCGAACAACTCAGCCATAGATCAATGGAAGAAGAGGAGTGACTCGCACAGATGGGAAATGCAAGTGAAATCATTACTGGATAAGACGTCGTACAGCTGTTGGACTGAGTGACCAGGCAAACGAATGCATTGCCGAAGCCCGTGGAGATGACACAACACCTTTTAGCTTGACCATCAACTCGCTTGGTAGCAAAGTCGGTCCAGTATGAAGTCAGTGGATCTATACTGAAAGACCGGAGGAATACCAAGCTGGAGGTTAGATTAACTCGGACGTTATCTCGTCGTCTGCTGGCAGGAGATACGGTATAATGCTGAGGTATTTCTGTGCCATGGATATATGACTTTCTGGGGAGTTTTGTGTGCCAAAGGCTTCAGCAGTACTGCCAGATTTTCTTAAAGCAGCGAATTGGCGCATCCAAGCCATCTCTCGCTGGGCAACGGAAAAGTTCTCCATTGATGCAAAGGTTTCCTGAAGGTATCCAAGCTCTATGTAGTTCCAGAACGCTGCAATTGAGACGTGTATACCCACGTATCTGCTGTGTCCTACGCTTTAGTCCTTTTCACATGGATCGCCTATTCCCTTCGTCGGTTGTCAATTTTTCGATGTTGCTAACCATCAAGACTTCTAGAATCCTTAAGCGCTATTCAGTAGGCGCCAGGCAAAAAAACTAGGCGCCGACACAGTCAGGAGGTCCAACTATTTAAGTAATCAGTCGATGTATTCAGCTGATTTAGGTAGAGATGACCCAGGTACGCCAGCGAAATTGCTGGTTTATCGGCCGAAAAATAAGCCTCTACAATGAGACGTTCAACGTAAATCTTTGTAGGCCTTTCTGCTAAGAAAATATCCATGATGATAGTTTGATAGATGATGAACGACCAGATCCCAGATGTGACAATCTAAATTGAAAACCGTACTGGCAGACAAAAAAACGTATAGAAACACGATGGACGGCAAGATAACACAGCCTACATGTCATTCGAATTTGGAGCTATTCTTCGTAGCACTTCTATGGTAGCAAACACTTCCCTCGACTAATGCCAGTACCTCCCTGTTAGAGGCTTGACCCTGTCCCACGCTTGATCAAGTGCCTTCACCACTTCTTCTAGCAGAGGGCCCTTTTCCAAGTCCTTCATATTTTGATCAATGTGCTTTGTACTACTCGCGTCGATGAGTATAGCATCCGAATATTCTTTACCCAAAAGCGAGTGATGGCTCATCCATCGCAAAGCGACTTCAGCCATGGTCATGCCGTGCTTTTCGGCTACCGGCTTCACAATGTCTAAAGCCCTGAAGTATGTGTCGTTCCAATACCTTGCTCTATACATCTTCCCTTGCCATTTTTCAGGGTCGAAGCGCGAACCCTTCTTCACCACCTGCTCTTTTTGCATTTGCCCAACAAAGAAGTCATCATCGAGTGGGCTGTACGCATAGAAGCTTATACCATAGTTTCGAAGACAGGAGAACAGTTCGGGCTCGACTGACCGATGAATGAATTTGTAGATGCCCTGGTATACGGATGGCATGACCCAGTCATTGGCTTTGCATATTTCACATATCTGCGCGACCTCTCATCCCATGTAGTTTGATAATGCGAATTTCTCGAAAAGGCCTTCTTTGTGAAGGTTGTTTACTTTCTGAATGGTAGCGGTGATTGGAGTCGTTCGGTCTCGGGCGTGTAGATACCAATGTGTGGATGTTCTTAACATTAAGCGCTTTGAGCGATTGCATCAGAACTTCACGAAGATGTTCAGGCCTCAGTGTCCAGTTGTCCTTTTCCAGCCCTTTTCCCGCGCTGGGGAAATTCTTCGTGTCTATGACGAGACCCCGTTCCTCTCATTGAAGCTTGGCTAGATATTCTTCGGAAGAGTCGCTGCCGTAGAACCGAGATGTGTCAACCTCATCGTGGCCATACGACTGGAAGATGTCGTTAATCTTTCCAGCATCGGAGAGGTCAGAGACCCTAGATTGTTCTTGGCCAGTCCCAATGGGCATAGCCCCGAAGACGACCTTCACAGTGGACTTTGCTCCTGGCGCCATCTTTCTGCTAGAGTCTACCACCATGCAGCAAGAGGAAAAGGAAGTGCTGGATACAACATCATGGTGGATAAACCGATTAGGGCTTTATAAAGTATATTCACGTAGAGTGATGAATGGGAAACTCCGTTACAACTCCGTCGTAGCCAGCAGTGACGTCGGCTTGCCAGTGCTTAGTCATGTGTATCCTACTTTGGGTGCTTCGCGAGATGGGAAACCTCAAAAATGATATCTATACGCAGCACCGCACATGGTTCAGTCTTTCCATCACAGATACAACATACAGGTCGGGCTCACTACTGTTATATCCAGTGATATGCCACTGCGTCCAAGCAATGGTACTGACCAACATGTCCTGCAAGAGTCAACCAAATTCGTGTGACTGTGGCGGCAGCGGAGGGGCAGAAGCGCCGTACAGAAGACTTCCGTTGTGAAGTGCTTTTATTCATCCTTTGACGACCAAAGACAGGTCATTTTGAATTCACCAGGTGTATATGTACTAACGAGCAGCAAACCCCCTTTCTTGATCGCTCCATGTCCACTTATCCATCTTCTACAACCTTTTCAGGGTCATTGTATGGCTTCAATTCCTCGCACGCAGCTGAGCGGTCTTAGCAATGAGATTCTCCTGCTGATCATTGAGGAGCTTGACGACCTCAATCCAGCCTCCTTATTCCAACTACGATTAGTTTCCCAGCGGTTCGATACCCTGGCCACTCCACAATTCTATCATAGTGTTATAATCGATCCTTTACTATTCCCATATCCGGATCGCGATGAACTTGATATTACATGCCGAGACCGCATTCTGACCAACATCCGCACTCACACTAGGCGGGTATCAATCCGCAGAAGTCTCAACTGGAAAGGGGTGCTTGACTTAATCTTGTCTATGAAACACTTTACAGCTTTGAGGTAATATACGCTGATATACCTTGGTCGAGATCTCATGCTTACTAGTCATTCGGCTAGTTGGTCCTACTGGGGCGAAGTATATCCTACGGTCGAGGGCATGACCATTCCGGCTTGGTTCGGTGCTGTACACAATCGCTGGCCGGATTTCAAGCTTGTGGTAGAAGGCGCGTCGAACAAAATGCTCCATCAGGCTACGCCTCTAACCAAAGTACTTTTGGAACGCATCCCTCAAGCGATGCTATCTACGCATCTCGTTTCTTTTGGAGCCAAAGATCTCTCTAGACATCTCAATTCCGACGACGGGAAGGAGAATCTAAAGAAAATTTTGGCCAAATCATCCAAGCTACGAGAAGTTCGTTTGGATGGTAAGGGTGCATATAGGTTCCATACTTATCGGCACACCTCTGAAAGGCTACCACCGTTGGAGCGCCTTCATCTATGTGGCTATCTCTGGACACTACCAATGGGAAATGTTCCAGGAGATAATGCTAATTGGGACACATCTAGCTTAACTCACCTCGAGCTAAGGGAGTCGAACACTCGCTTTTTCTTTCACTCTGTGCCACCCTCTAACTTTTCTCATTTGCGATCTCTCAAGATGGATACCTGGCCAAAACTCGACGGTGCAGCCAGTCTAGATCTCATGGAAGACGAACGGCAACATGCTACAGAAATTCGTACTGCCATGAATCATATTAATGCGCTGGAGGAATTGTGCATCACTTGTTGGCTGTCTGCGCTACCGCTGTCCGCTATTACTCGACATGGAGCTACCTTGAAATCGCTCATGCTCTATGACCATGGATGGTATGAGTCGTCTCCTAGTATCTCGCTAGAATACCTTGAAACTATCCGCAGCTCATGTCCCCACCTCACGGCCTTGGGCCTCAACCAAAGAAACTGTAACTTCAAAGTATGATTATAAAGCAAGCCTGGATAAGGTATCTAAGAAATCTATCGTAGCTAACATTTTGTAGAGAAAGGCTCTATTAAACATGCTTACGAATTTCCGTAACCTTCGCAACGTAACATTGCGAGTTGAAAGTCTTGTGAATAAAGAGTACACAGCAGATAATGAAAGAGTTGACGTGGACCTCATCGCCGTCCATAAGGACTTCTCCGACTTACTGTTCAACAAAGAAGGCGCTCCACTCGAAAAGATGGTATTTGTAGTCGAAGTTTATTCTATATTGCTACCTCAAGAGGAGGATGAAGATGGCTTGCCACCTCTAAGAGAAGATCTACGGATATTCCATTGCGAAAACGGCGGCAATATTGGACCTGTTGTTCACGAAGAGACACTGCCGTCAGTGCTGGACGTCAATACGCGATTGTGGGAACTTGATGCAATCTAATACTTTTTTTTTTAACTACACAGGCATGCAGTCCTTCATAACAATATTGAACTTTTGAGAAATTTGTGGATTCAACTACTCCGTGCACTCCAAGACCTACGGTAAATATCATAATCAAGGCACCTTATGCTGTCACGACTTCGTGCATTCATTGATGTATTAAGGGCATATCGATCGAAGGAGTTTGCTTCGAATAGAAGTTTAGATATGTACCGCTGAGCTGGCTTCGACCTATAGTTGCTCCTTCTCGTACTTCTTTTGTCTGCTTACCGTCGGGTGGGTTTCCAATCTAGCAGACTAATCGTCTTTTCATTTTTCTAATTCACACAGACTCTTCATGCTCTTCAATTTTCCCGCCCTCCCTTCCCGAGCTTTGAGCAATAAGTAGCAACACTATAGTCTACGCAGACACTTGTGCTCTTTTTAAATTTTACCTCCAACTCTTCAGAACTTACAACATTATCGATACCATCGTCCAGGGCCTTCAGTGCGGGCTGAAAGCAGAACTTGTTGGACACCGTTGTTGACCCTCGTTCAAAATGCATATTAATGTCTGAACATAAAACCAAGAACAAAAAAGCAACTTACAGCATCGTGAGTATTCTACATCTCATTTAAAGTATAAGTTACGATGAATTACGGTTCATCTGCATCAAAAGTGAAGGGATTTAGGAAGAACCGCTTTATATGGTGTTTTACAACGTTTGCTTTCAACTCTCGACTTCGTCTCTATGCTCTTTGCTTTACTCTTCCTCGTACTACTCTTCTCTCACTTCACCATCTGTTCTCTTGCCCTTCGTCATTCTACCACTTCTTCTATCATTTTCTAACCTTACCATCGATCTAAAACCAATCCATCTCTTCCTCTATCTCAAGAAAGGTCTTTAACTAAGGGATGTTGCAAAAAGTCTAATTCCCGCCTTTTCTCGTATATCAAATGAAAACCCGTATGGTCACCACAGCATATGCTGAGATGGAACTAAAACAGGTTTTATACCTTATTCGATTAGGTAGTAGCAAGAACTACAAGAGCAAGCCAAGTCAACAACTGAAACCAATACAATTCATAAAGAGCTCTGCTTACTATACCCTTCACCTTGCACACTCCAACTATCGCAACTTCAAGATGTCGGTTATTCACGCCACTATCATCAGGACTTTCGAAATGAATATTTAGACCGTTCCATCACGAGCACAATTTCTTCCCACGGTACTGGTCCCTCGCCGAACCCATCATCTTATCAAGACGACCCCAACCCTAGTCCAAATACCCGAACTCCTTGACCTCGATACCGTCATCAGTGTCATTATTCTTCCGCCGGCGATCAAAGCGACTGTGGAACATCGACGGGGCTATTCCCTCCTCCCATTCTCCAGCCCTGTTGAAAGCAGGACCAAACCGAACATTCTCTAGGAAGAGTCAAGGATTCAGCGAATACCAACCGATACCCCGACTCATGATGGATCAAGATCTCATGTAATGATTATTGAAATATTTCTTGTCGCGCGCGCTTGGCATACATATATACCTGAGCCGACGCTTATACTATCTCAAGCAATGAGGAGATTGGTCGTTCACTCAAGTGCCATGAACTGAGAAATGTGATTATGCGCAACGGAATGATACGAAGAAGAGAAAACCACCTCGTGTTCCGCCAGCATATATTTATGTCCTTTAAGAAGTCACATTGGGTCTATTGGCTTGTAATACACTCGATTGATTCTCTATCGAGGCCCGGTCACAATTCTGGCTGCTAGAAAGGATACATTCTGAAATCCTATGAAGAAAAGAATGCTATTTATCTATGCGGCATATCTGGCCGCCCTTGGGGAAGGAGCTCCGATATTATTTCCGCTGGTAGCCAGGTGCATACGTAACGTTCCATGTTAAGACAAACGGGGATTTCCCCATAGAAGGAAACCAGGAACGCAAAATTCCCCTCTTCACCAACGAGCCCAAAACCCAACATCCTCACAGCTCCTTTCTCGCAACCACCCTCTCGCAATCCCAGCAGAACCGGCCCGTCCGCCAACGTATCAAAAACCAAGAAAGAATAAAAAAGAATCAGGGGTTGAAGATAAGTGCCGTGGTCATCTACGGTGCCTTGATCAACGACGGCTGCAATGCTAGAGTAGAGTTAGGGGGGGCGGCAGTGCGTGGCGGTTAGTTGTGGGATGGAGGGAGCGCGAGGTGCACATTGCTTGAGTGGGTGAGAGGTAACCTAGGACAGATTGGAATCGAGAGGTTTGGAACTGTTACTTATATGCCCGGAGAAGGCGATTCATGGTGTCGGGACGACAAGCTGTCGAATGACTGCAAAAAAGGTTATTCGTTCATCCTTATGTTGCTATGGTCGAAAACCAACCGAAATATCGTGCTTGACCAAACAATCACCACATTGATATCCCTCCCAAACTGCGAAGAAATCCGGCACATGCCTACACCCTTCACCCATTCTCCACGCTCCAAACCCAAGCCAAACCCACTCACCCCTCGACACTCCTTCCCCCAGCCTGCACAACCAGCACGCTCCCTTTGACATTCCCCACAATCATGGCCTTCGCCAAATCCCCCAACGCCCCCCTCGCCTCTGCTCCCGCCCCGCTTGGATGGCCCATGCCCTGCAACATACCGATCAACTCATTTCTCATGCCGTCAGATTTACCGCCATCCTTGCCTCTGCCGATCACAACTACATCCCCGGCGTTTGCGAGGTTTCGGCCGACTTCGGTGTGGGCGCGCTCGAGAGTGTCGCGGAGGGGGTTTGCGCTTTCGAGGGATTCGAAAAGGACTCGAGTGGCGAGGTCGCGGGGGAGGGAGTCGGCGATGGAGGTGTAGAATGCGGTGTCGGTGTTTGAAAATGCTTCTTGGGACCGCGATACAATTACCATTGCGGTGTCCTTTGCTGCGGGGGCATCGGAGGTTGAAAGGTTAGGGAGCTGGAACTGGCGGGTTGTGGGGGAGCGGGTTATGCTCAGAGAGTCGGTTGCCGGATCTTCTTGTGATACAACGGCGTTGTGTTCGGCGCCGTTGATGTGAAGGATTGTCGCTGTAACGTTGGAGTTGCGCGCTAAGCGGATAACAAAGCGGAGGGCTATGCGGTCGTCGGCGCCACCGAAAAATGGGAAGAAGATGTGATGCCCTCGGTCCTTGATGGGTTCAGTTGGGTTTCCTGGGTTACTCCATATGCTCATGCCGGTGGTAGAACGCGCCATGGGTTTGGGATCTTCTCTCGGAAGCGCGCCAAATCCATTGTTAACAAAGATCGCGGCATTGCAAGGAGCAGTAGCCAGAAACTCTGTAACGAACTGATTATGAGGACCACTGCTGAAAGGGTTCTGAGCTGGATTCAAGTAGGTGGTCGGCTCAGATATGCTTCCGGTTTCACTTCATGGAAGCAGAACTCAATCAGATCCTTGATTAGAAGCGGTACCACTTAGAATCTGGGCGTATGATCCTTCAGGCGCTATCTGAACTTCGCTCGACATCGCAACATTATTCAATTGAGCAAAGGTGTGGAAGGTATTGACGACCGGATCTCTGCTCGAGTAATCATTCACCTCGGATTCCTTCATTACGGACGACATACGCTCAGTGAGCTCCACGATCCTGATACCATGCACTCGCAAGTGACTCTTGTGCTCTGTTGAAGCCCCGAGTGTGTCATGGCTCGAATGTTCTTCGGCCACCTTGGCCAATTTTTGGGGGTGGGTTTTTCTGATAGAAGTTTGGGTTTTGTCGCCGCCGAGCAAAGACACAAAAGTGAAAACACTTGGCAGACTGTCCAGTCTGAGGAAGACAAGTAGTTTCCGAATCTCACCCGTATCACTTTTCTCGAGAGAAGAGTGATCCTGATCGCTCTTGTCTTCTGTCAAGCGGTTTCCATCCCAGTCGATTTCACCACGCCTCCATGCGGCAAGCTTCTTTTGGTACCACGGCGGATAAAGAGCAGCTGTTATCGGCGTTGTAGCAAACGTTGTGACCAGAGCCATGACAACGAAAATGATGAACGTTCGCTGACTGAGAATCTTGGCTTGGAGTCCAATATTCTATCAATGCATCAGTATGCCCGGAGACTGGCTGTGCTCGACGGTACTTACTAGTACAATCAACTCTACTAAACCTTTGCAGCTCATCAGAATTCCAACGGTGAAGCTTTCCCTCCACACAAGCTTGCACGCCCGAGCAGCAAGTGTACCTCCTACGACCTTTCCAACAAAAGCCACAGCTATGACACCTTAATGGCAAATCCTCCCTCATGGGGACAGATCAGTCCGATCAAGAAGCCTCCGAAGATAGGGTGAACGCCGATGATGCCGGTAAAGAAAGCAGAGGCAAGAGCCATGAGCACAGTCAGGGCTACGATGGATTGACTAGGGCAATGCTACCAGACTTTCTTAAAATCCAGAGAAAGGCGGGGCGAACACCATATGCAAGAAATAGAACGTACGCAACGCAGGTCAGCAAGACGTACAACGCCGTTAATCCTGCGCCGGCGTTGACGAGAGCGACGCAGAGAGCCAGCAATATCCAGCCTACGACATCATTACCAACGCCAGCAGATAGAACAACAACTCCGACTTGGGTTTGTAGAAGCTTGAGCTCAGTGAGAATTCGACATAATACTGGGAAGGCCTGCCATTCATCAGTTGGATGATCAAGAAGTGTAAGGACTCAAATGTACGGTGATCGCCATCGCAACACCAACGAAGAGCATGTACGTGCCGAAATGGATTGGCACAAGGCCCGAGTCCGTCCTAAACTGATGATAGAGACCGTAGGCTATGGCGCATCCCAATCCGAAGGGTAGAGCCATTCCTGCTGCCCCCACACTCAGAGCTATCCGCCAGTTTGACAGAAGAAGCCGCAAGTCTACTTCAAGGCCGACTAAGAATAGGAACAAAATCAGGCCGAGGTTGGCAGCAGTATTCAGGACGGGCATAGAGGCGGTTGGGAATATGGCAGCGGTAAAGCCTGGTATCCGTCCAAAGACCGAAGGACCCAGTAGGATTCCCCCAATAATCTCTTTAATGACTCGTGGCTGTTTGATTCTGGAGAGAGGGAAGTGTAGGACCCGACAGAAGATGATGATGATTCCAGCCTGTTGCAGCAAGAGTCAGTGACGGAATGAGACAACCAGGATCGAGTACACGTACCTGAATGATGAAGAGAGTGATGGGATTCGAGGCATTCCATTTGCTTGGGTTTGCGCCTTCTATAATGCCGCCCTGGGCAGGTACTTTAGTAGTAGCGGCTGAGGTCGACGAAGCGTTGGCGGTAACGGTGGAGGTCACCACATGGGTGATTATGCTCGCCATGGTGTGGACAGGTAATCAGTCGAAGCTCCGAGAGGAGGATGCTAGAGAGCTGGGAAGAACTCTGGATTACCCAAAGATTCAGATCAGGGCGCGGGCAGCAAGAGACCTTAAGCGGAGGAGGTGCGGGAACATGAGAGACAAAGGTTCAAGTCCGGGGCCGCTCCTTGTTGCTAATAGATAAGATAAGTGGGGGATGTCAAGTCCGCATCTCTCAAGCAGTCAGATGAGATACATGTCAGCCTTCTTTAGCAGGGTTTTGAGTGACGAATGAGAGAGAGGCCGGGGCGTAGGATTCGAGAAGAAAATGGATGTTCCAGTCATCCTTTAGATGGCCACACCCAAACAAAGAGTCGAGCCGCATGGTTACTGTACTGTGTTGCAGGCACGGCGAATGAACAATGAAATGATCAGTGTTTGCACAATATGGAATCTTGTTCGATAGGGCTCGGAAAAATTCAGTAAGTTGAGAGCTTACATGTATAATAGAATACATCACTTGATGCGTTGAAGCCTGAAATAAACGTATTTAATTATCTAAGCCCTTAGTCAACCAACGAGCTTGAAAACATTAGATATACTTATTTTACACTTAACTACCTACCTTATAAGTAGGTTTCTGTCTTAAAACGACAGATGAATGTGGGATAAGTATCTCATATTGACGGGAAAATTCATCCAGCACGGGCACGGTCGAGAACTTCAAGTCTCCCAATCTTAAGCGCCACCCAGTTCCGTGTGTGGCAGGTAGGTACATAGGTAGGCAGCTTTGATAAGCCAAGCAGAGAACCAGGGTGTATATAGACCGCCTTTTCTTACCGTGCAGCATCGGAGTTGGCAGTAACCCAGAAAACTTGCCATGTACGGTTCCGTAGACATAGTCATATGCTCGTGACGCTATGAAATTCGCTGCCCACAGTATTCAAAGTATCGCACCCTACCATGTCGTTTGCCCATCAGCCACCTTGAACAACCCATTCTTCTTCTTCTCCATCGCCCACTTCTCGCACCACCCTTTCATCTTCTCTCTCGACTTGGCCGACCCCACATTCACCGTGGGTATGATCTTGTCGATCCGGAGCGCACAGCAAAACATTGTCAGCTCTCGGAAGCTGCTGTGTTCACTGTATGGCACCCCGAAGCAGTTGGCTTCGCGTGTGCTTCCCCGTTGGGGAACGAGTTCTGCCATCGAATATCGTGACTTCCAATTATCTGAATGCAGGACTGTTTGGACCGCTGGAGAGTCAACGAAGCGGCTGTTTGGCGGCCGGTAATTCCACCCAGACGGTCGGAAGCCAACTATTCGTGAGAAGTGAGGCTTGTAGCCGGTAAGATAGTCTGCCAAAGTCTCCGCCCGAATTTCCATGAGCATCTGCATGTGGACTTGTGCTTCCAGCGGGTTACTCGTCAGTCGTGCCGTCAATTCAGGATCCTCGAGGGCTGCACAGATCTTTTGTTTATTCGGCGGAGCGTAAATCTTGCTGTTCAATGCTTTTGCAACCCCTAAACAAATCCTCTCTTTTCCAATGCTGTACGTACCAACGATAATCAAAAGACGACCTCTCGCTTTCTTCCCCTCCTTCTGGACAGCCTTCACCATATCTGTATCGTCCTCATTGATCTCTTCCTTGACTAAATCAGATTTATTTTGGACAAAGTGAACCATTCCACTGCCGGCCCTCTCTTTCTTAGTCTGTTCCCAGCTATCATGCTCGTCCACGCGATCCTTACTTAGACTAACACACATATCCGCGCAAGCTTTGATGACTTCCTCTTGGTTTGGAAAAGCGTACTTTGGTGTGAGATAAGTCGTGTCCAAGTAGCATACGTCGAGCTTTTGCTGACCAACGTTCTTTTTGGTAACGGCATCGACGATGTCGGGTCGGAGAAGAGGATGCTGCACATGTGCAGGACAAGCACGGAAATCACCGCAGTGTAGTACTCGTTGAATTTTGGGCGTCTTGCCCTTACCGATGGTTTTTTCGAAAAGATAAAGCGAGCTGCCAGGGCAATGATTTGCTGGAATCATGGTGACCTCGACACCCTTTGTTCCGGGTACTTCAATCTTTTGGTCGAAATCTAGGTCAATCACCCATTTTGGATCAACACGTAATTGTCGTCTCACAAGATTTGCCGTGACGTGGCTGCAGTAGATAGGGCCATGGCACCAAGAAGACGTCAAGCCTATGTAGTGGTCACTGTGAAAGTGGCTTAGAAAGTAAGCCAGGCAACCTTCGACAGCACCATATCGAAAAGCATCGACACAGATGAAGAAGCCTGGTAAGATTTTGTAGAATGGACAAGTCCGTTGGTAGGCCGGTTTGCCACGCGATGCGGTCTCTGTGGCTGCGGCAGTCGCCCACGCAGCGTCCTCAGCGTGCGAAGACATGAGCTTAGAGAAAGCAGATGACCCATTGGCCGTAGTCGGTATTAGAGCAAAAGGGTTTTCTTGCCCCGGCTTTGCAATGGCAGCTCGCTGGAAGCGTTTCGTAGCTGGAACTCCATGCGCTGGAGCTCCCTTTTCCGCTTTGATCGGGACACTTGATGGGTCTTTCTCGCTGGTCTGTTTTGCACTTGGAAGCGGTACAGCCTTGCCATCTAAACAATCGTTGACGTGTACTGAAGCCTCCTATGGTATAATTAGACACAATAAACTGAAAGGACGCTCTCTTCGTACCTGATCTGTCAAACCGGCAAAGCTTCCAGAGCATATTGGACAAGACGCTGCTCCTGGGTCCTGTATATCATCTTTTGCATTTTCCAAAGTATCTTTTTCTCCCCCAGGATCTTGTCCAATTTCTTCATCCTCGAAGCCCAACTCAAGCTCTTTTTGTTCTTCCATCCACTGTCGTTCCAGAAATTCTTCACCCTCTTCAGGAAACTCATCGTCGAAATCTTCGATTCCTTCAAAATCGTCGCTGTCGACCATGCTTGTATTTTCTCGTTGAAGTGACGGTACAGGTGGCGAATTCTTTGAATCGATGGCCGGGGGTTCCTCCTCGACGTCTAACTCCGACTTGGGTGTGGTAGATGCTTGATCGCCTTGGCCTTCAGATTCAGAAGCTATACTTCGAGATTCGTGCTTCACCACTTCATGGCCACTATCTGAGTCCTCTAGGAAAGGGCCAGTCCTAGGCCCAGCTTCAACCTTGATGTTGGGTGACGAAGATGAGCGCGATAGTGGCCTATCCACCCTTCGCCGCTTAACCGGCATAGAGTCCTCATTAAAACGTGAAGATTCCTCGTCAGCAGCTGTGTAATCAAGCATGCTCGTGGAAATCTCCGGGTGACTATGTTCTCGTGGTGGCGTTGGTGTCTGGACGGGAACCTTGGTCTCGTGTTTGCTAGGGCTATCTTGTAGAAACAGACTATCCTCCTCTTCCGTAATAGACACATTGAATGGGAGGATAGAGTCGGCTTTCTTAAAGAAATTCAATATGCTGCCATTGGGCTTCCCCTTCGCCTTACCAGCAAAACTAGGGGTACGAGCATTGCTTTTCGGTAGCGCCTTACTCCTGCCGACTAGAGGTGTCGTTGAGTTCGCCATTGATCTCACCGAGCTAGTATTACCTTGCAGGTTTGGTTGGACTGTGGACAAGGGAGGTGTGGGAGGACGGCCAGTGGACGGTATGATGGGCGTCTCGATGGCTATTTGCGCAACGGCGTCTCGGGGCTTGCGAAACATGCTACACAATCTAGCATCTTAATGCATATTCGTATTGGCGTAGCGCTGTAGACAAGGAGATGGTACGTTGTTGAGTGTCCCAGACATGATGGACGGCTTCGCTCGCATCGTGTAGTCACGTGATCACATGACGCCAACGGGCCCTGCGTTCCTTAGAGATAGCGACGATTATAATAAATTTCAATTACGAATAATCCAGTCCGGATCATGAGCTGCTACGATGTATGAGTAGACATTACACCAACTCATCAAGGAGCAAGAGCAAAATCTAAATCAGGAAATATGAGCGGCATAAAACTCTGAACTCTCCATAAACGCAGAGCGAGCTTAATGAGCTTTGAGCTTTGGCTTCAGATCCTACCCTGAAGTACCGCACAACGTCTGCGAACGTGCTGCCAAATCATGACTGGCCGTTCCTTAAGTGCCCCCAATTTTCCCATTGGTATCATATGGGCCCAAAGCTCCGCTAAGTGTTTGCCTCGCCATGACCTGGCCTGTCCTTGCCAATCCATGGTCCAAGCTGGCAGAGGTTTGATTGTCCCTTGCTATTGATCATAGAGTACTTATGTTATCTCTCATGTCTGTTATCGAGGTTTTGATGCTTGCTGCGCTGCTTCTAAAGTGTGTAGAAGTAGTCAGGTAGATTGTTTTCAGGTCTCCCAGTCGTGGTTGCTCACCTCTCCTAGTAGCATCCTCCAAAAGCGCCGTATCTACCGCAGCCCCAGGCAAGTGAACATAGCGCACGACGCTCCCTCGAATGAAGACGTTCTTGACCGACGACTAGTTATTTGCCGATTAGCCCACGCCCTCCGCCACAGTATCATCCACTTCTCCCCATTTTTGCGAAAGCTTTTTTAGCATTTCCAGCTCACCAGATGCGGGTATTTCAGCTCTTCAATGACTTGTATATCATCTAGCTTGATGTTGAGGTATTGGTCCACAGATTTTAGAGTGCCCTTGATTGAAATGTCGTTCTTGAGCTCCACCGTGACTTCGTGATCCACCAGCGTTTTGAAAAAGCTGCAAGCATGTTAAAAAGCTACACACATGCACAAAGATCAGTGCGAAATTCGCACATACCTGAAGAACAGCATTGCTGGTAGATGTTCTGTTGCGGGACGTAAGCGATCGTTGGCCGCAAAGTACCCGGACTGCCCTTTCTAGCTTGTTGTTCACCGTAGTTTAGCCGAGCCCTAACCAGCAGGGATATGCCATTCAATCAAGCTTCTGAACAGCGACCGCGCGACCATGAGAAAAAGCCTACGGAGCTTGTGATACATGTTCGAATAGGGGGACTAGTGAAGGTGAAAATGTTATTAGTCAATACCCCGGGCGATCTATAGCATTCATCCAGGGTATCACAACAAGCAGGTCACCCACGGTTACAAGTACTGCATCCACCGAGAGCAACGCAGTTGAACCGTTGAAACACACTCATGATCAAAAGTAATACATGACAGGAAACGATTCTAACTATTCAGTCCGCGACACTACTTCCTGCGTCTTCCCCACTGGCGGCAGGCTGGTCCTGTGTTTTCTTGCCGGGTAGATTCCCTACTTCATCTGATGCGGCTGTCACATCTTTGGTCTTTCTAGCGTCTTCCTCGGCGTCTGGTTCAGTTTCCCTCTTTTCAGGCTCTAACGTCGCAGTTTTTGGCTTGGCGCCCCCATGATTCCCTCTATTCAGGCCATCTTCCTCCGCCTCTTGGGCTTCAGCTTCGGGTTCCTTCGCTATTGCCGTCTTCTTTTCTAGATCTTCGTCTTCTCCTGTCCCGGCCGGTCCGTCAGTCAACCCAGCGGTTTGACTACCAGCTGCATTTGCTTCGGTCAAGCTCAGGTCTTGCATACTATCTGTGACTTTGTTGGAGCTTGAAGTAGTGGCTGGAACTCCATCTGCTTTAGACTCGACAGTACTACTTCCAGTCTCGGGCGCCATAGCTGATCGAGCATCGGTGGTACCAGATGGAGGTGGCGTCCCGGTCGGTGCAGAGTTATCGAGCTTCTGCAGCATCTCTGAGGACGAACTAGACTGCTCAGAACCCTTGGCTTGAGCTATTATCTTTGCACTACTAGATTTCTTGGCATCACCAGCCTTTTTAGCTGCCTCAAAGCCTGCTTGGCGCATGGCTGTTGTTAAAGGACTGTCGATTGTAGAGGGAGGAGGGCGGGGTGGAGTATCTGTCGATGTAGGCGCCTTCGATGGTGTCTTGGTCGGAGTGTAATTGATTGCAGGAGCTTTAGATGGAGTATTTGGTGCAGAGGGAGTGGGGGTTGATGGTGCCCCTGGTGTAGGTCCAATCTTCTCCTTGAGCTCGCCATACTCGTTCCACTCTTCAACTTCTTCGAGATCCTATTCATGCTGTTAGCATTGCTCGTCGACAGTGTAGTCTTAGTAAGTTTACTCCAACGACTAAGCCCATCTGTACGAGCCCTGGTAGCTTCCTTTTCCCCGCTCTTCGACCCCATAGCATACGAGCTCTCTCGTCCGTTGCGACATCGAGTGCTAAGAACGGGATCTTGTTGGCTTTTAGGATGGTCTCTAAACGAGATGTAGCGGTAATGATATGTGATGAGCCGGAAGTGAGGGACGTGTATAGGTAAAGATTTGGATCAGTCTGGTAGGATTTCGGAGTAGAATCAGCCATTGTAATGATGCGACCAAAGTGTAACGGATGGGAGGCGGGAGCCAAGATGCCCTACGATGGAAGCTTCTCTAGATGTCCTTTTGAGTGGTTTAATGCCCTATCGCTCTCAAAGTATTATTCTACGAAATATTGTCGACTTCATTCCTGTGCAACATCCTATTCATCGCCTTTTGAATACACATTCATCAAAGCGTTTTGTGAAACAAGCGTCGATTTCTTCGATCGAGCACCTCGACTTTCTTCATTCCCTCTTCTTGCCGGTTGAGAATAGGAAAGCCAGTAGCATTTCATAGCATAGGATCCCCCATTGGCCACGTGGAGAAAACAGTTCCAGGCCTGTGGCTCCGCAACACTAAAGTACTATCCAATGTCCTCAATATTGTCACCCAATGGACCTTATCGGGTCCACCAATTGTAGAGTATACGTCTTTTTATTTGACTGTTAGTATCAGCGATGTGATTGCACATGATTGTACTCCGTAAACCCATTGAAGATGTATTATGTGCCACTAGAACCTCTAGAATGATAATGGCGGTCAGTTGTCCGACGTCCAGTTGCGCATGCCGCAGCTTGACGTGGCAGTTGATGCAGATAAAGGTGTTGAAGTGAACGCTTATTTGCTTTCGTGGCACATCTTCTGCCCGTGCATGATCGGGCTCGATTGCAGCTTATTTCCATGCTCTTTGCTTCGAATCAACAAGCTTGATAGACAGCTACAGATTTGACTGTCTCCTCTTCTCGACAGCCTCCCTCAACTTGGTGATTACAGCTGCAGGATCTTCGGCACCAAAAACAGCCGAACCTGCGACTATGACGTTGGCCCCTGCTTCGGCAGCTTGAGCAATAGTCCCCTCGCCCAGTCCGCCATCAACCTCGATGTTCAGGTTGGGATATCGATCGCGTAGTGCTTTCACTTTCGGTAATTCCGAAGCCATGAACTTCTGGCCTCCAAACCCAGGATGTACCGTCATCACTAAAACCATCTAGAACTGGTCAGAATCGTCTAGTACCTGGGAAGAAAGTCTGCAGACATCTGGAATTTCTTTCTCCTCCGTGTTTTCCAATATGTCCCACAAGACATCGACTGGTGTTTCGGGCTTGATGGCAACGCCTGCGAGCATACCATGATCATGTACAAAGCGGATCAGTTCTTTCGGGTTTGTTTTGGTATCAGAATGGTCCGCAGGGTTCTCAGCGGCTGTAGATGCCACGGCGGCTTCGTAGTGGAAGCAGTAAAGGTCGCAGCCGGCCCTTTGGAAATCTTTCACCCATTTCTTAGGCTAAACGCATTGATCGTACATTAGCAGGGTGCATGCAGTGACAAGACGAGAGCAAGCGTACACAATGCCTACCTCGGCTATCATCATATGGCAATCGAAGGTGCCTTTCCCAGAAGCTGCAGTAGGTCGTTGAACATGCTGGCGTATCTTGGTGACAACAGGGGCCCCAAAGGTCATGTTGGGCACAAAGTGCCCATCCATCACGTCCACATGAAGCCAGTCTGCTCCATGGTCGATAGTGTCGGAGCATGCGGCGCCTAAAGCACCAAAGTCTGCGGACAATATTGATGGCGCAATGATAGCTTGAGGAGACATGTCGCTGCCGCTAGATTGAGTATAGCTGGACAAGACTACACCAAGACAGTCCCTCGACAGGGCATACGTGTCAAGCCAGCAGAAGCGGACTGTTCAAAGGTGGAATGGACGGAGGTGTGGATAGGGAGGATCGAGTGTGCACCGGCAGGGCAGGCGTAGTAGTGGGGTGAAGCTCGGAGAGGGACCAGTATCGCTGACTAAGCGTCAATGGTCCCGCCAAGCCCCCAGTCGTGTTTTCCCTCGACTCGACGACTCGTTCATCCTTTCTTTCTTTACCCTTACCCCGGACATACCGTTGATGTCGACTTCTCTTGCATTGTTGTTGTGGCCGCTGCATTGCCAGCGCTTCTCGCATCTCATGCACAAAACAATAATCGTTTCTTCCTGGGAAACGGTTCTCCACGTGTTTGCAGTCGAAGTCTCGACTTCGCACCACTGTTGTACGCGCCCAAGATAGAACTAGCAACGTCAGCGCGTAAAGTGCTGCATCTTGGCCCCAATCAGCTACACTACCATGGAGCTGTTCAATTCAACGGCGCCTTTACCATGACCGTGGGTTCGCTGATTGGCGATCTCTCAATTCATGCTTCACTACTTCTGGAGTCTTCAATAGCGCTCCAATTTGGCTTGTCCTGCATGTACTCTATTTCCGTGGCTTGGTCTCTTAATCTAGCGTAGTCAATGATTCGCAACCGCTGGCTCTATCTCGCTGGCGAGCATTATAAGTCCTACATGGCCCACAACCTTCTCTTCCTGATGAGTCAACTTGCTTCTTGATTGTTTCGCTCTGTCTTCCGTACTTTGTCTTTCTTTCTCCGCTGTTGCTCGTTGATCGACTATACCCAACTTTAGATCCCGTTGATCGGAATTGCATAACACCTTATAATAACCTTTGACTCAGTTATATCTCCCTGAGTACCAAGACAGACCGGCTCTGTTTTAGTCATGGATAATTATCTACTACCCGCCACTACATACGTGCCTCCAACCCGGCAGGCCCGGAAGCAAAAACTTAATACCATAATAGAGGATGAGCGGAGCGAGGATGGGGCGAATGGCAGCGAGGAGGAGATGGAAAGTCTAGGACGGGGGAGGCCTCGCCTACCCATCGCCCCTCGGTCCGCCCAGTCAACATCTCCAGTGCCCTCTTTAACGTCATCGATATCATCCTACTCCATGAACAACCGACTGTCACGAGATTTTGATGATCTCTACGACGTCTCCGATGCAGAGTCCATGCACGAGAATGACGTTGCTACAAGTAGTCGCTCTGTCTCACCAGAGAGCCTACCTGGCTCCAAAGAAGTACGAGTCCGATGCCCTTCGCTAATCATACCCTCCCCAGGCTACTGGCCGACAATACAAAAGATGCAGAACCTCAAGCCAGCCTTACCACCGAAGATTCCAATATCCCCTGCAGCGCTCTCATTGCTGGCACGCGACCTACCAAGCATGAGCCACCCTCCTTCATTGGACGGAAGTTGGACTTCAGACCCGCTTGCTCGATCGACTGCACCTCCTACTCCTAATCTAGAGGTTGATCCTAACAGCGAAGATATGTGGGGTGAAACAAATGTCAAGACGGAGTCGTCTGTGCACCGCGAGACAGTGTTCTTTGACATTGACGGTTCCCCAGACCTCGCGATGCGGATGGATGATGTAGACCAGTGGTATAACGGCGCTGGACTCGACGTTGGAGAGACCACAATTGTGCGAGACTTTGCTTGCGACGCGAAGTATGCTATGCTCGATAGCCCCGTGCCTGATAGTCCAGTGCTAGGGACTGAGGACGGCTTTTCAGAAACAGGCGTCCAACTTCCTTCGGAGGCACTAGCAACTCTCCAGCACCTTTCACTCGAAATTCCGTTCAAAGCAGACCTCGCACCGGATAAGGCAACAGCCGAGGAAATGACAGAGGTCCTCTTTCAGCCTTCACGTCCACACAGCGTAGATATGACACCACTGTCCCAGATATCAGAATACAGTATCTCGCGACTTAGCATTCCTTCACCTGGTGGATTTTTTGCATCGCTCGATGTCAATGCTAGGTCTACATGGTGTGGAGGTGGATCAGCACCAGCCTCTGCAGCACCCCCCTCGTCCACTACAGCCGAACACTTTTATAACTGCCCGTGGAACAAAGAACCTGCCGCGACAATTGAGAGTATCATTGAAGTCGATGACACAGACACAGATGGACCTCCAACAGCACGCCAGATGCCATTCCGAACAGAAACTCAAGAGCAACCCCAAACAGTTGCCGAAGAGCTGCAGCATACGCCGTTAATTAGACCTCAGCAGGATTTTGACGAGGATTACGAGCACGAAATTCAACAAGTTGCAGAGCAAAGCCTCGATAGAACAAGTGTCTGGCTTGCTGCTCAGACGTCGTACATGTCTGCGTTGAAAGAGACGAATCCCGTAAACGATGTTAGTATCAATGCTGTTGGTGTAGCCCGAAGAGCCAGCCAACACATTCGAAAGGACTCTTTGGGCACTCCTATGAAGAAAGCCGTTCATTTTCTCGAGAGCGAGACAGCGCACAGAGATCTCAAAAGTACAGGGAAGCCTGGCGAGTCAGACTCGGTTTACTACCACGCTTTTCAACACATTGCCAACGATACTAAGCGTGCGGATGCCTTTCGACATCGCAACGAGCGATCCAACTCGATCCAATCTAGCCGCCTTTGTCTCCCAAATGAGCATCTCGATCGGCTTCAGGGCAATTACAACATGACCGAGACTGACCGCCCATCGCGCCCAAGGCCTATCTCGATGTTCCCAGGTAAAGAGACCGATACCAATGAGCAGACTGCAGAGCAAAAGGTCATCGCTCGGGTTGAAAGAGAACGCCAGGCATTGGAGCAAGTCAGCGCATCGATGTGGGTGGTCGAAGCCTCCAAAATGTTGAGTGGAGGAGGTCTGCTAAACAGTCCTGCCGTCAATACCTTGAATCAAGCATCTACCTCCAAAACCGAAACTGCCGGTATCCCAAACTGCCTTCGTATACTTGACTTAGGAGGGCAACCTAATGGCGATTGGGCGTGGCATTGCGCGAGGGAATTTCCAAGCGCCAAAGTGTACACTGCCACGACCGAGGTGCACCTTGTTAACTCTAGCATCCGAGGTCCTCGAAACCATCGAAAGGCGGCCGTTTCCAAACTTTGGGAGCTTCCATTTCCGGACCATCACTTCGACGCAATCTCAGCGCGGACATTGTTCAGATACCTAAAGCACGAGAAGCCCCTAGGAGAGAGCATTGACGAGTACGATCTTTGCCTCCGCGAATGTCTCCGATGCCTCAAACCAGGCGGATACCTCGAGTTCTTCCTGCTCGACTCGGAAATCGTCAACTCGGGCTCTCGCGGCACAGCTGTCTCAGTCGAGTTTGGCTTCAACCTCAGAACTAGAGGCTACGACCCCCTCCCAACAAAGAGCTGGCTCGGCCGCGTGCGAAGAGCCGGCTTCGACGACATCAAACGCGCCTGGACCTTCCTCCCCATGGGCTCCCCCGTAAAAGAGAACTTTGTACTCCCAGAGACCCCCCCGCCCAACGTCTCAACCTACCAAGACAAGGCCGAAGCGGTGCAAGGCCCCGTCGGCTCGACCGCCGACGCGGCGAATGTGTCTGGGCTTGTGGGCAGCTGGGCGTGGGAGCAGTGGATGCTGAAGCTGCAGATGGAGATGGGGAAGGAGCGGTTGCTGGAGGGCGTGGGGGCAGTGTTGGAGGAGGGGAAAACGACGGGGGCCGGGTGGAGGTGTTTGAGCGGGTGGGCCAGGAAGCCCGTCGGGGGTGCTTGAGCGTGGGATGTAGTACACACTGGTCTTTGCAGGTAGATAGATTGTCATGTATGCTGTCGCTCACCGTAATTCCGTTCCTTCCTTCCAATATTCAGTTGCTTCTCTTCCGGTGCAATGAAACGGCTAGGAATGTGGGTAGACATTATCTTTCCCCACACTTGCGAAGATATCTGTTGCTGCAATCCGGCTTTATCCGCTACTGCCAGCCTGAAAAGTCTGGATCGGATACTCCTGTACATACTGTACGCTTCTGGGAGGCCCGGCGAGGCTTGATTAATCTCACCAGCTTCGAATCCTGGAGGATTTTCCGAAGCCGACACCAGCGTCTGAACGAGTCAGTCTTCAGGATTAGGTGATATAGCCACAAGTGTTCTGTGGAGTTTGGCGATGCTCCAATTCCAGCTGGTCGTATACTTATACTATGCTATGCGCGGCACACATGATCAATCATCAAGGCATTATTTTGGATGTGAACAAGGTGGGGATGGATGTATGAAACTGACATTTACTAAGTATTACTATTCCGCCTACGTCTTGGATAAAGCAAGCCTATATAAATCACCATCACAAAAGGTCTGCACAAGTTGCCCTTTCGCGCCTATCCTCCACAGGACCACGGCGCAGCCTAGAACTCAAGCCACCACCTTATTCCCCCTCCTCAACCTTCCTCGCCTGCGGCGCCGTCACCCTAATCCCGCTCTCCAGCCTCTGCAAACCGAGCGGATAGCCCTTGCACAGACACCACGTGCGCACCGTCTTGATGGCGTTCTTAATCTCCCTGCCATTCAGGTCCCAGCGCGCGAGCTGCTGGACATCGGCCTCGGACAAATTCGCAAACGAGGTCGTCTGCGATGCGGAGGTTTCGGAAGCAGGGAGGCGGGAGAGGAATTTCTGCCAGAGTTTGAGGCGGGAGGGGAGGGTGAGGGGGGAAAAGAGGAGGTGGATGTTGACGCGGGAGCGGAAGGCGGGGTCGATGGTGGAGTAGAGGTTTGTGGTGAGGAAGATGATGCCTTGGAAGTATTCGAGTTCGCGAAGGAAGACTGTGAGAAGGGGGGATATTGGCGAGAGGGGACGTGGAAGGAGATGGCGGGGTGCGACTTACTCGATACGAGTTCGTTTCTTACGACGTCTTCTGGCGAACGTTTTGCCATGAAGACGTCCGCCTCTGGGTTTGAATTTAGTTACGCCAGAATCAGATCTTAGCCTTGTCGGCTTACCATCTAATAGGATGACAGCGTTCCACTCTGTTGCCATCTCAAATACTTTCTTGACCTTTTCCCCAAGACTTTTCGCGTTTGTGCCGAGCTCCTCAGCCTGCAGGTAATACAACGGTCGCCTTGTCTTATCGGCCACTATAGACTGCCAGTAAGCACTCTCGGCCGATAGATGAGATGCGTGGAGACATACCAGCCTCTGCTAGTAGAGTCTTTCCAGTCCCTGGAGGGCCACTAAGAAGAGATATGAGGCCCTGGCCTAAGACTAATCAGCTATAGGACGGAAGAGGCTGCTTGCTTCTGTGAACCTTTGCCGATGATAACATCATCCAACCCAGCCTTCATCCGTTTGTGGTTCTCTACAAACGTCAATACGAGGTCTTTGTGCTCCTCAGGATACACCAGATGAGCGTATGCTTCGTCGTTCCACACTACCGGTTTTACATCATCAATGTAGAATTCAACTAGTATGATGGTCAGTGATTCAGCACCTGGAAAATAATCTGGGATCGGTCTTACGCCATAGCTTTTCTCTTAGAGCAAACCCACAAAGCATCGGAGATACAAACACGAGGTCTCGGTTTCTTGCCAGCATTGCGGCCTTGTTTGTTTGTTGCTCCTTACTATCAAGGGGTCGAAGATACATGGAATCCTCTGACAGTGTATTCTCCTCGGATTTGTATGGGTTCAGATTGGGGGTAGATTTTTGAATTCTTTCGAGACCTTTGTGATGCTTGGCATATCCATAAAAATCAACAAGAATACGCCCTGACACCTATGATCGCTTCAGTAAACGTGTCTTAAAATATCCCGAAAACTCAGACTCACATTGTGCCTCTCAGTCTTGGCGCCAACGAAATTGCCGGTTCCGGCATATTCGCAGTAATTGAGACCTTGATAGTCAAGCACTTTCTTACCTCGGGCTATCAACTTGCTTTTTAGTAGGCTCGCGTTAGCATGAAATGACAAGGGATAATTGGGAAGGCTTGATATCGGTAGGTTTCCTTCAAACTCTGGTATTTCCAGATTGGTAATCGTCCACTGAAACGTCGCTCCAGTAAAGACGATGTGACAGCATGATACTGATAAGGCGGGTGGAATTTGCTGATATTCAGTGTCAACCACCCGGAACAAACGCTCGCAATCCTCAGCGCCGCGATATATGATGGAGTCTCGAGGAAAGTAAGCCCATGCGAGCTTGAAAGAAATGAGCTTGCTGTCTCTTAGATGTCTCAACTGGATTAACATGTTCCCAAAAAGCTCGGCCATCAATTGGGTGAGTAGATGGAGGTGCTCTTTCAGGACACTTCCAGCGCTTGCCTCGCTATAAGCGGCGATGATGTTATCGTAAGAGAAGAACAATGGCTTGAATGGTGAAGTGAACGTGGCGGTCTCGTGGGCTTCCAAGAAGATACCTTCGTGCTCAACGATGTCTTTCAAAGAGGTTACAAGTACTGGACTTTGAACCTCGATTTTTTCTATCTTTAACGGAGTACGGCCGGCAATAGTAGGTTGTTCAGGATCTGCGACTTTATATACCTTGATCGCAACGCGGTCATAGGCTTTGGATACCTTTTGCTTCAATTGTTTTGGCGGAGTTTCCACCCAATTGACACTACTACCATTACTCTTTCCAGCATAGAATGTTTTAATGACGGGGTTAGTGCCGAAGGTTGTCTCCTTGCCTTGGATTGTAGGCTGTGGTAAGGGCGATTTCAATGGGTATTCATCAAAGGTCGTCGATGCGGAATCATTGACATTGATAGGAGTATCAGAAGCGACGACGCGCCTAAGCATGTTCTTGAAAGCCATTTCAACCTGCAGAGCTGACGGAAATATTCTTAGCTGGCTGGCTAGATTGGGAAGAATATAGCAATCTATAGCTTGACAAGTTGTTATCAATGAAGGGGCAGTACCATCGAAGTCTCCGTTCATGGAGGTGGCAATGTCTCTTTATCCTTCTTTGACCTATTCCTAAAGTCCTCCTTCCCACTAACACATGCGTACATTGCATTGTTGCCTAAAGCGAGAGCTTTATAAATAGCTTGGGTGTCCTAAGTGACGGGTTAACTGCGCCCCGTTGTAGAGGTTGAAGCTACTGATACTCCAATGGAAAAGAAATTACCAGGATCTCAATGAGAGTTTAGTCCTCCGGCAGCTGTGATCGGCGGCTCTACTTGTGCACTTTGCCTCGAAATGGTTCGCGACCCAACAACCTTAAGAAATCCTGGATCACTTTACTGTTGTCGTGTCCGAGAGTACGCATGTGGAGACTGGAAGATACCAACGCAATGCTGAATCTGCAACCTGTTGTCACGCGTTCAATACACACCTTGTAGAAATGAAACGCTAATTAGAGAACTATTGGCCTTGTAACTTCAGGAAGATTTTGACAGCCCGCAGAAGTCCCAGAACTTGAGATCAACCAATCGGAGACAATCAGATTCTTGCTACTATGAGATCGCTTTACCATGGATTGCGCCATAGTTGGTGTGATATCCGAACGTAATGAAATTTTAGAGAGTAGGAAGAGAGTGTGAGCCCAGTGATAATCCAAGGTCTTCTAATCCAAGACATATGGGACACCATGGTTCAAAAGTGTACAGTCAAAGGTAGGGCTTGTGAAGTATTGAATACTTCAGAGGATCCTGGGGATATATATGGTACGAAATGATGATAAGACGAACAAAGGTGAGGAGAGCAAAAAGGCTTCTATGACTTGCTATCAGTACGCACAAGAGCGAGAACTTTTGAAGCCATCTAGCATTATAAAATGCTACACATCATGAGGACTAGATACCCGAGTAGAGTCCATACTCTCGCTGGGGGTTCCATGTCACGGAGCGTCATATTCCGTACTCTTCGAAGGTAGAGGCTGGCAAGCTGAGGACGTTTAATGCAAAGCCATGCTTGATAGCAGAGGGAGTCGAGGTACTTGCTTCGCTCCTAGATGAGGTCCGCAAACGGATTCCTCGTGACCTGGATGAATAGCAATCAATTGAGCCTGCTGGCTCGCCCAAGTCCGTCACCAGTAAGAGGGTTCGAGAAACCGCAAGTTGATGAAATAGGCGGCCGTCAAGGCTCCGGTCAATCGTTGGAATGCTTTAGTGGGTTTGACAAGCGAAAGATGAAGCCCTTCCGCCCACGCTAAGGCGCAGTTATTGACCGGACCAAACCCGTAGCGCGAGTAGTCAATAGTCCTGCACGAGGCAACTGTGGTGGTGGTGGTGGTGGTGGTGGTACCGAAGCACCTTCTGCTTGCATGAACTTGCGATAACAACTGATGGAGCGTTATCCGCCACGATAAGAGGTTGCGACAACAACCGTGACAGGGCAAATCCTCCAATCGTCGTTGAGTTCTCCCCAGAACAATCAGTCCGTCGAAGTCCTGCCCAGAACAACAAACAGTAAGGTACGGAGTAGACAACAGGAACACCCCCAGTTGCTTGGATTTCCCCCGTCAGCGATCCGTTCCGTGCAGTGTGCAGTGTGCCGTGTGTTACTGGCCACTCAGAGCCAAGTTCTCCTCTCGAATCCGCGCCCGTTCAGCTACTTCGTATTTCGCGCATCTAGCGGGGGCGAGTTCTGGGTGTGGAGGCTGTACGCTTCGCTGCCATGACAAAAATGAACCATCACGACCCTCTTCTCTTTCATTGTACACTTACCATGGTAGTATACCTCTTTGACCTTGTTCTTCTCCATGTCCGACCTGTCTGCCTAATGTCACTGCCTGCTGGCGTTGCTATTCGTAGCCGCTCGTTCGAGCCCCATGGCGGGATCCATGTTCAACCCCCATGACCTAATCCCGAATCCTTTGCGCCCACGACGGCCGCAGAGGAGACGAGTGTCGCCAGCTGCTAATCATCATCTCGGAGGTAGTATCGATAATGACCATCTTCTTTATAACCTCACTGGATATCAAGCACCGTATCTTCAAAACTTCGAAGAATTACCTCCAGGAGCCTCGTTATCGCCGAATCTACCGGATCTACAAGATGATACCTACCCGCAAACACCATTCAACGAGGAACAGCACAAGGCCATTGAAGCTTTGGTAGACGTTCCTGACGATGTTGTCATGCATCAGCTTGCGTTGATTCGCTCAGATCATGAGAGTTGGTCCATGTGTATGATGCTGTTGGAAATAGTAATGCCATATCTTAGCTAACCCCTTGCTCGTAGGCAGTTCAGATAGACTTGCAACGGTACCAGAAGCATCAAATTTCCCCTTCACAAACTCCACTACACGCAGAACCTTACCGACCGAGATGCCACTGCCTCCGAGGCTCAGATCGTCGCAGCGAAGCGGTCCATTGCAGCTACAAGAGTCTTGGAACAGAGGTCCTCAGCAACATAGACCATCGAAGGGATCAATTTCCAGTACCGTTTCTTCCATGTCTTATGATCCTTCGGTTTTTTCACAAGCCAGTCACGAACCTCTCACCGGAAATAGTTCTAGGCACCCTTCTGGAGATTACTCAACACAGGCTTCGGTGCTGGCAGCGAAGTTGTCCCATTCAGCAAAAGAACCATCTGCCAACAACATTTCCGGATATGGTGCCACTCAAGGTTGTCCCGCTCTAGGTTATCCCGAAGCTCCTACCAACACCGCCATTGAAAATTGTAATCCTCCTGTCAACTCCCAACCCTCCTCCAACGCAATCAAGTTCTCATGTACGTTGTGTGACTCAAAGGCCACTTTCAGGGGGAAATCGGAATGGAAGAGACATGAGCTCTCGCATATGCCATCTGTCGAATATGTCTGCCTACCTAGAGGTTTAATAGAAGAGGGTTTTCGATGTGCCATTTGCAGCGCTCACAACCCAGGCAACCAGCATATACTCGAGCATAACGCGCACTTGTGTCTTGCAAAGGAAATAGAAGCCAGGACTTGGGTGCGCAAGGATAAATTCGTCAAACATCTCATCAGTCATGGCTTGTCTAGCAATTCCCCCCAGGTCGCTAGATGGACGCGGAAACTTCCGAACCGGCTGTCTGGTTGTGGGTTCTGTATCAGGGGCTTTAATGACTTCAATGAGCGATCTTTACACGTCGCCAAACATTTCGAGAGTGGTTGCGATAGGGCAGACTGGGATCACTCGAAAGTGATTCTTGGTCTGCTTAGCCAGCCACATACGGCTATGAGCTGGCAGTCTCTACTCGGTGAGAGGTTTGGCGGACAGCCTTCACCACAGATCGCATGGTCGGAAGAACTGGCGCCAGGCATACGGAACCGTCTCGAGGAAGGACAAGATAGTGGATACGACCTTGCGCTGGCGGCTTTTCAATCAAGCTCTCTATGCCAAAAGGCAGGCCATGACCAGGAGAATAGTCATCAACAGACTTATGGTCCGAACGAGGGACTGGTTTATCCAGTTGAGCACCCATCCGGGATGGACACTGACATATATATGCCAGAGGCATCGCAGTCGTGGTTCGACGACAGCGAACCAATATCCGATTTCACCGATGTTTGGGGGTTCCCCTGAGCCACGACAGGTTTCTGGATTTGAGTGACTAGGGAATTCGATCGGACTATCGTACAGCTGGGATTATCCACAACCTCACATTGGAGATAGAGGAAAGGTACACTGAGAAAATCGACCCTTCCACCGCGAAACCCCAAGCATATTGCCGATTGGACCTCCCTCCAAATCCCCTCAGACTTCCCATCCTCCTGCTCCTTCTCCTCTTCTTCCCACACCCTATCCGGTTCTTCCAACCCGACAAATCCTTCTCCACTAGCGATAATTTCGGCCCCGTTGACCTCTCGTCAAGTTTCCACCCGGTCTTCATGCCGAGCTCCAATCTTCTAAAATCCTGTTCATCTGGGCCAAGGCGACGTCGATAAGCTTCCCGCTCGGATTCCAACTTCACCTCGAAGGAGGCCCCGGGCTCGACGACTTGGTGATCGGCGGGCTTGGCAACAGCGACGATGGGGTCGCTCTGCTGATACTTGACAGCAGTGAGAAAGAGAGAGAGCCGTGTGGACGTCTGGAAAGGCACGTTGTCTTCGTGCATTGGCTGGTAAGTCGAGAGGGTTGGAGTTCAGTTGGACGACATGGTAGGGTTGATGGGCCCGTCTTGTTGGTCTGAAGCCTTTTCCTCAATAGGGAAAATGGAGAACCAACCCGGGCAGTAAGTTTCAGGCTTGATTTGCTCTCTACAACGCGTTTTCCTAAAATTCCGATCTCGGCGGCAACCTTTTGAAATATCTGAATGCGTTTCTCATTCTCTGCGCTTTTTCGCTGTCTACCTTCTTGTCAGTCCCTACGAAGCTCAAGTACCCGAGGACTCGCTTCGACTTCTCGACGTGACGTTGTCGCGTGTCAACGCTGAAGATTGAGGGATTGAGATGATGTTGAAGAGTTTGGAGCATATCTATTTGGCTGATCAAACACAGGAAATCGGTTGCCGAGAATGCTTGGATGGGTACCGAAATCTTTATTTCTCAAGTCTATCCAGCTTGTTCGAAACGTTGATAGAAAAGGGCCCGATCGAGAAATGGAAGAATTGCTTCCTCGAGATAGAAGGAAGTATGAGGAACTATAAAGCCAGAGCAGAGAGATAGAAAACCTTAACAGCAACCTAGTGCATCCAGTCATCTTCATTCATCTGCCCCCTTCCACTCCATCCCAACCGGTTCCCGCAAGCCCTTACAAAAAGCCTCTAGCCATAACAAGTCTCCATTCCCGTAGCACACAAACCCCAGACTCAAAACACCACCCCTCACCCCTCCCCCTTCCCCCACCCCATCCCCTCAACCCACCACCCCCTCCCCCCCTCCTCCCCCAACCACCTCCCCACCTCCCCCACCTCCTCAAACACCCTCACCTGCCCAGCTCCCACCCCGAAATCCCCCACAACCTCCCCCCTCCTCATCACCCGAAAGTCCTTATACCGCAACCTCTTCACCACCTTCACCCACGCCTCCACTTTCTCCAGCGACGAGGATTGGACGAGCATGATTCCGGGGGGCCGGCCGGTTTTTAACAGGACGGAGCAGGAGAGGGAAGAGGCGGCGGTGGTGAGGAGGTGGATTTTGTAAGGGGAGGTTATGTGGTGGGTGCGCAGGAGGGCGCGGTGGGGCATTTTTCGGGAGGCGGGAGGGGGGAGGGTGCGAGGTGGGGGAGAGGGTGTGGATGGTGAGGTGGGGGAGGTGGATTGGAATATTGTTATTGTAGGGTTTTGGCGTCAGCAGATGCTAGAATTACCTCGGCAGTAGTGTTTTTCCGCTCCGAATCGTAAGCGGAAATGCCTCCGCAAGGGAACACCAACCCACCCACCCCACCCACGGCGCTCTGACAACACAGCTGTTCACGCCGAGAGCGATTTTTATATCTTTGCGAATCAGAGATGTGAGCATCAGAAGAATCGATGTTTGCAACTAACGTGACACGCCCAGTATGATTGGTCAGTTTAACAAAGGCAAAGACGTCACAAATGTTTGGCCATTAAGAAGAACACTCTTCAGGAGGTAAGAAACATAGAATAACAAGGGATCATACCGTAATCCAGATTGTGAATCAGTCGCACTTCGCTTCTCTGGAAACCTACGCTAAGGAATTCAAGAGGAGAGAGCGTGAGAGCTTGATATCTTCGGTATTAAGTACTGGAACAATAACTTAAGAATGAACTTTGATGGAAGATGACTAGGAGAAAACAGCTGGCCTTGCATTATTTCTTGCCACTACTACATTCCGGTAAGGCGGTTTCAATCGGCTTCGACGCTCACCAGAGTGCTAATGTCCTGGAAATGATGCTCCTTTGGACGAGAGGAGAGGGAAATCTAAAAAGACGGATTCAATCTATCACATTCTCTCATACCGTACAGATTCAGTGAAGCACGAGAAAATACAACTGCTACCTGGACTCAAAACAGCTTCTTCTCCTTTTGGCGCGTCAGCTGACCTCTCATTCACCATCTTCGGCTTACATCATCTCCTTTGTTCATCCTGGCTTCATCTCTACGCGTTTCTTCGAAATGCATGAATAACAACTCGGATCACTTAATCTCGACCTATCAATAGGCTTATCAGTAGGACTTTAGACCAAAACACCAGGATGTGGTCGGTGCGGCTATAGCCAATGGAGAAGAATCTCACGGGAAGTATACCAGTGAGCCTAGGGTTCAGGATGAGAAGTCTTTCATGAAGAGTGAAGGGGCACGAAGATTTAGGCAGCCGTGGACCAAGACTGAGAAGGCGGAAGCATTGGGAGCGGTTGCAGAGCTCAAGGTAGCTAAGTGATAATGTAAGCTTTTTCGCACTGGGGACTCGGGAGTAGAATCTTGGACAACCCCTATCAACTGACAGTCTCGGCAGCCATAAGGCGGAGTAGTGCTGGGACTCGAACAGCTTGCTAACCTTGCCGATTTTCATCTCTTCTACACTCATGAACATTAAGAAAAGATGGATTCTGGGCGCGAGTATGCAGCTAGACTTTCGGACAGTCTATTCGATCCTAGTGTTACTGCCCAGTCAAAAAATTTAAATCAAAATCAATTAGTTTATTCTTTTGATGGCTTACGGGCGGACCAAGCTTCGGAAGCACCAGGATCGTTATTCGTTTGGTCATCTTTCCCAACGTTGCACAGCTCTATATGTTATCCAGCAATCGCATTCAACAACCTAAGATAACTCAAACGCACACCTATCAATCCCAGATTCCGAGTCAATCAGTCTCCCTCTCTACCCACATTTTCCATATAATAATCTTAACGAAAACCTTCTTTGCACGGTTTGGCTCCTTATCGAGCTATTACCGCTGCTGCCGCAAAGCCTCCGAGCGCCCAAACACCCCAACCTATACTCCCACTCCCTCCAACCGCTGCTCCCGTCGCTTTCGCCGCTGTCGCCGCAGTACTAGATGGCATACCCGGAGAAGTACTCAACGGCGCCATACTCGTTCCCATCATCCCTCCACTCGACGCTCCGCCTGTTCCATTCGGCATCCCAGTCGCATTGACCCCGCCAGCACCTACAGCCATAGATGTATTCATCGGGTATGTTGCGCTGCTCGTAGCGGCCACGCGCGGTACTGTCGACTCCCCGGATGTGAAGAGCAAGGGCGCGGCGGTAGAACCGGCTGAAGCGGTGGTTTTGGGCACAGGGTTGGGGATTGAAGACGGGAACGAGGAGGAGGGAGGGGCGATGACTTTGGCCTGAGGGGTGCTGAGGGCTAGGGAGGTGGCGATGGCGGTGGGAGCTTGGATTTGGCCGTCGTTGATTTCGGAGATGATGCCTTCAGCGTGGGCGAAGATGGATGGAAGGGATAAGAGGACGGGGAGGAGGATGGTAGAGATGGTAGGGTACATTTCGTGAGTTTCCTTTTTTTAAGCCGGTCGTGGTGATGATTATCGAAGCTGTTACCAGGACCCCCGATGGTTAGAGAAAGCAGAGTTTGACAGAGTTGTAGAAAGAAGAGGTTTTGCGAAGGAGCTTTTTGAAAGAGAACAAAGCGAACGGCGGCGGAAATAGGTTTACGATACGTGAACGGAATGTGGAAAAGGTAAACATGGCGCAAGGGATCAGGTGCTACGTTTCAGAACTGAGGAATGCGAAGCTCTTCCGCATTCGGCTTGTCCTCTTTGAAGAGCTATTTTTGGTCTCAGCTCTTTCTGATTTTTCCTCTTCTCAGAAACCTCTCCGTCTACGCCTCCATCGCAGGCTACCTCAAAGCTTGAGACTTATAGTGATTCCAAGCTAGGCAGTAAAGAGACACTATACATTCAAGATGAAATCTTCATTTCCACGCTCGCTTCCCCTCAAAAACACGACCCCAAGTTCTCCCAAATCCCGCAGTCTCCTACCCGCAAGCGACGCAATTTAAACCAGGACACGAACGGTGTGAACCACTCCCCAAGTTCGCGGAAAGACGGCCCGAGGTCTCGAAAACACAAAAGATATGAACAATAGACATTCGTACTCTCACAAACACAATATTAAAGGTCAATCGGTATACTACTAGTGGCTGCTTACGACGAGCATGCCGGCGTGCATCAAGGAGGGATTGGTGTATAGACTTTCCTTGAGATGGGGGGTTGCGGGATGAGTTTTTTGTTTGTTGGCAGTATATGTACGTATGATTCGGGGAGGGTTTTATTCTCGAGCTACAGTAGAACAAGTAGGGGAAGGGCATTCTCGGTTGTTTTTTAAAGCTTAGGGAAGAAACGAGGGGAGAAGTGGTAGAGTTGATTTTTTGAGGTCGGAAGGGGGGGATAGGAAAGACTACTACGGATGAAGTTCTTACAGGGTAGAGGATACTTCACTCTGCGCTAGTCTTTGTTTTCTTTCTTTCTTTCTTTCTTTCTTTCTTTCTTCTTCTCGTCGTCTTTACGGATCACACGCCTCTACCCCTCAAATTTCATAAAACCCACCATTCTTTCATCATCGTCGTAACAGCCACTTCTATTCGGAAAATTCCATAGACTTTAACACGGGTTTTTTTGAAAATTCGCACTATTTGCCGCTGTGAAAAGGACATTTTGCGAACAAAGCATTGAAAAGCTCTTCGTCTCTACCTAGCATTCCTTCATCGGGTTTTTTTTCGGCAGTGGTTGTAGATTTCGGGGACTTGGCTTGTTGTGTATGGCTAGCATCAGCTCTTTCTTTGGTCGATTCACGGTGACTGATCTTCTATATTTGAGGTTTCATCGTTTATTAATTTCATTGATTGCTGTTGGCTTTCTCGAAACACCTCTCACTTTCATCTCTCTCTCTCTCTCTCTCCCTCCTCACCCTCACCCCCATCCCCCCAACCACAACCACAAACCCCCATCATCTCGACCCCACACCACCAACCACCTCACCCGACTCACCTACATCAAAAACCCCATCTCACAGGCGCATAAGTCGCCAACGAGCAAACTGCGCTTGCTTTACTCAATCCTCGCTTTCTTTGCACACCATGCTGTTGACGTTTCTGTCGTGTACTTTGTATATGAGGGATTTTTGGTAGCGATGTGGTAGGTGCTTGAAACCCCTTTTCCGTGGGTCGTGAGTTTGTGGATTGGGATTTTGGGATTGGTGGAGTAGATTGATGGGGAAGCAGTTTGTTTGGCGAGAAGTGCAGTTGGTAGTATTGTGGATATGATTGAGTTTCGGTTCTTGGAGTTGTGGTTTTGGCGATGGGTTTATCTGTGGAATCTGCGGTGCTGGTTGGGAGTTTGCGGGTGTGTTAGTTTTGATGTAAAGAGTTGTTGTTTGATTGATGGTTTGAGTAGTTAAGGGATTAGTAGGTAGCAGGGGGTTGATTTTCTGGAGACAGAAAGGTGTCTGCTGTCGTTGCTGTGTGAGCAGTGTATGTGTTTTCTTCTCGGTTATTCTTTTGACTTTGGTTCTTATTCGATCTTGCCGACTAGACGTCGGACTCTGTCCTTCAGCCATTATCGCACGCTAATTCGTCATCAAAAGTCGAAAGTGTGAAAAAATTGAAGAAAAAGCTGGAGTTTGGCGTTTGTAAAACATACTATGAACATGCTTGAATAAATCCTAATATTTTCAGTCCTTTTCAGTTTCTCCTGGAGTCAATGTGTCATATTTAAAGAAAAGCTAGTTTCAGAGGAGTAAAGTAGGTTATGAAATTAAGATCATGGTATATTGCGATTCCATACCCATCGACCGGACACTGGTGATGAGCGAACGGGAACGCGCAGCTATACCTTTATGATATGACATGTTTCGTTGCTGCAAAGAGATGGTGTGGATCGTGAGTTTCTTTGTCCATGTACGCAGTTATTGCGTCTCATAAATCTGTTGATTCGGATTGAAGGTCTCACTGTTTGATAGTTGATGACTATGATCTTAACGCTCTTCATGGAGTGGTAGGGAATAAGCTTGATATCTGATTGAAATTCAGTTGGTAGGCGGAGTTGGGACTCTATTTTCTGCGCTCGTGGAAAGAAAATTCAGATGCCGAGGATAGGTATGTATATTTGCACGCATTAGTCATTACTACGCTCGTCACTTTCATTCTCCTTCCACACTCTCCTCTTGTTCATCTCCCGAGTCCGAGAAACGTAGAACAGACAAAGTCAACGCAACACTGAACATCGCCATTGAGAAGACCAATCACTCACCTGCCTCCTCGTCCTCCCCACTACGTCCCATGCAATTTAATAAACAGCTGCACATCCCTCAAATCATCCCCGCCCTGACACCTCCCCCTAATCCTATCCATCGCCTCCCTCAAACACGGCGGCGGATCCGCAAACCCAAACACCACATCTTTGGTCGTCGGCCTCACGCCGTTGTGAAAATACAAACCCTTAGGGTGCGCGGCGTGCTTGACTGGACAGTCTGGCTCGGTGCAGGGAAGTTGCGGACCTAGAGTGCAGGGTTGGTAGCGGGGGGGTTTGGGGGTCGGTTGTTTGGGGGGGACAGATCCGCGGGGTCTTGACGCTCGCCGCCCGGCTCGTGGCTCTGCGTCTCTGAGTTCTTGGGTACGGTTTCTGAGGGGGAGGGTGTACGAGGGCGAGGGCTCGCCGTCTGGGATTTGGTCTAGGTCCATGATGTCAGGTTGGGTTTGGGTGGGGAGTGTTTGTAAAGGTGAGCCTCGGGGTGGAGAGTAGTGATAAGGGGCATCCGGGGGGTAGGGGTGGCTTGAGTTGAAGCTTTGGAGCTGAACAACCATGTTTTGGTAGAAGGCTGTGTCCTCTTGATCGGTGATATCGCCGGTTAGGATCCTCTCTTCGTCGAAGCCATCGAGGGGTTCCAGAGGCTCGTATTCTTCCCATGGGATCTCTGGCCTAAAGCCGTTGAGGTAGTCATGGCCGCAACTGAAACAACAGGGAGAGCCCCACTCGAGTGTTGCGTGGCAGTAGTGGCAGTTCCCGTTGATAGGGTCAGTCTGCTCCATTATTGCTTGTGTGGCCAGCGTTGTTGGGTCGGTCGCTGAGATGAAGTGGTTTTTGAAAGGTTCGGTGATGACTCCATATTTGAAACATAAGATATTCTGGGCGAGAGTAATGTTGAAGAACGATGACATTGTTCTGATGGCTGATTTCGAGACAGCACACATTTCAGCATACGGTCGTATGACAACGGAGACTACACTTAAGGAGGCATCCAGACCTGTATAGGGGCCTGACAACGCTTTTGCCATGGGAGGGAAGATTTATTGAGAAACAACAAGGAGTTCATCATTCGGTTATGAGGAGAAGCGGTGAATTGCGTCAACCAAGGTTCTGCAACGGCGATCATGATTTGAAGAGTATATAACAACGTTCATCGATGTAAGACGTTGATAGCTGGATAGATGCTCGAGGTGGTTATAATATTTCAGAGCAAGATATGTGATCCCATATGCTATGCCCTATGATATAGTAAGCGGTGAATCCCTTTTCCAGTGACCACTTTCCTACCTGCTCTGAACGAAATGACTGGGCAAAACTTCAATCTACGAATCTAAACGTGTCGTCTCCATGGTACTCAACGTATTTTTCGATGCTGAGCACATCCGCCGCTGTCCCGTTCCCCGCTTCTATCCGATCGTATGCCGCCCACAACTCAGGCGGCGGATCCGTGCAGCCAAATACTTCGACCCAGATCTTACACGGAGAAGGGTCGTGAAAGTATGGACCTGGGGGGTGTGCTGAGCGAATGG
>JAABUS010000889.1_pt1 | contig 71116 bp, 65 predicted proteins | sample 5560161 | NCBI WGS metagenome assembly JAABUS01 (sample SAMN10711885, study PRJNA513376) | rock metagenome | isolation source: Antarctica rocks | place: Antarctica: Victoria Land, Trio Nunatak nord | collected 2016-01-04
TCTAGAGCTTGTTGACTAGAAAACTCTATTCAATCTCGACACACTCGTAACATTATCTTCTTCTCTTTAAAAGTCATGTCTCTATGACTTGTAATGTAGTTCATAGCACTGACGTAGAGTTTTGATGTCTGTCTTTCTATCAATCTTTCTATTGATTCAAATCAACTCGTCAAATGTCTATTGTAGCAGACTCACTATGTGAAATAGAGTGATCATTGAAGCAGACTCACTAGTTGCATGTGAACGCGAGGTAGATTGATCGATTCACTGATAGGTCGAGCGATGAAAGTAGATAGATTATTGCATTAACAAAGAGTGTCATTAAAGCAGACTCACTAGTCGACTGACTCATTGAAGAGATCAACTTTCGACTTGTCATTGTAGCAGACTCACTATTTGCATGTGAACGTAGAATCAGATTCACTGATAGGTAAGACGATGAGAGTAGATAGATCATTGCATTAACGAAGAGTGTCATTGTAGCAAACTCACTATGAGAATGTCATTTGTAGTAGCAGGCTCACTAATTTGATCTGACGACACAGATTGTTTTGACTCGTCTGATTCATAAGCTTGGTTCAAGGCGAAGAGAGAAAGAGATGAGTTGAACAGCTTATTTTCACTCGTCTGCTTCACGAGAATGAGTTGATTTCAGAGCAATTCACGAAGATTCTTTATCGTGATTCTCTTAATCGAGTGAACTGTGCATACTTAATGAGCGATAGATTCTCTAGCAATTCAAACAGTCTTGTCGTTGATTCTATTGACTCTCTGATGTTGTTCTGTCTTTCAATTGCATTAATCATCAGGTAAAACAAATTTCTTTATACTCGTTTCGTTGTTCATCGAGTAGCTTGAATGAATAATGAAATCAATATCATGTGATAAACAAATTCTTAATATAATGTTGAAACCGTGCCTAGAATCTAATCACACTGCAGCGAGATAGTGCGTAGCTGAATAGAATGTTTGATCAATAGAGATAGCTATAACTAGAATATTAAGAATACAGAAGAAATCAAAGGGAAATTTCGAGCTGTATCTATAGTAGGGCAAAACAAAGAGAACGAAGCAGGTTTGCTTGAGTATCGAAAGCGCTAGAATAAAGTGTTGAGGCTAGAGGTTTAACATGAGTCAAAATCTCTAGAGCTTGTTGACTAGAAAACTCTATTCAATCTCGACACACTTGTAACACGCAGAGACTATGACTATGATATACTAGCTGATTGAGCATTTTGTGAAAGCATTTCAAATTTACAATAATTTACCTCAAATCAATGATAATTTAGAAAAATTTGCTTTCAACTCACAAATTTCAAAATAAATATTGAAATGTGCAAAGCATTTCAAATTTACGATAATTTATCTCAAATCAATGATAATCTAGAAAAATTTGCTTTCAACTCACAAATTTCGATGTAAATATTGAGATGTGCAAAGCATTTCAAATTTACAATAATTTATCTTAAACTCGCTGTAATTCAGAAAAAAGTGCTTTCATCAGAAAGCTTCGAGTAAAAAAGAACAAATTGCTTAATCAGAAGTAAAACAAAAGTTATTGCTTCTACTACTATATCAGATCTCATTAATTTCTGATTATTCTATTCTTTGTATTGCATGCTATTCTGACATTTCGTAGTTCAACATACTTGTATCAACAGAAATACTGATTAGAAATAGCGACAGCGCGATACAATTTGTCAAATACATCAATCAATACTTTTTGTTATCTCTCTCACTACAATCTACTTCATCAAAATCAGCTTCAAGCATGAAGTGAAACTGTTGTGCATGTGAAATAATATTGAGAATCATATGAGATCTGATATATCACTTTAATCACTGTTCAACGCTGCAAAATGACATGCAGTTCTTCGAGAAATATTTAAGAAAAGAGAACTCAGCAGTCAATGAGTATACAGATACATGCAAATACTCTCAGACTAATTTATGACATGAAATGATCACGATGAATGATACTGACATTTCTGACTTCAAGCAAAGTACAGAAGAAAACGTAGAAGCTTCAGATGATCAGAAGCATTTTCGAAATTCAATTGCATAAATATCACTTGATTTCAAAAGATTTATCAATTCATTATGTACTTTCTCATTTATCAAAGTAGACAATAATGATGAGATGAATGATACAAAGAAACAAAGCATCAATGAATTGCTAAAACAATATATCAGACTCATAAGAATCATTTCGAATTACAGTAAACTTGAGCAAGATTCATGATCATATTTAGATGACAGTTTTCAATCAGAGTGACTTTTCTTTTCAAATGAGAAAGATTTTTCTCTTGCACAGTGATTTCTGAATGTGAAAGTCAGTAGCGAAGATATTAATTAATACTTCAAGATCTCGTTTCAGAAGACTCATCATGCTGATTGTATCTTCAAGAATGCAAATCAATTTAGAAGCATTCTACACAATATATCTCATGAAATATCTGATGATAGTTGATTTGAAACATCTTTGAAGATCTCATCAATGAACTCAGAGATTGAAACAGATATATTTAAGATTCAGTACAGAAACATGATAAATGTCTTGAAATTTCTCTTGAGACATCATTCATTTGTAAGTAATCTGAAATATGCATCAATCAAAGTATACAACGTCAGTGAAAATCGAATGTACACGAAAATGCACATTGATATCTGATGATGAGATACGCAAGCACTGATCTCTGAAGATAACACTATAGTTTCAGTACTGTTAACTACAAATAAAATCATGTTAACTCAACATCATGAAAATAAATTCGCATGATCTGTATATATTATTGTTGATAATCTGAATCAAGCAACTTAAAGAAAGCAAAATAAATCTAGTGTTATACTATTAAAGTTTATTTCTTCGACTAAACATGCAAATGAAGATCTGAAACATGAGTTATATCATTGCTCACTGAAGATAATATTAAAACGTGAATTTAAACTGTTTGATTGAATGAAGAGTTTTTCTTGCTAACGTTTTCATTCTTTAGCACTTGAGAAATTAATTAAAAGAGAATTTCATGTTCGCTGTGTGAATGATTATACTTGACAGTGTTTTTCTATTATCGTCGAATTTATAATTAACTATGAGAAGCAGATCACTATTACGAAAATCAAAAATGAAGAGCAATGCACTATATATCATGTTTCATCAAATCAACGCAATAATCTGCAGATAATTTGAGAAGCTTAAACACATGAAAGTACATTGACTCAAATTAAACATCAAGAAAAGAATTCATGCTTTAAAGCAAATATCAAGTGCAATGTTAAGTGAGTACACTCAGTGCAAAACTTTGTCTAAAAACATAAACTTGTCAATATTCACGTCATCATGATGATTAACATCTTGCAACAGTTATTGAAGAGCACAGTGATGTATTTAATTCAATGACTTGAGATGATCATCAAGAATATAACATCAATGATCAGTCTTAAAAGAAAGCGTGATTCACAAACAATTGTAGACACAACACATGACGTGCAATTAAATCAAAGATTTTGAGTAGTTCTTTTATATTCAGAACTAAGACGTTTTCACGACTTTCTATTCATGAAGCAATGAATTGACGTTGAACAAAAGATAACAGTGCATCAGCTTATTGCAATTGTCACTTCACTATTGATTAGAAAAGCATCAAATGCGCTGTACTGTGCTCAAGCTCTTATGAACTTCGTGATAATGACTCAATATCAATCGCATGATGATGAGTCTCTGCGTTACATGAACAACACAATATACAAAATTAACGTCTTAAAAAAAGTATTTAAGCAGTTTTGACATGATGAAAACTTTAACTATCTCAAGTTTCATGTGATCTCTCATTATATGAATTTTATTTAAAGATATGAAGATGCAAATGATTTTGACACATCTTACATGAAGATTGTACATAAATTTCTGATCAAAGATTATTATGATCTTACAAATAAGCGAGAGAACTTTCAAATGCAAATATTGCATCACAATACTTGATGAGTCAATATGTTAATAATGAAAGATATCATTCTTCATAATCTAATCACGTTCAGATCAGAGATTGATGAGAGAATAAAAGTCATGATTACAAAGTCTTTTAAAAGTCTTGATTTAACGCAGCTTGAATAAGATTTGTCAGAAATGAATTCAAATCAATGATGAAACTGATTTAATAATTCTCGATTCTGATACATTACTTCTGAAATAGCGAAGATGATACATATTGAGAGTTTCTTGAATAAATTGTCGGTTTTTATAAAAGAATCTCGACGCAAGAAATCAGAAATAAAGTCAAACAAGTATTAAATGAATTGAAAAGAAATTAACTTTTTCTGAATAAATGATTACTTCATTTCTGTTCATGCATTGATTGAATGCTGAAGATGTAAAGATAAAGACTCAACAGACTCTGAGAAGCTTATATTGAAGTGAATTCAATGTGCTTCTGCATGACAGAAACAAATGTTGAATTAAAGACGTGACTACATTTATGTTCAAGAGTATGCTGAGAATGATCAAGAGAAATCTGACATAGTTGAAGCTTTGAATGATAGACTGATAAAACAGTTGCAAATTATAATCACTGTTCATGATTCGCTTCGTCAAGATGACAATGAGAAATCTGTGCAATACTCAAGAGCTTTAATAGAATTGCTAAAGCTCAAAAACAATGAAGTACTTGATGCTTTACATGATATGATAGAAGTTGAGCAGTGATTGAAGAATACTGTCAAGAAGTCTCAATATCTTGAGTGTCAACAATTTTACAATATGAGTACTATACTATGAAGTGCACATCTAATATCAACTGAAAGCAAGAAGTTCTTTTACGTGAATAATTACATCAACTGAGATATATTCAACATTTTATATGAAGAGAGTTTTCTGAAAAAGAAAGCTTGAAAGACGAACGAGCTTACAAGCTTAGACAGACGAGAAAAGACGAAATTCACTCAATAATAAAGAAAGTTCAACATTGTGTAAGTTGAGATAAATTAAAGTAAATTGAGATAAATTGAAGTAGATTGAGATAAATTAAAGAAAATGAATGAAAAGCATATAGTCACGTTGAATGAAGCATATATGAATGGTCAAAACATTTCAGTCGATAGCGTTTAATCATGACTATGATGACAGAGTATTGAGAATGAACAAGTGACTGAAATTTTACTGTAAAGATCTGTAAACAATGAGATTGATTGTGTAGCAACTAGCAATATACAAGAACTTACATAGTTCAAATGATGAGAAAATCTAAAATTAATTAATCTATTAATCATAATGTCTGCTCATTCATTGAACGAAATTTCTACTTACTTTATGCATTCTTTAATGCATCTGATGCATTACATATAACGTCTGTCAGTAGAAGTTCACAACTTGTTGAAGAGAGCTGTAAATTTTCAAGATAATGTTCTCTTTCTATGTACACTAGCACTCTTTTCTTCTATCAATATCTTTTCTGTCATTGAAAAAGAATGTTTCGAGTGAATAAAAGCTTCAATTCAATTTTTCAAGCGAAGAATAAATTTGATGACAAGTTTCGCGTAGATGATGATTTCGATGAAATGTCATTTCTTCTCAGTATCAAATGTTTGAATCAAATTATTATATATATTTATTGAAAAAATAGAGTGAACAGTATCACATATGATGAAATCTGTCTAGATTGTGAAGAAAAGTCACAGACTGCTCTATTTATATACTGTCACGCATGACAAAGTTGTGACACGCGACTTTATCTCTGACGCTAGTTTAGAGAGAGCTGCTAGAAACAAGTCTGACTGAATTCAGACTGAATTCAGAGCTATCACAATAAGCTGCTAGAAACAAGTCTGTCATTGAACTTCTCAACACTCTCACTCGATGCTTGCGAGTTTCTCAGCTCTCACTGCTTTTCAATCTCAGTTGTTTAATGAATCTCTTGAAGTTCTGTCGAGATAGTGACTTGATCAATTCGTCTGCTATCATATCTTGACTAGAAACGAAGTTCACTGAAATCTGATTCTTCTTGTGCAGATTTCGAATGTGATGATAAGTGATGTCAATGTGCTTCAATCTTTCGTGAATATGAGCATTCTTAATCAGCATAAGAGATGCTTGATTATCTTTCTTGAGCTGTGTGAGTGAGACAGATTAATGAGTAATCTTCTCAAGAATAACAACGCAACTGTGACTGATGCTCAGATACTTTGTCAGATTCATGTTCTTGAGCACTTGATTGATTCATAGATCTTTCTTGACGCAGATTGATAAAGTCATGTACTTTGCCTCAATGATCGATGTGATAACAAACTTTTGCTTTCAACTCATTCAGAAGACTGATTCTTCATCAAGCATGTAAATGTAGACGAGAATTGACTTGCAATCTAGTCTATCTGAGACGTAGTCTGAGTCAGAGTATTCTACTAACTTTATGCTTTCACTGACTTCGTACGTGATGTCTAGATCAATGATGAAACGAATGTATTGCATCAACTTCTTCAAAGCGTGTTCATGATGTTCTGCAAAATCGCTGAGATATTGACTTAGTCGATTGAGAGCAAAAGCAATGTTGAGACGAGTGTGAATTGCAGCATACATGAGACTTTCAATGACTTGTTGATACTCATGCTGATTGATTCTCACGTCTTCGAGTTCAGCTGAGCGAAGAGCATTATATTCATTCATTGAAAGATCTGTTGCCTTGTTCTTGTCTTGCCTCATGTTGAGTCTTTCAAGAACATCATGAAGATAGTAAGTTTGATTCATTCGTAAGATTTGTGCCTTTCTGTTGCAAGTGATTTGAATGTCAAGAATCTTCTTCATTTTTCTCAGATTCTTGACTTTGAAAACACATTGAAACTCATGCTTAAATCATTTAATGTTGCTCAATGATTTGAAGATAATGACTATGTCGTCAATGTATAGTAGCAACATGATTTCTTTTGATTCATGAATCAAAAGACATGAGTCTGCAGCGCATTAAATGAAGTCAAGTTCAGACAGCGCTGTTACACAATGATCATGTCAGTCTTGTGCAGCTTACTTGAGATTGTAAAAACTTCGAAGAACTCTCAGAGCACAGTCGAGTCTGACTTTCACTTCTGACAAAGAGAACATGTAAATGATTTCTTTGAGAAACGATTCAGTAAACGCATTGTTTACATTGACTTGATGAAGTTCGAGATTCTTCATTGTCACAATGACTAGAAAGACTCGCAGAGTGTCAAACTTGATGATTGACGTGAAAGTATTCTCATAGTCAACTTCATGAATTTGAAAGAAATCTCTGACTATCAGTCTTGTCTTCAGTTTATCAAGAAAATCATCAACATGCATCTTTGACTTGAAGACTCATTTGCTTGTCACGATGTTAATCTTTTTGAACGACACTTCTTCTTGTCAGATCTCATTGACGACTAGCGTTACAAGTTCTGCGTTGATTGCTTCTTTTCAAAGTTTCTTTCAAACTGAGTTCTGCACTGCGTCTTTGTAAATGTTCAACGTGAGAATTCTTATTGCTTTAGAAGAGTCAGATTCATCGATGTTGAATAATGCTTATGACATGCTTGCGTCAGAATCGCTCTCATCATCATCAACTTTCTCTGTGACGAATCAGATCATCATAGCTTGCAAGATCTTGAATGCGCGTTCTTTCAGTTATTGATCTTCGCTGTCTCTTTTTCTCTTTGAGATGACTACATACAGAAATGTTTGAGCTGCTGATTTAAACATGCTTAATGCGAAGACTTTTTGAGTGATCTGAACATTCACGTAAGCTTCGCGCTCGTCTGACGTATGTGACGTGATCTTAGAATTGAGTGCATTCAAGTTGATCGCGATAGTCTTCAGTGCATCAGTTGATTCAGATGAAACATCAATCATGAGAGCGTCAGATTTTGAAACATTAGTTGAAACGTTATTCTTTGATTATCTTTTCACAGATCTTCGCTCTGAAAGAACGTTGAATGTCTGCTTGCGAAGTTGCAAGTTCATGTCTTCACTCTTTTCATCTTCAGCGAACTTGACAGCGTGACTCTTGATGACTCGATTGAGATCTGAAACTCAGAGATGATATTGCTTGTTGATATTTTTCACATATCTCATGAAGACGTTGAGTCTGTCTCTATTCATGAATTTGTCTCGTCTGTCTTCAATTGACAATGACTTGAGATCAACGTATGAGTAACATTTGCATTCTCATACTCGTACATGATCAATTGAGAACTTGATTTCGATGAATGTCTTCTTCGAGATCGTGAGAACTTTGTCGATCAAGAGTCTTGTGATGATTCAATTTCGCAGATAGACATCTGTCTTTGCAACTTCTGCTCAGAACTCAATGAGAAGTTCAGCATTCTTGATCATGACTTGCATCAAGTTTTCTGTGATGTGTATGATTCTTTCAACTACTTCATTTTGAATTGACATGTGTGAGACAGTGTATTAAGAGACAATGTCAACTGATGAGCATCAGTCATTCAAGATGACTTTAAGTTTCGTGACGTTGTCACTGCGTACTGAGAGAAGTTTGACATCGCTGTGAAGCTCTACGCTGAGTTTTCATTTTCGCAGAGCATCTGATGCATCGAATCGTTGCTTCAAAGAAATGCATCAAGTCTTTCTGAAGTGATTGTCAACTATCTCTAGAAAGTACGACTCGCTATCGAGAAATGATGATAGTGATTCACAGATGTTTATGAAAATGAGAGTCAAGATACTTGTCTTTCAATCGCTGACATTGTGTTCTCGTTTGTTGATGAACTTGATGAGCGCACATATCTCACGCACATTCTCGTGACTGTCGTTGATGAGAATAGGTTTTTTCAGAGTGATGATCTTATGAAGTTGACGAAGCTTTGCTGATTCGAGATGAGTGAAACGACGATGTCACAGCTTGTACAACTTGAAGCTTTTGTCATTTGCAAAACTAAGTTGATCATGATCAACTTTGACCTCGTTCTCATGATGAATCACGTCAGTGTAAGGCGCGAAGTGATCTAGATTCATTAAATCATTGAGATTCATTGAACTGTGCATCGCTGAAAATGCTGATGAGACGTCACGCTGCATAGCTGATAGTAATGCAAATTCATCAAGATCGTTTGCAATTCTCTCTACTATGTAGACGTTTTCGCATTCTAGAGTCTCAATCATCTGCTTTCTTCGCTTGTCGTGCATGTACAGATCTTTATCGTCAAAACTCTCTTGCAGATCTTTCTCACACATTCTTCTTTCAGAAAGAAGATTCATCTTGAGCTTAGAAACATGAAGAACAGAAGACAGCTTGACTGAGTTTTCGTGACGATCTTGCATGACTGCTGTGTCACAGTGATTAACATACAATTTTTTCTCTTCAACTTTGATGATGCGTCTCTTAATGCGAACTAGAGAATCACTAAAAAATCGAAGTTAATCAGTCATGTGTGAGAAGACATCAGAATCTGCAACTCAGTCGAATTCAGAAATCTTACTGACAATGTTCTTTGACAGAGCTGCAATATTCTCGCTCTTCTCGTTCTCATCTTTCTCATTGTTGTCAGAGATTTCAGAGTCGTCGCTTTTCGCGTTGTAGACTCTGTGTTTCTTGTGCTTGCTCTTCAGAAGCTCAGTGAAGATTTGAAGATCATCAGCGTTCTTGTGCTTTGTTTTGTCTTTATCTTTGCGTTTCTTCACAAGCTTTTGAGCTGCAGACAGATGAGAGCAATCGACTAGACGATGTTCATCTTTACAGAGAAAACATTTTAGAGATCGTTGCGACTGACGACGACGCAGTTGATCGCTGTCGAAGCTTGAAAGACTTTTGCGACGATGACTGATTTTGCGTTTGTTCTGCTCATGATCAGTGCGCTCGCGTTCGTTCTTTCGCTTGACTCATAGCGCAGTCTCTGTTGTCTTTAATTGTGCTTTCTTCTCTTGTAGCTTTTGAAGTTTCTTCTTGATGTCTGACTTATTCTGCGCATCAATGACATTTCGAATGACTGTGTATTCATCTGACAGCGATTGAAGTAAGGCTTGAAAGTGACGTTCTGACTTGAATAAATCACTCATGTCTTTCTGTGTTGTGACGATCTTTCGAGTCAACTTGGCGAGATGTGTTCATGCCTTTTCAATGAAGATATTCGTCGACATTCTGTAGTCAATGAAGTTCATCAGATATTGTCTTTCAGTGATTTGTAGCTTCTCTTTGTATTTATAGCTCAGAGCATCTCAAATCTCTTTTGCTGACGTCTTGTCTGCAGTGTGTTCTTGATCATCGATGATGATGCAGATAATCAGTCAGTAATGAGCTTTCGCGTCGATCTTTTGACTTTCAAAGTCAAGAGATTGAATTTCGCTGATGATGCTGATGACGCTGTTGAATGTGTTCGAGTCAGACTTGTCTTCAATAACGAATCACAAGTCTTTCTCAATGAGTCATCTCTTCATGAGAGAAAATCATTGATCGCAGTTCTTGCAAGTGAGAATGAGAACAGATCGTCGTTTGACGAAGAAGTCATCAAAGTTCATGACGTGCAATGTAGACTCAGCTTGTTGTTAGAATTGAAGAAAAAAAATAAAGATATTAGATAAATTGACGAGTGAAGTGAAAAGAATTTAATCTCGTCAGTGATGATGAAAGTTTATGCGTTCTTCGACGCGATCAAGTATGTCTATTTATTCGCTTTCTTGAAAACTCGTAGTAGACTGTTGACTTGATGTGAGTGCTTATTTATCTTCTCATAAGATGCGTAGTAAGCTGTTGAATTTCACTGAACTTCTCTAAGTCAGTGTACTTATTTGTCTTCTCGTGAGACGCGTAGTAAGTGATCGCTGATTGCTCATTTGAATAGATTTCGTATCGAGTTGTCGAGCATCAAATGCTTAGAGTGTTTCGATCTAATTACGTTGAAAGCTTCTTGCTAATCGAGCTCATAATCTATTGAAAGAGTAGAGTGAACAGTATCACATATGATGAAATCTGTCTAGATTGTGAAGAGAAGTCACAGACTGCTCTATCTATATACTGTCACGCATGACAAAGTCGCGACGCGCGACTTTATTTCTGACGCTAGTCTAGAGAGAGCTGCTAGAAACAAGCCTGTCATTGCACTTCTTAACAATATTCATCATCAATTATTTTGCAGTCTCATCAATTTTCTGCTCAAAGATCTTTGCATTTTGATCAATCAAAGTTGAAATCTTCAATTGCAAAAGAAGAAACGTGTAATCAATCTGTTTCAATCTATTTCAAAACTGAACAGACTGATAATTGTACATGAAATCACTGTAAGCACAATTGACTGCTGTGATTGAAACTGATGATAAATAAGATTGTAAACGTTGTAGAAAAATGAGTTTTGTGCAATCACTGACAGACATGATGTACGATAATTAAATAACTGTGATGAGAAAAATGAGTGAAGTAAAATTGAAGCTTACTAAGATAAACATCATGCAGAATCATGAACGCATGATAGTTTAATACAAGTTCTACTTTGTTAAATCAGCTTATAGCTGATTTGATCAGTTAACGACTGATTGATGATTAATTTATGTTGCTAAATCAGCTAATTGCTGAATTATGAAAAGTGTCTGTTCTAGTAGCTAGCATATGCGTCTCAAAAGCATTAAGATTCAGATGTCGTTGCTCACTAGCTTACAAGCTACTTAAGCTCTTCGTTGAAACGTTGATAATTTACATGCATTGCAATCACATACACTGCAAAGACATGATACAGTCTTTGCTCATATACACAGAATGACAGCAACGTTTTTGCACATGCGTTGCAACTCATATACATTACACATACACATTGCAAAGACACGACTCAGCTTTTGCACATTTACACGTCTGCATGATGCAGTAAATCGATCAATTTTTCACTTTATCAGATTGATTTACATGCATTGCAATCACATACATTGCAAAGACACGACACAGTCTTTACTCATATATACAGAACAACAGCAACGTCTTTGCGCACACGCTGCAACTAATATACAACATTCACACAGTTATTGCAAAGATATGATTCAGCTTTTGCGCACATACACATTTGTGCAATGCAGTAAATCGATCAATTTTTCGATTTTCTGATCGATTTACATGCGTCGCAAATACATAGATCAAAACTCATCTAGTTTGTTCAGCTGAGTGATCATACAGTGAACTTGAAAGCTCACGTCGAAGTGATCAGCTTTCATTTACATAAATCAAAGCTCATCTAGCTCACTTAGCTTGATGATTATACAGACAAGTTGAAAGCTTACATTGAAGTAATCAGCTTTCACAATCTTGAATTGTTTATATGATCACTTGATTATATAAACAGCTCACACGCTCATCTGTGCAAACTATCGATGTGATTGATCAATGAGAAGATACACTGCAGCAATTTTGACTAAATTACATGTAATTTAACATACACACAGCGTTTAGATAGTGTTATAGTCATAGACTGCATGCATTTAATGAAGAAGAAAAAAATCATCGCTTTTCGCTTTTTTATTTCTTTCAATTTCATAATCACTTGCGTTGATTGCATATTCTCATTTACATTTTGTCAGTTTATTAATGCGTCGATTGTTAATGCATTCAATAAACTGAACATGATTTATATTCTTTTTTTCAATAATGTAGATGATTTTTGTTAACTGCAAAACAAGTCATTCATATTCTTTTGTAGTTGCTGTTCTGTTGACAGAGTTCAGTTACTTTCAATCAACTTTACGCATTTCATCATCAACATTTTGAGTTCTTTTCTTGAGCTGTCACTCATGCTAGTGTTTGAGTCAATCTTTGTCTTCTGCAAAGATGCAATCAACAAGAGTGAGATGTGCGTAAGCACATTCAATCTCAATGCTTCTTGCAAGAGTTCAATTCTTGCAAATGCAAGACATTCTTTCATTCATTCTTTTCTTTTATATATTTCTTTAATCTTTTATTCATAATGTTTCACGTAGACAGTAACTTTTTTTAAATTGTATGTATTTAATTACTGTATACTTTCGTTTGATAGTAATTCTTCATTGATTTGAATTTTCTCACTTCAGAATCAGACTTTGCATCATGTAGCAGAAACATTCAAAAGAGTAAACATCAAAACTTTAAAAACAGAAATATACATAAGTTTACTACATGTTCATCTGAATATGTTACAGAACAAGATCACACTACACAGTTAAATCAACAATTGAACACAAGAGATCAAACAAGCATGCAAACTAATATATGCTCATTTGATGAGAATTAATTGCATCATTTCTTGCTTACTCATCATCAAGAAAATAGTACTTCTGAATGTTTTCATTCAAAAAGATGCAAAAATATAGTTAAAATGCAGACAATGCATTCTTTTCTTCACAATGATTTCAACAAGTGATAGCATTGCAATAATACAGTATCACGAAAATCAATGAAATCAATGATGAGAAAAGTACAAAGAATGCATCACAAATATCAGTGTAATTTTAGCACAAAGATTGCATTTAAGCAATAAGATGATAAAGATGCGTGATGATTTTCAGAAAGCAGAAAGCATTCTTGCAATGCATATCAGAATCAAATGCATAGATCTGAATGTTTATCTGCACTTTAAAAATGTTTCAGACATGAATAACTTACGATGCAACTGCAAATGAAATCATCAGATGATGAAGCATGTACTCATGCATTGCTTGAACTGATTGCATCTGCAATCAAGAATGCTACAAGATGCTGACTTTTCAAATTATTAAATAATCATCATCATTATGAAGAATTTCAGAACAGTAATAAAGATGATGATGAAAACAAAGCTCTTAAAGCAATTTAAAATGACTAGAATACTTATTCTTTAACATGCAATCAACATGAACAAATTTGATACATAGTCTCAAAACTCACTGTTTCAACTGCATGAAGCAGCTGTGTAGACTGCAAGTGATTTTTTATCTCAGAGAATTTTATTCACTTGATACAGATAGCATAAAGTTTCTTATGAGTTGATTTAATCAATGTTATAAAAATGTATGAATTTATTATTATTATTATTATTATTATTATTATAATTAATTGCTGTGACATAAAATGTAAATAGTATTTTTATTTCTCTTGAAAATGACATTTAGCTTTTAATAGTTCACGATTGACAACGAGATTCATCTGTACATGATATCAACTACGAATCTTTTGATTCTATTCTGTGTTTGAATAGAAGTCAGAAGAGTCAAGAAATCTCAATTCGATGCAGTTCAAACGATGTTAGAACGTTGCATGATCAGAAAAGTTATCATGCAGAGTTTTCACTCACACGACAACACTTTTCCTAACAGTCACAATCAATCTACAAAGAAGATTAATGACATGTCAATGTCAGTAAAAGATGAAAAGATATTTAGTGAAATAGTTGTTCTCAGTATGAGAGTTGTGACTACAAGTGATTGAAGAATTTGCAACTCATTGACTGCATCAATATACTGAAACATCTTCATCACATTAATAATGTCATTGAGTAATTGATGAAAAGATATCAAATAGAATAGTAATTCTCAGTCTGAGAGTCGTGACTACAATGTTTGAAGAAGTAGTGACTCATTGATCACACTGATATATTGAGAAGACTTGAGTTCATCTTCTTTACTTGACATTAAGTCATACATCTATCTGCATGAAAAATTGAGAGCTCAAGAGAACAATCAGAATGTATTCTCTTTCATTGATCAAAGTCAAACATCAAATGATTATGATTGCATGTTTATACTAACAATTCATTCAACGTCTACGTGACATAAGTCAAATCAAGAGAAGAAAAGAGTTACTCAGTACAATCACACTTTATCTTCTCATCGTGTGCATCTCTCTTTCATCACATATTTCTTTGCACAATGAATGATAATCATTGAGTAAGAGAACACAACTTTACATACGCTACAATTACAAGCATCATGAATGCAAAGAAAATGTTTTTCGTCTTTGAATTGAAGATTGAATCAAAACATCATTGTATAGAATATCATTAATAAAGAGCAGAGCAAAGACGATGCGTCATAAATGAACAACACAGACACTTATTAAGAGTTTACTCAAGCGTCACACGCTGAATAAAAGCTATAGATTCATTACTTAATAACACAGTGTCAATCTTATTGTGTCGACTGCGCAAAGCAGTTGTATAGATAATGAGTGATTTTCTTTCTCAAAAAGTTTTGTTCACTTGATATAAATAGCATAGAGTTTCTCATGAGTTGAGTCTAAATCAATGTTACAAGAATGTATGAATTACAATTACAATTTTAATAGTTCACGACTTCATAAAAACAATCACAACACGCGCAAAGCAAATTTTTGAAAAGAGCAATACAATCAAAGCAGAACAAATTTAGAAAATGAATAAACAATGATGAATTGCATGAACTGCAACAATGCTGATTCAAAGACAATTGCAAGCAACGTTGATTTATCATGATGAAACAGCAACGCAAAGTTGAAAAGCTTACGTAATGACAAGAAGTATGTTGCTAACATTATTGATCTTCTAATACAGATATTAATGTTAAAGAAAAAGAAGAGCAAAAATTATTCATGAAAAGAAGTAGCAATGAAGCTGATGTGACATCTTCAAAACAATTCAGAAGGAAAAAACAATAAGAATCAAAATGCATTTATTGCGAAGAATGTATAAAAACTGAAGACATTCATACAATTGCTTAGCAAGCAGCTACAGACTCAAAATAGCACGCAAACATAAAATAGCATGCACTTCTCATTGAAAATTATGTTATAAGTGAATGTGACAAGAGAAGAAGTAACAGCGAAAGAGCAACGTCTCAGAGATGAATTGTCATTGCTTCGCAAGAAATGAGAAGTCATGATGAAGATAGCAGAAAGAAAGAAAATAGAGAAAATACAAAAGAAATCTATTAAACAGATTCTTCAAGAAATCACAAACATGTTGACAGCTCAAAGAGATCTAATCATGTCTCTTCAAAAGCTTGAAAGCGAAGACATCATACTTCACGCAGTGAGTTCAGAGATTTAAGCAAATCTGAAAAGATCTCAGACATGAGCAAAGAAAATTATGAACTCAATGTGTATAATGCGTCGAATCTTCGCTATGCTAGCACATGAGATACACATCACAATAGACATAAGCAATCAGAAAGTGATTATTAAAAGTCTGATAAAAGACAACGCAAGACTTCATAAGAATCTAAAGATTTTAAGAATAGTCTGACTCAAGAAAGTAGTTGAAAGTGAAAAGACTCACTCATTGCTCATTGTAGAGATCACAATTGAAGCGATGATGAATCAATTAATGAATGAGAGCATGCTAAACTTGTATCAAGAATGCTCATGCAAGCTGTTTAAAAAGAACTGTTGCATCACTCAATGTTACAGATGCTTTGAATTTGATCATATGATCAGATTCTGCAAGAAGAAACAACGCTGTGCTAAATGCACAGACAAACATCACATCAAAGAGTGCATAATGTTTTTGAATAGAAAACGTTGCATTAATTGCAATGAAGATCATGAATTCTGAAGACGCATCTGTCTCAAATGATGACAACAGATGAAACAGATGTCAGAAATCTACAGAAACAGATCGATCAGATATTTGAAAGCATTAAAATACAATTGCACATTTCTCTTGCTGTTTCTGAACTCTTTAAGCTTAACGAATTCGTTGAGCTCAACAGACTTCATAGATTCAACGAATTCTTCAAGTTCAACAAGCATCATGTTGAAAACACGCAATCGAAACGTTGAATTGATATGACAGATGATAAAAGTCAAGAAAAGATGAGTTAATCTCTTCTTATGCATGACTAGTGACTCAGATAAGATAACATCTGAGCAGACTCAGAAACGCTCAATCAGAAAGTGCGAAAGACTCTCAGTGATTGAAAGCATACAAAGAGTCTTCTCAGCGCAAAGTCAACAACAGCTACAAATAACTTTATGATAAAACAACTCTTTCTACAAATTCTACAGTACAACATCAGAAAGTTATTAAAGATTCAAGAATCATTCTTGATTGACAAAGAAGTTTGCAAATTTGACATAATAATCATACAGAAGCAAGAACATAACATTAATGACTTGCAATTATTTAGCTCAGCTCACAACTTCTTTCATCTAGTGAAAAACTCGTCATCTCAATCAAGAACATGCATATACATTAACAAATATTTAAGATTCAATCAATGAATAGTAGAAACAGTTAAGTCAAACATTTGCTTAATCAGATTATTAACTTGCAACGCAGATGACAAAATGCAGACGCTAAAACTTCTAAACATTTACAATTCATACTCACTGTCTACTACATTCACAGAGAAATCTTTAATTATTTCTCGTTTGAACGAACTACTCAAGAATGATTGCAAACAACTGATTGTAAAAAAATTTAATCTACATCATTCTCACTGAGAGAAATGAAGATGCTTCACTCATCATATGATGATTGATACTCTGCTCAATGTCATCACAAATGCAAGACTGAAATTATTGCTGAAATCAGACATTATTACTCACAAGACTTATAATCAATTTATGATAATTAATCTAGTCTTTAGCAGCGAGAAAATACAGTTCATGACACGCAAGTGCAAAATATGAATCAATCTGCATTAAAGATTGAATCATCTTTTGATCATCACAAAGCTATGTTTATAAACAATCTCAGTGCAGCTCTTGACTCAACAATTTCGAAAAAAAATGAATACAGAAGTATTAAGTACTTATCTGCAAATACATTTATCTTTGAAACACTCTTTAAACGACAAGACTATGATGAATGACAGAGTGTGCAAAATTATCAGAGTGCTACAGAAAATCATTGAGAAATTTATTCTTTTGACAAAATCATCAAATTAAGCAAGAGACTTTTGAAATCAAAGCTGCTTCGAAGTAGTAATGAAATCAAGACGACTGCAAATCATATGAAAAATGCAAGATACATTAAAAGCATGAAATGAATATCTGAAGTACAATGATTATAAAAACAAGATCATTCAACAAACAAAATGCGCACACTTCAGATCACAAATACATGAGCTGAGCAAAGCACTCAAATCAATATGATGCTTTGCAAAATGAGCTAGAATCAAAAGTCAGCTATCTAAAAAGCTTTCTCAGTTTTTGTCACTGAAGTGAAGTGACATCGATCATATAACAACAACGTTCGAGAAAAAAATCGAGATACTGCAAAGAAAGTTCTTTTCTTCATTCTTTTAAGCAAATATTAATAACATCACAAAGTCATTCATATTTCTGACAGTCTCATTCAATTCATGCATCACAGAAGATGAAGTGAAGCAGATAATTAAATGAGTAAAAGCAGACAAAGCATTAAATGCTTCAGATATTTCAAACAGAGTGCTTCAAGCGAGTCTTGTAGAACTGATCTCAGTACTGACGAGTTTATTCAATGCATGCATAACATACAAATATCATTCAAAGCAGTTCAAAAAGACTCAAACAATAGTATTACATAAATTAAAGAAAAGTGACTATATTAATTTAAAAACATATTGACTCATTGCTTTGCTTGACATCATGAGCAAAGCTTTGAAGTCAATCATGATCAAAAGACTGAGTGATATAATCAAGACTCATTACATGCTATTTAATGCTCAAATGAAAGCAAGATGCAAGCGATTCATGATCTTAATGTTAAATTTACTGATAAATCAAGTTCACATAGTATGAGATTGCAAAATCAAATACGTAATGTTCATGCTAAGTTTAGATGTCATCGAAGCATTTGATTAAGTCTCACACATCAGACTTCTGCATACGCTGAAGATGAAAAGAACATTGAGCTACATAATTGAATGAATACACAGCTTTCTAAAAGATTGAAAGACATCGCTAATATTTGATGAACAAATAAGCAACATGCGTGAGATAAACGCAGACATATCACAAAGATTTTTCATTTTATCAATTCTCTTTCTATTCTTTAACACAAGTTTAATTGAAAAATGTGAAGCATTGAAAATAAAAATCGAAGTGCTTAACTTCATAAATGATATTAACATTCTAGTCTACGACAGATTCACTGAAGAAATTTGCAAAACATTGAGCAAAGCATACAACGTCTGTGTGAAATGAGTTTGCACTCATGACGCAACGTTCACATCAGAAAAGTATAAACTTACACATTTCACTAGAAAATTGAAGAGATTTGACATGACAACTAACATATAAATAGAAAGCTCAGTTATTAAATTGAAATCAGACATACAAGTTTTAAAGATGCAACTGAACATGAAATTGCAATAAAGTGTGCATCTTCAATAAATAAAGATAAATCACATCACAAGATTGCTGACACTTAGTCATTTTGAAGTCTTCACATGAAAAACTATCTTCACAAAAGTGAGACAAGTATACTCAGCAGTAGTGAGATCAGAAATTGCATTCAAAGCATCAGTTTAACATCAGCATGACAAGAAAGATGAACTGTTGAGCAAAGAATGCAGATTAAAAACACTTCAGAATCAAACTCTGTGTCACGTAGTAAAAGCATTCAAAAGAGTAAACATCAAAACTCTAAAGACAGAAACATACATGAGTTTGCTACATGTTCATTTAAACATGCTACAGAACAAGATCACGTTACACAGTTGAATCAATGATTGAATGCAAGAGATCAGACAAGCATGCAAACTAATACACATTTGTTTGATGAAAGTTAATCATGTCATTTCTTGCTTACTCATCATCAAGAAAATAGTACTTCTGAATGTTTTCATTTAAGAAGATGTGAAGATACAGTTGAGATGCAGATGATATATTCTCTTCTTCACAATAATTTCAACAAGTGATAGCATCGCAATAAAGCAGTATCACAAGAATCAATGAAATCAATGATGAAAAAAGTACAGAGAATGCGTTGCAAATGTTAATGCAATTTCAGCACAAAGATTGCATCTGAGCAATAAAATGATAAAGATGCATGATGATTTTCAGAAAGTAGAAAGCATTTTTGCAATACACATCAGAATTAAACGCATAGATCTGAATGTTTATCTGCACTTTAAAAATGTTTCAGACATGAATAGCTTGCAATGCAACTGCAAATAAAGTCATCAGACAACGAAGCATGTACTCATGCATTGCTTGAACTGATTGCATCTGCGATCAAGAATGTTACAAGATGCTGACTTCTTAAACTATTGAATAATTGTTGATGAAAATGATGATGAAAATGAAGCTCTTGAAGTAATTTAAAGTGACTAAAACATTTGTTCTTTAATGTGCAATCAACGTGAACAAATTTGATACATAGTCTTAAAACTCACTATTTCAACTGCGTGAAGCAGTCATATAGACTGCAAGTGATTTTCTACCTCAAAGAGTTTTGTTCACTCAATACAAATAGCATAGAATCTCTCATGAGTTAATCTAATTAATATCACAAAAGTGCATGAATTTATTATTATTATAAAATGTAAATATTATTGCAGAGAAAATTACTTTAAAAGCAATAAAGATATACATTATTTATATGCATTATTTTTCAATTATAGAAATTAATATTAATTTTAAAAAATAATAATAAATGAATTAAACATGAGTGAAGAAATAATCAGTGATGAAACTCATCTGTACATGATGCTGACTATGAATTTACTGTTTAACTATAGTAAAGTTTAAAGATTATTAAAAGTTTGAATGACATTGAAGCGTTGCATGATGATGAAGCATTATGCATTAATCGCATGCAGAGTTTTTGCAATCGCGCAGACTTTGATAATCTCAATGCACATGTTATAAACAATCTGCATGCAGATGAGAAAATCAAATAAAACACAGAACTATGAGAGAAATCACTTATGAAAATCATTCAATTCAGTATCTTGTTGTTGTAACAATAAGAATTGAGACAGAACATTCTTGCATTTGATCTGTTGAAGATAATTAGCAGAAAGAACTTGAATCATAAACATTCTTTAAATTTACATGCTAACTATGTATAAATCTTGTTAAGACTGCGTGTCTGTTACTACAACATAAGCAACTTACAAGATTCATTAAGTTCAACATAAGCAAACTTAAAAATCTTATTAATATTGTTTAATAAACATTCAGATACAGACATTCTATATATGAGTGATACATTGATGAGAAAACTTTGTTAAGAGAAAAGAAACACAAGCAAATTAATAGAGAATGATTGAACTATACTGTCTGATTAAAAGTGTAACATATGAACATCTTTGCAAGACATGATCAATTTGCATGAGAAAGATCTTTACAGATAACATGAAATAAATGAGTTGCATGTTTAACAAGCGAAGTAAGTGTCTGTGAGACATGATATACAATGATGATGATTGTTAATCTTAAGAATCTCATTTCTTCACTGAGCTTTGACTCTTGAATGTCTTGATGATAAAATCAATTTCTAGTCAAAAACATCATTTGTATAGCTCAAGAAAACAATAATGCATGTTAATATGATTAAAGAAGAAATCGACTACAATATACATGCATATCACAAATGAAACATCTGCAACTCATGCTTAAGAAGTAAACTGTTGAAATCTGAGCAGTGAAAGATTTTGTTCATCTTAAACTGTGAATTTGTCACAAGAAAACTTTCTGAGTAATCTCTTAAGTCTAAGAAGAAAATCAGCATAGAAATTGTGTTTTATGTATGTTGCATGCAACATATACAACATATTTTTGATAGATAAATTAGATTCACACAATATGAGACTGCAAAATCAAATATGTAACGTTCATGCTAAGTTTAAATGTCATTGAAGCATTTAATCAAGTCTTGCATGTCAGACTTTTGCATACTTTGAAAATGAAAAGAATTTCAAACTACATAGTTGAATAAGCATGCAGCTTTCTTAAGAATTGAGAAACATTGCTGAGATTCAATGAATAAATGAATGACATACGCAAGATAAATGCAAACATATCACAAAGATTCTTCATTTCATTGATTCTTTTTCTATTCTTCAACGCAAGTCTGATTGAAAAGTGCAAAGCATTAAGAATTAAGATTAAAGTGTTCAACTTTGTAAATGACATTAACATTCTAACATATAATAAATTCATTGAAGAAATTTGCAGAATACTGAGCAGAATGCATGATGTTTACGCGAAATAAACTTGCACTCATGATACAACATTTGCATCAGAAAAGTATAAATATACACACTTCATCAGAAAATCAAAGAAATTTGACATGATGATTAGCATATAAATAGAAAGTTCAGTTATTAAGTTGAAATCAAACATGCAAGTTCTGAAAGTACAATTGAACATGAAATTGCAATGAAATGCACATCTTCATCAAATCAAAGTGAATCACGTCACATGAATGCTAGCACTTAGTCGATTCAAAGTCTTTACATGAGAGATAATTTTCACAAAAGCAAGATAAATATACTCAGCAGTAGTAAAATCAGAAATTGCATTTGAAACATCAGTCTGATATCAGCGAGAAAAAGAGAAAAAACTGTCAGACAAAGAATGCAAACTTGAAACATTACAAAATCAGACTCTGTGTCATGTTTCAAAGATGTTCAAAAAAGTAAGCATCGAGACTTTGAAAGCAGAAATGTACACAAGTTCGCTGCATGTTCATCTGAACATGCTGCAAGACAAGATTATGTTACGCAGTTAAGTCAATGATCATACACAGAAAATCAGACAAGCATGTAAACTGATACATGCTCATTTGATGAATGTTAATTGCATCATTTCTTGCTCTTTTATCATCAAGAAAGTGATGCTTCTAAATAACTTAATTCAAGAAAACACGAAAATACAGTCAAGACGCAAGTGATTAGCTTTCGCTGCAACAATTTCAACTAGTGACAGCATTGCAATAACACAGTATTACAGAAGTCAGTGAAAGCAATGATGAAAAAAATATAGAAAATGCATCATAAATGTTTACATCATCTTGACACAAAGATTGCATCTGTTCAACAAGATGATAAAGATGCAAAATGATCTTCAGAAGATTGAAAGTACTTTCATTATTCACATCAGAATTGAATGCATAGATCTGAATGCTTATCTGCACTTCAGAAATGTTTCAGATGCAGATAGTATGCAATGTGATCGCAACTGAAATCATCAAATGATGAAACATGTACTCATGCATTGCTTGAACTGATTGCATCTGCAATTAAGAATGTTACAAGACATTGACTTTTCAAACTATTGAATAATCATTGTTATCATGAAAAGTCTCAAAGTAACTGCAAGAATAATGATGAAAACGAAGCTTTTAAAGCAATTTAAAGTGACTGAGTCACTCATTCTTTAACATGCAATCAACGTGAACTAATTTGATACATAGTCTCATAATGATAGTTTTGAATGCGTGAAGCAATCATATAAACAGTGAGTGATTTTCTATCTCAGAGAGTTTTGTTCACTCAATATAAATAACATAGAGTTTTTCATGAGTCAACTTAATTGATGTCACAAAAGTGTATGAATTTATTATTATTATTATTATTATTATTATGAGTGAAGAAATATTAAAATTCATGATTTTTATAATTCATTTAATTCAACAAAAAATTCTTCATCATGATGATTTGAAAAAGTTAAAACAAACTGATAATATTAATTTTATGACAGTTTTTCAGAATTTTACAACACAATTTATCATTTTTTCAACTGTTAAAAAATGAAAAATTCAGAATTTAATACATGCAATAAATTCTAATTTGAATGATTTCATTATAGTAGAAAATGATAATGCAAAAATGTGTTACGAAGCAAAACAGAATAAAAAGAAACTACAACATGATGAATATAAAATTATTAATAATGAGAAGAAAGAAAATAATGAAAGTGAAAAGAAAATAATAAAGTTATTTAACTAATGAGCAACGCTTATCTTACTTTTTAAATTCTAATCATAATTCATAATTTTATAAATTTATAATGCATTATCTTTTTGCATTATCTTAAAGAATGTTCAATAGAAAGTCATAATGAAAATCATGAAGTTTTTATGATGAAGACTGTTTGATCAAGCTATTTACATTTATCTAATATCTTGTTGAATCAAATTGAGTTGTTGAATCAAGCTTCTTAACTCGACTTGAGTTCTTAAGTTTAACTTCTCAACTCAACTCGACTCGATGCAATCAGTTTAGCTAGATCGAAGATCAGATCTGAGTTAACTCTGTGACTCTGTCAAATCATCGTTTAGATCACGTTATATCTTCGACTTAATATGTCATGAGTTGTGTCGTGTTTGACTTGGCAACGCTTGACAAACTTCCTATAGTCGATCGATTTTCTCGAGTTATCAAGAGCTTCTTAATAATTAGCTCTATCATAATATGTATCTATACTGTGCCTGTTTAGAATATCACATTGTCATATGATATATCATTCTTATAGGTCTCGTCTATTCATCTAGTAGACCGGATTCTAACAGTTGCATTAAGCTAGTCAAGAATTATTGAAAAAAATGACGGGTTATTTTGAAGCAATTGCTCAAAAATCGTCGTGTATATAAAGGGTAGTTGAATTTTAGAGATGCATGACCGGAAGTGATGCATGGTCGTCAAGCACTAAGCGAAGGATGAGCGAAAGTGGGGGGCACGGATAGCTGGTTTTAGCTGGGTTCGCACTTTTGCCGATGAGTCGTATGTGTATTTTATTAATGTGACTGCTCAATGAAAAAATATAAAGCATTGATTTAAGTTAAATTACATGTAATTTAGCATTTAATGAACAGAGACCGGCGAAGAACATGAAACGAATATCAGAGCCGAAGATATGAACAAGAATGGAAGTATGTAATGGGCATAGACCGACTGCTTTCAGGCAGGCTTTTTCGCATGCATCGCCGCCACATGATCGTTACCTAAAACTTTGTAGTCGCTTGAGCCGTAATAAATTCCGAAATTATCGACATCATTGGTGCCGCTGGGCAGATGCGTTGCGAACTGCCATATTGAGTCCATGGCGATCTCGGTGTCCTGTACGACGGTATCTTGCCATGGCTTGGTCAGAGCGATGTGCGTCGACGCGATAGGGGAGCCGTATTCCTCGAGCACGACAGGTTTACCTAAGGATCTACCAATAGCGTCATGTTGCTGGATCCATTCCGAGCCCCATGTGTAGTTGTAATTCCAGCTGTCGGGGTAGAGGTGGAGGGTTCCGTAGTCGATGGTTTTGATGGCGAGGTTGGCGGCGAAATCGACGCCCTCGTATCCCGAATAAGCGTAGGTACCATCACCCAATGGAGGTGCAAGCCATCCTTCGTCACCTAATGCGACCAGGTGGTCCGGATCGAGAGACTTGATATACGCGCTAGTGTCCGAGGCCCAGTTTGTGATGATGGACGATTTGCACCCGCTGCAGCGGGGTTCGTTGCAGAGCTCCCAGGCAAAGATGGCAGGACTAGATTTATAGCGGTTGACTATGAACTTCACATAAGCTTTGTAAGCTGCCTGGGCTTTCTCGTCTGTGTAGAAAGATGTTGCGGAGCCGCCGAAGGCGGTGGTGTAGGTGTTGATGCCACCGAGATCGTTCCAATTGTTGAGGAGCGGGAGGACGAATTTGAGGTTGTATTTTTCAGCCTGAGCGATGGCATAATCGAGGTTGGGAATGCCTCTTGGAGAATTAGTGGGATCGAAAGAAAGGGTGGTACTGAGATAATGAGTGATTTGAAGTTACCGGTTGTAGGGTCCATGTTGAAGTACTGGCCCGAGGAGTTGAGAACTTGGTAATAGATGTTTTGAGCTGTCGAGGCGTCGTTGGTGCTGCCAAACCCCCAGACACGGACTACATCGTATCCTGTCTGCCAAGGTGTCAGCTATCTTGAGTTGACGAAAAGGAATGATGGGGGTTACCTGAGCAATCTGAGAGACTGCGGTATCAACATCAGCATTGGACGGAAGATGCCCTAGCCACCAAGCGTTGGTCCCTACATGTCTATTAACATAAGCGTCAATAGAAGGCACATTCTCAGGGCGTTTCCACACCAGCGAAATATTGAGTTTTGCCATTGATATTGAACAAACGGCCATCGACAGAAGGAACTCTGGTGCTATCTTTCTTGGGGTGCGATGGTAGGGCTAGGGTTGATGTATAGAGAGTACTAAGGAGGGTAAGCCCTAAGGCAAGCTTATTGAAGGACATCATGAGGAGTAAAATTATTAATAAAAGAAAGTATGACAAGACACGTTGCACTGCAAGCTACTAGGATGAAATTGAAATCTGAGAGGAAAAGGGAGAACATGGTTCATATACTTACACACATCACTATTTCAGCCACCGCTGAGGGAACGTTGGCTTGTGGACTATACTCTAGCTCGGCTCGGCACGGCAGACATCACACTCACACTGTCACACATACCTCAACAATCATGTCCGAGAAGATCGGAACGAGGTTGAAATTGAAGGGGAAGGTGTATCCCGCCCTCAATATCGGAGTAATTGTTAAATCTGGTTGGTGGTTGTCTAGCTGTCGATACTCAAGGAACGATCGGGAAGGCGGAGCAAGTGGTTCCGGTAAGTTTCGGGAACCGTCGCTCAATCCGAAACGCCGCCGTCTGAGATAAGCGGGCGTCTAGCAATATGAGGCACACAAGGGTAGGTAGTACTCCGTACCTACATACTAAAGTACGTGTGAGTAAGGTAGTACGGTAGGTATCTAGTCACCTAGTTACCTTATGAGGGGCCGCTGACGGGAACAACAATAATGGATTCATTCCCATCGTACCGCCTTGACGTTCCACTGATGAACATTGAAGCCACTGCCTCGAGTGTAAATTAATCCTATGAATACTACGGTACGTACTTCGTATGAGATGTTGTTGTTGTTACAATGATAGGCCTATCGTTCTCTCACCCCCGGAAATGGCTGTCAAAACCGACGAGAGACCATCGTTCGAATTTGGTCTGCGCCAAGTGTTGAGCTTGCGGCTGGCCATTGCAATACGGTGCGGTAAAAATGTGGACACACTCACACTGGATTCGAGGGAAGAGGTGAGGTATATACTACTGCTTCCGAGTTGGATGCCAAAGTCTTCTCCCCCGTGACTCGATTGGTGTTCCCATGCAGCTAAAGTAGGCATTGCTTCCACACCTCCAGCCATTCTCAGTAAGTCATGAGGTCTCAGCGGGTGACATTATTGCATAAGACTGTCCGTATGACGAAGAGAAAATGCCGAGGCTGTTGGGTTACAATCACGTGTCCATAATAGGTCAATTAGGGCTGGACTCCTTAGAAGGACTCGGGACCGCGTCCAATGGAACGGCGTGAAGCGCAGGCTTCGCTTTCTTACCCATCGAGCCGTTCCTTCTTCTCTCCATTGCATCTACTACCCAATCCGCAACCTCTCTGTCAACAACCCCCGGGGTGCTTAGCTCCGCTTCCGAAGCTTCACCGGTTTCCTCCTCATCAGCTTCGGAGATCGTCGGTGGCTTCAACAGCGGCGCTAGCCAGGCGTGGCGTAGCAGCATTGCATATGTTGGGCGAAGCTTGGGGATCTTGTTCAAGCAGCTCCGCACAAAATCCCTGGCTGCGTCCGAGAAACCTTCTGCTGGTAAATCGGGTGGGTCACCATCGACAATAGCCTGACGTTGTTAGTGAACAACCCAGTGCAATCGGTCAGAAGGGGGACTTACGCTCAGCTGGCTGAAGATGTTATTGTACGTTTCAGGAGGATACGGGTACTGCCCCATGGCACACTCAATAACAGTGAGTCCCAGACTCCAGATATCACTATGCACCGTGTAGGTGCCTCCCCCTGGGTTAGCACCAGCTTGGGCAACGCCTCCGCTTGCAATTCGCTCTGGTGCCATATAACTCTGGCATCCAATGTTCGTCTTTGCAATACTTGCGACGAGGTTTCCACTTACCCCAAAATCACAAATTTTGACTTGACCTTTGCTATTGACGAGTATATTAGTGGGCTTGACATCGCGGTGGATGATGTTGTGCTCGTCTTTCAGCGATTTGAGACCCATGACAGTTGACACCGTAATCTTGCGAAGAACGCCTTCAGGGATCCCATCACCGTACAACTTGTCGATCGATCCACCGTCCATGTATTCCATGCATATGTACACTGCTCCTTCTTGGAAGAAGGCACCATAGAAGTCCACGATGAAGGGTGAAATGCATCGGTGAAGAATATCCAATTCCATGATGATGGCTGCGAATTTAGCCTCGTCCAACTCCAAACGAATCTCTTTCATCGCCATTATAAGACCGGACGTGCCGCCCGACGTAGGCGTCGCGGCAGATACACTATTGTCAACAGCGCCCGCATCTGTGGGAATCTCGGCAGGTCTTGATGATGCTGCCATTGATGGTGGGGGCTTATTACCGCTTAGACCAAGCCCAGGCCTGCGTATCTGCGGTCTACTGTGTCGTACTCTGTAGACGGTCCCGTAGTTACCCTTCCCTAGCTCTTCGAGGTTGTCTACTTCGTCAAGAGAAATGCTAAAACTGGTGCCACTCGAGAAATCTATACCCTTCCCATGTATCGTAGCTTTCCCCTTGAATTTCAAGGTTCCAGTCTTTGTATCAACAAACTCGGAGTATTTGGTGAATAATGATTCCTGGCCCCCATTAGCATTGCGACTAGGACCACCATCTTTAGCCTCCCCATTGGCACTCTGAGATTCGCCCAAAGCTGCTCCCAGACCACCTGAAGCGGACAAAGGTGATTGGAGACCCGAGGCATCAGATAATTTCATACCCCTATTTAGACCCCGCTTCGCCGCTAGCGACATTTTGGAGTTCGTTTTCAAACTCGGCACAGCCGGTGCTGAGATATGGTTTGGCACGTGCGGTCTTGCTCCTGGCGGAAGATGAAGGCCCCCGACTCCGCCAACGAGTGGTCCTCCGGGGCTTGTGACACCGGGTACGGCTAAGTTTCCGCCCACTGCTCCGCCTGGAATAGAACTAGTTGTAGAGGGAATATGACTAGTGGACGTGGAATGCGTTGGGGGATTCGGAGGGATTCGGAGGTTTTGAGGCGGGGGTCTTGATAAGTGAAATGCCTTCATCTTAGCCTGCATGTCTTGAGGAAGCGTAACAGCCCTCGCGCTAGTTAAAGATGATGGTGGAGGCCCTGGTCTCCGAGCGGCATTAAGTGCTCCGAGAGGGGTGGAAGAGGCGGTCATTGCAGCCGTGGCAAGAGAGTCGGCATTGGTGCGGAAGGAAGGAAGACGAATCGGTTGAGGATTGGGAGGTAATTGGGCAAAGTCTTCCACTTTGACGCCCGAGGAAGTTGAGCTCGAGAATGCGGAATCTCGGGGTGGGGACTGCTCCGGTGCGGTTGGTGATGAGCTCATGTTTGTGTTTGCGACGAAGGGTGAGAGATGGGTTGAGGTTGTGGAGGAAAAGATACTAAAAGAGACAGATAAGAATGGTCAAATTTAATGTCAGGGCATGTCCAAACACTACAGGAATTCCTATATCATGATAAAGTAAGCGTTGAGGGAAATATTCTCTCGAAATTATCCAGCTACAGCAGGTATCAGGATTATAACTGTTTGGGTTTAGAGTGGTCGAGAACTGTGGCTGATGACCCGCGAAAAATTTATGGAATATTACCTTTGGATACCATACCTAAGGTACTTAAGCTAAGATAAATTAATGTATTTTAATATCCGTCCCACCCGTCCATTGATAGGTACCTACCTTATTATGGCAAGCCGTATCACAACGTTTTGTCGAACGGTTTCGTAAAGCCACATTCCTACTCTAGCGTAGTATATATGTCCCAGTCGTTACCGTATCAACGTAAGCCTAAAGTAGGTTAGCTGCAGTCGGCGTCGCTCGGCAGAGTCGGCACTCAGTTACGACTGCCTTGTTTAAAGTTATCTTTGACTGACGGTTCTGTTAACTTTCATTGCTCTTCCCACAGATAATTCATAGAATATCACTACTCGCTCCATAGAGGCCCGTAGTGCTTCACCCATCGATTACTCTATCATCAAATGTGAACATTCGAGGTTTTTTTGCTGGAGCAATCGCCCGACAATTCAGAAACCCTTACCGCATTCGAGACCACCTTAATTTATCCACCTTACTCTTCAAGCTACCCCACCAGACGACCGTGTGTTTCAGTAGACCCGAGAGAACAATTGTATCTGGATGAGGCTGGAATCCGAAAGAAACCCCCCGTCAGTTGTGGGACCATTCCAACAGGGTTCGCGACGTGAGCCAAATTCGGACAACCATGACTTTCATGACCAAACCTACGTCCTTTCAGAACGCTCACCCTTCTATGACTTTCGCTAATTCCGCTGCCATGGGCTTTGCCTCACAACCAGTCCATCCTTCTAATTTAATGGCAATGATGGGAAAGGAAAAATTACCTCCACACTCTTCCCATCCTGCGTTCGGACGCCTTACATTGCTGGTCTTCGAGGCTGTATTAGAGGTTGTATGTGTCAGCTTGCCAGGATATATAGTGGCAAGGCAAGGCATGTTCAATGCAGAAATGCAAAAATTTGCCGCCAACTTGAATGTTATGCTCTTCACTCCATGCCTAAGTATGCCTTTCACCACTTAACGCTACATCATGCTAATCTAGTCCCAGTCTTTACCAAGTTGGCTTCGCAGCTGACGGCTGATACAATTGGAGAGCTCATGTTGATCCCCGTGATATTCCTAGTCCAGACTTTGGTCTCCTACCTTTGCTCGATCGGCGTGTCAAGACTTTTCCGGTTCAAGAAAAGACGTCGAAATTTCGTCATAGCTATGGGGGTAAGCATTTAATTCGCATCTAGTAATTTTGGACTAGCCAAGGCAGCTAATATGCCCAGGTTTTCGGCAATTCTAACTCATTACCAATCTCTCTGGTACTTTCTCTCTCGCAAACGATAAAAGGACTCCACTGGGACAAAATTCCTAACGACAACGATGACGAAGTTGCCGCAAGGGGTATCCTATACCTACTAATTTTTCAACAGCTTGGTCAGCTACTCAGGTGGAGCTGGGGCTACAACGTACTACTAGCACCTCCCAAGCTTCCCGAGGAGGAACGAAACGACCAGCTTGAGAGAGGTCAAGGCTGCTATACGGACGAGCCTAGCGGCGAAAACGAGCGACACCTGGAATATGCTTCTGTTGACGACGAGGGAGATGAGCAAGATGCTAGTAATGGTTCGAGTGAGACCAACGTTGAGGACAGAGGTGCGTCGAAGGGTAGTCCAGGTGACTCTCGAGACTTTGTACCTGGAGAGCAGACACCTGTGACTCATCGGCAATATACATCTTCGGTTTCTTCTAAAGCATCGTCAAGAGCTGGGTTTACCAAGTTCAGGCCTGCCCCAGGCCTAGTACCTACGCCTTTGAATGGTAATATATTGCCATATCAAGGCAACAATCAGACACCAGCTACAAATCCTGACGATGAGCCCGCGCCGAATGGCCCGTGGGGTTCATTAATTCGGTGCGGAATTGCTGTCAAGCGCGGAGCCAGTGCGGTATCCTACTACGTCTCAAGAAAGTTTGCCGCGGTGTTCGAAGCCTTACCAAGGCCCCTACAAAGTGGATTAGCAACAATCCACGCTGGTGTCAAGAGGTCCATTCTTGGCTTGTGGAGCTTTATGAATCCCCCGTTGTGGGCCATGTTAGCTGCGATCATTGTTGCCTCGATACCTTCTCTACAGAGCTTGTTTTTCAGCGAAGGAACATTCGTAAAAAATTCGATTACCAGCGCAGTAAGCCAGAGCGCAGGCGTCGCTGTTCCGCTCATTCTGGTCGTTTTAGGAGCAAATTTGGCAAGGAATACACTTCCCGAAAATCCAAATGGCCTGGAAGGAGATCGCAAAGAGGAAACAAAATTGCTCATTGGTGCGCTAGTCAGCAGAATGCTGCTCCCAACCATCATCATGACCCCTATACTAGCCCTAACAGCTAAATATACGCCTATCAGCATACTGGAAGATCCGATCTTTGTCATTGTCTGCTTTTTGCTTACTGGAGCGCCGAGCGCACTGCAATTGGCGCAAATCTGCCAGATTAACAATGTATATATGGGAACCATAACAAGGCTCTTGTTCCAGAGCTACGTCGTTTGGTTTGTCGCTCCTGATCTTCCAAGCACTCATGCAATTGCTGACTTCTTTAGGATTCTTCCCTCGACACTTGTTCTTGTTATGTTGGCTTTAGAAGTCGTTGAGTGGGCAGGGGCTTGATCTGTTGGTCAACACCTCATCTAGATATCTGGGCTCGATCGAGATCCTTGTCCTTATCTTAATGAACACTCATGGCAGGTGTGTTCAATCTTCAATGGACTGGCACTACATGGAATTGGGCAGGGTTATCAAAGCGTGAATAAAACCGAACAAGCGAACTGTAAGAAGGTCGTTTTCTATGGTGTATTTTACAAAGGCTGAATTTCGTAGGTGTATCTTTGGTATTTCCAAGAAGAGAGCATTATCGTAATGCTACAAAGCGTACATGCGCTCTGCACCAAATGTAAAAGTCTTAATTTTGACATCTTGCCAGACGACATTGCCAAAAAAAAACCCACTTAGTTCCAGCCTGCGATAAGGGAGCGTCACTGCGTGAGTGATGTCGTTGAGACTGGCCAAAAGTACCTGACGAAGTTTTCTACTACCACGCGCTCAGGTCTTGATTCTCCGTACTTTCTAATCGACCATCTCGCACAGTATCAGCAAGAGACAAAACCATGTCAAGCGGGAAAAGGACATTCAAGCGAATTATTCAGCCAAGCGTCGACACTTACTTCGATTATCACGAATCAGATCATCCCAACGCCCCAACCCAATCCTCGATCTCCAGCCCGTCACTACCCACCTTTCTCCAATCATCCCTCCCGGACGTTGGCATGAGGGTGCGCAAAGCTGTGCTAGAAGGGTACAAGACAAAACCCTCGCATGTTATCGCGGAGCACCGACATCTGCTGCCGCCTAAGCTCAGGAAACCCGGCCCAGCGTTTTGGCTTGACGGAATTGGTACCGTATAGCGGAATCCTCAACATCGGCGCCCACCACGCGCAACCTGTGGCTAACGGCGCACCTAGTCCTTTATTACACTTTGATGACGAACGGAGCTTCCTATCAAGTCAAGAGCCGAAAGTTGCAGATGCCATACTCACATCTGCCTCCATGTCTACCTGTGCGAACTACAAGCGTCGACGCTCAGAAGAAGACCGAGAGGATGAATATGCAGACTTTACACCACTATTACCGCGCTCTGGATATCCACTCTGCCACACTAAGATGCCCAATCTGAACACGTTGCGCGTGGTTGCGAATTCAAAGACAAGGAAAACAATGCAACATCAATTGCACAAAATCTCCCAAGAAGAAAACATCAATATGACAAACGCCAGTGACATTGAAGAAGCGGACTTTTCTCGGCCTGAGGATTGGGCAACTCCCGAGATGAAACTCTGAATCATCACCTTAAGCTCACGCCCACATAGTGGCCCGCTGGTCTGATTTGCCAGTTGCGGGTGTGACGTCCATAGCTGCAGGTAATCGACCTAGATGCAGACGATACTCGTGTCATGGAATTGTCCTCCGATCACGTCTGGCAGACTTCTGTTCGGTACTTGTGCCGCTATTTGTCGACTATCCTCATGTTTGGCTTGGGTCTATAACCGTTGCCTAAATTTATAACAAAGGATAGGATTTACCTAAATTTCTCCGAATCTTACCGGCACATAAATATCCATAGAAGTGAACGAGAAGCCCTTAATGAGAGATATACGTCGAGTTAGTTCAAGAACGAGTATAGTAGGTTACCAGTGGGGCTTCTAATACTCATAGGAGAGTATCCTTCATCCACTTTGGACGTTGAACACGAGCGGAGCGCATTCTTTTGAAGGTTGCGTTTTACCCGCTACAACTACCAGTCGACGTCAAAAGTCAGCAAACAATAAACAATAAACGGTAGTTTCGAAATACGGAGACCGGTTATTGTTTATTGACTTTTGACGCCGGCTGGTGAACCGACCTTTGCTCAGGATTATTTCACACTCCCTCTCGCCGTGATCCTTGATGGCCAATGAGTTTATATGAAAGCTGGCTCCTGATCTCAAGGAGTATCATCGTGGTCTTAGGCACGACTTTGGCGGTGGCTGTTGGTGGCATGAACGCGGGCGCCTGTCTTATTCCATGGAACGGCGGCGGGTTCGAGGAGAGGAGAAGGAAAGGGACCTGCAACTAGAATTGGCGACGGGGTGATAACGCTATGAAAATGCTAGTACTTAGTTGGTTAATACCCCGGATGTCTTCGATATCGTTGCGTGATTTGAAAGTCGACGTCATACACTCAGGTGCGTTATAATCTTCAACAGTGGTAGTACGGCTCCAATGTATGACCCAAATCCTCTCCCATACACCTCGTAATGACTCTCACATCGTACCCCACACCCTTCCCACCAAAACCCTCCTCGACATGCAGCCCATTGTAAAAGCCAGAACTACATATCTTCCGCAGCATCCATCACCGTCCTCCCCCAGGATTTCCATCCACATCCTCTGTGAATTGACAGGCACTAGTCTTGCTACGAGGCTGCTGGGGCGGAAGAGTTCACATACTTTGATATTTGTCGCAAGCAGTCCAGAATTCCCACAACCGCAAAAACATCTCTTATTTCAACATATCATCGAGTTTCTCCCCCAACGCCTCCTCTATCTCCCATACCCATCTCCTAACCTCCGCTTCCATACTTGCATCATCGTCTTCTAGCCCTTCCGCAATAATCGGTAGCATCTCCGGCAACGTCCCTAACCACTCTTCCCCGAGCCTGCTCGTCAGTGCCCTCTCACATCTCACTGCAGTCAGTCTAACCGCTACGCTATCGTGGCTCATGTGTTTAAGTAGCTGGGTATTTAGGAATTTATGATGGACGGGGGCATCGGCGGTGGCAGCGGCAAGGGCGGTGATGGTTTCGGTGAGAAGCGTTTGGAAGGAAGGGTTTTCTTGGGGGTTGGAGGGGGTAAATTGGCTGGCGATGGGGAGCGAGGCGAGGAGGGCGGTTGAGATGGGGTTAAAGTGATTGGGTGATTGCCAAAGTTCGTCGTGATCGTGCTCGAAGCACTTTTGTAAGGTAGATACGACCCTTTGCCACAGTAGACGAGAGTCTGAGTCCTTTCGGCTGCCGGTGTTCAGGACTTCGACAGCATCTTCAATGATGTAGGAGGCATAACTGGTAACGATAGACTACGCGACCCGTAAGCAGTCTTTTCTCAATGGACTCAAAGACATCATAAACCCACCTTAAGCGTCCCGAAGAATTTCCCCAGAAACGTCCACCAAGTGATCTTCCTCTGCAACCCCTTCTTCCCATCTTTCAACGCCGTCGACCACTCCATCATCCTCATAAATAGTGGTCTAAAAGCCGTATCATTGAGTTTGTAGATCATGGCCATCGCAGTTTCATTCACTGCTTCTTCGACTTCTCCGACCTCACTATCTCTATAGCTATCTTCTGTTCTAGGCGAGAATTGTATGCGGCGTAAGTCAAATGCTTTGAGGAAGAAACATGTTAGGGAAGAAGAGTGTTTTGAGATGAAGGATTTGGGTCGTTGATAGATCGAGGAGCGCAGGACGAGGAGGTGTTCTTCAACTGCTTTTGGGCCTTCGGTTATTGCGCTTGTCCAGGTTCTATCAAGAGCTCCGAAGAGTTCTTTAGGTTCGATTTGCTTTGCGAGTAAATTCAGAGTGTCGACGCGGTTTTGGTCACAGTCTTCGCCCATTTCTGCATTTGCTGACTCGTGGGAGATTGTCAGGACGCGGTCGAGGGAGGGGCCTGTTATCATCCAGGGAACGTAAAGGAGGAGATTACTTGTGAAAGAATAAGCAGCATTATGGAGACGTCTGTCCTCGGCATCTGCTTCGATGCTGGCGGCTAAAAATTCTGTGACCTGTGGAAGAGCCTGCGGAATTATTGGGATGAACGCGTCTCTCAAGATTTCAACCATCGTAGCTAGACAAAGGAGAGCCATGACACGAGACTTACTGTCTTCCACCCCCAAGCATGCCGGACCGGCGATAGTAGTTGCGATAGTGGTGACCATAATAGTGTCCTTTTTACCGAATTTTTCTAGGATTCGATCGATACATGCCATAGCCGTGTGCTTTAACGGTAAATCAGATGACTCCTCGACGAGAGAAGCAAGTTGGGGAAGGAATGCGAGGATAGCTTCATACGATTTACTTTGTTCCGATCGGGTATCGTTGAGTCGTCGCTCAAAGGAATGCAGAACTTGCTGTTGAATTCCTTCGTCAGTGCGGCGAAGTAGGATCCGAAGAATCCCAATAAATTCAGACATGGAGAACAGGCGAAGCAAGGCATGCAATAATTGTTCACACGATGTGCCGAGCTTTTTGTTGTGCTTCGTCTTCTGTGAGAGCGCGAAAATCTGTTCGAGAAGACGACCGTACGTGGCTCGGATTATGTCGGCTTCTTCCTTTTCTTCATTTAAAACTTTAGCTGTCGTTGAGATTAAGTGTTCATCACTTAGTATCATTGATGGCAGAGAGAGCAAGTTAGCTAAAATACTCTCCGGAGTGTGATCTTTATCTATTGTCACAAGACATGAGGATGAGGTAGGCTTTGGCTTTAGGATGTCAAAAGCAACATCTAGATATTTCTCGACGGTCTGTACACCATCAGCACCTGCCACACTATTGTCTAACATCAAAAAGCCTTACCAAGAACTGCGTCTTTGGCCTATGGTTGCCAGCTAGTTCAACGGCAAAAAGAGTAGCACTTTTGCCACTTGGATATTTGTCCTTCAGCAAGACAAGCAATGCGAACAGGAAATCGTCGGCACCGAGCTTCTCTGCTAGCGATTTGAAAAGCCGCAGCCTTTGCTGAGCTGGTATGTGCTGGTACGCAGCTACGAAGCTGAGCAAGAGCTCAGATACACCCATCAATGGATCGCCCTTCCCCTTGCGCAAGGATTGTACTAGGCGTGGAATTACGGATTCCATAATCTATCGGCCTCAGGTATCAATGTCTGCAAAGCCGTGCTTAGATCCTTGGCTTACCTGTTTAACCACGAATGCAGAAAATTCGTCGTTTTGGCGTAAGACTTGGGTCCCCATGTGTGTAAATACAGGCATCACACTATGCAAGATCAGATCAGGAGCCACGCTAGCCAGACTTGAAATTAATAGTAACGCGGTGTGTTGCACCTGAGGACTTGGTGTAATCTTGATGCAGTTAATGAGTACGTCTGCTCGAATCGCCGAGAGGTCAACGCGCTGTTTGGGCGAGCTCTGCAGAATGTTAGTAATTACAGACAGTTCCCAGACAGTAAAGGCAACCTACTCTGGTAGCGTCCAATATAGAGAGGGTGTTCTTCAACGCAAGGACCAGGAGGTAGCTCAATTCTCTGCCTGTGCTGTATTTAGAATGCTGTAGATCGGCTATCAGTTGAAAAAGACCTCTCAAAAATTCAGGATGCCTTTCGGGTTTTGAGGCTTCAATAAGTTCGAGGACAAAAGCTATCCTTCTGTAGTTCTGCTCAAGAGCCTTCAAATCAGACGTAACAGAACCTTCAACGCGACCATGAATTGTACGCCTACGTTTCGAGGCTGATGGCTGATCTCCCGAAGGATTAGACAGGGTAGGGAGTTCTTCGAGAAATGATTGTAGTACATTGGTTGCAAGATCAAGATGTCGTAAGGTCTCTGTCGCTTCACGCTGCTGCCATCCTCCCTTTTGACCACCTGCCCCATCAACCGCAATGTTCAATAGCGTTTTAGCTATTGAGGATTGTATATCCGTCTTTAAGGATGGCCAGATGTTCTGGACGTGTTTTAGAACTGCAGGATAGAAGAGCGGGGATGTTGATTGATTCTCCGACTGAATAATAGTCCTCACAATCTGCACGCCGTCTCGGTCAGATGGTGCAACAACACTGACGATCTGTTCTACAAGCTGCTCCGGAACGATGCCTTGATTCTTGCACAATACCTGAAATTCTTTTTGGCTTTGGGTGGTGCTCTTCTCGAGTAAAGGCAACAAAACCTTCGTCCGTGACACGCTGCCAACCTTTGTGACCCGGTTCAATATTTGTAGTAGACGACACTGAACGGAATATAGTGGTGTGTTGACGACATGACTACAGAGACATGAAAAAATTGCTGCTCGCAATGAAGTTCTCAGTTCCTTTGCATGCGTCGAGCCCATAAGGCTGTCCGGAAGATACGAAAGTATGTGAAGAGCATCTAGCATGCATTCCTCCAAGCTTGGAACAATGATCTCTTGCAAAAATTTGGAAGCCTCGGTCACGGTTAGCCATGACACCTCTTTAGCCTCTTTTCCCTGGCCGTATATCTCGTCTTGACCCAATAAGCTTGGTTTCGTGCCCTGTTGTGCAGGACTAAGGAAATTTGCATACTCGGCAGCTAGAACTAGAACGAGGTCCGCAGTAGCACGGCGTACCTTGACAGAAGGATCCGCCAACGCGTAGACAATGTATGGTAGGAGGATTTGTACATCTGCAACGAGCCTCTCTTGCTTGAGAAAATCCGAGATAACGGTAATGGCAGTACTTCGAGCGGTAGTCGAATAGCTGCCGCACCATATTCGGATGAAGAAGGAAACAAAAAGGGGTTCAGTCATTGCGAGTGACTTCCGAAGAACTGTCAAATCCGAAAAGGTGCCGATGTTGTGTGATGAAGAGGACGCCAAAGAAAACCCATGCGCCAGGCTTGGGAAGACGTACGAATCAGAGTGTGACAGGAAAGATATCTCGTACGCGGTTCGTGTAGGAATCCGGCTTAGTGCCATGCCAAAGGTCTCATTTGGGGACCTTTCTTCGACATCTTTCATTTCCACATCCTCGACCAACATGTCATTCCTTTCCTCGATAGGGCGTATAACTCTTTGGAGTCTTGTCTCTAGATGTTCTATGTCCACATCAGAACCCTTAATGACTTGTTGTACGACAGTTCCTATGGTGGCCGAGTCTGCGAGCCGAAGTATGAGATCGCCTAGAGAACCTTGCAAGTCAAAGTCTTGATTCGCCTGCAAACTAAAGCTCTGAGCCGCTGACAACATATATCTGGTAGCAATAGCAACAAGAGACTCGTTCATTAAGCCGGCTTCAATTAGTGACCTAAAGGTACTTAGGGACTTCGTGTCTGAGGCTCTCTCAACCCTACTGACGATCCCAAGTAACACACCGAGAACAAGGTTGTCTACCAGGTATCGGTTCTTCAGAATTGTAAGATCATCGTGAAGCCCCTCGATTGCCATCAAAGCTTTGAAAACTTTTCGGGGTAACAATGCAGTCTGTTTCTGCTGCGCCAAAACAGCTAAACAGATTAGCCCCGCATGAGTGGTGCTCTTCCATCCTATCACTGTAGATTCCATCATTGCAGTCAATGTCTCATCATCAAGGCTGGCCTTTGATGCTATAACAGTCAGAATCATGTAACACCCTACTCGAAGGTCTGGTACGTTTCCAAGAGAGAGCCCTTCATTCAAATAGGGTATTACGCGTAATATTATATCTTCTTGAAGCTGCTTCTGCGCCTCACGTCTACCAGACCGCGATTGGTCCAGCATAGCAGCAACAGCCTCTGTAGTTACCGTTGACCAGAACGAGATCAAGGTAGGGTGGTGGTGTTTCTTCCGGCTTACTTTAAGAGTGTAAGTGTTCATCCCCATGAAAAAGGATTGATTGTGAGTGGCAGTAGATACTATGCTATGGCGTGGTGGATTGGTACGATGTTGAATATATGGATGAAGGAATTTGAGCACTCGTGGTATATTCTGGGGTAAGATATCGAGCATGGTACGAAATATCGGATCCATGTGATATGGAAGAAAAGCGAATACCAAGCAAACGGTATTAGTCTCATGAACCCTATGGAAGTATTAGCATTGGAATTTTCTGACGAAATCGAGCTGGGATTTTCCCTTTGGGCTTACCTGAAGCGTCTCACGAGCCACTCGAGCGCCTTGAGTGCCGGCTTCAATAGCAGCTTGCTACTTGTTAAACTGATGAACTCTTCCAGAGCTATATCAAGCTGCTCATTTTGTGTAACGGTCATCTGTGTTCTGTCTTCCTGCTTGCTCTGTTCACTAAAAATATTGTTGGCGAAGCCGATGAACCTTGCGTCTAGCTTGCACAGCTCCTGGAAACCTTCGTAACATATCTGATATATCGTATCAAAATCCTGAGTGGTAGCAACTCGTGCTTCAAAAAGCAGTGACTGTGAATGCGCTTTCTTCTGAGCCTTTAGGTCCAGGGAATTGGTTGTGCTTGCCCGAATTTCGGCCAGCTGGGCCGCCAAGGTGGTCGTCATTATTCTGCTAGACTGCTATAATGTCCTAAATCTCCGAAACTTGGAACATTATTATCATCCGCTCAGCGCCCGACGTCGTGACTTCGAAATGGTCAAAGGAATCTGAACTTCAATTTTCCAGCTTCGCAGATTTTAGGGAAAGAAGTTATTCACGAGGAAGCTAAGATAAGATAACAAAACTCGCTTCTCCCTTCCTTGCGAAGGTGTGTCAACCGGGCCCGACTTCACTCATGATGATTGACCTTTAGCCGTCTATTCTGTAGACATGGGGGACGAGCTCTCGCAAGTATGTTAGTACGCCTCTTCTAATCCAAACAGCTGTAGAGTTCCGCTGAGTTGCATTTACTAGGAAGCGAAAAAGTCACCCCCCAAGTTCGCGAGCTTCCGATCCAAGGCCCAGGTGTCTTCCAAGAATGGAAGTTCTAAAGATGCAGAGAAGGTCACGCAATCTGCACATGCAGATACAATTGCTAAACACAGCTGTACCCTAAAAACAGAAGATTCTTATAGAGAATCAGACCACGAGCATCGCCCATCGCTCCGCCGACATCATCATCGTAGTCGACATGCGAAGGAGCACGAACAATCACTCGTGTTGGACTTACTGGACGTGGAACCGTTACTTAGTGAGGATGCGCTACATTTGTTCGTTGTTGACAAGGTCGGTGACCCGAAGAATCTGTCCTACGGGACCCTTCATCATCATGTGATACCAAGTTACTTCCGTTCCGGTGCCGGAAGCGTCATTGGTTCATCTCCAAGCAACAGAATTAATCGATCTGTCCGTGGCGGTAAGGCGGTGGTGCTTTCAGGTAATCGTCATGGCTTGCGGAGTAAAAAGGAGAGAAACCCTTCCCCCAGGCACAATGGCATCGGGATGAGAAGACTACGCATCAAATTAGATGAGAAATACGACCGTGATCTCGATGCAGCAGCAGACTTCCTTCCTCTGAGGCGGGCGAGCGGCAGAAAAAGAAAACATTGGGATGATGAGAGTAAGTCGGATTCATCAGCGCCTTCTGATGGGGTCATCGGCCATTACCGGTCTATTGAGGGTAAGGGCAAGGCAGTCGGTCAACCTGATGACGAAGATCTCCGTTATGACAGTGATGCATCTCTATCGGAATATGAGGGTGATTGGTTAGACCGTTTGGACGAGGCTAAACAACGCAAAAGAAAAGAATTGGCCCGTACGACGGAAGCAGACCCCACGAGGGGTGAAGCCTGGCTGGACCTCATCAATTATCAAGATGAGATATTGGGGATAGGCCAACATTTTTCAAGATCGAAGATCACCAGTGCCGAAAAACAGGCTAACGCAGACGTCAAAGTATCCATGTACGAGAAAGCCATACAGAAGGTTTTGGACCCAGAAGCACGAGAGAAATTATTGGTAGGTCTGATGGAAGAAGGGCTGAAAATATGGGAGAATAGCAAGCTTTTGTCCAGATGGCGAACCTTGCTTCACGCACATCCAGGGTACTTAGGTCTTTGGATCAAGTACCTAGATCACAAACAAACGACATTCTCGTCATTTCGGTACGAAGAAGCCCGAAGTGTCTTTCTCGATTGCCTGAGTGTCCTCCAGCGCGCTCGGTCCACCTCTGAAGCAGCAAGTGTTGAGAATAGTACATTGTTTAAGAACCAGGTCTATGTATTGTTGCGCATGACGGTATTCATGAGGGAGGCTGGTTTCATAGAAAACGCTATTGCGGCGTGGCAAGCGGTGTTAGAGTGGCAAATGTTCAGACCTAAACGTTTCCAATCTAGAGAGCATGCGTTATCTGGCTCTAACGCTGCGGAAGCCTTATCTGCCTTCGAACGGTTTTGGGAAAGCGAAGTCTCACGCATTGGGGAGGAATGCGCTACAGGATGGGCAAACTACATGGATTTGAACGGGGAGCCACCACGACCACGAAAAGACACCAGATATGTCTCTAAAAATGGTTCTCAGCTCTTAGACGCATGGGCAAGCTTAGAGCGCGGACGATATTTACAATCTAGGATTGTAGCGCGTACCATTGACGAAGTAGATGAGAGCGATCCCTACCGAGTGATACTTTTCTCGGATGTCGGAGGCGCTCTAATTGACCCGCCAGCGTCATTATCAGACTTTGCGCTCCTTTTCCAAGCCTTGCTTGCATTCTGCCACCTCCCACCATTTTCAACAGAACAGACCAACAACTGCACAACATTGTGGAGGAGGAACCATTTCCTCCGAAACGAAATATTGCATCAATCCAATAATGCTTCATCTGGTTGGCGAGTGCAGGGTATCAGGGATATGGAAGACGTACCAGGGACTGATGGTCTCGCCACAGGTCTCTCTGTGAACATGTCTCATCAAAACGACCCTTTCAGCTTCTCTATGCCCGATTATCAAATTTCTTCCGAGTCTCTCTTTGCTGCGCACGGCACCTGGTTCTCCGCTTTCGGTCCTTGGCATCATGACTTTTCTGGAGATAGTGGTCCGGTCGAGGTTGCATGGATACGACGAACACTCAAGGCCTTGGTACAATGTGCTCCTAGCGAAGACTATCTTGCGGAGTATTATCTCGCCTTCGAGATGAGGTTTTCACCCGAAACAGCGAAGAAGGTAGCCAAGGGAATGATTAAAGCGCGGTCGGACAGTATACGCCTCTATAATGCATACGCGCTGATTGAATATCGCCTAGGAAATATTAGTATTGCTGAGAATGTCTTGGCTACAGCGATCAATTTGGGCAGGGGCTTAGGGGAAACTGCGCGGCGGGACACTGTAAAATTGTGGCACACATGGATATGGGAATTGCTCAGCTCGGGGCGAACAAGTCAGGCTCTGCGCCGCCTACTTATGTATCCGGAAAAGGTCAGCGATGTCAACCTCCCCGAGCATAGAGAATGTTCTCCACAAGACTTGCGTGGAATCAGTCCCTCTCTTCTCCTCCGAACCCAAACTGTACGGCTTTCCTCATCTCCATTCTTCAACGTACTAACAATCAAGCAGGCACTCACAGCCGCCCGCGACCGTCTACTTTCCCTTTCCCTCGCCAGCGACGCCATTCTCCATGCAGACCTTCTTATCCTTCTTACCTACCTGACTACTTCTTCTCTCTCCTCTTCCCTATCAACTTTCAAGCAGAACCTCACCCTCTTCCCCATTTCTTCCCTGGCTCGTGAGCTCCTTCACCAATCCTTCTCCAAGCTCCTTTATCAACATACCAGGAATACTCCGTTATTCTCTCCATCAATTATCAGATCTTCCTTGGCCGAGAGTATACAAGCGTACCCAAAGAATACAATCTTTCTTTCTTTGTACGCGTGGATCGAATGTCGCTTTCGCATTGACGACCGCGTGAGGTCTATCATGAAAGATATTGTATTCACCAGCCAACCCAGCCCCGACCGAAGAGAAGATCGTCCAAGCGTTATCTCACACTTCTTCGCTGTTCATACCGAGCTCCGCCGCTCTCTTGCCCTAGGCTCGAACACTCATACCATCCGCGCTACCTTCGAGCGCGCCGTTAGGGAGGATTCGATGGGTGCGCATAGCGCGGGATTGTGGAAATTGTATTTTGGGTTTGAGCGGGATAGAGGGGATGGAAAGAAGGCAAGAGAGGTGTTCTGGAGAGGCGTTAGGGCCTGTCCGTGGGCCAAAGAATTGTACTTGTTAGCGTTTGATGGGCAGGGGAAGATGGAAATGGGGAAATTGGAGCTGAGGGGGGTGGTGGAGATGATGGAGGAGAAGGAGCTGAGGATTCATAAGGGGATTGAGGATGCAAGGGAGCAATTGGCTGCAGGAACAGGTTTACCGCGTTAGATAATGATTGAACTAGCTATAGCTGAGGTATCCATATCTACCTGCAAACCATCTACGATCGTCCAAGATTCCATGCCCAACGAATCGACTCTATGCCAGCCAGTCCAGACCTCTAAGCGCACCCGCAATACTAAAAGCTTATCCCCTCTATTCTCCCTATGAAACCACTCCGTTCTCCCCCCCACCCCAGCAACCCCTCACCCAATCGTTTTAGCAAAGACAAAACTGACCTTATTTCCCTCATCCTTCAAGACACTCAACAACAGTTCATCCTCCACCAACGCCTCCATATCCTCATCCATAACTTCCCCAAACTTCGAAGTATCAGTATGCGAATACGCCATCAGACTTTCCATCTTCTTATCATCATCTTTCACCCGCAATCTCCGGGCATCCTCCCTAATTTTCCGCTCTTGTTCATCCATGTTTACTTGGTTAGCTTTGATCAAGCTAAGTACGTCTGGGAGATCTTGTTCTTCACGCACGTCCTCCTCGTCAGTATCAAGGATCTCGATGGGTGCTTCCGGGTCAAGTAAAGCAACGTCAGGCAAGCCTCTTCCGCCACATGCGCAGCCAAGGAGGTCGTGCGTCTGGCAGGAGAGACCCTCGTCAAGGCGAAAAAGATCTTTCAATTCCTCCCTAGTAAAATTGCTTGAACCGCCTTTTTGCTCCATGATATTACTTGCAAGCCCCAACTTTGTGACCTGCCGTTGCCATATCTTCTCGTCAATACCGCCAGCCATCAAAAATCGATATATGACACACTTCCGCTTCTGCCCATCTCGGTGGATTCTTGCCATCGCTTGCAGGTCGGTAGCTGGATTCCAATCTACGTCGAAGAGCACGAGTCTAGATGCTCCAATAAGATTAAGACCTACCCCACCAGCTTTGGCGGAGAGGAGGAAGGCAAAGCAGCTGGAGGCGGGGTCACGGTTGAAGGTATCGACTAGATCTTGGCGTTTAGAGGAGGGAGTAGAGCCGTCGAGGCGGAGGAAGGGGTGGGCAAGGGAGGTGAGGAGAGTGGAGAGGAGATCAAGGGTTGAGGTATAATTTGAGACAAGGACCACTTTTTCATCAGTCGTGGTACGGAGAGTGTGGAGAAGTTGGTCTAGGGTGCGTAATTTAGTGCTCGAAGCATTATTGCGTAGTAGGTGAGGCGGAACGCTGGAGAGCAGAGATGCTGTGATTGGGCTGACGGGCTTCGACGGATCTGCTGTGGTTTTACCGTTGAGCAAAAAAGGACTATTGCAAACTTTCTTCAAGACAGTGATGAGTTGTAGCGACGCCTCAGGACTGCCTAAAGCAGCTTGGAAAGCGGGACACGCAAGGACATGCCGATATGCGGCTGCTTGCGCTGCGGTAGGGCGGCATAATAGCACGTATTCGGTCTTCGAAGGTAAGTATTTAGACAGTAGATCGGCAGTGCGACGGAGGATGAAGGGACTGGTCAATGAGGCTAATTCTTCATTCCGAGCCTCCCCTTTCTCCACAATTTTCTGAAGAGCGCCTGGTTGTCTGCTCTTTACAATTGGTCCTTCAAATTCTTTCATGAACGTCTTATACGTGCCTAAAAGGTCCGGATTGATAAAGTCAACCATCATGAAGAATTCACTGAGATCGTTTTGGATCGGTGTTCCAGATAGGATTACTCTCCTTGGGGTGTTCAATGACTTGATAGCCTGCGCGCTCTTGTTCTTGGCCGTCTTGAGCCGGTGGCCCTCATCGGCGATGACAATGTCGATACCAGAGCCTTTTTTCAGATCTTCCTGTACGTTCCTGAGCTTTTCGTATCCGATGATCATGATGCTATAGCTTCTGCCCATGGTAAAGTCAGTAATCCTTTTCTTGGTACCATCTGCAACAAAAACACCTATCCTCCCAGAACCCAACCATTTACGGAATTCTTTGCGCCAATTGTTGATGAGTGTGACAGGACAAACGATCAAAGCTTTCTTGATGAAGGGGGGTTCTTCATGAATTGGGTTCTGCTTCAATAGGGTCCATAATAAAGCGATAGTCTGTAAAGTTTTACCCAGGCCCATCTCATCGGCCAAGATTGCGCCTTGCCCATCAAAGTCACGCATTCCCATTACACATTCATACATGAACTTCACTCCCTCTCGTTGATGATCTCGAAGATGTTGGGTTAAAACAGGGTCGACAACAACGTCGACAATCTGTCTGCCTTTTGGAGCAATCTTCGGGCGCTTCATGACAATTGCTTGCGGTGCAAAGGGATCATGACGAGGGGTTGGCTTCTTGTCTTCTCTTCGTGGCATTACAGTGCTATCTAGCAAAGGATTCTTCCAACCAGCTTGTGTGGCCAGACTCCTGGGTGCTGCCACATTGAGCGGTGTATTCAACTCCTCCTTCTCCAGCTTAGCAGCTGCCTTTATTTGTGGCTTCGGCTTCTGCAGCGGCTTATCTTCGACCTCTACTAGAGCCTTTGAGATGGCAGAATCGAGGAATGGACGGCCGGCCATGAAGTCACTTTTCGACAGCACGGAGTCTACCTCCACTTCCTTTCCTCCAACAGACAGAGTAGATCCTGGGAGTAAAGGCGAATCAAAGCCTGTTTGGCCCATACTACGTCCTGAAATGTCCTGCAAGTGGGCATAGCCACCGGTCACACGAAGAATGCCATCACCGTCCCATGTCTTGTGCTTCTTGTTCGTAAACTTTCGCCTTTAGTAGTCATCAGTCCTAATCAAAACTTTCAGGGTAAGAGCTTCCTCATTGGTACGTCACGGACCATAACACGTTATAATAACCTTCGACTCCAGCATCTTGAGGCTTGGGGACCCCAGCAGCTATAGCCGGGTTATGGACTGTTAGCAGAGGCTTTCGTGGCAGAGAAGATATCCCAGCGGCTTTGAAGACCAGCTGTGGACCAGACTGTTCTTTCCCCGTATCATTAGGCCCACTGATTCGCCTTTTCTTGGCTTGTGGTTCATGGCCATTGGACATTGCTGGTGTGTCTTTCTTGACCAGAAGAGGGGATCGGAAAGGTTTTCCGAGCATACTCTCGTAGTCGAATGTCCTCTGCGGCCACCTCGATTTTGAGAGCAATCGTATTGCTTCTTTGGTCCAATTCGCAAAATGGAGATTTCAATGAAACAAAGGTGGGGCATCAGCCGCCTGCGTGCGTGCCTTGGCGACGCACAGACTCATTTACGCGTGATCATGTGACATGAACAACCACCTTCCAGGTTATCATTGACCAACGATCGTTGTAAACTTCCCTTCTTCATCCATGAACCCATTATACTAGGCTAGCAGGTCTTATATGACAAGAGCCGATCCAGTTCATGCTAATTCCTGTATTTGCTTCTTTGGGTGTATATCTCCTTGTCCAATCCACTAAAATGCAGTACGGTGGTGAAGGCTAGGTTTTTTTCGACCCGCCATGGTTTGGTTTGATTATTTGGTCGCCATTTACTGTACTTGGTCTGCATGACCTGGGCAAGATTCTACATCTTCTCCCAATTTGCAGGCCACTACAGTCACGTTTGTTTTGTGCTAACACCATTCAAATTCAAGACTTCCGTGGAGAATTCACGTGGATGAATGCCACGCATCTCAAGTTCAATAATAGGTAGGAAGGCTAGCGAAAGAGTAGCCATTTTATTCCAGGCAGGCTTCCTAAGCCTGTTGATAGAGAATCAACACCATACTTCTAACCCACTTAGTTCCTGAAGGGTAAATCATCCATCGAAGGTGATCAACTTCAGAGCGGGCTCGTGGACCACAATCCCTGCTGTGTAATCGTATATATCGCAAAGCTACAAATTAAGCCTGAGTGGCCGATTTTATTATACATATCCTGCATTTCTCTGCTATAATGTTCTTTGTCAAGCCAGCCAGTGACTTTCCTGAGATTACGACACCATTCATCTTCTCTTGACCTACAACGAGCTTTTCTATATTCATTCGCCTATGTACATCGATGACATGTTTGGTCATATCCCTCCACTTGCCTAAAGATTTCAGCATTCGTTAGCACCGGGTCCACGCCCTTTGGTGCATCATGTTGCTATACCAAAGGCGGTCCCAATCTTTGAAGTCATACTATTAATAAACTGGATCCATTGACTACTCTCAAATTGGGTTAAGTTTGTTGTTTTTCAATCCGATACCACAAGATTTAACAGTCTATCTAACTTGGTGTTCTTGAAGTACGCTGGAAGAACTTTCCTATCAACGAGCTGAACGGTCGCAATGTATGCAACACTCATCTGGGCAAAACCCGGTCAAGATTCGCTCTGCCTTTTAGCTAGCGTGTCGGAATGTCCGTTCTCCGTACTCAATAGTGATTTTGTGTATGTCATGCGGATGCTTTATTCGGTCAGGGTATGTCTGCTGAAGTGCTTTGATGCGGCCAATGGTGCAATGGGTCCCGGCCATTGCCACGTAAGGCTCGATGTTGATGTATTCAGTATGTCAAGTCTGACCCAAATCCTTGGTGTTTCCTTCCACCTGATATGAAGGATCGTTTCTACAGCCTTGGCCGAGAATGCTAAGGTACCCACCGTAGGATCTCTCATACACTCGCTGTATTCCTGGGCACTGACCTCGAGCCATTAGTACCGCGAGAGGCCGTTACGAGCAGCAAAACCGTGGCGCATATGCTTGATCCTGCCCTCACACTATGCTGAAATCAGCCCGCAAGCTTGCATGCACGCCTTTCCGAAGGCGTCCTCCATCCCATTTGACGGCAATCGCTACAGCTTATTGATTGATGCTGCAGACACTGATGTACTGAAAACGGCCTCTGGGTACCAGCCTCGAGACAGCATATCTGTTCCACTGAGACCAAGGCCGACACGCGGACCTGATTCATAGCCAACAATGGTTGCGACGAAGAACGGAACATCATCGGGGGCAACGTGACCTTTCCTGGCGTAGTCTAAGTTTTGTTCAGAAGTGGCGAAAACAGCAGGAAGCAGTTGACGTCGGAATGCAACGATGCTTGAGTGTGGCAATAATCTAATTTACAGCCTGTCAAGGAGTGTAGCTGCTAAGGGATCAGTCCCCCACGACGTATCAGCCAAGGCTCCGCCAAACTTGTAAAAGTAAAGACTAGAATCAATGGCGCCGAGCTTCTCTATTTCCACCTCATGGCAGATGAGAATCGATCAAGGCGCATGTAAAACCAATCTAATATCAGATCTGTGGGTCGTGTCCGAACATCGCTCGAGACATCGTCCGAACATACGGAATGCATTCAATCCCAGGTTTACCAGTTGCTCTTTCTGATCACTGGTTGATTGTACCTAGCCATTGAGGATGCCATAACGCTATCTGCTAAAATAGTTTCCTTGCGAAACCCGAGTTACATTATAACCTCGCATATCTCTGTCACCTTTTGAGAGGTCGCGCCCCCATGTTATATTTTTCCTGGATAAAGTACGTGGTTGATTGCGGTAGAGCTTGCAAAGGCTTGTGCCATGAGACCCGGGGACGCTCAACGTGAATACTGTACGTAGCTTTTCGCGTACAATATTCTGAAGTAAGGAGCCAGATTGCCTACCAAGATCAATGGCAGTTGTGCGAATGTACACCCAACGAATCAACAAAACACGATTTGTCTAAGTAGACCATCAGTCTTCTCCCCTTCTCAAAATCTGGAGTTCTCCACCTTTCTACATACTGCAAGCGTTGAGCAATCAGGATGAATGGAAAAAGCACCCTGAGGGACTGACTGAAGGTATCCTTCGACCACATGTAATTGTGTGATAACCACCCTGGAGCAAAAAGTAACCAAATTGTGGATTGGTCCAATTGGGAGGCTTCCGTCGTTCTAGCTTTTGGCTTTGGTTCTCTAATCTTAGGAAAACCTAGATGCCCGACAGAGCGAAACCACCAGCATCTTTATCAATCTGTAAACACTCGTTCAATCCGCACATCATAAACGCCTCCTTGATGCCCATTTCATCCTTTCCCGTATAGTCCGTGCCATCGGTCTGAAGAGTCAAGAGCTTCTCTTTCACAGTCGTCAACACCGTGGTAAGTGCAATTGCTGGGAATATCATAACACGGAATCCTAGCTCCTTCGCCTCTCTCACACTAAGTCTAGGTGTAGCGCCTCCGGGCACCGTGTTAAGCAGCACAGGTACTGTGCCCATCTTTCCACAAATTTCTCTCGCTTCCTCTACGCTCGCCAACCCCTCAAGGAAGACCGCATCCGCTCCGCAAGCTACAGCATCAGCCAATCTACCGGCAGCTTCATCGAATCCAAGCGACTGTCTTGCGTCTGTGCGCGCGATAATCACGATGTCGCTTCCGACCAGTTCACGCGCCGCAACAGCCGCTCGAATTCGACTAAGGAAGATATCACAAGATACTAGCTCCTTGCCAAGCAAATGGCCACATCTCTTTGTTTGAACTTGATCCTCAATATGCAGAGCTGCCGCTCCGGCACGGGCATACTGCGTCACCGTCCGAGCAACCATTACTGGGCCACCATATCCGGTATCAGCATCTGCGATTAAAGGGACACTTGTATCGAGGTTTGCGATCATCTCTGCGTTTTCTTTCATGTCATTCAACGTTGCCAGACCGAGATCTGCCATGCCTAACCTCGACATGGACGTGCCAGCTCCTGTCTAGCATTGCCTTCAAGTCAGTTCTCTCCGTAAAAGGACACGATGTCGATTCTACCATGTAGAGGGCGTCAAAACCTAGCGATAAGGCTATGCGGGCTGTGAGGCCGTCGTAAACTCCAGGGCAGACGATGAGTTTTTGGGGGTCTTTAAGAAGCTGTCGCAGTCGAGCTGCTGCACGGACGGGCGTTGCAGGTACCAATGAAGCCATCGTCGCAGACTTCCTCTTCTCAGTTCCAGGTACAGAAAATTACTAGATCCTCGAAGCTATTTCAGCTGTGAGGAGCCCACAGAATAATGTTCCTCTGCGGATGCTGAAGCGGGGCAATGCCGATATCGCCGAACCTAGGTAGTTCAAGTCAATCATGATACAAAACTCTTTTTTGCAGTTGAGGGAAAGGATTCGTGATAGTCAGAAGGGTCACACTAAGAGTGCAACGCGACGGAAGAAACCCTAAGAGCATCGTGAATGACGTTATATCTAGCAACCACCAGAGAGTACCATATGAACGAAGAGAATCTTTTCCGGACCCTTTCCGACCCACCGTAGCTTCACAACAGCGCTGTTCGAGATTGATAAGGTAATTTGGTCCAAGCAAAAGTGAACACTGAGAATCACCAAGCTTGGACCTCTCAGTCACCGAGATTGACTGCGAGCCTCACAATAACTCCAATCCCAGAAACAAGTGGAAAACATTCAAAAGGGAACGTATCGAGAACGGGCCGGTTTACAACGGTTTGCAGGTCGTTACAATCTACCTTGAGTTACACGACGTGGTTTGAAGTATTTTTGGTTGCTTGGAGTGGATTATCGGCTTCCCCAGTGGTTCTGAAGACATTTGCAGCTATCGGGATCTTCGCCGAGACGACAGTTATTGGCTTCGTATTTGTAGGAAAAGTACCTATGTAAGGCGCACACCACTGGCAAGAACAGGTCCATACTAGCCTTCGACTATGGCCAACCTGATTACCTATGTCCACATCCAGGCTAACCGGAGATTTCCGTTCAAAACTGACATAATCAAACCTTAATAACAAGAACAATCTTGACCAGTTGACCTGAGCCTACCTTAGGCCATGACGTGTAGTCACCCGCATCTGAGCCTTCGTTCATCTCGGGACTCGGTACTCAGTACCACGGTATAAACAATCTCAAGTTCTCAACGTTCCCAACTCCCAAGTCGCCAGTAGTCGCGATACCAAGGCCCAGCCATGTCGACATCCCTACAAGTCCTGCGACTTCTGCGACTTCTGTCTCGAATAAGTTATAGATTGCCCGCCTGAGACGGTGTGGCTTATTGCTTGGGACGAATCAAGAAAGTCTGACGCTTCTAGTGTCCGAGCATCTCACTTGTTCTTTGCCGAGTTGTGGCGCCCAGTTGCACAACAGACACTCACACACCACCAAAAAGAAATCATGATACTGTAATGGTCCCGGACGGGGGCTGTTATGGCGCCTGCGGTCTATCGTACCCATGGAAGCATCCATGATCAAAAGATTCAAGGGGTGGAGAACTGGGCCTTCCATCCGTGGGAGATTTTGCTGACTTCCTTTATTCTCCGCGCAGTGCTCCGTAGTGACGTACGGTATTAACTATGCTCCATTCATTTACTTGTAATTACAATTCCTCTCTCTCTCTCATCCTTCCATAACTCTTTCTACTACTATTCTCTATTTCGCTTCGCATTTGATGAACCGCTGCATCACACAATTATGGTGCAGAATCCTCTACGCCGTCCGGTAGGACCAAGGAATCCACACCCTTTCGAGGTTGAGCAGAATCGAGAGTCCCCGAATAAAGTATGGAAAGACCACTTCATTGCAATGAGTGGCGAGTTCGTCGGTACGATCATGTTCCTCTTCTTTGCCTTCAGCGGCACCCAGATCGCAAACAACATCACACCTCCGTCCGACCTGAGCCTTCAGCGTTTGCTCTTCATAAGCCTTTCCTTCGGCTTTTCGCTCGTAGTCACCGCTTGGAATTTTTACAGAATCAGGTGAGTAAAAAGCGCATTGTCGATGAATGCGCTTTTGCTAAAATTGCGTCAGTGGAGGGCTCTTCAATCCTGCTGTAAGTGCAGTTTGCTCTGCCTTGGAATCTGTTACTCTTACTGAGTGCTTGTTAGGTAACCCTTGGAATGGTAATTACGGGTACGCTCCCGCCATTGCGTGGCCTCTTGCTCTTCCCACCTCAGATGCTGGGCGGAATGGTAGCTGCTGGGCTGGTTCAAGCCATGTTTCCCGGTCCTCTTACCGTCAATACGACCTTGTCGGCAGGGACCTCAGTTACTCAAGGCCTCTTCATAGAGATGTTCCTTACTTGCGAGCTGATTTTCACCGTCCTGATGCTGGCTGCCGAGAAGTCAAAGGTTACTTTTATTGCCCCAGTCGGAATTGGTTTGGCCTTGTTCGTGGCCGAACTTGCCGGTTTGTTACCCATTTGTTGATTATTCCATCAACTGTGAATAGTGTTAAGCATTTGTTACAGGGGTTTATTACACTGGAGGCTCTTTGAACCCTACGCGGTCGTTCGGCCCAGCCGTTGCGAATCGTCATTTTGAGCATTATCATTGGATATATTGGATCGGACCAGCGCTAGGTGCTCTCGTCACTGGAGGTTACTTCCATTTCGTTAAGTACTTCAATTACGCGGAGGCAAATCCAGGGCAGGACGCCATCAATGAGTCAGAAGCAGACAATGCGAAGGCGCAGTGAGCCCTTCGGCGGTCTTTAAAGTCAGAAAACTGGAGCCACATCAAGGGCTGGATCTTGCATCTTATCGCTTGGGTGCCGAGAAACTTTTTGACGTCGATTTGCTGTTTGAGAAGATCCCGGCATCGTGATGTGATATCTTACCACATTCGCTAAACCTATGCAATGGCATAGCTCCGGTAGCGCACGGATTGGAATAGCTTCCACAGCTGGATAACCGAGTCTCGTGATGGTGGGTGGAAGTCTTTAGTTGGTTTTCCTAGATGGAGTACGGCAGGATAGGTACATAAAGAGGAAGGTTGTTGATTAAATAAATTTCACCAAAGTATAACCAACACTAGATGAGTACTTAAGAACTGATGTTCATTTGATATCTGTTCCGAGTCTGACCAACTTCACTCCTTTGGCTTCGGTTCACTTTTCCCAGTTATCAACACAATTTTCTCATCAAACGTTCCAATCACATTTCATAGGTCGTGATGATCACAACATAAAATCATCATGATTCCGTCGACAGCCGGAGCGTCCTTTCAACAAAGGGAGGTTACGGTACAATCAATCTAGGCAATTTGGTACTTGGATCGATATGGTGCAGTCCCATTCTTCCAGTCAATACGGTCCTAAGATCTCAAGTTGATAATTCATAGTCTTCACCACACAAACACACAGATCAAGAACTTTCAGCGAACAAACGACAATGTCTGAACACTCATGATGAGACTGTGGTGCCATCGCCGCCCAATATCAGGAACGGTGGTCTTCGGCAGTTCAAGCCCGTCATTAAGGAGGTGTGACTTTATACCTTTGATTGACGTTCGAAGCCCTCAGCTGACATGTCGTAGCCTCTATCAGAGGCGGTTCTCATGCACGAACGATGGCGTATGGTTTGTGACGAGATCACGAAAGCATCGCGCAGAGATAAAGAGCCCCCAAAGCCTTTCCGGATATTTGACCTTCCTCGTGAGGTACGCAACCGCATCTACGGGTATGTTCTTCACGGTAGCGTCGATGGGACCTTAAGACAGCATACGATCACCATCACAAGGAATAGGTGGCGTGTACTAGATTGTACCCCTGGTTTGCTTCTGGTAAACCGCCAGATCTACGATGAAGCATTACCGTTCCTCTACACCTCGAGAATATTTGAGTTCTGGGAGGCGCTGTGCATTGGCCCATGGCTAGGCTATCGATCGGCTCGGGGGCGTCAATCCATTCACCATATGCGGTTTCTGCTCGACATGGATGTAATGAACCGTGCAAAATTACCTGTCGAACAAGCAGAACACCACCTACTGATAACGAGTTGGGAAGAGTTTACGTACATGTGTCAATACGTTTCGAAAGAACTAAAGCTTCAGTCCTTGGAAATTGAATTCACGGGCACCCCCGACATTGTGTGCGAAAACTTCCACCAGGACTTCTGGGCCAAATCTTTGTACAGGATTACAAACTTGGAACGACTGAGTATTGTTACGAGGAAAAAGGTCACCATCGATCCAAACTCTGTCTCTTTCATGAAGGCGAAGATGGAGAAGCCTCATCCCAGCTCGGCCACCTCAAAATCTTCTCGTGTCGAGATTAACCTCGTACCACAAAGTCTGGTTTGTCAAAGACCAGGCAAACCGTAGCGCCTATGTCCCAAGTCGTGACCTTCAGTCTCAGCGCATCCCCTATGATCCACCTTTTTCGCTAGCCCCAGACTGCCACCCGGACATCCATCCCGAAATTCTGGCTACTTGCAGACATGTTCAAATGGAGGCGACGGCTATGCTTTATACGGAGAACAACATGAGCGAATTGTGTGGGAGCGATCTATCAAATGTTCCTGTAGCTTCTGCCGTGGGTGGTTGGTCACAGTCGCTTGTGGTTAAGAAACGTCGGTGGAACCGCTGAAATATGAGTTACTTCTTCATGATCAATCAGCAGTGCGAGATTTGAAAGGCAGAAAGATGGAGTTGACGTTCCCTGTCAGCAAGCGGTAGGCTGGAAGCAGAAAACATCATTGTACCACATGTCTGGTGTAGTGTCACCAGCGATAGCTCCTATCATGTCCGATCTCACTATCGCAATGAGGCAATGACCACAAGCTAAAGTCCTTCATGAAGAAATTCCACGACCTTTCCGATGTTCTTCATTGGAGCTCATCAGACCTATGAATCGATAAATGATCCAAGCATCGTACACTGATATCCCGTACACCATGTTCACACCAACATCGCATCCCATCGTGCATCCCATCATCAATGCGGAAGCCCCAAACGCCATGTCCCACCGTTTCCAGCTTGTATCACCCAACCATTCTATTCTCCTTCCTCGCATTCCTCCCGAAATTCCCCCCTTTGCCCTTCCGCTCAACCTCCAAACTCTCATAACTCGGCGGCGCCTCGCTTCTCCTCTTCTCCGCCCTCCCCTGATCGACAACCGCAAAATGTCCCTCACCCCCCACATCAATCCAATCTCCCTCCTCATCTGGCTCCATTGTCCCCCTTGCCCTCACACAGCCCACCCGATGCGTCTTCCCATCCCAACCCTCGCGCTCACAGTGGCAGATCTCGCGCCCTGACTGCGTTCGCGCAAGGTGTTCGGCATGATCTTTCTCGAGCTCCGAGTAGCGCAGACTGCGGTCTTCGCGGGCGGCACGCTTCTTTTCGCGGGACTTTTGAACCTTGTCGTAGGTGAATGCGCCGGCGGCGAAGATGAGGGAGGCCATTGTGTTTTTTTAGGGGGGGGGGTTGCGGTGGGGTGGGGTGGGTAGGATGGTGAGGGGAGTTTGAGGGAGGAGAGAAGGTCGAGGGCGTCATCATCCATTTTAGGGCATGTTCGCCACTCCACAGTCTGGGTCGGACAGTTTGAATCTACGTTTATCGACAGAGCAACAACGATGGTATCGATCATGCTCAAAGAAACTCTTCTGACGGAATGCGGGCAGCCGCAGTATCTACGACGTCAAGCTCCCGAACGGTGTGGAACAACCACAACAACATACTGTCCAAGTTTCAGCCTGTAGGTCAAGGATCACTTTCTCAAGCTCTCCCTCGGTACATCTCATCACGGTCATGTGGATGAGAAGATATGATCGGTCATGTCAGAAACTAAGGCGCTTTGAGCCTCATATACTGGCAATCAAAACTACTATGTAAGGTATGTACGGGTCGCTTGCTCCAACTACGTCGCTCTGTCTTCCAATCCGGGCATGTCTTGCCTTGCCTTGCCTTGCGATGGATGACCCATGGCCCAAATGGATGGAGGTTGGAAGTACGGTGTATTGTGTGTGATATCAAGTTTATTGTCCTTATGTGGGCCTATGCGGCTATGAAAGACATCAACCATTAAGGTAGGTGGGTAGGTAAGGTAAGTAGAACTACAAGATTCTTCGCTTAAACACGTGAGGCGACTTCTCTCGGTCGCATTCACCACGGCAGATAGATACTCGAGACGTCGAATCACTTCCGGGTCGGATTTGCACCGAAACGCCCTCCACCCCTGCCGCCTCTTCGGGAAACCCATCTCAAACCCTGATACTTTCACAGCTACATAGAATCAAATCCTTAATAACCCTCCTCCTTGGTATGTAGCACCGTTGAGAGCGGTGGGAATCGAGTCCACGACCTTATTCTAGCGTTCCTCAACGGGGGCCGCCTTCCCCTAGCGCTTGAGTAATTACCGTACTGCAGTCTTCCATATGATGGAGGCCTACTACAAGTCTACAGTACCACTCGGCCAACTCACCCTCATCGAGGTACGGTAAAGAACTTCCCCCGCCCAAGGCGGCTTCCTTCCGGAGCCCCGTCGGCAGACTACGGTACGGTATCAATTCTCTTCGGTGACATGAATCTCCAAGCGGAAGCTTCTCAATGTCTGAAACTTCCAGACTCCGAACTTCTGCTCCAATGTTATGTATGTTGGTCGTCTGTCCACACAAGCAACGTCGCAGTACGACACCCCGCTTCTCAACGCTTCACTCGTGATAATATCAATGCGGGGTTACAGTAGACGACCTACCTACCTTTCTTCCCTCTTCGTCTTCTTCCTGACAGTGTCCTTCTATTCCATGAGGTACTACTGCATACTACCTGCTACCTGCTACCTGCTACCTGCTCTCTATCCCCTTCTCTCAAGTGACCCCGATGTTCCCCATGACCCCCTTCCTTTCACGCGCACAGTCGTTGCTTATAAGCGGCATGCGGCATGCCGCATACGGCATGCCAAACTTCCTCTCCGTCTTTTCCGACCTTGTAGTCCTGAGGATACTCCGGAGGATACAACCGTTTCCTCCTTGCCAGACCAGAGTTCAAGATGTGTACTTCTTTGAGCGTCCTTGTTGGCCTGTTTACCGTTGTGCTTGTGTCTGCGCAATGCCCGGACTATGCCAACTATGCCAGTACGCCTCATGGACCGTACTCCAGTGGACAATACCAGCTCTCGTACCAGCGTCCGACGCCGAAATGTCGGACCTTTTCCTTACCCGAGGTGGAGAGTACTATTGCCCGCCTACATACAACCATCAAGGACCCGGATCTTTTCCGCTTGTTTGAGAATAGCTTCCCCAATACCTTGGATACCGCCGTCAAGTGGAAGGGATACGCGGCTGGGACCCAAGAGGAACTGACCTTTTTGATCACGGGAGACATGTAAACCCAATGGGTAGATATACCACCACTGAAAGTGCAACACTAATCTCAGGTCCTAGAAACGCCATGTGGCTACGGGACTCTGCAAACCAAATGCAATCTTACCTGCCTTTGCTCAGCGCATCTTCTGCCAACAATTCTCTAGCATCGTTGTACCGCGGTGTGATCAACCTTCAATCCAGGTTTCTCTTGAAGTCTCCGTACTGTAACTCGTTCCAGCCACCGGCGGAGTCTGGCATTGCCCCGGCAAACAACGGAGCAGCAACGAGTGACCAAGTCGTACCACCGTACGACAACAACTACGTCTTCGAGTGCAAGTACGAGTTGGACTCACTAGCAGCTTTCTTGGAGATCTCCACCAACTACTACACCGCAACCAAAGATGTAGCTTTCTTCGGACAGTATCAATGGGTCAACGCCGTGAAAGCTGTGATGACCGTTGCGGAAGCCATGATGACGCCAACCTACGCTGCAGACGGTAGCGTCAACACAAGCCCATACACCTTCCAGCGAACAACCAACCGAGCTTCAGAAACCTTGGAGAATAATGGACTCGGAAATCCCACCCAAAATGGTACCGGTCTCATCCGCTCAGCGTTCCGTCCTTCAGACGATGCTACCATATACCAACTCTTCATCCCCGCCAACATGATGTTCTCTCGATATCTTGCATCCGCCGCAGAAATCGTGCAAAAGTTGGGCGGCCAAGACAACCTGGCGAACCAGATGAACAGTCTTTCGGTGTCCCTCAAGGCGGCCATTAGCAAATACGGCATTCGCGACGATCCAAACCACGGCCGCATTTACGCCTACGAAGTCGATGGCTACGGCTCCATGAATATCATGGACGATGCAAACATCCCAAGCTTGCTCTCCGCCCCCGTCTACGGCTATCTCGACCGCACCGACAATGTCTACCAGAACACCCGCAATGTCCTCCTGAGCGCTGACAACCCATACTTCATGCGTGGGCCGGTCATCAACAGTGTTGGGGGACCGCACAATGGGCCGGGCTACGCGTGGCCGATGGCGAGTATTGCGCGGATCCAGACGAGCGATGATGATCAGGAGATTACGCGCACGTTGAAGGAATTGGTGGGCAGTACGGCCGGATTGGGCTTGATTCACGAGAGTATCAACTCCTTTAACCAAAAAGATTGGACGAGGCAGTGGTGAGTTCTACCTCTGGTCTTGCACATTTCTATGGGACGTTTGCTAATGCGGGGCGTTGGGAAGGTTCTCGTGGGCGAACGGCCTCTTTGGAGAGATGATCCTTGAGCTTGAGAAGAGGAAACCGAATATTTTGCAGCAGAGCTTTCAGGGATGAGGGATGAGGGGTTGGAATGGTGGCCAGGGGCTTGTTTGCTGCGAAGCCTTTTCCTATTGAACCCTGCCGGAAAAGCTCGTGATTATATCGAAACATTTGATGATTTTCACGTCAATGATTCTGATCAGAGACTGCCATCCGTCGCAAGCCCGCCAGTTGACATTGCGGCCTTGGTTTCCCTGATTCGCGACCCGAGCTCATCCACCACATGCATGGTTACACACTGCAAAACCCATTTCCGGGGCTCTCTACTGCATCTGGGTGCATTCATTCCGTGAGCACAAGCACCGGCGTCTCGAAACCCACTCCTTTCAATTCCATTTTCGCCATCTCTCGATGAAGACGGTTAGGTAGTCGCATTGCAGCCTTTCCCACTTCCCCGAACCTCGGTTTCCCCCTCCCCTCCCCTCCGTCCTTTCCACTACTTTACTTCACCTTCCAGCTATGTATCCCTCCTGTTGTGCCGATCGTTCACCATTCGTACTCACCCATGCCACTCACTTATCTCGCTTTCTCTAAAAAAAACCCCATTTAGCTCCTGTACTACTGTAGCTCCTTCCATCCCCACCACCAACCCCCCCTCCCCCGAAAACCCTCCCCCGAGTTCCTCCCTCGATCCAATCACAGGATCCAGACCCCACTTGACCAAAACAATCCATCCGCTTTGCAGGTTCCGGTTGGAGAATATCCCCAATCGACATTGGTGTTTACTGAACCTCTCTCGGCGGAATTTCGGCTTATCATGCTCGGGTCTATTGCACGATACAGCGTTCGAGGTTCATGTATCGTTTCTGCCCGGGTACGTTTTTGCTGGGAAGGACGTTCCGGAAGCGGTAGAGTAGGGGGGCCTGATGTTTTATTTGGGGGAGGGGGGGGGGTGTGTGAGGGATTTGTCTGGGGGTTGAGGACGAGGGTGAGAAGGGAGAGCTGTTGGGGGGCAAGGAAAGTCGATTTCGCCTTTCAACACCCCCAAAAGCAGCTCTCAGTGGTCCTCCTTGACCTTCATCACGCTTCAATCTCAAATCCATCTCAAAATCTACCAAATCCAAGACTCGAGCTCATCCTATCCCGCAACTATTTCATATGTCAATTTGCCGTCTCCTTCCTTCACACCTGTTTTTAGGATATTGAGGGTATAGATTGGAACAAGGGGAGAAGGTATGGATTGGCGATGAGATAGGGGAGTGGGGAGGATTGTATATGTATAAGGAAGAGATGGAGGGTTTGGAACCTTTCCACCGTGCTCGGAATCTCGTCAAGATGACAGTCTTTAAATCTCTGATCCTCCCATCCATCTTACCGCGACATCTAACACTCATTTTCCCTTTTTTCTAGTCCTCACAATCTCTCGCTCTCTTCCTCCGTCCTTTCTCCCTCTCCAACCGCCCTATTACACGTCGTCATTCTCAACAGCTTTGCTCCTCTCATTATTCAATTCTGACACAACACTCAGCGTCGCCTGCCTTTCAAAATTAGAAGCGGTGTTTTTCTCATGGGTCGGTATAGGTCCTAGGATTCCGGGTAAGGGAGGAAGGAGGAGAGATGGGAATGGGGCTGATGTGTCATATGGTATGTCTACCAAGAAGGAATTCGGAGGACTGGTAGTGATAGGGGAGTTTTAAAGAATCTTCGTTGATAACTAACTTGTTGAATGAAAAAGGGTTCCTAAGATTCGTACTGGGTGTGAGTCAAGGTCAAAGGTGCAAGTCACCACAAGCCCCAGGCCCTACCGACACCGGCAACTTTTTCCCATACACGCAAAGTAAATCCACAGAGTTGTCTCAATAATTCCACAGGCCAGTCACTACAGTTGCCGCACCTTGGACGTTCCAGTACAAAGGCAGAGGCAAAGTTCAAAACGTATCTCGATGTATTGATCAAGCACCTAACTAAACGACTATCGACGACACCTTGAACTCTCCAACCGCATAAAACAACAGACTTTCTCTCTCCTTGGTATCTGCAGCTCAAATGACACGAGATCCAAACATAGAGGCTCGACAGGGTAAAGTATCGAAGGAAACCACATCCCGGGCTAATCGCTGAGCAAAACCGCTCATCTTTGCTACAGGACCGAGTAGTGCTAGAACAATGATTAAGTCGCCTTTGGCTGCATCTCCGCCTCCGCCTTCATCTCTTCTTCGCTCTTAATCTCGTCGACATTGATCTCATACGCGCTTTCATCCAATCCGGTCTTTGGTGCCTTTTTAGGCCCCTCATTTTCTTTGCCTGTCGGCTGCATCTCCTCTTCTGCCTTCTTCTCCTCGTCGGTCTTGCAATCGTCGAGATTGGCTTCGTAGGCTGAGGTGTCTTTTTGCGAGTCGTCGTTATCTTGATTTTGAGAAGTTGAACCGCTCTTTGGCTGATCTCTGGGCTGTTTCGAGTCGGCGTTTCCTTTATCTTGTGAAGTTGAACCGCTCTTTGGCTGATCTTTGGGCTTCTTCGAGTCCTCCCCTAGTGACTTCGACTGCTGGCTTTGAGCATTATTTGCCTCATCTTTGGGCTGCTCTGAGTCGGCATCTTCCTTATCTTGTGGAGTCGAACTGCCCTTTGACTGATTTTTGGACTTCTTCGAGTCTGGCTTCGACTGCTGGCTTTGAGCGCTATTCGGCCGATCTTTGGACTTGCCCGAGTCCTCTCCTTGTGACTTCGACTGCTGGCTCTGACCATTACTAGACTGATCCTTGGGCTTTTTCGATTCCTCTGACTGAGCCTTCGATTGCTGGCTCTGTTCACCGTTCGACTTCGCCTCTTGTTTCTTCATTTGTCCGTTTGCACTCGATACCTTTTCCTTGACTGCGTCACTTGCATTCTTCACACCATGCTTCGCCTTCGCACTCAGATCGTCTGCACCCTTTCGTACCCTACTTTTCGCATCATTGATTCCAGCCTTTACGTTTTCGGGCATTTCAGTGTCCTCGGTCCCTTCTTCATCCATGGCATCCTTTATCTCCTTCTCCACGTTTCTGGCTGCATCTTTGCCCGACTCTTTGATGAGTTGCTTCTGAGTCGGTTTTGGTGGAGGAGCGCGGGAACCGCGAAGATATGTTCTGACGAAAAACTTGACGAAGAGTAACAACAGTGGTGCCAAGTAAAGACAGTTCAGGAGGATCGCGAATGCATGACCCGAAGTATCAACGCAATTGATCGTCTGGTATTGCGTCTTATACCTGATCTCCTCCTGCGCCTTCTCCACTTCAGCGGCATGGACAGCATCGATCCCAAAAGTTTCTCCATGCTGATTCCGGACATTCTCTGCCAACCCCTCCTCGCCCGCGGCGCGAAGAGCAAGTTTTTTGAGCCAGCTCCCAACACCGGCTGTTGCAGTCACGCTAGCAGCAGCCGACGAAACAGAGGACGCCGCGGCTGGAATCGCCGAGGTAAGGTTATGTACGAAGACGTAAGGAATTGAGACGGGAATGTCATAGGCTATGAAGAGATGCGCCAAGGCGTAAGTCGCTCCGAAACCAATCTGAGCGATCTGAAGCGTTGTTAAGGTTTTTTTCATCGCTCGGGGAACGGGAATGGAAAGAGTCAAGAGAGTGTAGTATGTGTACTAAGGCTAGCGTTAGCGAATCTAAGTCGAGCAAGCGAGATGGATCGCCGTCTTACCATCAAGGCATGTAGACCAGAGTTGATGAAGACAAACATCCAAATTGGTGGGGACATGTAACGAATTCCAGCCCACATACTCAACATAGCGCCGGCGTGGTGATACGTCTGAAGAGTCGAACTTGTCTTGCCCTTGGCGAGCACCACCAGGGTATCAACGACCTCGTAGAATTTGGACAGGTAAAAGAGCCATCCGTAGAAAGCAAGACCTTCATTCCATATTCTTCCGACATCCAGTGTATCCGGAGAGTTGTCTAACAGCTTCAAAGTAGGGTCCGTGAACCCCCAGCTGCTGGTCGTAGAGTTGTAGGTCGCGGCGCTACCAAGGCCTCTTGGTCCATGAACTTTACAAAGCGCATCCATAGCGCCGGCAAGCCCGTACTCGCCTTCCCAGCCCGGCCATGAGCGCCTGATTGCATGGAACATGCCCATAAATGTCCAACCTGAGTAGACCGCCAGAAAGACATTGTGCAGAACGACAAAGCAGTAGAAACCGGTCGTCTTGCTGAACGCCCATGGCTTGTTGTCTCTTCTCTTATTGAGCCGATTGAGATACGTCACTGTTGTCGCGTAAAGAATGGCAATCGTGATTGGGTATGTGACATGTAGGAGGTTGTTGTAGAGATCTGAGTCTATGTTGAAAGGCCTCGCCAAGGTGAAGTCGGATTGTGGTGGACTGAGGACTTGTGGTCTCGAGGCAGGAGGAAACTTAAGGATGGACAATGGCGGATGAGTGACGTGTACGGAGGGCGCCGACATGGTTCCTGAAGAGGTGAGGGTCATATTGAGGGCTCTGGGTGACGATTAGCAATGTACGAATATTGATGGATATCTAGATCTAGATTTCGATGTGTATGCGACTTGGTGTGGTTTGCAGCAGTTGTTAGAGGAAAGAGCATCAAAGCATTGCGCGCTCTCGTAACGCGTGTTGAGAAAGGACTGGAAGATGCAAGTTGATTGAGACCGATATTGATCTTACCTTTGCCCTTGCCAGTAGCCGTCGATCTCACTGGTGCGCGATTGGGAGAGTAGAGATGGTAAATCGCGGGTGAAGCAAAAGTAGATTTTGGGTGGGAACAAGGGCACACGTCGCGGTCGAAACTTGAAGTTTGTCCCAACCGCCTCACGTCATTCGCAGTTCAAAGTGACAAGAGCACACGACGCTTGCGCTTAGAGTTGCCCGCCCTACCTGGGGATTAAGCGCCAGATCTAACAACTACCTAAGGTACTGCGTACCGGTATTCCGTACGTACCTTACCACACAACACAACTTACAAACTACCTCACCTACTACTATCCACGTAAGGAACATGACTCCATCTTTTCGTTACTGTAGTCAATCCCTCGTGTGATCTGAATTTGTGATCCAATACTCGATATCTCGAACAGTCTATGGAAGCTGAGCTCAGCCCAGCGCTTAAAGCCTTTCCCTCAATCGACTTCTCAAACCCCTTGACTCCTTCAAATGCAGAGTGTTCTAAATAACGATTTGCTGACATCTGTCAACGCAGGAAAACTATCCTGCAACTGGGCTAGTTGTGTCCATCTAGACACTTAAATCATGAACTCCTCTCCCCTGTGATTTCCCGCTACCCTACGGCTTTCCTCTACATACCGTACGGTTCTTATTCGGTGGGGGTTTCTCTACCCTACCTTATGGCTTCTAATTACCCTAGGGTTTTGTTGCAATATCACGTGGTCGAGCCAGGATCACCACGGCCTCGGCTCGTTCCACGTCATCGCCTAAGCGTTACGGCGAGCCGTAACACCGTCATATTTAACATCACCCATTTACTTCCATTCTCCACTTCCATTTTCTGAATCATAGTTTTGTGGATGCTGCTACTGGCTTTCGAGATTGAATTTCGAAACGATAGGAAGAGAAGGCGTAAAAATGCAAAGCACGACAGGCAATACTATGTACGCCTTGCGGGATGTGCTGGGGAAAGGAAAAGGTCTCGTCGCAATCGAAAAGATCTCCAAGGGCACGCGAATTCTTTCCGAAGAGCCCATCATTACAGTACCTCGTAATGAACTGGCCAGTGACCAGCTACGGATATCTATCTGCCAGCAAGTCGATGCCCTTAGCGAACACCAGCGGCGAGCCTTCCTCTCTATGCACAACATCCACGGATATAGGAATGCTGCCGAGCAGTATCTCGGGATCGTTCGAACAAACGCCCTCCCTATTGAAATCAATGGAAGTGAAGGGGGAATCTTCCTCGAAGCATGTCGCATCAACCACGCCTGCGATAACAACGCACAGAAGAACTGGAACACGAACATCAAACAACACACGGTCCATGCTTTGAGAGACATTTCTAAAGGTGAAGAGATCACGATATACTACTTAGGCGTCCACAAGAACCGCGAAGCCCGAAACAAGGCTCTTCAGGCAAAGTTGGGCTTTATATGTTTGTGCCGTCTCTGCTCCTTACCGCTAGAGCAGAGCCAGGAAAGTGATAGGAGATTGGATGAGATTTACCGATTGGACGGTCTCATCGACAGAGGCGGCATAGAGGGGATTTTGTCATCCCCACTACGGTCCCTCTGCTATCTTGATCAACAGGTCCGTCTCTATAACGAGCAAGGACCAGATGATGCCGGTCTGTCGCGGGCCTTTCTCGATGCCGCTCAGATCGCTATCGCCAATGGCGACTTGGCAAGAGGACGTATCTTCGCAGAAAGGGCGGTGTCTGGGTGGTTGACGGCCCTTGGCGGCGACAGCATCGAAGTGATTGAGCATGAAACTCTAGCACGGGACCCCTCGAAGCACAAGCTATACGGAATTTCAATGAAGTGGAGGACGATAGTGGATGAAGCCCCACGCGGACTTGAATCGAGCGACTTCGAAGACTGGCTTTGGAAGAGGGAGAAGCCAAAACACCCGGGACAGCTGGCGGATCTTCGGAGCCACGCGACCTTCCCCGGGTTCATGGACCTTCCAGACGAGAACAACGTTGATCTGAACTTCTATGAGAGCAGCGACATGTTTACTTACCGACCGCGACGTCATTGGTGCTTCTTAGGCGAGATTGTGGATTTTGCCACGCTCCTTCGTCTGCAGATGGAGATCAAGGATGTTGACGGCAGGGAAATTCCGCTGTACTTCTATACCGATGGCCGAGGCAATGAATTGACACCTGCACAGGTTCAAAAGGGGTACACGGTCGCAATTCTCTACGCACAACGTCACGCATTTGTATATGGTGAGCCCGGTATCCGCCATGAGGATCCCCAGATGATCAAGGTACCACAGCAATTGCCAATCTATATAATTAAACTTGATTTATGTTCGCTAACCGAACGCGACATCACGCAGATCTTTCCAATGTCACTGCATGAGTTGCTAGCGTTGAACGACCAGGTTCAACAGTTCTCAATAGAGCTTGATGGTATCAGATTGTGCCACGGGTGCGGTAGGAAGGCAGCCTCTCTAAAACGGTGCGGCAAGTGCTCGTCTTTCTGGTATTGTGACAGGGTAGGACCGCCATTGAAAATCTTCCCCGTATCATGTTAGGATGCTAACATGGGTGCGATAAGGCCTGTCAGGGAGCTGGCTGGAACGAGAAAGGCCACAAGGCTAATTGCAAGCTCCTCAAGGATCCCGATTTGCAAGGATTGTTTGTTCTCAAATGGGACGAGTTTGATAAACGTATTCGATTTCCTCTCCACGCTGCAGAGGACTCCGAGGTTTGAATATTGTCTACTATGTATTGACTGAGTTCATTGTGCACGAAAAGAACATATGCATCGAGCCGGGTAGAGACCTGAAGTATGCTCTCCTTCGCTGGTCTTCTTGGTTCTGAAGTTCATAGCTTGGTTCATTTGCCGCAGTCGACGGCATGGTCGCTACTACCAGTTAGGTTGACCAACACTGTGAGATGTGAAAGCGTTTGAAGAATTGGTTATGTAGTGAAAGGCTCATTTTTGAGATTATCGATCTAACCCAAACGGTTTAGCCTTCCAACCATGTCTAAAATTAGATCAGGAAATGTGGCTTGTGGCTATGGCACGCTCTCAACAGAGACGAAGACAGCGGCGCCGAAAAGCTGCATGAATATGCACAATGCGGTGGCACTCGGAATCTCGGACATGTCGAGCACGGTCTGAGTGGCGACCAATGGCAGCTGCAGTCCCAGACCGATACCGAAGCCGCAGATGACCTGGTATCCGATCCACTTTGGAGAACCTGTGTCAACCTCAAGAGTGGTGAGGAGGCCTGCACCGATCGACGTCAACACAGAGCTGGCGAGCATGAAAGGAGTATAATAACCGATGTTGGTGACGAGGGCGTCGGAAAGGATGGTTCCGACAACAACGGAAAGCAGAATAGGAATGTTTCTAATACCGGATTCGTACGCGCTGACGCCCTTCACGGCCTGGAACCAGATGGGGAGGTAGTAGATGGCCACAAAGAAAGCGGAACCCATGAAGAAGGTAAAACAGGCCGCGGCCCACACGCTGCGTTTCTTGAGCATGAGCGGACTGAAAATTGCGTGTTTGGGTCTCCAGAATTAGATGCCGATGAAGGTTAGGATGAATACACCGAAGACGACGAAGAGAGCGATAATTCGACCATTAGACCAAGGATAAGTGGAACCGCCCCACTGAAGCGCAATTAGAAGACAGACAACGTCAGGAATAAAGACGACAGTTCCAAGGATGTCAAATTGTTCAATGCGTTCCTTCCAGGTGAGGGAAATGGTGCCACCAGGTTGAGGGATTGGTTTAAAGAAGAACAACATGACTGCAACAGCGACGCCACCTATGAGAAGGTTGATGTAAAAACACCATCTCCACGTGACCTTGTCGGTGAAGGCCCCTCCTAGCAACGGCCCAACAACGGAAGCAATGCCGTACATGCCGCCGATAAGCCCGGTGAAAGTTGGCTGCTTGGCAAGGGGTACGGAGGTTGCGACGAGGAGATAAGCGCCTGAGAAGACACCCGCAGAACCAACGCCGGCGATGGCGCGACCGACGATGAGAGCAACGCTGGTCGGAGCAACGCCACATATAAGAGATCCTAATTCGAAAATCCCAATGGCGACGAGGAACACCCATTTGATGAAGAAGAAGGTGTAGAACTGACCGAAGATTAGCTGAAAGGCGGCTGTTGTGAGCAGATAGGCTGGTCGAATGGTCAGCGAAGTTTCAATAAGAGCGTCAGCTCTAAACCATCCACATACCACTACCATACCAGCCGACGTCATTGAGACTGTGGAACTGATTCGTGATCTGGGGGATGGCGGTTGCAATGATTGTTCTGTTCAGCGCAACGAGAAATATCGAATGCAAAGTGCAAACCTATGGAGCGTTCAGTAATCTATTGGTTCTTACAAGAAGTTCCATGACGAAGATGGATGGGGCGACTTACGTTACCAAAAAGAGCTTTAAACCACCCGGATACACGATTTCATCGTCTTGCGTAACTTGCTGAAGTTCTGCGCCTGTCTTAAGCTCCAATTCTGTCTTTTCCAGGCCGTCATATACTGGTGAGGCGCCCAGTGTATTCTTGAAAGAAGAGACCTCTTTCGCCTCTTTGAACGATTCGTTCTCGTCCATGCTGGTCGCATTAGACGGTGGCATAGCTGAAGTGGAATCTCCAATGTTCTCTATGCTTGCTTTTCTGTTAAGAGCGACCAGCTACGACTCTTCAAGAACGGTTGAACAATGAACTTGTTCGATGGGCGACGTTTGACCAAGAGTGAAAGTGATGGCCGTAATGTATGGCTAGCCAGGTTCAGCTTTGGATAAGGTAACTGCGTTTGTGATTCTGACGGTGACCAGAGTGAAAGCCAAAGCCTGGTCATATATATCTGGGTCCAGATTGTATATGGGTTTCGAACATTCGTATTGTATACTAGTGTAAGCATCTCGCTCGTCTTGAAAGTCCGCTTGCCTCACCTTAGGCAATACGGATACTCTAGAGCCTACTGTGATGATTCATCATGATTCAGCTACAATCTTTCGATTGAGGCAACTGTTCCCTGTTTTCAACAATGAACATGTGCACAAAGGGCCTTCAAGAAGGGCCGAGCGAGAAAGCGACCATCATGCTCATACTGGAAGGACTGCCTAAGGCTGCGAACCTGGTGACACAGTCCATCAAACGCTAAAGCCAGGATGCGGAAAAATGTTCCAGAGACTTGCCGCAGGCATTGGCAGCCTCCATCACATCCAGACTCAAGTCAATGATCGACGAAGTCACCTTGCCCAGATCTAAACAAAGCCCCTGCTGCAATCAGGGGGAAAAGGCTCTTTAGGGTTTTTTTCAAAGTGCTCTTGCTTACGGTCCATACCATCTAAACCGCGAATTTTCATACAGCTCTCACACGCTGCGATCGAGCGAGTGGATAGGTGAGATCGAGAATTGGGGATCCATAGACGATTACATGAGACTAGAATGTGCCGCACTTAAAGTTTACCAGGTTCAAACCGAAGCTATGCATAGTACTCTTGTGCTATGACATGAGCCTTCGATACGCTCGCACTATCCGCTGAGGCTTGTGGTACTGTATGGAGCAATGAGTTGCCCCAAGTCACTATCTCAGTTTATTTCTAGTACTTGGTTTCATCATTCGGAGTCTCTAGCTTTCTAGGCTACCTTAAGGACGAAATAGCTATTTCACAGGGCCTGAAGCCGGAGGCACTCATGCCAGCTTACAGTCCTGCACCACAAGTTCCATCCCAGTCAACCCTCCAAGACCTCCGCCAGGGCCTCATCCAGCGTCTGCTTCGGCAACGACAGCAACTCGTCCGCGCTCTCCACATAATTGATATAATTTCCACCATGACCATCCACACAGTTGATATAACGAATCAACAACATGGCGCCGCTGAAATCGCCCTTGGCCATCTTCTCCGACCCAATCTTCTTCTGCTCTTCCGCATCGACATGCGTCACGTCCCATTTCTTGCCGGTGGCTTTTTCAAAGGATGCGAGGACTTGATTCTGCGAGACTGTGAAGGAGTCGATATACATGTGTTTGTTGGTTGTCTTCTCGGGGATGAGCATGGCGTTCTTGACCGCTAGCCCGATCGTAGTGAGAGTTGAGGTCGACCAGGTGTCGTTGCCTTGGTTGAAGATGGTGGCTTTGTGGTTTTCCATGTCGAAGCCCATGAAGCCGGATTTCGTGGCCCTATAGCTCGTAGGTCAGATTCTGGCCAAAGAACAAAAAGCTCCCAGCAGAAAGCCGCGAGGACCACGATGTATCAATTTCAAGCTTACAATTCAAAGAACGGGCCCGTCACAAACGCCGTCCACGTCAAGCCCTCCTTCTCCTTGCACTTCAAATACTCCACCGTCTCCAGCTTCCCCTTGAAGATCTGCGGTAGGATCGCCACGGCCTTTTCATTCCGCGTGTCGCTGCCAAATTCCGACGGTATGAAGCGCTTCACGCCCGCCTTGATGGCCGCATCGATGATCGCTTTCTGCTGCACCGTGCTCGCAGTTGCGATGGTGGAGACGACTGCATCTTGGCCTTTGAACGCTTGGAGCAATTCGGCTTCGGGGTAATCGTCGCCGATGCGGTGGACTTTGAGGTGGGAGGGGAAGGTGGATTTGGAGGAGTGGCGGGTGAGGATGGAGAGGGTGAAGCGGGGGTCGGCGGTGAAGGCGGAGAGGATGGAGGGGCCGAGGTTGCCGCCTGCGCCGATTAGAATTATGTTTTTGAGGGGGGAGGACATTTTTGAGGATATCACAGAAGCTATGGAATTGAGAATTGGGAATGGAGAGGGGTTAAATACCACTGTTTCTCACTGCTATGGGGACTTGTAACTACGGTGTTGAACTTCAGTCGGACATGCAAAGGCCGTTTGAAAGGCCGTTGAAAGTCCGTTATTGTCCGGATTGCTCAGCCCTCGGCCATGAGCTCCTTAGAGTGTCCGCGGATTATCAAGCGTAGAGGGTGAGTTTCTCAATTCAGATATATTGCCTCGAGGTACCTTACCTGGATCGCCACGTGATCCCAGAAAATGATTATGGAATCCCACAATCTTTTTATACAGGAAGGGGTCCACTACACCGAACCATCCGTACCCCGACCTAAGCTCATCCTTCGCTTAGTACTAAGCTAGGCGAACTCCAACGGCTGGGTTGAGAAAGAAGACATCGGGTCTTCTTGAGTAGTCTCTCGTGAGCAAAGCACAAGCAAACAGGCCATAGGCAAGCGTCTCCTCTGCCAGGTCCCTCAGGCCATTGGCAGCTTGGTCAAGTGTCTC